>Ga0114984_1000507_pt1 | contig 14939 bp, 14 predicted proteins | sample Shrwel1BS1Day1_FD_96987 | JGI IMG/M metagenome (GOLD analysis project Ga0114984, IMG submission 96987) | Subsurface microbial communities from deep shales in Ohio, USA - Utica-3 well 1 S-1-Day1 | ecosystem: Environmental > Aquatic > Deep subsurface > Shale gas/oil reservoir > Produced water/Flow... | reverse complement strand
GTCGGAGGCCGGGGGGGAGGAACTGCTTCCAGAAGGGTTAAAGCTGCCAATGGGCGGGAAAGGTACCTCTGGATGACATGCAGCCCTGTCGTGCCAGGTAGGTGGCATGAATGTGCCGCGGGGGAGGGCTCCGTTTAAGCTTGCCAAGGTCGTCGCCTCCAGCGTGAGCGATGTGGTCAAGAAGCGAACAGAGCGACAGACGAAGGTGTAGGCAACAAAAAGCAGATCCGTTTTTTGCAAAACAGCGCGACCTCAGCGAAAGCCTTGGCGCTTTTTTTGGGATTATTGGTTGGTGTTTTGGTCATATTTCGCAAAAAATCAGTGTTGTTTCGCAAAAAGTGGGCAATAATCCGCTGGTCAAACAGGCTCCGGCAGTAAGGAGTTTGAGTTGTTCAGACTTATATCGAGGAAAAAATGGCAAAAACCATTCTTGCAGTTGACGATTCCGCATCCATCCGTCAGATGGTGTCCTTTACCCTGAAGAGTGCTGGTTACGACGTTGTCGAAGCTGTCGATGGGCAGGATGGCCTCGACAAAGCCAAAACCAAGAGCATCAATCTGGTGCTGACCGACCAGAACATGCCGCGCATGGATGGGCTGACGTTGATCAAGAGTCTTCGTGGAATGCCCCAGTATGCGTCGACTCCCATTTTGATGCTGACAACCGAGTCGTCGGATGCGATGAAATCGCAAGGGCGCGCAGCCGGCGCCACCGGTTGGCTGGTCAAGCCTTTCGACCCCCAAAAACTGATCGAAGTCGTACGCAAGGTGATCGGCTAAGTTAAGCCGGCGGACCTGTAACAGGGCGGGTCTTTTGCATTCAATTTTCGGTCTCCTGCTTAAGGGGCGCCGAGATCAGGGGGTGGCATGACTATCGACATGAGTCAGTTCTACCAGGTTTTTTTTGAGGAATCGGCAGAGCATTTGGCAGCGATGGAGGGGTTGTTGCTTGAACTGGATATTGAAAATCCGGATTCAGAGCAACTCAATGCGATTTTTCGCGCTGCACATTCCATCAAGGGGAGCGCGGGTACCTTCGGTTTCACTGACCTTGCTGAAACGACGCATATCCTGGAAAACCTGCTGGACCGTATTCGCAAGCAGGAACTGGGATTGCGAGCTGATATGGTCGATGCCTTCCTGGAGTCGGGTGATCTCCTGCGGGAAATGCTTGAAGCCCATCAGGGACGAGGAGAGGTCGATCCAAATGCGGTAGCGTCGATATGCGCTCGTCTGCGCCAGTTATCTGCTGACACGCCTGCTGCTGCGCCGCAATCGGCGACGACGCAAGCCGATGGGGCCATGAAGCACGAAAAACTGGTTGATGCGCGTACTTTCGATATCCAGTTTGTGCCGACAGCGGTTTCGGCCAAGGGCGATGGTGTATCCCACTTACTCGAAGCGCTACGCTCTCTGGGGGCTTTGGAAATACTGAGTCAGCCAGCCTCTGATATGAACAATGTCGGATATTGGCAACTTCGTTTGCTAACTGATGCGGGGCTGGACGACTTTTCGGATCAGATTGACTTTATTGCTGAAAACGGTGCGTGGCGTGTAGTTGAAGAGTCTGTCGTGAATGATCACAACGGGGCGTTCGGTATTTTCGACGATTCTCCTGGGGCGCCAAATGAGGACCAGAGCTACGGTTTTTTTGAACCGCTCAATAGTGCGCCATCCCTCGTGTCAGCTATCGCTGAAGTTGAAGCAAAAGATGACGGGTACGGGTTTTTCGATCCGCTTCCATCGGCCGTGGAGAGCTTGCGAGTTGTCGAAACGGCTGTAGGTGACGATGGTGATGGCTACGGGTTTTTTGCCCCGCTATCCCAGCAAGTTGCTGTACAGCCGTTGGCAGAGGAGGGTGATGGATTTGGTTTCTTCGAACCACTCCCTCCCGTTACTGCTCCTCCTTCACAGGTATCGTCCGCGGTTGCACCAAGTGCTGCCACCCCGAAGCCGGTCGAGAAAAAGGCTGATGAATTGCACACCCGGGCTGCCAAGTCGGCACCCGCGGCTACTGCAAGTGACTCTTCCATTCGTGTCAGCATCGAAAAAGTGGATCAGTTGATCAATCTGGTTGGCGAACTGGTCATCACGCAGGCGATGTTGCTGCAGACGACGGCGCAGATGCAGGAAAGCGCACCAGAGCGTCTGGTAAATGGCTTGGCGCAACTGGAGCGAAATACCCGTGATCTGCAGGAGTCAGTCATGTCCATCCGGATGATGCAGATATCCTTCGTGTTTTCACGGTTTCCGCGTGTTGTTCGTGATCTTTCCGCCAAGTTGGGCAAGCAGGTCGAGTTGAAGACGTCGGGTGAAACAACAGAATTGGACAAGGGGCTGATTGAGCGGATTGCCGATCCTTTGACTCACCTCATTCGAAATAGCCTTGATCACGGCATCGAATTGCCGGATACGCGGATAGCTGCTGGCAAGAGTCCGGTTGGGACCATCACTTTGAAGGCCTATCACCAGGGAGGCAATATTGTCATTGAGGTGGGTGACGATGGTGCTGGGTTGCCTCGCAACAAGATATTGGCCAAGGCTCGTGAGCGCGGATTGCCTGTTTCCGATCAGATGACGGATCAGGAGGTTTTCCTTCTGATTTTCGAAGCCGGTTTTTCGACGGCCGATCAGGTCACCGATGTGTCCGGGCGAGGGGTGGGGATGGATGTCGTCCGCCGCAATATTCAGTCGATGGGCGGGCGTGTCGAGATCGAATCCATGCTGGGAGTGGGGACGCGGATGACGGTTCGTTTGCCGCTGACGCTGGCCATTCTTGATGGAATGTCGATCGCTGTCGGAGACCAGACCTACATTTTGCCGCTTTCATATGTGGTCGAGTCCTTCCAGCCACAGGCCGGCGATATCAAGACGTTATCCAATCAGGCGCGGGTGATTCAAGTTCGCGGTGAGTATTTGCCCGTGGTGGTACTGCACGAGTTATTCAATATCAAGTCGTGCTCGAATAGCTTCACGCAAGGCATCATGGTTGTTGTCGATGCGGATGGAATCAAGGCGGCATTGTTTGTCGATGCCTTGGTTGGCCAGCATCAGGTCGTCATCAAGAGTCTGGAGGCGAACTATCGCCGTGTGCAGGGAATTTCCGGCGCGACCATCATGGGCGATGGCCATGTGGCGCTCATTCTTGATGTGTCGGCTATCGCCGGTATGGCGAAGACTAGCCTGCAAAAAGTCGGCTGACAGTTGAATTAAGGAGCAAGAGATGGAAGCGATGAACCATGGCAGTGGCGCGGCAAGCGATGACGATCTGGTGCCAAGTGAATACCTGACCTTCACTCTGGGCAGTGAAGAGTATGCAATCGATATCCTCAAGGTGCAGGAGATTCGCGGCTACGAGCCACCAACGCTGATTGCCAATGCTCCTCCATTCATAAAGGGAGTGATCAACCTGCGGGGCATCATCGTTCCAATCGTTGATCTGCGTATCAAATTCAATCTTGGCAAAATCGAATACACGCCCTTTACGGTGGTGATCATTCTCAATATCGCGGGCCGTGTGATCGGTGCTGTGGTCGACAGCGTTTCTGATGTGTTTTCGCTGACGCGTTCGCAGATTCGCCAGGCACCAGATTTTTCCGGGACTTTCGATACCAAATACATTCTTGGTCTGGCAACGATCGATAACCGCATGATGATCGTCACTGACATCGAGCGACTGATGACCAGCGCGGATATGGCGCTCATCGATTCGGCCAGCGAATAACGTACAGCCCTCAACCAGGAGCCGTAGCATGTTGAATTTACGTAATTACAAGATTGGCACTCGCCTGATCTTGACGACTGTTGGTGCACTGGCGCTGATGATCGCGTTTGTTGCGATTGCTTGGCTTAGCCTGAATTCGATTAGCGACAAGGTTGATCACATCGCCAATAACAATATCAAGAAGACTGAGTTGGCGGTTGACATGCGCGCGCGGAACCTGTTGATCAGCAGGCACGTGCTTACCGCCATGATCTACGAGGAGACGGAGAAGCAGCTAGGTGAGGAAAAGAAGGTCAGTGCCGATCTCCAGGCTTACGTGGCGTCAGAAAACCAGATTGGTGAAACGCTTGGCTCGGCGCGCGGGAAGGAAATACACGAGCGTATCGTGTTGGCAAGGAAAGCAGCAGAGATATCTATCTCCCGGATGTTCGCGCTGATAAAGGCAGGGAACCGCCCGGAGCTTGAAGATCATTTCTTCAATGGGTTTCGCCCAAAAATGCAAGCGTGGTTCGATGCGGTTGATGAAATCCTGCTGCTCCAAAAGGAAAATAACCTTCGCGACTTGGCTGAAATTGACACAGTCAAGTCGGGTGTCCAAACCACCATGCTATTTATGATTGGATTGGCGCTGATCATCATGGTGCCGGCCGGACTGTGGGTGACCCGCCAGATCACCGGCCCGCTCGGCGAGGCTGTTGGCGTCGCTGATGCGGTCGCTACGGGCAAACTTGATAACAGCATTGATGTAAGCGGCAACGACGAACCCGCGCAGTTAATGAATGCGCTCAGTCGCATGCAGACTGATCTCAAGGCACGTACCGAGGCGGAGCGCAAGGTGGCCAATGAGGCGCTTCGCATCAAGGTGGCTCTGGATGTGACATCAAACAGCGTAATGGTTGCTGATCCGGATGGGATGATTGTCTATTGCAATACTGCGGTGCTGGAAATGATGCGGGTGGCCGAGGCGGATATTCGCAAAGACCTGCCGTCATTCAGGGCAAATTCGATCCTGGGTTCGAATTTTGATATTTACCACAAGAATACCGCGCATCAGCGCAATCTTCTGGCTGGGCTGAAAGGCATGCATCGCACCCAAATTCTGGTGGGTGGCCGTACGTTCAGATTGGTTGCCAGCCCTATCGTCAATGAACGGAATGAGCGTCTCGGAACGGTTGTCGAATGGACGGATCGAACCGCTGAAGTGGCAGTCGAGGAGGAGGTCGGCAGCATTATTGCCGCCGCTGCTTCTGGCGATTTCTCGCGCCGTATTAATGCCAGCGAGATGAGCGGCTTCTTCCGGCAGATTTCCACCGGCATTAATGATCTTCTCGAAGTAAATAGCCGGGCGCTAGGTGATGTTGGGGCCATGCTGACGCGACTTTCGCAAGGAGATCTGACGCGCAAGATCGATACTGAGTATCAGGGGGTGCTTGGCCGCCTGAAGGATGATGCCAACGTTACGGTCGACAACCTCCAGGAGATTATTTTCTCGATCAAGAGCGCGACCGACGCCATTAATACGGCTGCGCAGGAAATCGCCAGCGGCAACCAGGATTTGTCAGGGCGTACCGAGCAGCAGGCATCGAGCCTCGAAGAAACCGCGTCAAGCATGGAACAGCTGACCAGCACGGTCAAACAAAATGCTGACAACGCTCGCCAAGCCAACGAACTGGCGGGTAGCGCGCAGCGGGTTGCAGAAAAGGGTGGCTTGGTGGTTGGGCAGGTTGTGGAAACCATGGGGGCGATTCACCAGGCTTCGAACAGAATCTCGGACATCATCAGTGTTATTGACGGTATTGCTTTCCAGACGAATATCCTGGCACTTAATGCGGCTGTCGAAGCGGCTCGTGCCGGTGAACAGGGGCGTGGTTTTGCCGTGGTGGCAACTGAAGTCCGAAATCTCGCTCAGCGCAGCGCCGCTGCGGCCAAGGAAATAAAGAGCCTGATTTCCGATTCCGTCGATAAGGTGCAAACCGGTGGACGTTTGGTCGATCAGGCAGGGCAGACCATGGGTGAAGTGGTGGCAAGTATCCAGCGTGTCGCCAAGATCATGTCTGATATTTCATACGCCAGTCGCGAGCAGACTGCGGGTATAGAGCAGGTTGGCCTGGCGGTTAGCCAGATGGACGAAATGACGCAGCAGAATGCCGCGCTGGTAGAACAAGCCGCAGCGGCAGCTGAAAGCCTGGAAGAACAGGCGCGCAATTTGGCAGAGTCGGTTGCGGTGTTCCGTCTGTCGGGCGGGTTGATCGTTCAGGGGCAGTCGGAACTTGCCGGCCTGGATTTTGATGGTGCGATAGCCGCGCATGGAAAATGGAAGCAACGCCTGCTCGATTATGTAGCCGGAGGTGGTGAGCAGCTTGATCCGGCTATCGTCGGGCGTGACGACCAGTGTGCGCTCGGTTGCTGGATCCACGGCGATGGCCGCGCGTTGCGCGGTAACTCCAAATACACCGAGCTCAAAGGTGAGCATGCCGGATTCCATCGTTGTGCAGCGGATGTCATTCGCACCCAGTTGGCCGGCAACACGGATGGCGCGCGGGCGCAAATATCCGGCGAATTTACCAATCGATCTGCACGCGTTATCGGATTGCTGGAAAGCATGCGTGGGGGCGGGAAAAGTACACCTCCCAAGCAGTTGACCGCAGCAGCCCCCAAGAATGTTTCCTCGGTCAAGATACCGGCGCTCGTTGAGCCGGATGATGACGAGTGGGAAGAGTTCTAAGACGACAGGTTCATAGAGAAAAAAGATGCGAAATAATCAGCCTGTGACCAATGTGGAAGTCGAATTGCATGAGCGTACGCTTATCGCGTCCAAGACCGATGTAAAGGGCCAGATTACCTATGTAAACAAAGAGTTTATCGATATCAGCGGGTACTCTGAATCCGAATTGATCGGCCAGCCGCACAACATTGTGCGTCATCCGGATATGCCAGCAGAGGCCTTCGTCGATATGTGGCGGGATCTTCAGGATGGCCGCCCATGGACAGGCTTGGTGAAGAATCGCTGCAAGAATGGCGACTATTATTGGGTGCTTGCTACCGCGACCCCGGTGTACGACGGTGGCCGGTTGGCCGGCTACATGTCAGTTCGCCGCAAGCCGACGCGGCAGCAGATCGATGCCGCGGAAAACGCATATCGGCTGTTCCGTGAAAAAAAGGCGGGGGGGCTGCAGATTCGTCACGGCGAAGTGGTCAAGGGAGGCGAAGGCCTTCTTGCCGGATGGTCTTTGAAGAACCGGCTGGTGGCTGGTTTCGGGATGCTATTAGCGGCCATGGTCGTCGTCGCAGGGTTGGGCGTCTGGGGGATGGCGAATACCAATAGCGCGGTCGGCGGTCTTTACAATAATCGCTTGCAGCCGACCCAGGCGCTGGCCACCATCGGCAAGCTAATGGCCGATAACCGGTCGCAGGTTCTGTTGTCTTTGCAGCATGATCCGGTTGGTCAGCATGCCAAGCTGCATGATCATCCACTGGATTTTCACATCAAGCAGATCGATGCCAATCTTGCCGAGATTGGAGGGCAGTGGGAGCGCTACAAGAAGACGCTGGACTCCGATGAGCACCGTCAACTGGCGGATGCTTTCGAGCAAGCTGGCAAGCGTTACGTTGCAGAAGGACTCTTGCCGGCAAAGGAAGCGTTGCTTGCTGGACGTTTCGAGGAGGCAAACCTGATCCTGCTCACGCAGATCAATCCGAATTACACTGCTACCGCAAAAAAGGCTTCGGAACTGTTCAAGTTTCAGGTTGAGCAAGGGCAGGCTCAATTGACTGAAAGCGAGCAAGCATTCGCCAGCGAACGACTCTGGATTGTTTTTGTTGTGCTTTCGGCGCTTGCTGTTGGTGCGGGGATTGCGGTGGCGATGATTCGCTCGATAACCCGTCCTATCGACTCGATTCTCGATACCTTTCGGGCCTTGGCGAATGGCGACTTTACACGCAATGTCAATCTGTCGCGCAATGACGAACTGGGCAAAGTTCTTCAGGGCCTGCAGTCGATGCAGATTCAGCAGGGGTTCAATGTTGCTGAGACGCAGCGAATTGCCAACGATAATCTCCGTATCCGTATCGCGCTCGATTGCGTTTCGGCCAATCTGCGGATTGCCGATGACGATGGGACGGTGATCTATGCCAACAAGGGGCTGTTGAGCACTTTGCGCCAGATAGAACCGGGCCTTCGTGAGCAGCAGCCGGATTTCACTGTGGACGGGTTTGTTGGCAGCAATATCGGGGGGTTTTATCAGGACCCCGCTGCGGCACTCAAAAGCCTGCGCGAGTTGCAGGGTACTCGCCGGACAGAGCTCGATATCGGTCGGCGGATCTACAGCATCATTACCAATCCGATCATCAACGAGCGCGGCGAACGGCTTGGCACGGTGGGCGAATGGGTCGATCGTACGGCCGAGTTGAATGCGCAGCGATCAGTTGCTGATCTCGTGTCGCGTGCTTCGGCCGGCGATCTTGCGGCGCGCCTCGAGACTTCGTCGCTGGAAGGCTTTTACAAGGAGCTTGGTACCGGGATCAATAGCTTGGTTGAAACCAGCGGTGCGGCGATCGGCGAGATTGCCGACCTGTTGTCCAGAGTGGCCGATGGCGACCTGACTCAGACGCTGACCAGCACGTATCAGGGGACCTTTGGTCGCCTGCGCGATGATGCCAACCAGACTGTCACGAAGTTACGCAATCTGGTTGGCGAGATTCAACTATCTGCGCAGACGATCAATACGGCGGCCAAGGAGATTGCATCGGGCAACCAGGATCTGTCGGGGCGGACCGAAGAGCAGGCCAGCAGTCTTGAAGAGACGGCGTCGAGCATGGAGCAATTGACCAGTACCGTGAAACAGAATGCCGACAACGCGCGCCAGGCGAACGAGTTGGCCGGCGTAGCGCAGCGGGTTGCCGACAAGGGGGGCGAAGTGGTGGGCCAAGTGGTCAACACCATGAGCGCCATCCATCAGTCGAGCAGCAAGATTGCCGACATCATCGGGGTGATCGACGGTATCGCCTTCCAGACCAACATTCTCGCGCTCAACGCGGCAGTCGAGGCTGCGCGGGCAGGAGAACAGGGCCGCGGCTTTGCGGTGGTGGCTACCGAGGTGCGCAATTTGGCCCAGCGCAGTGCTGCTGCGGCGAAGGAAATCAAGGGGCTGATCTCTGACTCGGTCGAAAAGGTCGAAACCGGCAACAAATTGGTTGATCAGGCCGGCCGGACGATGGAGGAGGTTGTCTCGAGCATCAAGCGCGTAGCCAAAATCATGGGGGATATTTCCGACGCGAGTGCCGAGCAGAGCGCGGGTATCGAGCAAGTTGGTTTGGCGGTAAGCCAGATGGATGAGGTGACGCAGCAGAATGCAGCACTCGTTGAGCAGGCTGCGGCAGCAGCCGAGAGCCTGGAAGAGCAGGCGCATCAATTGGCGCAGACTGTTGCGGTATTCCGGATCGGCAATGGCAAAGTAACTTCACGTCTTGCTTCGCCGCCACCTCGAATCGAGCGTAAGGCTGAGTCCGCAATGAAAAATGAGCCGCCCAGAGCCCCAAAGGCACAGGTGCAACATGTCAGTCTTGATGACGAGTGGGAAGAGTTCTAGCCATGGTCGATATTCGAAATGCTGCTCCGCCTGTTTCGGCGATCCGGTCATCGCTGTCAGCCAGTCTGCCGGCTCGAGATGGCAACGTACGGGAGTTTACGTTTTCGACCACCGATTTTGAGCGCGTTCGCAAACTGATCTATCAGCACGCTGGCATTTCATTGTCACCGGTCAAACAGGACATGGTGTATTCGCGTCTGGCGAGACGTCTACGCGCCACGGGCATGCGGTCTTTTGCGGAGTATCTTGATGGGCTGGAGCGAAATGGCGGCGATGAGTGGGAGCGCTTCGTCAATTCGCTGACAACAAATCTGACCTCTTTTTTTCGCGAGCCTCATCACTTTCCGATATTTGCCGATCATATTCGCAAGATCGGTGCGAAACGGCCTATCCGGGTCTGGTGCTCGGCGGCTTCAACGGGTGAGGAGCCTTATTCGATCGCGATGACCGTAGCCGAAACCTTTGGGACCAATGTTTCGCACATCTCAATCATCGCCTCGGATCTCGATACCAATGTGTTGGCGACTGCCGCCAAAGGGGTGTATCCAGTCGAACGGGTTGAAAAGCTGTCGCCGGAGCGCCTGCGCAAATTTTTTCTGCGCGGCACTGGCAGTCAGGACGGGTTTGTCTCGGTTCGTCCGGAGCTGAAGCAGATGGTCAGCTTTCAGCGGATCAACCTGCTGGACGCGAGCTATGCAGTCAAGGGGCCGCTCGACGTGATTTTTTGCCGAAATGTCATGATCTATTTCGACAAGCCGACGCAGTACAAGATTCTGTCGCGCTTTGCTCCAATCATGCAGCCTGACGGGCTGATGTTTGCCGGCCACTCGGAGAGTTTTCTGCATGCAGCCGATCTTTTCAAGTCCCAGGGCAAGACAGTCTATGCCCCGGTGCATGTTCGATAGGGACGCGCCGGGTGCAACATTCCTACGACGAGCAGCTTGCGACCAATCGATACTTCGACCGGAAATTCGGTCTCGAAGCTGCCAAGATATTACCGGGCGAATATTTTGTTTCCAGCAAGGAAGCCTTGCTGGTGACGGTGCTCGGCTCCTGTGTCGCGGCCTGTATTCGTGACGCCGACTCCGGAATTGGCGGGATGAATCATTTCATGCTGCCCGACGACGGTGGGCGGAGTCCGCTTGCGATGTCGACCCGCTATGGTACGTACGCCATGGAGGTGTTGATCAATCATCTGTTGAAGCTTGGCGCCCGACGCAACCGTCTTGAAGCCAAGGTTTTTGGCGGCGGGGCCGTTATGGCGAGTCTGGCGAGCAGTAACGTTGGCGCGAAAAATGCGGAATTCGTTCTTGATTTTCTGAAAACGGAAAAGGTCCCCGTTATTGCCAAGGACTTGCTGGATTCATATCCCCGGAAAGTCTATTATTTTCCGCATACGGGGCGTGTGCTGGTCAAGAAGCTGCACCGGGTTCATAACGAAACCTTGTTCAGCCGCGAAAATGATTACAAGGTGCGTTTGACCGGCTCCACCATTGAAGGCGATGTTGAGTTGTTCGTTTGACACGGTCAACCAGAAAAAAACGCCATTTTTGAAATTTTTCCCAATAGATGCCCATGAAAATTCGAGTCCTGATCGTTGATGATTCGGCATTAATGCGCGGTCTGTTGAGCAAGTTGATCAGCATGGCGCCCGATATGGAGGTGGTGGGGGCTGCTCCTGATGCCCAGACTGCGCGTGAAATGATCAAGGCTTTGAATCCTGATGTCATGACCCTCGATGTCCATATGCCCAAAATGGGTGGGCTCGAGTTTCTCGAGCGCTTGATGCGTTTGCGTCCTATGCCGGTCGTCATGGTCTCGTCTTTCACCGAATCTGGTTCTGAGACTACGCTGAAAGCGCTTGAACTGGGTGCAATTGATTTTATTGGCAAGCCACGGGCCGATAGTGGTAGGAGCATGGAAAACTATGCAGAGGAACTGGTCGAAAAAATCCGCGCAGCCAAAGGTGCGCGTTTGCGTGGGTCAATGAGTTCATCCGCCGCTTCGCCGTCGTTAGCGACGCCGACCAGACTCGGCTTGGCCGCGAGTGGAAAAATAATCTTTGTCGGCGCTTCAACCGGAGGAACCGAGGCAATCAAGGAATTTCTCCTGGGAATTCCCGCAGATTGCCCGCCCATTCTCATCGTTCAGCATATGCCGGAATCCTTCACTGCCTCATTCGCACGACGTCTGGACACGCTTTGCGCGCCGCGTGTCATCGAGGCGCAGGGGAATGAAAAGATCGAGTCCGGTACCGTCTATATTGCGCCGGGACATTCTCATTTGCTTATTCGGCGGGGCAATTCCGGTTTTCTCACCGAGTTGGCACCGACCCCACCGGTCAATCGCCATCGCCCATCGGTCGATGTTCTATTCGATTCTGCTGCTGCCTTGGTTGGGCGCAAGGCAGTTGGCGTTATCCTCACGGGAATGGGCAAGGATGGTGCTCAAGGTTTGTTACGCCTGCGTCAGGCTGGTGCGAGAACCTTCGGTCAGGATGAGGCGAGCTGTGTTGTTTACGGAATGCCGCGCGAAGCCTTTCTGATCGGCGCGGTCGAAGAGCAGTGCTCGCTGGAAGATATGGCGAGGAGGGTGATTGCCGCGATTTGCGTGTAACCAGCCAGTGGGGTTGTTGCCGATGGCCAATCGATTAAACTAGGATTCAGTTCGTTTTTTTGGATAGGAAAACAAATGCAGGCAAGTATTCTCAATGAATCCGGCAAGGTCACCATCAAACTTGCTGGTCGTTTTGATTTCAATACCCACCGTGAGTTTCGTGCCGCCTACGAACCCTTGGTTGCAGATTCCGACGTTCGGTCAGTCGCAGTGGATTTCGCTGGAGTCGATTATCTTGATAGCTCGGCGTTGGGTATGTTGTTGATGTTGCGTGATAAATTAGGCGGAGCAAACAAGGAGGTTGCACTGACCGGCGTTCGCGGGAACGTAAAACAGGTGCTAGATATTGCTAATTTTGGTAAATTGTTTCAAATTTCCTAAATGTTCGGTGCTGTAGGCCGTAAATGGAAAACGGGGTGGGCACCCAAATGGTGCTGGTAGCAGGTTCGTCGCTGGTCGACGATAAGGTGAGAGGCGCTCAATTCTTGAGCTTCTAACTACCGTAGGCGGCCGGATACGCAACATGCAAGAGGATGACAATGTCTGAACTATTAAAGAATATCGACGCGCGAACAAAATTGGCGGGCACCAACAAGCTCGAGATTCTTTTGTTCTTTCTCGGCGTGGATCAGCGTACAGGACGTCGCGAAACCTATGGCATCAATGTATTCAAGGTGCGTGAAGTCATGCGTACCCCGGTGATCACTGCTGCTCCCGATATGCCTGCTTCCGTTGAGGGCATGGTCAGTTTGCGCGGGGCATTGGTGCCGGTGATTGACCTCGCCAAATATTCAGGCATCTCCCCTGAAACACCACGCGAAATAATGATCGTTACCGAATATAACGGTCATACGCAGGGTTTTCTCGTTGAAGGGGTCGATACCATCCTTCGCCTCGACTGGAGCAAAATGCGTGTTCCTCCCGAGATGCTCACTTCGCAAACTGGCGGGTTGGTGACGGCCGTCACTGAACTGGAGGACAACCGCTTGGTGATGATGATGGATGTCGAGAAGGTGCTTTCGGAAACCACGAGTATCGACAATGAAATCATGTACCGCGGGGTTGTTGCTGTCGACAAGCCGGATAGCACGGTTTTCTATTGCGACGACTCCAGCGTTGCCCGCAAGCAAATTGAACGTACGCTTGCGGCCATGGGTGTAAGAGGTATCTCGGCGGTGAATGGTCGCCAGATGTGGGAAGAGATGGAGAAAGTCGCTGCCTATGCGCAGTCGGTTGGTAAGCCGGCTTCGTCAATGATCAGCCTGGTGCTGACTGACATTGAAATGCCTGAGATGGATGGCTATATTCTGACCAAGAAAATAAAGTCAGATCCCAGATTCAACGGGATTCCCGTGATTATGCATTCGTCCTTGTCCGGGATGTCCAATCAAAAGTTGGGGGCATCGGTGGGCGTGGATGAATATGTGCCAAAGTTCGAGCCCTTGCGCCTGTCTGAAACATTAGCGCGGCGACTGGGCGTGGATACTACGCCGGTTCGTGCGGCCTGAGATAGCGGGAGTTGGCGATGGAACTCGTTGAGAATAAAAACCTGCTTGATAGCGTCGACGCTCGGACGCGACTGGCGGGTTCCAATAAAATGGAAATTTTGCTGTTCTCGCTCGGAACGCGCGAGATATTCGGCATCAATGTATTCAAGGTCCGAGAGGTCGGCAGGACGCCGCACATTACCAAAACCCCCAACATGCCACGTGGTGTCGAGGGGCTGATTTCGTTGCGAGGGAATGTCATTCCGGTGCTTTCGCTGGCGCCGTTCATGCATCTGGATGCGCCAGCAGGACTCGGCAAGACCATGATGGTGGCTGAGTATTCAAAGCGTACGCTCGGCTTTCTGGTTCACGACGTCGATCGCATTATTCGTGTTGATTGGGAGCGAGTGAAAGCGCCGGAAAGTGTGCTGGCGACGAATCAGGGGCTAATTACAGCCGTCATCGAACTAGAAAGTGGCGGGTTGGTTTCGATTCTTGATGTCGAGCAGATTCTTGCCAATGCATTCGGTGAGGCCATGATTGTCGATATCACCCCGGCACGGGTTGATCCGGATACGAGCGTATTTTTCGTCGATGACTCGATCGTTGCTCGGCGCAAAATCGCCGAGGTCCTTGACAAGCTTGGTGTGCGTCACAAACATGCCACCAATGGCATGGAGGCGTGGACGCGCCTCCAGGGGATTGCTGCTCACGCCACGCAGATGGGGCAAAGTATCCGTCAAGATGTTCGTCTGATTCTGGTTGACGCTGAAATGCCCGAAATGGATGGTTATGTCCTGACCAAAAACATCAAATCGGATCCTCGTTTTGAAGGCGTACCGGTGGTCATGCACTCTTCACTCTCGTCCGAGGCCAATCGGGCAATGGGGAAGTCGGTTGGTGTTGATGCCTATGTCGCAAAATTCGATGCTGAAGCGCTGGCCGATACCTTGCGTCCGCTGATTGAACGATAAAAACTTAGTATCTGGAGTACTGCATGGCAGCTGATCCCAAAATGAGATTTCTGGTGGTGGACGATTTTTCCACCATGCGTCGCATTGTCCGAAACCTTTTGAAAGAGCTTGGCTTCACGAATGTCGATGAGGCCGAGGATGGCGCTATTGCGTTGCAAAAGCTTCAAGGGGGCGGTTTTGAGTTTGTGGTAACTGACTGGAATATGCCGAATATGGATGGGCTTACCCTGTTGCAGTCCATTCGGGCCACACCGAATCTGAAACATCTGCCTGTCCTAATGATCACGGCTGAGGCTAAGAAGGAAAATATTATCGCTGCCGCGCAGTCAGGTGCCAGTGGCTACATCGTCAAACCTTTTACTGCGGGAACGCTTTCGGAAAAGCTGAATAAGATTTTCGAAAAAATGGGTCAGGCGTAAGGGGAAATCATGTCTGCCAATAACGACTCCGACGATCTTGAGGCTCTCTTTGATTCAATCGCAGCGAGCAGTGTGGTGGCGCCAGAGCCCCTCAAGTCAGTTGCACCAGATCCAGTAGCATCATCTAATGC
>Ga0114984_1000505_pt1 | contig 14962 bp, 13 predicted proteins | sample Shrwel1BS1Day1_FD_96987 | JGI IMG/M metagenome (GOLD analysis project Ga0114984, IMG submission 96987) | Subsurface microbial communities from deep shales in Ohio, USA - Utica-3 well 1 S-1-Day1 | ecosystem: Environmental > Aquatic > Deep subsurface > Shale gas/oil reservoir > Produced water/Flow... | reverse complement strand
GGGTCGGCCAGATGGGCCGTTTGGGCGATAGTCAGGTGCGTGCGGTGATCACTGCGGGTATAGATCAGTACGTTACCAAGACGATTGCCGGCGGTATCGATCTGCTCCGGCAGAATCATGCGATCGTTGTCAGGATTGATGTTGAAACGCCCGGCCTGAAGATGGCTCACATCCAGGTCGGTTTTGGCCTGTGCTTCCAGGGCATAGGCTGATGCGTAAGCCCAGGGACGCACGTATACCGACAGCAGCGCCACGGCCACGGCCACCGGGAAAGCCAGCAGTGCCACCGAGGCCAGGATGCGCATCGGGCTGACCCCCGCCGCAGACAAAGCATTCATTTCCTGATCATGATGCAGCCGCCCGATACCGAGCACGACCGACAGGTAGAACGCCACGGGTGCCAGTACATCCAGGGCAATCAATACCCGGTAGCCAGTGACATGCAATGCAGTCAACATCCCCATGGCACCGCTGGCCGCATCATTCAGGTAACGACCGACCGTGTAGCTGGCGAAGATTGCGACTAAAGCCGCCAGAACCACTACCAGAGGCCGTGCCACCTCCGTTATAATATAGCGCTCAATCAGGTGCATAAAAACAGAAAACCTTATTCCGGGTTCGCCGCAGCGGGCGGTACAGTCTATCCGGCTTGAGTCGCCCCGACACCTGCGGCAACATAGCCCCCGCCGAACTGGCATTCTGGCATTAACGAGAGATCTCGACCCGCTCCGGACACCGGTATGATCGTAACAGTTGACGAATTGGGAGACGTATATTGAATGCCTTGAGTATGAATCATCAAGTCCCGCGCGCAGTTATCCTTAGTGCGGGCCAGGGGCGCCGCCTGCTGCCCTTTACGGCGGACCGTCCCAAGTGCCTGCTCGAGCTGGCGGGACGCACCGTTATTGAGCGGCAAATTGATAATCTGCGTGCCGCAGGTATCCGTCAGATCACCGTTGTGGTCGGCTACGCCGCCCACCAGGTTGAGCAGGTACTGCGCCAACGCTACGGCGACGAGGTTGATATTCTCTTCAACCCCTTTTTCGAAGTGGCGGATAACCTGGCCAGTTGCTGGATGGCCCGTGCGACGATGCAGGACTCTTTCATCCTGCTCAACGGCGATACCCTGTTCGATCTGCCGGTGCTGCAGCGGTTACTGGCTTCGCCAGCCAGGCCCATTACCCTGGCGATTGACCGCAAAGCGGAATACGACGCGGATGACATGAAGGTCTACCTGGAAGGAGATCGGCTGGTTCGCGTTGGTAAAACCCTGGCCATGGACAATGTTGCGGGTGAATCCATTGGCATGATGTATTTTCGCCCGGAGGGTGGCGGCCTGTTCCGCGAAGCCCTGGAGCGGGTCATGCGCACACCGCAGGCGTTGCAGCAGTGGTACCTGAGCGTCATCGACGAGCTGGCGCGCACCGGTCAGGTCTTCACCCGGTCCATTGAAGGCCTGGGCTGGGGGGAACTGGACTTCCCCCAGGATCTGGATGCGGCCCGGGAGTTGGTCGGCATCTGGGACAGCCAGAGAGTCGCGGAGCCGTCCTGACCCTCTGGCGGCGATCCGGCACCACCTTTCTCCGTTCTTCCTCCACTGCCTAACCCTGCCGGGCTGCCAGCACACGCTCCACCAGCTGGCGGTCCGCCGGGGTGTCCACATCCACCGCCGCCTCGGCAAAAGGCAATACGACCGCGCCCAGGCGCAACCCCAGGCGTTGCGACAAACGCTCAAGCGCCTGTTCAAGCGTCAACCGGCCCGCGAAATAGCTCAACACTGCACGCCAGCCCAGCGCGCCCACGATGACTCGCCAGGGTTTTTTGCGTTGCTCTTCCACCCGACGCCAGAACGCCGTCAGCTCGCGGCCCCGGGGTGTATTTACCGCAAACAGGTTACAGCCACAGTAAGGGCCACCACGCAGGCGGGTCGCCGTGCGACGCGAGCCGGGAAAGCCCGCCTGAACCGTTTCCAGCCGTGCCAGTCCCACCACAAAATCACAGCCGCTCCGCTCGGCGTGATCCAGAAAATAATCAATCATCCTGGTGCTGAGCAAGGCATGGTCCGTCGTCGTTACCAGTACCGGCTGATGCTCCGGCAGCTCCTGCAGCCCCTGCCAGGCGCTGGCACTGGGTGAGGGGGCGGGCTCTATCCAGCCCAGACTGTTGCTGTCAATGCGCCGGCTGATGTCCGGCAGCTCCTGCAGCCATTTCCGGGGCGGGCCCACCAGGGTGATCCGCCGGATGCGGTCGCTTGCCGCAATAGCGCCCAGCACCCGCTGTAGCATGGGTACGCCCGCCACCGGTGCCAGCGCCTTGCAGGGCACGCCGGCATCGACGGCAACGGGATCATTTTCGTGCCGGTCCGCCGCCAGCACCAGGGCCGACCAGGCGGTCATCTCAAAGTGATTTTTCATAGATGCGATAACGCTTATAAATGTCGCTGCCGATTCCTTCCAGGATCGAGCGCATACCGGCATTGTTCTCCAGTATCCACGATAACTCGACCCCCTCGATGCCCCGCTGCTGACAGCGATGCCACTCCGCCTCGATCAGCAGCAGCGCCAATGCCGGCCCCAGACGGCTGAACTGAAATTCCTTGCGCACCCCCATCAAAGGTACCCGGGCAGTACGCGGCGGACGCACCTTGAGCCGCCACAGCAGTCGCAACCAGCCCAGTGGCAGGAGGCGCCCGTTAAGTGGAGCAATGGCCTCATTCAGGTTCGGCATGCAGATGATAAAGGCCGCCGCTCGTCCTTCCACTTCTGCGATCAGGATCATATCCGGCGGCACCAGCAGCTTGAGATTATTGCCCAGGTCCCGGAACTCTGATTCGGTAAACGGGACAAACCCCCAGTTTTCCGACCAGGCGTCATTGAAGATGTCCCGCAAGGACATCAGTTCCTCATCAAAGCGGCTGCGGTCGAGCTGCCGGATGTTCACCTGCCCCCGCACCCGGTCCATCATCCGCTGCATGGAGGGTGTGAGGCGAAACTCCGGAACCTGAAGCCAGTAGGCAAGCAGATCCTTTGCGGGCTGATACCCCTGCGCCTCCAGGCGTGGCCCGTAATACGGGGGCGCATGGCCCATCATCATCGATGGCGGCCGGTCAAAGCCCTCAACCAGCAAGCCGCTTTCTTCATTAATCGTCAGGCTGAACGGACCGGTGACCCGTTGTACGCCTTTCTGGCGCAGCCACGCCTCCGCTGTCGCCAGCAATGCGGCAAATACCGCCGGGTCGTCAACGGCCTCCAACAGGCCAAAATGGCCCGTCACTTCACCCGCAGGCCCTGGCTGCTCCAGGCTGTCAACCTGTGCGCTGATGCGGCCGACGGGCCGCTTGCCGGCCCGGGCAACCCAGCCTTGCCAGGTCACATGCTCAAAGACGGGGTTGCGTGACGAGAGGTGTAGTTTACGCTCGATACGCAGCGGTTCAATCCACTGGGTATCGTGCTGTTGCAATTGGCCCGGCAAGCGGACAAAATCGTCCAGATCTGCGCGGGTGTGGATCGGCCTGATAACAGGGACCAGTGACGGGTTCGAAGAAGAAGTTGGATTCATGTACGAGACAGCTTCCCATGGCAATCTTGAGGGGCACCCGGATAACCGTCCGATTGGACAGCGCTGTGACACCGGCCGTATATTTATGCCCGAAATAATATTACACTACGCTTACTTTTTTCTTGCGTTTTTACTTACGTGTGCGCGCAAAGGCTACCTGTGTTAGCGCCAATGGGCAATGGCGCAGGCGGCCAGCGCTGGTATGACGTGTTGAAAAAATAGCATTAACCCTTATTTGACTCATTCGTGGAACAGGGCAATCGAAGTGCAAACCGAGACATTGACACCAACCATGCGAAAATTCGGTGCGCCGGAAAGTATCGTGTCCAGCTACCAGCACTGGTATGTGCTTTTGCGCCCCTGGCAGGTCACCCTTGGCTCGCTTATCGTGATCGCGCGGGAGGCAGTCACCGCCTGGCCCCAATTGAGCGCCGGGGCGTTTACCGAACTGCATCAGGTTACAGCCGACCTGGAGAATACCCTGCAGCAGGCTTTCGGGTATGAAAAGATTAACTACCTGATGCTGATGATGGTGGATCCGGATGTGCATTTTCACGTGATTCCGCGATACTCCGGCACTCGCATCTTTGCTGATTGCGAATTTATCGATGCGGGGTGGCCAGGGCCGCCGCGGCTGGATAGCGTAAATGCCGCTGACCAGGGTGCCATCCTCGCACAACTGCACGACACACTGACACGACATTGGCCGCAATGACCTTTTTATGGTTGCCTGCGCCCGCTTTTTGCTCAGGCAGGATCTCAGCGCGCAGAGTGCGCGGGAGATACGGGAGACATTTATCTGGATGGCAGAACTTTTTATGACCATGACACCCAACAAGAACCATTCTTTACCGCAGCGACTGGCAGATTTCAAAACCCTGAGTGAAGCCCTTGACTACGCAGCAGATGGCCAGACCGGCATCAATTTTTATGACGGGCGCTGCCGGTTAAGTGTCGCGATGCCTTATGTCATTCTGCGGCGCCTGGCCGTGGCAACGGCACAACGTCTGCGTGCTCTGGGTCTGCAACGGGGTGACCGGGTGGCATTGATCGCAGACACCAGCCCCGGCTTTATGGAAGTATTCTACGGCTGCCAGTATGGCGGTTTCGTACCCGTACCCCTGCCCGTGTCAGCGAGCCTGGGTAATCGCGGCATGTATGTGAGTCGCCTGCGCGGCCTCCTGGAAAGTTGCGGCGCCAGTGTCCTTGTCAGCCCTGCCGACATGCTCTCATTAGCCACCGAAGCCGCCGCGGGGCTGCCGCTGGCGTTTATTGGCAGTGCCGGGCAGTTGCGGGAACAGGAGCCCGCGACGCAACCGCTCGAAGCCACGCGCCCGGACGAAATCGCTTACCTGCAATATACTTCGGGCAGCACCCGCTTCCCGCGGGGTGTCATGGTGAGCCAGCGGGCTGTCATGGCAAACCTGCAGGGGATTGTGGGTTCTGCTGGCCTGGCGCTTCGCCCCGGAGACCGCGCAGCCTCCTGGCTGCCGTTCTACCATGACATGGGCCTGGTTGGTTTTGTGCTTGGCCCGATGGCGTCACAAATTTCCGTGGACTATCTGAGCACGCAGGGCTTTGCCATGCGGCCGCGCCAGTGGCTGACCCTGATCAGTGAAAACCGGGCAACCATCGCCTTTGCACCGCCATTTGGTTATGAGCTCTGCTCCCGTCGGCTACGTCCGGGTGAGGCCGAGCGTTTTGACCTTTCCTGCTGGCGGGTAGCCGGCACCGGAGCCGAGCCCGTGCGAGCGGATGTGCTCGAGCGCTTTGCCGACTTGCTGGCACCGGCGGGCTTTGACCGCAAGGCGTTTTTGCCCTGCTATGGCCTGGCTGAAGCCGCACTCGCCGTCAGCTTTGCGCGCCGGGACGTGGGCCTGCAGACCGAGCGGGTTGACCGCCGGGAACTCGAATGTAATGGCCGTGCGGTGCTGTGCGAGGAAGACAAGGGCAGTGCTGTCAGCACCTTCGTCAACTGCGGACGAGTGCTGCCGGGCCACGAACTGATTATCCGGAACGACGCCGGCCAGCCGCTCCCTGAAGGCCAGGTCGGGCGCATTACGGTGCAGGGGCCCAGCTTGATGGGGGGGTACTTCAATGATCCGGAAAGTACTCGTGAAGTGCTCAGCGATGACGGTGTGCTCGACACTGGCGATCTTGGCTATCTGCGCAACGGCGAGTTATACATCACCGGTCGCCGTAAGGATCTGCTGATCGTCAATGGCCGTAATATCTGGCCGCAGGATCTTGAGCAACTGGTCGAAGCTCAGCCGGAAATACGTTCCGGCGATACCATTGCATTCATGGTGCCGGGCCAGTCTGAACCTCAAGTGGTGGTGCAGGTGGAGTGTCGGATAACGGACAACGAACAACGCCAGGATCTGATTAATCGTCTGACGAAGCTGATTTTCTCCGATTTCGGCGTGCGCTGCCATGTGGAACTGGTGCCCACTCACTCCCTGCCGCGCACGTCTTCCGGTAAGCGCTCACGGAACGAAGCCCGACAACGTTTTCTGCAACGTCAGGAAACCACAGAAGCCGAAATGCCGGTCAGCGTTGGTCAGAATTAGTATGTCGACAACGGTAGCCCTGACCGGTGCCACCGGATTTATTGGTGGTGCCATCAGCCGACAGCTATTGGCTGGCGGTATTCGTGTGCAGGCACTCAGTCGGCGGCCGGACCGGGGAGGTGACGGCATCGAGTGGATTGCCGGGTCGTTAGAGGACCCGGAGGCCCTGTCTTGCCTGGTAGCCGGTGCCGATGCTGTTATTCACTGTGCCGGTGCCGTGCGCGGTGCGTCGGCGGCGGCGTTCAGGCAAACCAATGTTGATGGCAGTCGGCGCCTGATGGCAGCGGCACAGGCGACGGGTCAGTGCCAGCGGTTTCTGGCCATGTCGTCATTGGCCGCCCGCCATCCTGATCTGTCCTGGTACGCCGCCTCCAAGCGCGAAGCGGAAGAGCAACTGCTTGCAGAGGCGGGCGACATGGCGCTGACGCTGTTCCGGCCCACAGCTGTTTACGGCCCCGGTGACCGGGAACTGAGACCGCTGTTTGAATGGCTGTTACGTGGCTGGCTGATCGTGCCGGGCCGTCCGGGCAGTTGTTTAACATTCCTGCATGTGGAAGATCTCGCGGCGGCCGTCGTGAGCTGGCTGACAGCGCCCGATCCCATTAGCGGAATTTTTGAGCTGCACGACGGTCGGCCAGGGGGGTATGACTGGCCGGCGATCGCCGCAACCGGCGAGCTTGTCCGGCACGGCTCTGTGCGCTCGATTGCCGCCCCGCAACGTTTGCTGGGCGGAATCGCAACTGCCAATCTGGCAGTTTCCCGTCTGTTTGGCCTTGAACCCATGTTAACCCCGTCCAAATTGCACGAGCTTCGACATCCGGACTGGTTATGCGATAATGGCCCGCTCATGCGTGCCCTCAACTGGGCACCGCAGCTGCAGCTGGCCCGGGCCCTCGCAGAGCGACGCTTCTGACCGGTTGTCAAGGCCGCACGGCGCAACGTTATTTATCAGAGTCCTGCTATGCCTTCTCAAAATATGCAATCACAAACACAGATACTGGAACTGATTTGCAGTCATCTGGAAAAAATCAAACCTGAGGCCGGCGGCATTGGTCCCGACACCGACCTGATACAGGAACTGGGCCTGGAATCGCTGCAGGTGATGGACCTGGTCATGGAGCTCGAAGACGAATTTGATCTGTCCGTGCCGCTCAACCGCCTGGCCGACGTTCATACCCCCGCACAACTGGCGCAATGTATCTCTGCGCTGCTGGAGCCGATCGATGGCGCTGTTTGATAAGTTCAACAAAATCGCCGAAGATCGCGCGGCGCTGGTGCAGACCTCGCCCAGCCCCTTCGGCACCAGGATTGACGAGATCTATTCGCCCACAGAGGGCCGCATCGGCGAGCACCGGGTTATTCTGGCAGGCACCAATAATTACCTGGGCCTGACCTTTGATCCGGACTGTATTGCCGCTGCCCGGCAGGCACTTGCGGAAGAAGGCACCGGTACCACCGGCTCACGCATGGCCAACGGCACCTACGGCAGTCACTGGGCCCTGGAGGAGGAGCTGGCGGCTTATTTCGGCAAGCAATCCGCCATTGTTTTCTCTACCGGCTACCTTGCCAACCTCGGTACCATTGGCACCCTCGCAGGCCCCGGCGATACCGTCCTGCTCGACGCCGACTGCCATGCCAGCATCTATGACGCGTGCCGCCTGTCGGGTGCCCAGGTCATCCGCTTTCGGCATAACGATGTTGCCGACATGGAAAAACGCCTGCGCCGCCTGGGTGAACAGACACAGAACACGCTTATTGTTGTGGAAGGCATCTACAGTATGCTTGGCGACCAGGCGCCTCTGGCCGAAATTGTTGAAGTGAAGCGGCGCCTGGGGGGCTTCCTGGTCGTGGATGAGGCTCACTCAGTTGGTGTACTGGGCGCCAATGGCCGTGGTCTGGCGGAAGCGGCAGGGGTGGAAGCGGATGTGGATCTGGTGGTTGGCACCTTCAGTAAGAGCCTGGGCGCTATCGGCGGCTTCGCCATCAGCGGCCACCAAGAGCTGGACATACTGCGCTATGCCAGCCGCCCGTACATCTTCACCGCCTCACAGTCACCGGCTTCCATCGCCTCGGTGCGCACCGCATTACAGTTAATGGCATCACGGCCCGGGCTGAGGGACCAGTTGTGGCGCAATGCCGGGCGCCTGTATGCCGGTCTCGCTGACCTTGGTTATCAGCTCGGCCCTCAGGCCAGCCCGGTGGTTGCCGTGCTCCTGGGGACGGCACCGGAAGGGGTCGCCTTCTGGCATGGGCTGATTGAGCAGGGGGTGTATGCCAACCTGGTGTTGCCACCGGCCAGCCCGGACGGACAGGCCCTGGTGCGCGTCAGTGTCAGTGCGGCCCACAGCCTTGAACAGATTGAACAGATAATCACGGCCTTTGCCCGCCTGAAGCAAGAGACGGTATCGGGCTAACCGCTCCGGCATCCATGAAATTTTTGTTCCGATATTGGTTTCAGGGTTTGTCAGTGGCCCCTGTCAGCGCCCCCTGATTGTTTGTGGGGCAGGGCCCGGGTGGCGCTTTGATACGGTGCCATTGCAGGGTCCGCCCGAACAGGGGGATCAGGACATAGCCACGCACCTTCAGTGTATCGCCATCGACGCTCAGAGTGCTGTGGTAGGTGTTGCCGCTGTCGGGATCATAGATGGTGCCGCCGGACCAGGTGGCATCGCCATCCTGATGAAACCCACGCAGAATGGCCAGGCCACACCAGGGCCGCCCCTGGTCACGTTTGAGGGTACCGTCTTTATGGTAGGGTTTTTTCAGCCACGCGATATGCCCGCACAGGCCGGTCCCGCAAAGCGCCACTCGCACGGCCACGGAATTCTTCTGGTTGAGCCAGAGGCCCTCAGGCGAGTTGGCAGTTTCCGGTGCCGTGGCTGCAACAGCAGAGGCAGGCACGGCTGCAAGCGCGCTCAGTATAAGTCCTGAGGCCATGGCACGGCCCGCCTGGCGACCGGGTAAAGGTAACCAGGACTGACAAAAAAGCGACATCCTGAATGGGATGATCATGCAACGTTCCTCCAATCAGTTGATATTGAAAAATCCATGCACATGCTAATTTCCTTTGGTCGCGCTTACCCGGGGCGCTCACTTCTGATGCTGGTCAGCCTGCTATTGGCAGGCGTGGCCGAAGGCATTGGCCTTACTACGCTGCTGCCCATGTTATCAGTCGCACTTGGCGAGAACAGCAACTCCGGATTGGCAAAACAGGTGGTCGATGCGCTGGTTTCGGTCGGCCTTGAGCCCACGGTCGGCACCATGCTTCTCATTATCGTTGTCGGCATGACGCTCAGCAGTTTATTGGTCCTGCTGGCCAACCGTCAGGTGGGTTACGCCGTCGCTCACGTGGCTACCGATCTGCGGCTGGCACTTATCCGCGCCCTCATGGGGAGTCGCTGGGAATATTACCTGCGCCAGTCCACCGGCAGACTGGCTAACGCTATTGCCAGCGAAGCCTTTCGCGCAGCCACCGGTTACGAGCACGGTGCCAATGTGCTGGCCCTGGCCGTGCAGGCTGTCGTCTATGCGGTTATCGCGCTGCTTGTGTCCTGGCAGGCCAGCGCAGTGATGTTGTTGCTGGGTACCGTCCTGCTGCTGGCCCTGCAATGGCTGGTGCAAACCGCACGTCGCGCTGGTAAAAAACAGACCAGACTGATGAGTAGTCTGTTGTCCTACCTGACCGACGTGCTGGGTTCGGTCAAACCATTGAAAGCGATGGCCCGGCAGGACGTCGCCGACTCCCTGCTGCGGGAACAGAATCACAAACTCAACAAAGCCATGCAGCGCGAGGTGCTCAGCCGCGAGGCTCTGAAAGCACTGCAAGGCCCCATGCTGGCAATACTGGCCGCCGGTGGCCTGTATGTAGCACTGGTGGTCTGGCACCTGCAACTGTCATCGGTGATGGTGCTCACATTCTTGCTGGTGCGCGTGCTCAGCCTCCTGCATAAAGCGCAACAGCGCTATCACCGCATGGCGGCACAGGAAAGCGCCTATCTGGCATTGCGGGAAACCATTCGCCAGGCTGAAGAGCAGGCCGAGTCACTGGGCGGTGGCCAAACGCCACAACTGGAGCAGGGAATCCGCTTCGAGCAGGTCACGTTCAGTTACGCTGAACGTGACGTTCTGAACAACGTCGACCTGACCCTGCCGGCCGGCTCCTTCACCAGCCTGATCGGCCCCTCAGGCGCCGGCAAAACCACGTTTCTTGACCTCCTGTGCGCATTGCTCACGCCGCAATCAGGGCGCATCCTGGTTGACGGTGTCCCTCTGGAAGCATTGGACCGGCGCCAGTGGCGACGGCTGATTGGCTATGTGCCACAGGAAACCCTGCTGCTGCATGACACCATTCTTGCCAATGTTACGCTGGGTGATCCGGAATTGACGACAGACGATGCCGAGCGTGCGTTGCGCCAGGCCGGTGCCTGGGACTTTATCGCGCCGCTGCCGGAGGGCATGCTGACGCTGGTGGGCGAACGCGGGGGCCGTTTCTCCGGGGGGCAACGCCAGCGCATCATCATCGCCCGCGCTCTGGCCCACAACCCCCGGCTACTGATTCTCGACGAAGCAACGAGTGCCCTGGATCCTGAGGCTGAAGCCGCCATCAGTCATACTCTCAAGGCGTTAACGCCAGGCCTGACCATCGTCGCGGTGTCCCATCGTCCTGCGCTGATAGATATTGCCGATCAGGTTTATCGCCTGAACGAAGGCCGCCTGACGCCGGTTAAAAGCGAGAAAGCCGCTTGTCGGACTTGAGCGATCAGCAGGTCTGCCCGTCGGGTTACGGGTATCTTCCGGGACGCAGTGATCACCACGCCACTGGCAGGGCGGAGTTGTTCATCCGCCGATTCCGCCAGCAGACCACGGACGGCGATGAGGCGGCGATGCCTCACCCTACCCGATGTATACCACAACACACATCTACCCAAGGAATATCCACACCGAGCAGTTGACGCGCCGGAAGGATCGTCAGGAGGTCATCAGCTGGATCGAGTCAGAGCTGAACCCCAGGCGGGTAGGGCAGTCGGAGTCCGATAGCTCTGACCAGTCTTCGCGGTCGGAAGAATAAAATCGTTGGCTCTCCATTTTTCCAGGATTACTGCTTGCTTGCGGTGCCCCTATGCCATTAATCTTCCCGCTAACACGACCCCTGCCTCTTGGCTCCGGCAGGAGCTTACGCGGGGGTTTTTATGTTCGCCTGTACGGCACAACTGCTGTGAACCTGTATACGAAGTAGCCGAAAGGTCATTGAAATTAGCCTGAGGTGGCACTATAGTTCAACACAGCTCATCTACCAGCCCACGGGCGTAAGTGTGGAAGGAGTTACGGCCCCGTCCTCCTCGAGGGCGCGGCCAGCCTTATTTCCTGCCTGTGTTTCGTTTCCAGCGTTTTGTGTACTTGTCCCGCTGGTGTTGGCGTTCGATGTAGAAGGCCGTCCAGGGGAGCGTGTAGGTTGACCTCTCGGCCAGAACCACCAGATAACCTTCTGCCTCGAACCACAGATGAATCCGGTTTTCGTTGCCGCGTTTCTCTGACCACACTTTCAAGGCGGGGTCATCCTCGTTTTCGATAACGGGACGCGGCCAACGGATGCGTTCACACCTTCTGAAATCCGGTGTTCTTTCAGATTCCACGCTGCCTTCGCTGGTCATGTGCCAGAACGTTGCTTCTTTGCCGTCTACAACCGGGTGCCGTTTCAACGCCAGACGCTGTCCCCGGAAGAACGGCTTGGAGTCCACAAAATCCCGACAGAAGATTTGGTAAATCGCACCAAGGTACTGCTCCCAGTCGCCGCCATAGTCGGAAAACAGCTCCAGTTCGGGTAGCCACTCGGGTGCTCCATCCATGGTCAAATCCTGCTGTTCCAAATCAAAAGATTGAACTTGAGCTCTCGCATCATGGTGTTGAGTGTCAGGCGATAACCACTGCGCTGCCTGATTCTTGCGATTAGAGCTTCTTTGGCGCTGTTTCCGGATAATTTGCGGTGTAGGTAGGAAAGGGCCCCTATCAGCAAGTCCGCTATCTGCAGGTGTTCGACTTCATGGGAGTGGACCCGTTTTACGTCTGCAATCATTCTGCGCGAAAAGTCGTAAGCGTTGGCGCATAGAATGTCCTGAAGTTTTTCGACCTTCTCATGGCCCAGGGTGTCTTTGATGTCGATATAGACGTAGTAGCGTGAATCCGGGTCAAAGATGGTTTTCAGCATGGTGAAGTACATTTTGTAGTACCAGTCATCGTGGTCTTGCTGATGCCTTTCATGGTCCAGCACGCTTTTGTCCGGGACGACCAGGCCGCGGAAATGGAGGTCGTCATCGTCGAAAAAGTAATCAATGATGTCCTGATAGAAGGCCAGCTTTGATGGGCTCACCTTGGTCCATTTGATTTCAAAGTCCCGTTCGAGGCCGTGCTTCTGTTTGATTTCGCGAATCCGCTCGGCGATTTCCAGCCGTTTGCCTTTCGGGCACCAGACCGCGCCCAAAACCATCGCCTTCTGGCCGTCGTTCTCCAGATGGCAGGATTCGTCGCAGTACACGTTGTATTCGGTAGTCATGCTGAAAGTCCTTTTTCAACAACAGCCTCGGCCAGCTGGCAGCGGGTTTCGCTGGCCTGGTTCAGGCGTTCCTTAAGTTGGTCGCAGAGGGCTATGAGTTCATCTACTTTTTGGACGATGCGGTGTTGTTCATTCGCAGGACAAAGTGGTACAGGTGCTGCTTTGAGTTTGTCTTGCGAAATGTTCATCTGACTCTCAGCCATGCCGGATTTTGCCTGCTCGAGATAGTTGTATGTTTCTCCGGCATTGAGGCAAAGGCAGATGTACTCTTCAGAAAGGCCTGTTTCAATGAGATGGAACCTGATGATTTTGTCTGAAATCATTAGCTTGTCGCGTGTTTCCTTTACGACACAGGATATGCCAACTCGGTTCTTAGGCCCTGCGCGAGTGATTAGAATGTCACCACTGCGAACCTCATACTGCTCTTTGGGTGTCTTATTTTCGGGCAACTGTTTGTTCTCGAATTCTTGGTACTTCATCACTTGAACCGCTGTCGTCTTGAGAACTCCCCATTTTTCGGGGTCTGCGGGCCGTGGGGGGCATGCAGGGCTCCAACCTGCGTCCATGACGCTGATGATGTCTCCAAGGTTTACCCAAAGCCAGCTTTCGGGAATAGACGAAAGCGCTGAGGTCTCGAGTGGTGCAAGTGACTTCGTCCGTTTCAATACCTTTGACTGAATCAGGCGCTGCTTTTCGTTTGAAACTCGCTCAAGCAGCTGAGTTGTCGGCTCATCCTTAGCATCCTGCTCCACCAACCGCCCCATCACCGCCAGTTGCAGGATGGTCTGCCTGAGCTTGTCGATGCTCTGCTCGGTGGTGAACAGGGTGTCGAAGTGGGCGGCGAGGCGGGCCCAGTTGTCGGCCAGTTCGGTGGCGTTTTTGGATTGGGTGAGAGAGCTTTCAGCGGGTTTTAATAAAGTGCCGAGCAGGGTGTCCACGAGGGTTTCATGGGCTTCGAGCTGGTCGCTGGTTTGCTGTTCCAGCCGGTCGCAGAGGGCCATGAGTTCATCGACTTTTTGGACGATGCGGTGTTGTTCTTCCAGCGGTGGAAGTGGAACCGGGATCGACTCCCATTTGCCTTTATTCAATATTGAGATTGTTGTGCTTGAGGATTTCTCCCAGGCCGCGCTTTGAAAGTATGGAGATTTGAGACAGAGGAGTAGGAACTGCGATATCTCTGACACGAATGGGGTAACGGAATTGATTTGTTGGTTGAACGTGCACTGTTGTTCAATTAGTCCGCATTTCCCGATTGTGCCAATGCAAACCATTAAAATGGAGTCTTTCTCAGCCCATTTTCCCAACACTTCCTTGCCCGCTTCGCTGAGGCCCTCATTGTCATAGCAGATTTCGCCACTCTCCGAGATATCACCTGGCTTCAAAAAAGGAATATCAGAACCGAACAGCTGGCTCTGCGACTTGGCTGGCGTTGAGCCGGTTTGCGTATATCCGAGTGCTCCCAACGAATGCCAGCTCCAATTGTCTGGAATGTCGAATGGGTGATTTTCTTGCGACACAGAGCCAACTGATTTCGGCCTTTTTATCCTTTTTGAGGTTACAAGTTTGGCTTTCTCTCTCTCCATAACGGCAATGAGGTCAGAGCTTGATTCAGTGGGCGTGTCCTGAGAGACGAGTTTGCCCCTTACAGCCAACTCCAGAATCAACTCCCGAAGCCTCTTAATCCCGGTCAGCTCAATCTTCCCACTACTCCCCCGGCCACTGCTGGATTTCTTCGTGACCGCCCCGGTCCATAAATCCAGATGGTCGATGACTGCTCCTGCTACATCGACACTTCCGCCATCCCTGGCGGTCGCTTGTAATCGCTCGCGCGCACTCACGCCGCACCTCCACCGGTGTTCTCATCACTGTTGTGGGAAAGCGCATCGGCCAGGATGTCCCGCAGCTGGTGGCGGATTTCCCGGATTTCGGTCTGTTGCTGTTGGTATTTGGCCAGCAGTTCGTCCGGGTCGTGGATGACCTGCTCGCCTACATGGGGGTTTTTGATGTCCAGGTTGTAGTTGCGGGCCTTGATGTCGTCGATGGACACTTTCCAGGCCTGCTCTGTTTCCACCCGGCTGGCGAAGCCGTCGGCCTCAGTGCCCCACCAGTCGATTTCGGTCCGGAACTCCGAGAACTTCATGGGCTTTGTTTTGCTGTAGCTTTTGGTGCCTTCCGGGTAGGGGTGTTCGTAGTACCACACGGTTTCCGTGGGCTTGCCCTTGGTGAAGAACAGCAGGTTGGTCTTGATGCCGGTGTAGGGGTTAAACACACCGTTGGGCAGGCG
>Ga0114984_1000504_pt1 | contig 14967 bp, 20 predicted proteins | sample Shrwel1BS1Day1_FD_96987 | JGI IMG/M metagenome (GOLD analysis project Ga0114984, IMG submission 96987) | Subsurface microbial communities from deep shales in Ohio, USA - Utica-3 well 1 S-1-Day1 | ecosystem: Environmental > Aquatic > Deep subsurface > Shale gas/oil reservoir > Produced water/Flow... | reverse complement strand
GTCCACGGTCTCGTGGGTATGATTCCCAGCATCGTGATGCAGTGAGGGTGACTCTGGTTCTTCGTCGAAATCGTGACTGTGTCCGTGTCCACCATGATTGCCGGCGTGGCCGTCCGACTGGAACTCCCAGTCGCCCGCTATCTCAGCCACACCGTGAGAGAACGACTCGCCAATCACCGACAGTGACAGGCCCGCCAATGCGAACAACATAAGGAGCGTTGGAAGCAGTTTTCTCTGGTGAATGGCCGAAATCATCGATTTAAATCGTCGAGCTTGTGGTTGGATTTCAACGAAAACAGAGGATACCATCCCCCCATGGGGGATAGGAATTAAACATGGTAAATGATTACCCGCATCAATCTCACCCGAATATCATCAAACGCCTTAAGCGAGCTAACGGCCATCTTGAGAGCGTAATTGGCATGATTGATCAAGGAAAGCCCTGCCTGGAACTGGCCCAGCAGCTTCACGCCGTTGAAAAGGCCATTCAGCAAGCCAAACGCGTATTGGTCCAGGACCATATCGAGCATTGTCTGGACGATGCCATCGGGCCGCTGGAGCCGGAGCAGCAGCGACGTATCGACGAGTTTAAGGCAATCGCCCGATACCTATGATGGGCTCCGGGCTTTGCCAGACGTTTAGTCACACCGAGTGACTCGGGCGCAAATAGTCATAGATGGCCAGATAAGATCCACGCGCCAACACCGATCAACGTAACACCGCCAAAAATCTCCGCTCGATGCCCTAACACAGCTCCGACGGCGCGCCCAAGCATGATGCCAACTGTCACCATGAAAGTGGTTGCCAGTCCGATCAAAGCCGCAGCTACCCAGATGTTCACGTTGACGAAAGCCAGGCTTACACCAACTGCCATGGCATCAATGCTTGTCCCGATGGCTGTAAGGCAGGTCCGGAGCAACGACTTGTCTGCTGGTTTCTCGACGCCGTCTTCCTCTGGTTTCATGCCCTCGTAAACCATATGCAGGCCAAGAATCATCAGAAGAAAAAACGCAATCCAGTGATCCCAAGCTTCCACATAACCTGAAGCAGACTTACCGATCAGCCAGCCGACGAGCGGGGTAACGGCCTCAATCGAGCCGAAGATGAGTCCGATTCTGAAAGCTTCGGTTAACCGGGGGTGCTTAAGGCTTGCACCTTTGCCAATCGCCGCAGCAAAGGCGTCCGTGGACATCGCAAAGGCAAGCAGGAGAAGAGCGATAGGGTTCATTAATTGGGCTCCGGTCGGGCATTTTGAGTCCACGATATAACCACACGCCCGACCTTGAGCATGGTTATATCGATGGTCTCGCCAACCGAGAGGTGTTCGCACCATGGCATGTGGCCAATTATGTTGATACGAACTCTTCCGAGCTTCGGAAGCAGGCTACTCCCCAACGAGGCGTTAATTTAGCAAACGGCTATTTCGATTACAAACCTGCTTTTTTTCAGTACGGATTCGGCAGTTCGTCTGGGATGTTGTGTCTGTGTTCGGCACCGCAATGGTTTAACTCTACGGTTACATGCACCAGAGATCGACACTGAGCTTGGATGCGATTCCTGTAGACTGTCGGTGTCTCGGGCTGGTGCGAGACCACTGAGACAATAGCCGCATGAATGTTTGGGCCTATCGCCCACACATGCAGATCACTGACTTTGGCATCGTCGTTTTCGACGGCCTGTCTGACGGTTTCCTCCATGTCCTGATGCTGCTCGTCAAGGAGGACTTTTGAGGTGTCTTTCAGCAGATGCCAGGACCAACGGGTTACCAGAATCGCACCGATAATCCCCATCATCGGGTCCATCCAGTTCCATCCGGCATATTTACCCGCCAGAAGAGCAACAATGGCCAGGACTGACGTCAGCGCATCCGCAAGCACATGCAGGTAAGCGGCCCGGCGGTTGTGGTCATGGTGATGATGGTGATGACCGTGATCATGCCCATGACTGGGACCATGGTCATGGCCTGCATCCCCCAGTATCCAGGCTGACACTCCGTTGACCATCAAGCCAATGATGGCAACAAAGATGGCCCCATCGAAAGAAATGGGGACGGGCTGGATAAAACGCCCAACGCTCTCGATGACCATGTAGAGCGCAAAAACAGCAAGCAGAATCGCTCCGGTAAAGCCGCCAAGGGCATTGACCTTCCCCGTACCGAAAGAGAATCTCGCGCTTCCTGCGTTTTTCCTGGCATACGCATAGGCGAAGGCAGCAATACCCAGAGCCACTGCGTGCGAACCCATGTGCAGCCCATCGGCCAGCAAAGCCATTGAACCATAAATGATCCCGGCCAGGATTTCCCAGACCATCATCGCCAGCGTCAGGCCCACTACGATGAGTGTTCGGGTTTCGCCAGATCGCTTCAGATCCTGACCAAAGACGTGATCGTGTTGCCAATGGTCGAGTCGTTCATGGTGCATAACAGTGTTCCCGGCAAGGCTGGTGATTGGTATGCCTGAGGGTAGAATCCCGCTTTTGACCTATCCCCCCTGGGGGGATAGCATGGAAATGCTACTGTAGTCAGATTTCTACCACAACCTTTCCATTTCTGACGCTGTCACTGGTGGAGCCATGCTTGAGATTCTGAAACACCGAACCTATCGCCATTTGTTCCTGGCCCAGGTGGTTGCATTGCTGGGTACCGGGCTGGCGACGGTGGCCTTGAGTCTGCTGGCGTTTGACCTGGCCGGAGACGAGGCCGGACAGGTCCTCGGCACAGCCATGGCTATCAAGATGGTCGCTTATGTCTTGATAGCCCCGCTGGCATCAGCTCTGGCAGAGAACATACCCCGTCGTGCTCTGCTGGTCTCCCTGGATGTGGTTCGGGCGGCGACGGCGCTGGCTCTGCCTTTCGTCACCGAAGTCTGGGAAGTGTACGTGTTAATCGCGGTCCTTCAGTCCGCGTCAGCGGCCTTTACGCCAACCTTCCAGTCTACGATTCCGGATACTCTCCCGGATGAAGACGATTACACCAAGGCGCTGTCGCTTTCCCGGTTGGCTTACGACCTGGAAAACCTCATCAGTCCTGCGCTCGCGGCGCTGATTCTGCTTGCCACCAGTTGGCAGGCGCTGTTCTCGGGCACGGTAATCGGTTTTATCGCATCGGCTTTGCTTGTGGTGTCCGTCGCTTTGCCCTCCGGGGCCAAATCGGAAAAACAGCGCGGCGTTTATGATCGCGCACGGGCCGGATTCAGAATTTTCACAGCAACGCCGCGCCTGCGTGGAGTGATGGCATTGAATCTGGTTGTCAGTCTTGCCGGTGCCATGGTGATCGTGAATACGGTTGTGCTGGTGCAGGGACAATTCGGCCTTACCGACCAGCATACGGCTATGGCTTTTGCCGCGTTTGGTGGCGGCTCCATGTTGGCAGCATTGGCGTTACCAGCCCTACTGAAACGCTGGAAGGACCGACAAGTTATGCTCACGGGGGGTGGGATTCTTGTTTTCGGGTTGGTTCTCGCTCTGCCGGTGGGCTCTCTGGAATGGCTGCTGCCCGTGTGGGCTTGGTTAGGCGTTGGTTTTTCGACCGTTCAAACTCCCATCGGCAGGGTCCTTACGAGGTCGTCGCATGCGGAAGACAGGCCAGCTCTGTTTGCCGCCCAGTTCTCGCTGTCGCACGCCGGATGGTTGTTCGCGTATCCATTAGCTGGCTGGCTGGGATCTACTGCGGGTATGGCTGCTACTCTGCTGGTACTTCTGGGGCTTGCTCTCGGAGGGCTGGTTCTTGCGTCGAAGCTGTGGCCCTCTGTGGATCCGTCAGAACGTTGGCATAACCACAACGACCTGCCACGCGAGCATCCTCATCTTGCAAACGCCTCCAACTCCAGCGTTCATCGTCACAACTACGTCATTGATAGCCTGCATCCTAAATGGCCGGATTGAAATAGTCAGTTACTAGGGTTGACCAAGCTTAAACCAATTCCGCTGGAGATGTTCGTCGAAGGTTGGTGGTGTGTCTTCTATCGACTGCTCAGCAAACTCGATTCGCCGCTTCTGCGTAAGCGGCCGGCAATCCCATCTTGATCCAAGCGCTACCCCCTTACTTGCGCAGCAGCTGGGAATTAGCTCCCGATGGCGAACCTCATTAACTTAGGAATCCTCCTGAATAAGAGCAACAAGATCATGTCTGATTTCTTGTGCCTTCAGATCAGGTCGAATTAATAAGCGGGCGCTCCCGTCCCGATCAAATACATAGATCGCACTGCTGTGTGACACCGCATAATTTCCATCAGGGTCCGGTTCGTCATAACCAAAGGTTGTCCGGTAGCGCTTGGCCAATTCGCGAAGCTGAGGTTCGGTTCCGGTGAGCCCCACAATGTTGTCGCCGAAAAAATCGACGTAGTTTGCCAGGCGTTCTGGCGTATCACGCTTGGGGTCAACGCTCACGAACAAAGTGAGTACTTCTTCCTTAAGCTCGGGGGCCAGGCTACTGGTTGCCTGATTGAGTTTTTGCAGGGCGGTTGGGCAAACATCGGGGCATGAGGTGAATCCGAAAAACAGCATACGAACGCGGCCACTGTAATCGCTTCCAGACACGGGCTCGCCCTGACTGTTAACAAGATCGAATTCCAACTCGGGCATCAGGCCGCTGATGTTTTTTCCGTGCCAGTCCTCATCGTTGCCAAAACAACCGGTAAGCAGCATTGTCATGACAAACATTGAAATCAATGAGAGCGCCTTGGTGCGATGTCGCCAGAAACGGATACTCATGACGCTTTTCCCTCAAGATTTTTGGAATGATTCGTGTATTTCCCGTCCTCGTGCATGGCTCGCCGGAGCATGAGCAATATGCCGAGAATACTCATCATGGCCGGCGGAATGTAGGTCAGCATGCCGCCGAGGAGTTGATCGACTTCCGGATCCAACGGCCAGGCACGGCCACAGACTTCGTAGACGTCGTAGACCATGTCACGGGAGAATACGATCCAGGCCCCCAGAAACATCTGGAGCACGCCCGCCGCAGCCAGAACCAGCATTCGTCTGCCATATCCCAGCGACGAGGTGATCGCCGGCGGTCTTGGGTCAAAGATCAACCACCAGAACAGCAGGCCGTCCAGCAACATGCTCCAGTTCATGACCCAGTACAGATCCCGGCTGAGCATGGCGTCGAAATGAATCGGTGGCCAGAGCCAGAAATAAATGAGCCCGACAAACAGAAACAGGGCAATAAAAGGCTGTTGCAGAACGTTATAGACCCAACCCAGAGGCCGGAGCGTATGCTTCCAGCGTGGGCTGATTTTTGCGAACCAGAACCGCATGACCGGCAAGGGGTTGGACAGAGCAATCAGGATTGGCCCGATGTGATGAAGAATCAGATGCTGGCCTCGATGGACGAAGAACATGTATTGCGCGTAGTAATCGAAGCGGGTCTGCATCACCGCATAACAGATCATCACTCCCAGAGTGAACGCAAAGATCCGCAGTGCGCCTGGCCGGCCCTGTTCCGGCATCCGAAATAACCCAACGCCATAGAACCCCATCACAAGCATGTAGCTCAGAATGGTCAGCGGCGAGAAATCGTAGGGTAATAAGTAGTCAAACAGTGACATAGCGTTGCCGGTTCTGAAGTTGTTATTGAGGCGACTCTACCTTGGAGGTGACAACGTCGTACAGTTCTTGGGGCCCCAGGCGACTCAGGTTGTCCCCGTTGACGTAAAAGGTCGGGGTTCCAGAAATTCCAACCGCTTTCACGTCAGCCGCATCCTGTTGAATGATGCGGTCAATCTCCTGCGAGTTCATGCCGGCCCGGGCGGATTCTACATCAAGCCCGGCTGACTCCGCTGCATCCCATGCCGCGGCGACCTTTGGATCGTCATGCCACTGGGGTTGAGCTTCCATAACAGCGTCAAGCACTGGCTCATAGACTCCCTGTTCGCGAGCGGTTTCCAGGATTCGGACGGCCTCTTCCGAACCTTTGTGAAACAGCACGTAGCGTAACACCAGGCGCACATTGTCCGGGTAAGCCGCCATAATCTGTTTTACATAGGGATGCATGGCGCGACAGCCTTCGCAGGATGGATCGAAGAACTCGACAATGGTTACCGGCGCCTCTTCCGGGCCAATTACCGGCGAATAGTCTCTTACCTAAGGGGTGCTCTCGGCCTTGGCGTTCTGAGTGGTGGTTTCCTTGGCATCCTGGGGACGTTCATAGAACATAAAGGCAGCGCTGAATGGAATCAGGCATAAAGCAATGAGGCCCAGGGCGAGCGTGCGGTTTTGCATGTGAGAACTCCAAAGGTTTTGTATGTATCGGTGTTTTGAGCATTAAATAGTTGAACGAAGTGGCAGTCATTCACTGGGCAGCCATTTGAGATAGATCACCATACCAAACAGCTCTACCAGGGACTGCATCACAATGACCATCACTGCGGCGCTCCAGACATCGGGTAGCGACAGTGCCAGTGGAAGAACCACAAAGGAATTCCGGGTACCGAGGCTAAAAATAACGGTACGTCCGGTTTCCGCAGGCAACCGGAAAAGCCGACTCAAACCTTTGCCAACCAGAGCGGCTGCTAACAGATAAGCCGGGAACAGGAGCATCAATGCCCAGACAATCTGAACTGAAGTGGAGATCTCGCTGACCTGCGTCATAGAGATGATGAATAGTACTACGGTTAGCAGCGGGACCGGCATCAAGCCCATCGATTGAACCAACCCGGTCGCTTTTTCGGACTTTTCCGCCCATTTTTCAGTCAGGAACGCCAGGATGAGCGGGACAATAATCAGCCCGGTAAAGGCCGGCAGCAGATGCCGCCCAAGCTCCAGGTTTACATCGAACTGACTGCCCAGAAAAAGCCAGAGGTAGAGTGGCAAAAGCGCCAATTGAGCAATCAACAGAACCGGGGTTGCTGCAATGGCTTGGGCACTGTCCCCTTTGCCCAGGTGAGTGAAGGTCACAAACCAGTCGGTACAGGGCATCAGCAATACCAGAAGCACACCCAGCTTCAGCGCGTCATTATCCGGCAGTGCCAATACCATCAAAGCAGTGATCGCCGGCATCACCAGGAAATTGCCGGTGAGCAAGGCACTCATGAACCGACGATCCCGGAACACATCAGACAGGTGAGTCAACGGTGTTTGAGTAAACGTGGCGTAGAGCAGAACGCCGAGCAAGCCCCAGATCAAGTAATCCGGCACCCTGTCGCCGAGGGAAGAGGTCCAGCCCACAACCAGGCCGAGCACAACAGCGATGAGGTAGGCCCAGACCTGGTGTCGTTCGATCATTTCCCGCATAAGCTGCTTAATCCTGTTGCCTGTATGGTTTCAGCGCTCAGCAATGCGAGGCATCCGGACATTTCCCTTCAGCACGCTCCCACTGGATGGTCGTATGCTGGATGCCGAAATGCTCGCTCAGCATTTCCGTAGCCTCACTGATCACCCGGTCATCACTTTCAGGGTCCGGTTTTACCAGGTGGACGGTCAGTGCGTTTTCAGTAGTACTCAGTGCCCAGATGTGAAGATGATGGGCCGATTGTACGCCGGGCAAGCTTTCAAGACGCTCATGGACAGCCGAAGGGTCAATGCCCTTGGGGACAGCATCCACCGCCAGGTTGACGGAGTCCTTCAGTAACTGCCAGGTGCCCACAAAGATAACAACGGCAATAACGAGACTGACGATTGGATCAATCCAGGTCAGGTTGGTGAACATCAGTATCGTGCCGGAGATCACGACGCCGACCGACACCGCGGTATCTGCGGCCATATGCAAGAAAGCGCCACGGATATTGATGTCCCCTTTCTGCCCTTTGAGAAAAAGCATCATGGTGGCGCCGTTGATTAATACGCCAATGCCCGCCACGATCACCACGGTCAATCCTGCGACGTCGGCAGGATCTGTCAGGCGCTGAATGGCTTCCCAGGTAATGCCACCAACCGCAGCAATCAGAATCAGAGCATTAAACAGGGCGGCCAGAATGGTGGTTTTCTTAAGGCCATAGGTCTTGGCCTGGGTTGCCGCTTTGCTGGCCAGCCAACTGGCTGCCCAAGCCATGATCAAGCCCATCACGTCGCTGAGGTTGTGGCCGGCATCGGCCAGCAGCGCCAGCGAACTGGATACGACCCCATACACCGCTTCGATGACGACAAACAGGAGGTTGAGGACCACAGCAATCGCAAAGGAGCGGTTATGGGTGTCGAAATGGTGGCTGTGGTCGTGGCCGTGACTGTGATCGTGCATTTTTTCCTCTATCAATGATTAATAAAAATATGGCGCTATTTATGGACCCTGTAGCAACTATAGGGTCAAGGGTTTACCATTTATTTTGCGCTACGCTTAGAGTAACCCTACTGGTCCCGCGCTTTTCCCAGCACCTCGGCCAAGTCCTCGGGCACTGGCATGGGGGCAAACGCGCTGACGTTTGCACGACCGGTATTTCCGACAGGAACCCAGATTCGGGAAAAGATAAGGGCGGCAATGGTTCGAACAAACTGCCCCAGCACTTCACGAATGTCCCTTGTCCGCCAACCCAGTCTGAGCATCCTTAGATGGGTTGTAGCATGGGCAAAAGCATATTTCTGGCTGAGGATGTGGGCACGTTCCAGATGGGTGAAGGCTGTCTGGAAATCGCCCGCCCATTCCGCCCTACGTGCCGATTCAAGCTCCGCAAGATAGGATTGCTTCAGTTTACTGTGCACTGATGTTTACTCCCCGTAGTGACAACGGAAAGCCGATAATCGACCGCCTGCCCCCGAAAGGATCAGCCTTTCAGTGCCTCGCGGCTTCGGTCCTCGAAGGATGATCTAATTTAAAACCCTTTAGCTACTCCAGGGTCAACCGTTAACCATCGGCTCAAGACGAGACTCATGATTTAGCCGATATCCAACGGCAAAATAAGGGAAACGAATGTTCGCTTTTGTTTAGCTGACCTCCGAGTGTTCCCTGGTCGAAAAGCGAACATTCAGGCGCACTTGATTGCGACGACGTTCCTAGCCTCCCTCTGAAGCTCCGTACCAGCCTGGAATTTAACCTGGCTGATGTTCCTCAAGGTTTCCGAGAAAACGTGTCGTCAAGTCTCGCCGGAAAGCGTCTCGATTATCCGGCAGTCCATGATCACCCCGCCTTCGCAGCACTTGCTCAGCCTCTCCAACTCCTGCTCCATCGCACGCAGATCGCTCAGTCGAGAACGCACCTGCTCCAACTGCTCATCCACCTTGGCGTCCACACCAGCGCAGGACTCCTGCTGCCGGTCAGCCAGCCACAATAGCTCCCGGATGTCATCAAGGCTGAATCCAAGACTCCGGCTTCGCCGAATAAACACCAAACGCGAATGATCCGATGCTGAGTACATGCGGTAGCCCGACGCCGAGCGACTGGCTTCCGGTAACAACCCGATTTTTTCGTAGTAGCGGATGGTCACCGGCTTGATGTCGGTATCTTGGGCCAACTGACCAACCGTGTAGCTTTTCTTGCTCATCACCATTGACCTTATAGTTACTATAACCCCTAGTGTATCGCCATAGTTCAAAATTTAGGAGGCTTCGTCGTGGACAGTTGCTGTGAGAACAAGGCCGGCGAATTGGCGCAACTCAGATCGAGCCAGAGCCGGGTGCTTTATATTGCGCTTGCGATTAACGCGGTGATGTTCGTCGTGGAATTCAGCGCTGGCTGGATTGCGGCTTCCACCGCACTGCTTGGCGATTCCCTGGACATGTTTGGCGATGCGTCCGTCTACGCGCTGACGCTGTTCGTGCTGGAGAGAAGCCGTCGCGCCCGTGCCGGGGCTGCCCTGTTCAAGGGCGGGTTCATGCTGTTGTTCGGGCTCGTGGTTGTTGCCGACGCGATACGCAAGGTATTGATTCAGGAAATTCCCGCTGCGGACTGGATGGGCGCGGTTGGCGTTCTTGCTCTGCTGGCAAACGGCGTGTGTTTCGCATTGCTCTACCGCCACCGGGCTGACGACCTCAACATGCGCTCCACCTGGCTGTGCTCCAGGAACGATCTGTTCGCCAACAGCAGCGTGATCATTGCCGCAGGACTGGTCGCGGTCACCAACACTCTCTGGCCGGACATTATTGTTGGCCTTGCCATTGCAGCGCTTTTCCTGCACTCCGCCTGGCAGGTCATCCGCGAAGGTATGCAGGAATGGCGTGCCGGTGGCGTAGAAACCGCCGATCAATCCTGCGAAGCGCCGGCTGAGACCTCAGGCGATAGCTGCTGCTCTTCTTCGAAAAGCGCTTGTGGCAGTCAATCGGGAGAGCCATCCCTGTGACCAACAACAGCCAGACGATTCCATGGGGGCTGCTGCTGACGGCCTGGCTGCTGGCGTTGGTGTCCTCGCTTTCGGCCATCTACATTGGTGAGGTGCTCGGGCAAGCCCCCTGCGTGCTGTGCTGGTTCCAGCGTGCCTTCATGTTCCCGTTGGCGGTGATTCTCGCGGTCGCCTGCTACTACTCGGATTTTAACGTTTGGCGTTACGCCCTGCCGCTGGCTGTCAGTGGCTCCCTGTTTGCCCTGGCCCACTCGCTGCTGTATGTGGGGCTGCTACCGCAGCCCATTCAGCCCTGCACGGCCACGGGCCCGTCCTGCTCGGGGGCCGGAATGACCATCTTCGGCGGGTTGCCGCTTCCATTCCTGTCGCTGGGCATTTTCGTTGCCATCATCATTCTGCTCTTGGAAATCCGTCGGAGAATTCGTCCATGAATCGTCGTGTCCTTGTTGTTGTTATCTGTCTCGCGTTGATCGCCGCTTTCGGAGCCGCTGTGTTGTTCAAGCCACAGCCCCAACAGGCTCAAAACACGGCGGCCACCACGGAACAACCGATCGCCACCGCTCAGCCGGTTGCGAATCAACAAGCCCTGGTTCGTTTCCATTCGCCCACGTTCGGGCCTGCCGATGCACCGGTAACCATTGTTGAGTTTTTTGACCCCTCCTGCGAGGCCTGCCGCGCGTTCTACCCCATCGTGAAACAGATCCTTGCGGAATACCCCGGCCAGGTTCGTCTGGTGTTGCGGTACACATTGTTCCATCAGGGCTCTGAGGAAGTCTCCAGAATGCTGGAAGCCGCTCGCCTGCAAAATGTGTATGAACCAGTGCTTGAGGCGGTGTTAGAGGCACAGCCGGCCTGGCATGACGACCCAGAGGTTGTCAGCGCATGGGAAGCCGCCGAGGCAGCCGGCCTCGACCTGGTCCAGGCACGTGCAGACATGCAATCCGACCGAATCAACGCCATTCTTGAAAAGGACATGGAAGACGTAAAAGCCCTCAGTATTCGAGGTACTCCGAGCTTTTTCGTGAATGGTCGACAACTCACAGAGTTTGGTGCCAAGCCGCTATTGCGCCTTGTTCAGGAGTCGTTGCCGGACTCAGAGCAATAAGGACTCACGGCAATGCCTGATATTGCGACATGGGGAATGTTCGCTGCGTTTTTTGGCGGTCTGGTGTCGTTTTTCTCACCCTGCACTCTGCCGCTGGTCCCGGGATATCTCTCCGTGGTGACCGGTGGCACGGTGACCGAGCGTTCAAATCGGTTGAAGGCCCTTTGGCTCAGCGTCTGTTTTGTACTCGGCTTCAGCATGGTGTTCGTTGCTTTTGGTGCCAGCGCAAGTCTGCTGGGGCAGTGGCTGATGGCCTATCGACAGGAAGCCAACCTGGCGGCAGGTGTTCTGATCATACTGATGGGACTTTTCATGCTGGGCTGGTGGAGCCTGCCCGCGTTACAGCAGGACTGGCGCTTTGGGCAAACCCTTGAGGGTGGACGGCCCACAGCCGCGTTTCTTCTCGGGATCGCTTTTGCCGTGGGTTGGACACCGTGCATTGGTCCCATACTGGGCGCTATCCTGGCGCTCAGTTCCACCCATGCGAATGCTGAAACCGGCATGCTGTACCTGGCCGTCTATTCACTCGGTCTGGCGATTCCCTTCCTGGCCACGGCCTTATTCATCGAGCATTTTCGGGCCCGAGTGCGCTGGATGAGCCGGTGGAGCCAGTCTCTCAGAGTTCTCGCCGGGCTGGTTCTGATCGTTATGGGAGTGATGGTGCTGACCGGACAAATGACCCGGTTCGCATCATGGATGTTATCCACGTTTCCGATACTCGGAAGACTGGGTTGATACCTGGCAAGCCTGGGCCAACAAAAAAAGTTGACCGATATGGCAGAGGAACTGGGCGATGAACAATGAACTCAAGGCGTACTACCACACAGAGCTGGCCGCCGCCGTTGACGCTGAAAATAAGGGCGATGTCGATACCGCGTTCAGACATCTGGAACGGGCTCATATTCTGAGCCAGAAGTTCGCGCTTGCCCATGCGGCAACGCACTTGCGCATGCTCCGGCTGGGCTGGAAAACGCGCGATACCCGAGAGGTTTTCGGGCAGGTGGCGCGGGCAATAGCGGCATTGTTGGTGTCACGCATCTGGGTGCCTGTCGGCAACACGGGACGTGCGAACGTCAGCGCATTTGAACCGATGGCGGTGCCGGAAGACTTGGCGAACGTTCTGGGACACCAGAACTCTTCCAACACGTAATTGAAGGACACCACCTGATGATCACACCCTGCTTCCAACACGCCGCAAAGCGCTTCGCATCCATGGTATTGATGATGCTGGCAATCCTCCTCAGTGGCTGCATGGGCGATGATGCCCCGGATTGGCACGGGACAGACATCAGCGGCGTGATGCCCAAGCTTGAATTCAATTTGACCGACAGCCGGGGAACCCCGGTTTCAGGCGATGATTACAGTGGTCGTGTGCGAATGCTGTTTTTCGGATTTACCTCTTGCCCTGATGTCTGCCCCACCGCTCTACAAAAACTCAGTCAGGCCGTCAGCGGCCTGAGCCCGGAAAATCAGGAGGAAGTACTTACGTTGTTCGTCAGTGTCGATCCGCAACGTGACACACCCGAACGCCTGGCGGAGTACGTCAATTTTTTTGGTGACAAAATCGTCGGGCTGACCGGCAACGTCTCTGACCTCCGCACGCTTACCCAGCGATACCGGACGACGTTCGGGCATGAAGAACCGGACGCAGAAGGTGACTACGCCGTTACTCACAGCGGTGTAGTCTATGTGTTTGATCGTGAGGGTAATCCTCGCCTGCTGATCCGGCCGGAAGATTTGAGCGCTCAAGCCATTCGGCAGGACCTTGTTGCCCTGCTTGAGGAGGATTCCTGAATGACTGGAGGCTCTGGAGGAAAGCTCTGACTCGAATGTTCGCTTTTGTTTACAAGCTGGCTTTGACTGCCATTGTTTGGGGTCTTTTGCCTGTTTCCGGCCTCCCGCATCCCTATCTCAGGTCACAGCCTTTCTCTAGTTATGCGTGTATCAAAAAAACGGTCGTTTGTTGGACGCTCACGCTCACCCCCAAAAAGTACCCGATTTCGGCTTGTTTAGTGTCCAAAAATCACGTACAACAATCTATGGACAGAAAAGGTACCTTTTATGATCATAGGTTATGCGCGGGTTAGCACTAACGACCAAAGCCCGGAGCTCCAGGTGGATTCCCTTGAAAAAGCAGGGGCTGAACAGATCTTCCAGGAAAAGTTTACCGGCAAGCTCCGAGAACGACCTGAGTTGTCGCAGTGCCTTCGTACCCTTCGAAAGGGTGATGTATTGGTCGTCTGGAAACTGGACCGACTGGCCCGCTCACTAAAAGACTTGGTTGAGATTGTTCAGGATCTCAATGATCGCGAAATTGGCTTCAAGTCACTGACGGAATCCATCGATACCACCAGTTCAGGTGGTCGGTTAGTTTTTCATATTTTTGGAGCACTGGCAGAGTTCGAGCATGATTTGATTTGTGAACGGACGAAAGCAGGTCTTGAGGCAGCCAGAGCGAGAGGGCGCAAAGGTGGAAGAAAACCTGCCATGTCCGACGCCGACATTCGGAAAGCAGCAGCGATGTTGTCGGATCCTAAAATCACCAAGACCGAAGTTGCAGCCCATTTCGGTGTTACTCGAACAACATTAAACGCGTCGCTTCAAAGATTGGCTGTAACCACAAACCGTATACAAAACGCCGCGACCAGAAGTGAAAAGCTATATGAGTAAAGGTCTTCGTAACAAACTGGCTGGCCAGACAGGGGAATTTCTGGTGTGTGCTGAGTTAGGCCGGCGCGGGCTTATAGCGACGTCCTTTACGGGAAATGTTCCCGAGTTCGACCTCATTGTAGCTAACGACACGCTCAAAACAGTTCCTATCCAAGTTAAAACCTCACGTGGGCATAGTTGGCCAGCCAAAGCCGGTACCTGGCTCGACATTGAGGTGGATGAAAGCGCGAGGCAGCAGATTGATCACGGAAATTGCTCGATTGCGCATCCGGATTTAATTTATGTCTGCGTTTCGTTGGCTGAGGCAGGAAAAGAAGAAAGCGATCGGTTTTTCATCCTCCGAAAAAAAGACTTACAAACGATCTGTGCTGACAATTACCGCCGCTGGATGGCAAAGCACGACTGGAAGCGACCCAGAAATTATAAATCGATGGACAACCGATATGACACGCAGAACCTTGAGCCTTTTGAGGATAACTGGGGATTGATATTTGAGCAGTTAAGCCAGAATTCAGAGGCGTAAGCGAAGCAACCGCAACGGGCTATTTTTCGGTTTGCTCATTCGTTGTGATGGTTCCGGAGAGGCCAGATTTTTACTCTTTTGAATGCGCCAATAGAAACTCAGCTCTCCCATCCAGTCCCTCCTTCACCGACCGCCACTCAGGCATAAACCGATCCAGCAGCCCATAGAAACGCGGGCTGTGGTTATGCTCCTGCAGATGACAAAGCTCGTGCAGGAGCACGTAATCGATGGCCCGGGTCGGGGCTTTGACCAAATGCGGGTTCAGCAGCACCGCGCCCTCGGGTGAACAGCTCCCCCATTGGGTTTGCATCTCCATGATGCGCCAGGGCGGCACGGCCTGTGTCCAGGGCAGGGTGTCGACCATGAGTTTGAGCCGTCGCTCGAACACATCCCGGGCCTTGTCCCGGTACCACTGGCTTACCGCTTTCTGCGTCCGCTTTGGACTCAGATCCTTGCCCTGC
>Ga0114984_1000503_pt1 | contig 14972 bp, 13 predicted proteins | sample Shrwel1BS1Day1_FD_96987 | JGI IMG/M metagenome (GOLD analysis project Ga0114984, IMG submission 96987) | Subsurface microbial communities from deep shales in Ohio, USA - Utica-3 well 1 S-1-Day1 | ecosystem: Environmental > Aquatic > Deep subsurface > Shale gas/oil reservoir > Produced water/Flow... | reverse complement strand
GCACAACCACGGGGGTTGCATGTTGGGGCCGGTGTGCATGTCCGCCTGACGGAAAGCCTTAACGCCTCCTGCAACCTCCACCTTGAACTTTCGGGTTCAAGGGCTAAACCGACAGCGGCACGCTGGGAAGTCATCATTTCCCCCGGTAGCCACGGCTACCTGCCTCGCCCCCTCCTGTTCTCATGACCACCTCCGCACCACTCAGTCGCCCGCAACTGCGCCGCGTGCTGCGCCAGCGTCGTCGAGCGCTCAGCCGCAGCCAGCAACGTATTGCCGCCCGCAAGCTGTACCGACAACTGGTGCAGAGCCCTGCCTTTCGTCGCGCCAGGCATATCGCGCTGTACCTGCCCAACGATGGCGAAATCGATCCGCGCCCGCTGCTGGCGGTTGCGCAGAAACGCGGCAAGCGCACCTACCTGCCGGTGCTCAGCGCCTGGCCACGCACCAAGATGGTGTTTCAGCGCGTCACCCGGCACGAGAAGCTGGCGGGCAATCGCTTTCGCATCCTCGAACCGCGCCCGCAGCCCAAGCGTCAACGCAAGGTCTGGGCGCTGGATCTGGTGCTGCTGCCATTGGTGGGCTTCGATGATCGTGGCGGACGCCTGGGCATGGGGGGCGGCTTCTACGACCGCAGCCTGGCTTATCTGCACAGGCGCAAAAATTGGCACATGCCGACACTACTGGGCCTGGCGCATGAGTGTCAGCGCGTGGACGAACTGGCGATGGCCAGCTGGGACGTGCCCTTGCAGGCGACGGTGACGGACAGGGCCTGGTATTGAGAACAGAAGCGGCGCACCGCGCTCCCTGCGGTGCCTACGCCGGCAGCCGATGAGTCAGGGCTGCTGCGTTACATTGATCGGAGCGTCGCTCTGGCGCTCCCAAAGGCTCTGGGTGTAACCCGTGGTAACCACGCCCAGACTGAACAGTACGACGAGAACCCACAAAAGATCTGGCTTACGTTTCATCTATTGCCTCCCCCTTCCAGGCAATGCGCGCGTTGGTCGCGCGTTATTGTTCTATGCAACATGACGGCGCCAGGCGTTTAGCCGGGCATTTTCCGCCAGTAAAAGACGCTACGCAATTTCCGCCGCCAACCGGCTGTCGGAGATCTCACTGAAACACGCGTCCGCTTACGGGCAGACCTGCAGGAGCAAAGTTCATGCCTTATTGGCTGATGAAATCGGAACCCGACGAACTGTCCATCCACGATCTGAAGCGGCTGGGCAAAACGCGCTGGGATGGCGTGCGCAATTACCAGGCGCGCAACTTCATGCGAACGATGAAAGCGGGCGAGCTGTTCTTCTTCTATCACTCCAGCTGCCCGCAACCGGGTATCGCCGGCATCGCACGCATCGCCGGCGAGGTCTATCCGGACCCCACCGCGCTGGACCCGCAAAGCCACTACCACGACCCCAAGGCCAGTGCCGAGAAGAATCCCTGGAGCGCCCTGGACGTGGAGTTCGTCGAGGCCTTCGACGAGGTACTGGCCCTGCAGCAGTTGAAGAACAACCCGCTGCTCGCCGACCTGGCGCTGGTGCAGCGCGGCAGTCGCCTGTCGGTGATGCCGGTGAGCGAAAGCCAATGGCAGGCGATTCTCGCCATGCGTTGAGTAGCTGACGGCACTGTGCTATCACCACACAGAGCCTTGGGGGTTATCCATGTCGGCATCTTCTGTCTGGCCAGCGCGGCTTGCGCTGGCTTTCCTGTTGGTGGTGCTGAGCAGCGCCAGCGTGCTGCTCTGGCGGCAGATCGAGGCCGTACAGCTGCAACGCGTCGACGAGCGCGTCGGTTACCAGGCACGTGCCCTGGTACGCCAACTGGAAAGCACGCTGCACCTGGAAGTGGCCAGCCTCGAGCGCATCGCCCGCCTGTGGAACAGCCTCGGCCGTCTGCCACGCGCCAGCTGGGACGAGGAGGTGGAGCGCGCGTTGCGGGGCTTCCCCGCCTACCAGTCGATCCAGTGGGTCGGTGACGACTTGCGCATGCGCTGGCTGCTGCCGTTGGCCGGCAACGAGGCGGCGCTGAGTTTTCGTCTGCACCCGCAACACCCCAACTACTCGCTGGCGATGGAGGCTCGCCAGAGCGGCGAGCAGCGCTTCTCCAACAGCTTCGAACTGGTCCAGGGCGGCCGCGGCTTCGTGCTCTATACCCCGCTGTATCGTGCCCAGGACGGCGCCCGGGTCTTCGACGGTTTTCTCCAGGGCGTGTTTCGCGTCGAGCCACTGATGCTGCAACTGCTCACCCAGATCGACCGCGACGACTTCAACGTCGAATTGCTGGAGAACGGCCACAGCCTGTTTCGTCATGGCGCGGCGCAGGCCGATGAACGGCACAGCCTGCAACTGGGCATCAGCCTGCTCAACAACCAGGGTTTCGCCCTGCGCCTGAGCCCCACTGCGCAATTGCTCGAACAGTTGGGTTCGCCGTTGCCCGGCGTGGTGCTCGGCGCCAGCCTGGCGATCAGCTTGCTGCTGGTCGCCGCCCTCGCCCTGGCCCTGGAGAATAGCCGTCGCGCCCACGCCCTGCAGGCGGCCAACCGGCGCTTCAAGGTGGAGGCCGAGCGCCGCGAAGAAACCGAACAGCGTCTGCGCGAAAACCGCGAACGCCTGCAACTGGTGCTCGACCTCACCGACTCCAGCCACGACGGCCTGTTCATCTTCGACAGCGACAGCCGCGAGCTGCTGCACATGAACCAGGCCACCTACGCCACGCTCGGCTACCGCCCCGAGCAGTTCGCCGAGCTGTTGCGCGAGACTCCGGAAAAGCTCATGCCGGGCTTCCATCGCTGGCTGGAGCAGGCCCGCCAGGCGCAACGCGACAACCTCTCGCGAATCTTCCAGCGCGAGCTGATCCGCCGCGATGGCAGCCGCCAGCCTGCGGAGATCAACACCCAGCTGGTACAGTTGCACGGCCGTGAATTCCTCATCGCGGTATCGCGTGACAACAGCGAGCGCCTGCAACTGGAGGCGCAGCTGCAGCGCCTGTCGCAGCTCGACGGCCTGACCGGGCTGTACAACCGCCGCTATTTCGACCAGCAACTGCCCTCCGAACTGCGTCGCCTGCGCCGCAGCGGCGCGCCACTGGCCCTGCTGATGCTGGATATCGATCACTTCAAGGCCTACAACGACGCCCTCGGCCACCTGGCCGGTGACGATGCGCTGCGCAAGGTCAGCACGGTGCTGCAGGAGAGCCTGCAGCGCGAGGGCGACGTGGCCTGCCGCTACGGCGGCGAGGAATTCGTCATCATCCTGGCCGACACCGGTCTGGACGGTGCCGAACACGTGGCGGCGCGCATCCATGACGGCATCGCCAGCCTGGCCATCGCCCACCCTGCCAGCCCGCTGGGACGCCTGAGCCTGAGCATCGGCCTGGCGGTGCTCGACCCGGTCGACGACGAGCAGCCCGGCGAGCTGGTATCGCGCAGCGACCAGGCGCTCTATGGCGCCAAGCGTCGCGGCCGCAATTGCACCTACCTGTGGCAGCCGCCTGACGCTTGACCTGCATCAAGACCGCCGTGGAGCGGACGGACGAGAATGGAAGCCTGCCGATGAAGCCCCGCCAAGGGGGTGACCGAAGGGAAGCAGCGACCATGAAAAAACCACCTCATTTGCCATATCTGCTGGCCGCCGGGCTCGCCCTGCTGGCAGCGTTCGCCTGGTGGCAGCTGCGTCCGGACGGGCTGGGCGAGGGTTTCGCCAGCGGCAACGGGCGTATCGAGGCCACTGAAGTGGATGTGGCGACCAAGCTGGCCGGGCGCATCGCCAGCATCGAAGTCGACGAAGGTGACTTCGTCGAGCCGGGCCAGATTCTTGCGCGCATGGACACCCAGGTGCTCGAAGCCCAGCTGGCCCAGGCCCGCGCCCAGCTGCGTCAGGCCGAGAACGGCGAAGTCACCGCAGCCAGCCAGATCCGCCTGCGCGAGAGCGAGAAACTCGCCGCCGAGGCCGTGGTACGCCAGCGCCAGGCCGAGCTGGAGGCGGCGCGCAAGCGTCATGCGCGCAGCGCCACCCTGGTGCAGCGCAACGCCATGGCCCAGCAGCAACTGGATGATGACCTGGCCCGCCTGCAGAGCGCCGAGGCCGCGCTGGCGGCAGCGCGCGCCCAGGTCAGCTCGGCCGCGGCCGGCATCGCCGCGGCGCAATCACAGGCCATCGAGGCGCAATCGGCCAGCGAGGCGGCCCGCGCCAGCGTCGAACGCCTGCAGGTGGACATCGACGACAGCCTGCTCAGGGCGCCGCGCGCCGGCCGCGTGCAATACCGCGTCACGCAACCCGGCGAGGTACTCGGCGCCGGCGGCAAGCTGCTCAACCTGGTGGATCTCACCGACGTCTACATGACCTTCTTCCTGCCCGAGCGCCAGGCCGGCCGCGTCGCCCTCGGCAGCGAGGTGCGCCTGGTGATCGACGCCGCGCCGCAATACGTGATCCCGGCCAGGGTCAGCTATGTCGCCAGCGTCGCCCAGTTCACCCCGAAGACCGTGGAAACCGCCAGCGAGCGCGAGAAGCTGATGTTCCGGGTCAAGGCGCGCATCGATCCCGAGCTGCTGCAAAAACACCTGCAGCAGGTCAAGACCGGCGTACCGGGCATGGCCTACCTGCGCCTCGACTCCGACGCCGAGTGGCCCGCGCATCTGGCGATCAAGGTTCCGCAATGAGCACGCCGGTCGCACGCCTGGCCGGCGTCGGCCTGCGCTACGGCCAGACCCACGCCCTGCAGCAGATCGATCTGCAGCTTCCGGCGCGCTGCATGGTCGGCCTGATCGGCCCCGATGGCGTCGGCAAATCCAGCCTGCTGGCGCTGATCGCCGGGGCGCGCAGGATTCAGGACGGCACGGTCGAAGTGCTGGGCGGCGATATGGCCGATGCGCGCCACCGCCGCCGCGTCTGCCCGCATATCGCCTACATGCCGCAGGGCCTGGGCAAGAACCTCTACCCCACGCTGTCGGTGTTCGAGAACCTCGATTTCTTCGGCCGTCTGTTCGGCCAGGACGCCGCCGAGCGCGAGCGGCGCATCGACGATCTGCTGCGCAGCACCGGCATGGCCGCGTTCCGCGAGCGCCCGGCGGGCAAGCTGTCCGGTGGCATGAAGCAGAAGCTCGGGCTGTGTTGCGCGCTGATCCACGACCCCGACCTGCTGATCCTCGACGAACCCACCACCGGCGTCGACCCGCTGTCGCGCAACCAGTTCTGGGAGCTAATCGCCCGTATTCGCGCGCAGCGCCCGCAGATGAGCGTGCTGGTGGCCACCGCCTACATGGAGGAGGCCGAGCGTTTCGACCATCTGGTGGCGATGGACGGCGGCTGCGTGCTGGCCGAAGGCAGCCCGGCCGAGCTGCGCACGCGCACCGGTTGCGCCAGCCTGGAGCAGGCCTTTATCGCCCTGCTGCCGGAAGAGCGCCGCCGCGGGCACCAGCAGGTAGTGATTCCCCCGCTGCGGGACAGCAGCGAGATCGCCATCGAGGCCAGGGGCCTGAGCATGCGCTTCGGCGACTTCGTCGCGGTCGATTCGGTGTCGTTTCGCATCCGCCGCGGCGAAATCTTCGGCTTCCTCGGCTCCAACGGTTGCGGCAAGAGCACCACCATGAAGATGCTCACCGGCCTGCTGCCGGCGTCCGGGGGTGAGGCGCTGCTGTTCGGCCAGGCGATCGACCCGCGCGACATGGCCACGCGCCAGCGGGTCGGCTACATGTCCCAGGCCTTCTCCCTGTACGGCGAGCTGACGGTGCGGCAGAACCTGGTGCTGCACGCCCGGCTGTTCCATGTCCCGGCCGCCGAGATCGAGCCACGGGTAGCCGAAATGGCCGCGCGCTTCGACCTCGGCGCGGTCATGGACATGCTCCCCGAGCGCCTGCCGCTGGGCATCCGCCAGCGCCTGTCGCTGGCCGTGGCGGTGATTCACAAGCCGGAGATCCTGATCCTCGACGAGCCCACCTCGGGCGTCGATCCGGTGGCCCGCGACGGCTTCTGGCAACTGATGCTCGACCTGTCGCGCCGGGACGGCGTGACCATCTTCATCTCCACCCACTTCATGAACGAGGCGCAGCGCTGCGACCGCATCTCGCTGATGCACGCCGGCAAGGTGCTGGACAGCGACACGCCGCAGGGGCTGATGGAGAAACGCGGACTGGACAGCCTGGAAGCCACCTTTATCGCCTACCTGCAGGAGGCGCTCGGCGAACAGCCGGCCAGCGAGGCGCCGCCGCTGGAGCAGACGCCGCCGCCACAGCGCCAGCGCTTCAGCCTGCGCCGCCTGCTCAGCTACGCCCGCCGTGAGGCGCTGGAGCTGCGCCGCGACCCGATCCGCGGCGGCATGGCCCTGCTCGGCACGGTGCTGCTGCTGTTCATCATCGGCTACGGCATCAGCCTGGACGTGGAGGACCTGGCCTTCGCCGTGCTCGACCGCGACCAGACCACCACCAGCCAGGAGTACCACCGCAACCTGTCCGGCTCGCGCTACTTTCTGGAGAAGCCGGCGCTGCGTGATTACGACGAGCTGGAGCGACGCCTGCGCAGTGGCGACATCAGCCTGGCGGTGGAGATCCCGCCGCACTTCGGCCGCGACCTCAAGCGCGGTGCCGGCCCGCAGATCGCCATGTGGATCGACGGCGCCATGCCGACCCGCGCCGAGACCATCAAGGGCTATGTCACCGGCCTGCACCAGCACTACCTGGCCGAACTGGCCCGGCGCTCGCCGCAACCGCAGGCGGCCGGCGCCGCAGAATTGGAGGTGCGCTACCGCTACAACCCGGACGTGGAGAGCCTCAAGGCCATGGTGCCGGCGGTGATTCCGCTGCTGCTGATGCTGATCCCGGCGATGCTCACGGCCCTCGGCGTGGTGCGCGAGAAGGAGCTGGGCTCGATCATCAACCTCTACGTCACGCCGGTCACCCGCCTGGAATTTCTTATCGGCAAGCAGCTGCCCTACGTCGCCCTGGGCCTGTTCAACTGCGCCCTGCTGGTGCTGCTGGCGGTGACGGTGTTCGACGTGCCGCTCAAGGGCAGCGTGCTCACCCTCGGCCTCGGCGCACTGCTCTATGTCGCCTGCGCCACCGCCCTGGGGCTGCTGATGTCGACCTTCACCAACAGCCAGATCGCCGCCGTGTTCGGCACCGCCATCGCCACCCTGGTGCCGGCCATCCAGTTCTCCGGGCTGATCTACCCGGTGGCCTCGCTGGAAGGGATCGGCGCCCTGGTCGGCCAGCTCTACCCGACCTCGCAGTTCCTGGTGATCAGCCGCGGGGTGTTCTCCAAGGCGCTGGAGCTGCGTGACCTTACCGGCTACTTCGCCGCCCTCGCGCTGACCGTGCCGCTGCTGACCCTGCTCAGCGCCAGCCTGCTGCGCAAACAGGAGGTGTGATGCAACGCCTGGCCAATATCCTGCACCTCGGCATCAAGGAACTGCGCAGCCTGCAGCATGACCTGGCGCTGGTGTTGCTGATCCTCTGGGCCTTCAGCCTGGGCATCTACTCGGCCGCCACCAGCATCCCGGAGAGCCTGCACAACGCCGCCATCGCCGTGCTCGACGAGGACCAGTCGCAACTCTCCGAACGCCTGATCCAGGCCTTCCAGGCGCCCTATTTCCGCACCCCGGAGCGCATCGACCTGAGCCAGATGGATCAGGGCATGGATTCCGGGCGCTACACCTTCACCCTGAACATCCCGCCGAACTTCCAGCGCGACGTGCTGGCCGGGCGCAGCCCGGCGATCCAGCTCAACGTCGACGCCACCCAGGTGAGCATGGCCTTCACCGGCGCCGGCTATATCCAGAGCATCGGCGCCAGCGAGGTGACCGAGTTCGTCCGCCGCTACCGCGGCGAGCTGCAGCAGCCGGCGGAACTGGCCGTGCGGGTGGCCTTCAACCCCAACCTGACGCGCAGCTGGTTCGGCTCGGTGATGGAGGTGATCAACCAAATCACCATGCTGTCGATCATCCTCACCGGCGCGGCGCTGATCCGCGAGCGCGAGCACGGCACCGTGGAGCACCTGCTGGTGATGCCGGTGACGCCGCTGCAGATCATGCTGGCCAAGGTCTGGTCGATGGGCCTGGTGGTGCTGACGGCTGCGGCGCTGTCGCTGCTGCTGGTGGTGCAGGGCTGGCTGCAGGTGCCGATCGAGGGCTCCATCGCGCTGTTCCTGGCAGGCGCGGCGCTGCACCTGTTCGCCACCACCTCGATGGGCATCTTCTTCGGCACCGTGGCGCGCTCGATGCCGCAGCTGGGGCTGCTGATCATCCTGGTGCTGCTGCCGCTGCAGATCCTCTCCGGCGGCACCACGCCGCGCGAGAGCATGCCGGAGCTGGTGCAGCAGATCATGCTGGCGGCGCCGACCACACACTTCGTTGCGCTGGCCCAGGCCATTCTCTATCGCGGCGCGGGCCTGGCCATCGTCTGGCCCTACATGCTGGCCATCGCCGGCATCGGTACGCTGTTCTTCGTCGCTGCGCTCGCCCGCTTTCGCAAGACCCTGGCACAAATGGCATGAACAAACCGTGGGAGCGGCTTCAGCCGCGAAAAAGCGGCTTTTCGTAGGAGCCCCGCCCCCGGGGCGAAGCTTTTCAATTGCACCTCACCCTGGTTCGCGGCGGGGCGCCGCTCCTACGCATTCGCAGCGCAGACGTTAACTGACTGCGCCCACTACTGAATGATCAAATTGTTGAACAGCAGGTCTTCGACGATGGGCTTGCCCTCTTCGCCATTGAGCGCGTCCTGCACCCTCTTCAAGGCCTCCAGGCGCAGGTTTTCGCGGCCATCCGGGGCGTTGATGGTCTCGCTGGTCTGGGCCGAGAACAGCATCACCAACTGGTGACGGACCAGCGGCTCGTGCTGCTTGAGCTTCTCCTCCGCCTCGGTACCGGTCACCCGCAACGACACATCAGCCTTGAAGAACTTCAGGCGGTTGCCCGAATCCGCCAGATTGCCGATCAGCGCCGGAAACAGGTTGTGATAGAGCGTCGTCGGCGCCTCTTCCTTCTTCTCCGAAGACGCCAGGGCAGGCAGGCAGATCGACAGGCTCAGCAACAGGGCGGTCAACAGTTTCACATTCGGCACTCCATCGGGGATGTGCCTAGCATAGCCATCCACAGGCCAGCACCCAAGCCCGGCGCTTATGCCGGCCTATCAGGCTCCGGCATGCTCGTTGACCCTCGGCGGGTGCTTTCTACACTGCATGGCACCCTGCAAGAGGAATGACCTTGATGAAAGCCCTGCTGTGCAAAGCCTTCGGCCCCGCCGATACCCTGGTACTGGAAGACCTGCCGAGCCCCGAACCCAAGAAAAACGAGGTGCTGATCGAGGTACAGGCCGCCGGGGTCAACTTCCCCGATACGCTGATCATCGAAGGCAAATACCAGTTCAAGCCGCCCTTCCCCTTCGCCCCGGGTGGCGAGGTAGCCGGCGTGGTCAAGGCCGTGGGCGAGAAGGTCAGCCACCTGCGCGCCGGTGACCGGGTCATGGCACTGACCGGCTGGGGCGGCTTCGCCGAAGAAGTCGCCGTGCCGGCCTACAACGTACTGCCGGTGCCCAAGAGCATGGACCTCACTACTGCAGCCGCCTTCGGCATGACCTACGGCACCTCGATGCATGCGCTCAAGCAGCGCGCCAACCTGCAACCGGGTGAAACCCTGCTGGTGCTCGGCGCCTCCGGCGGCGTCGGCCTGGCGGCGGTGGAAATCGGCAAGGCCATGGGCGCGAAAGTGATTGCTGCAGCAAGCAGTGCCGAGAAACTGGAAGTAGCGCGCAAAGCCGGCGCCGACGAGCTGATCAACTACAGCGAACAAAGCCTGAAGGACGAAGTGAAGAAGCTCACCGGCGGCCAGGGCGTTGACGTGATCTACGACCCGGTAGGCGGCGCGCTGTTCGAGGAAGCCTTCCGCAGCATCGGCTGGAATGGCCGCTTCCTGGTGGTGGGCTTCGCCGCTGGCGGTGGCATTCCGGCGCTGCCGGCCAACCTGCCACTGCTCAAGGGTGCCTCCCTGGTCGGCGTGTTCTGGGGCTCCTTCGCCCAGCGCCAGCCGCAGGACAACGCCGCGAACTTCCAACAACTGTTCGCCTGGCATGCCGAAGGCAAGCTCAAGCCGCTGGTTTCGCAAACCTTCCCACTGGAGCGTGGTGGCGAGGCCATCGATGCCCTCGGCCAGCGCAAGGCGGTGGGCAAGTTGGTGGTGCAGATTCGCCAGGGCGCCTAGGGAACGGTACGGTCCGCCCCCGGGCGCCAAGCCTTGTGGGGTGGGCCGGGCAGCGATCCGCTTCAGCCCACACCAACCGCCGCTGGTGGGCTGAAGCCCACCCTACGGACTGGCAGATCCAACTGGCGTTGCCGGCCCGTCAGCGATGTAGGCGCAGGCTCATATGTAACCGAGCAGCACCAGCACCAGCACGATGACCAGCACCAGCCCAAGGCCACCTGTAGGCCCATAGCCCCAGCCGCGGCTATGTGGCCACGCCGGTAGCGCACCAACCAGCATCAGAAGCAGAATGATCAGCAGTATGGTTCCCAAGCCCATGACAATCTCCTCGCATGTCTGTGGCGGCCAAAGAAGGAGCGGCGCGCCTGGAACCGGCAGCGCTTATCCGGCTGCCGTTCGTACGCAGGGCATGACACGGCGGCGAAGCCAATACCTGGCAATGCTCTCGGCGCTTCGCCATCCCCTACATCAGTTACGACTCGGCAGCGAATCGGAAAGTGCCAACTTTAAATGGGGTGGCGCAGAGCCAGAGCGTGACAACGAAAACCCCATGGATGGACTGAGGCAAAGCGACGGGATGGAGCCCGACCCTCCCGCTGAAACGCGGCGGCGCAGCGATCGCTTCCCTCGGTCAGAGCAAGACGGTGGGCAAGTGATGACGCTTCGCTGCACCATGTAGGGCGGGTGAAACCCGCCAAGCCAGTAAGCAGTGGGCTGTACGCGCCCTGCGGCTATGGCCGCGGTGCGTAGGCGAACACGTCGGCGCGCATCTGGTGGGCGTCCATGCCGGCTTCGACCAGCGCATCAAGGGTGGCATAGACCATCGCCGGTGAGCCGCTGGCGTAGACGTGCAGCGACTTGAGGTTGGGGAAGTCCTCGCGCACCGCTTCGTGCAGCAGGCCGCAACGGCCCTGCCAGCCACACTGGTCGCTGACCACCTGATGCAGGTGCAGATTGTCCAGCTGCTGCCACTCGGCCCAGTGCGGCAGTTCGTAGAAGTCCTCGGGCCGGCGTGCGCCCCAATACAGGTGTACCGGGTGGGCGAAGCCGGCAGCGCGGCAATGCTCGATCAGGCTGTGCATCTGGCCCATGCCGGTACCGGCGGCGATCAGTACCAGCGGGCCATCGGGCAGCTCAGCGAGATGGGTGTCGCCGTATGGCATCTGCACGCGAGCCATGCCGCTGCTGTGCAGGTGTTCCAGCAGCGCGATGCTGCTCTCCTCGCGGGCCAGGATATGCAGCTCCAGCTCACGCCCGGCATGCGGTGCCGAAGCCAGGGAGAAGGCCGCCATCTCGCCATCCGGGCGCTGCAACAGCAGGTACTGCCCGGCGTGATAACGCGGCACTTTGCCAGCCGGGGTGCGCAGACGCACGCGGAACACATCGCCACCCACCGCCTGACACTCGATCAGCTGACAGCTCAGCTCGCGCACCGGCAACTCGCCCGGCGCCAACACCCCATCCCAGTGCAGCACGCAGTCTTCCAGCGGCTCGGCCAGGCAGGTGAACAGCTCGCCGTGATCCAGCTCGGCGCCGTTCTGCCGCACGCGCCCTTCCACCAGCAGCGCGGCGCAGATATGGCAGTTGCCGTTGCGGCAGCTTTGCGGGCAGTCGTAGCCCAGACGGCGAGCGCCATCGAGAATGCGTTCCCCCGGCTGCAGGGCGAGGGTGATGCCGGAGGGTTGCAGGGTGACGTTCATCAATCGATTCCCAGCTCGCTCCACAGCGCGTCGACACGCGCCACCACGGCCGGATCCTTCTCGATGGCGCGGCCCCATTCGCGGCTGGTCTCGCCCGGCCACTTGTGGGTGGCGTCCAGGCCCATCTTCGAGCCCAGGCCGGAGATCGGCGAGGCGAAGTCGAGATAGTCGATCGGCGTGTTGTCGATCATCACCGTGTCGCGTTTGGGGTCCATGCGCGTGGTAATCGCCCAGATCACGTCGTTCCAGTCCCGTGCGTTGATATCGTCGTCGGTGACGATAACGAACTTGGTGTACATGAACTGTCGCAGGAACGACCACACCCCGAGCATTACGCGCTTGGCATGGCCTGGGTACTGCTTCTTCATGGTCACCACCGCCATGCGGTAGGAGCAGCCTTCCGGCGGCAGGTAGAAGTCGGTGATCTCGGGGAACTGCTTCTGCAGGATCGGCACGAACACCTCGTTCAGCGCCACGCCGAGGATTGCCGGTTCATCCGGCGGGCGGCCGGTGTAGGTGCTGTGGTAGATCGGATCGCGGCGGCGGGTGATGCGCTCGACGGTAAACACCGGGAAGGTGTCGACCTCGTTGTAGTAGCCGGTGTGGTCGCCGTAGGGGCCTTCCGGCGCGGTTTCGCCCGGATGGATCACGCCCTCGAGCACGATCTCGGCGCTGGCCGGCACCTGCAGATCGCTGCCGACGGCCTTGATCAGCTCGGTGCGATGACCGCGCAAGAGGCCGGCGAAGGCGTATTCGGACAGCGTATCGGGCACGGGAGTGACGGCGCCGAGAATGGTCGCCGGGTCGGCGCCGAGCGCAACGCAAACCGGGTAAGGCTTGTCCGGATGCTTCTGGCACCAGTCGCGGTAATCCAGCGCGCCGCCACGATGGCTGAGCCAGCGCATGATCACCTTGTTGCGGCCGATCACCTGCTGGCGATAGATACCGAGGTTCTGCCGCTCCTTGTTGGGGCCTTTGGTGATGGTCAGGCCCCAGGTGATCAGCGGCGCCACGTCGCCCGGCCAGCAATGCTGAATAGGCAGTTTGCCGAGGTCGACGTCATCGCCCTCTTCGATCACTTCATGGCAGGGCGCGTCCTTGACCACCTTGGGCGCCATGGAGATGACCTTCTTGAAGATCGGCAATTTGCTCCAGGCGTCCTTGAGGCCCTTGGGCGGCTCCGGCTCCTTGAGAAAGGCCAAGAGCTTGCCGATCTCGCGCAACTCGGAGACGTCCTCCGCGCCCATCCCCAGGGCCACGCGCTTGGGCGTGCCGAACAGGTTGCCGAGTACCGGCACGTCGAAACCGGCGGGCTTTTCGAACAGCAGCGCCGGGCCGCCCTTGCGCAGGGTGCGGTCGCAGATTTCGGTCATTTCCAGAATGGGCGAAACCGGGGTCTGGATACGCTTGAGTTCGCCGCGCTTTTTCAGTTCACGGATGAAGTCGCGCAGGTCGCGATACTGCATGCAGGAGCCTCGTGTCGGACAGGCAGGAGTCGGCCGCAAAGTTTAGCGCCGAAGTCGGGCTTTCAGAAGGCTTGAAAGCCTCCAGATACGACAAGGCCGGGTTTCCCCGGAATGCTGTTCACTTTGGAACGGTCAAGTGCGATCAGTCCCCTCGCCCCTTTGGGGAGAGGGTTAGGGAGAGGGGAAAACTGGCCGTTATACGGTGTTTTCAGCCCTCTCCCCCAACCCCTCTCCCATAAATGGGAGAGGGGAGCCAAACGCGTGCAACCTTAAGTGAACAGCACTACGGGTTTCCCCGGCCTTGTGGCATAGCGCAACGTCTTACTTGCGCTTCATCGACAGGAAGAACTCGTCGTTGGTCTTGGTCGCTTTCAGCTTGTCGATAAGGAATTCGATGGCCGCGATCTCGTCCATCGGGTGCAGCAGCTTGCGCAGGATCCACATGCGCGACAGCTCTTCCTCGCCGGTCAGCAGCTCTTCGCGGCGGGTGCCGGACTTGTTGATGTTGATCGCCGGGAAGGTGCGCTTCTCGGCCACGCGGCGATCCAGGATCAGCTCCATGTTGCCGGTGCCCTTGAATTCCTCGTAGATCACCTCGTCCATCTTCGAGCCGGTTTCGATCAGCGCGGTGGCGAGAATGGTCAGGCTGCCGCCTTCCTCGATGTTGCGCGCGGCGCCGAAGAAACGCTTCGGCTTCTCCAGGGCATGGGCGTCGACACCACCGGTGAGGACCTTGCCGGAGCTCGGGATCACGGTGTTGTAGGCACGCGCCAGGCGGGTGATGGAGTCGAGCAGGATGACCACGTCCTTCTTGTGCTCGACCAGGCGCTTGGCCTTCTCGATCACCATCTCGGCGACCTGCACGTGGCGGGTCGGCGGCTCGTCGAAGGTGGAGGCGACCACTTCACCGCGCACGGTGCGCTGCATCTCGGTCACTTCTTCCGGACGCTCGTCGATCAGCAGAACGATCAGGTGCACTTCCGGGTTGTTACGCGTGATGTTCGAGGCGATGTTCTGCAGCATGATGGTCTTGCCCGCTTTCGGCGGAGCGACGATCAGGCCACGCTGGCCCTTGCCGATCGGTGCGCAGAGGTCGATCACGCGACCGGTGATGTCCTCGGTGGAGCCGTTGCCGGCTTCCATGGTCAGGCGCTGATTCGGGAACAGCGGCGTGAGGTTCTCGAACAGGATCTTGTTCTTGGCGTTTTCCGGGCGGTCGAAGTTGATGCTGTCGACCTTGAGCAGAGCGAAGTAACGCTCGCCTTCCTTCGGCGGACGGATCTTGCCGACGATGGTGTCACCGGTACGCAGGTTGAAACGGCGGATCTGGCTGGGCGAGACGTAGATGTCGTCCGGGCCGGCCAGGTAGGAGGAGTCGGCACTGCGCAGGAAGCCGAAACCGTCCTGGAGGATCTCCAGCACGCCGTCACCGGAAATTTCCTCGCCGCCTTTGGCATGCTTTTTCAGCAGGGCGAAGATGATGTCCTGCTTGCGCGAACGGGCCATGTTTTCCAGGCCCATCTGTTCGGCCATGTCCAGCAGTTCGGCAATCGGCTTTTGCTTGAGTTCGGTCAGATTCATAGGAATGACGTGATCATCGAGAGGAGAAGAAAGCTGTTAGCTT
>Ga0114984_1000501_pt1 | contig 15046 bp, 12 predicted proteins | sample Shrwel1BS1Day1_FD_96987 | JGI IMG/M metagenome (GOLD analysis project Ga0114984, IMG submission 96987) | Subsurface microbial communities from deep shales in Ohio, USA - Utica-3 well 1 S-1-Day1 | ecosystem: Environmental > Aquatic > Deep subsurface > Shale gas/oil reservoir > Produced water/Flow... | reverse complement strand
TGACCGAACAACAGATCCGTCAACTGGAAATCGATAACCTGCACGCGGCGCTTGCGACTGCCAATGGCCGATTGTTCGGCCCGGGAGGCGCAGCGGAGCTACTAGGCATCAAACCCACCACCCTAGCCTCCAGACTGAAGAAACTCGGCATAACTCAAGGTAAGTAAAGGTGAGCGGACCTACCCGGTGGGTGAACAGCTCGGAGCACTCTGCTTCAAGTTCATCACGAGTGCCACGGCGGTCTCGGCGGCTCTGTTGCACAATGGATTAACATTGCTTGCGGCAGCATTCCCCCATACGGCATGAAGGCAAGAGCACAATGCGGATTGCCAGCGCCTCACCCAGCAGCAACACTCTCGACCCCACCCTGCCGGATACTTCGTCTTGCGTACCGCCGATCTGCTTCGCCTGCTGCTGCTCGCCGCCATCTGGGGCGCGAGTTTCCTGTTCATGCGCGTAGCCGCGCCGGTGCTGGGCAGCATGCCGACCGCCTTCTTCCGCGCCAGTTTCGGCATGCTGGGCTTGCTTGCCCTGCTACTGTTGTTGCGCACGAATTGGGACTTTCGCGGCAAGTTTCGTATATGCCTGGTACTCGGGCTAATCAACGCCGGCGTGCCATCAGTCATGTACTGCCTGGCGGCGCTGATCCTGCCGGCCGGTTACTCGGCAATCTTCAACGCCACCACCCCACTCATGGGCGTATTGATCGGCGCGCTGTTCTTTCATGAAGGCATCACCCCGAGCAAGGCAGCCGGCGTATTCCTCGGTCTACTGGGTGTGGCGGTGCTGACCCGTACCGGCCCGGCAGCCTTCGACCTGCAACTGTTGCTCGGTGCCGGAGCCTGCCTGGTAGCCACCACCTGCTATGGCTTCGCCGGTTTCCTTACCCGGCGCTGGATTGGCCAGCAAGGCGGCCTGGACAACCGTTTGACCGCCTTCGCCAGCCTCGTAGGCGCCAGCCTGTTCCTGCTGCCACTGTTCGCCGGCAGCCTGGTGCTGCAGCCGCCGCCGAGCTGGGGTGGCATAGAAGTGTGGCTATCACTGGCAGGTCTTGGGCTGGTCTGCACGGCCTTCGCCTACGTGCTGTATTTCCGCCTGCTGGCCGATATCGGGCCAATCAAGGCCAGCACCACCACCTTCCTGATCCCGCCATTCGGCGTGTTGTGGGGCGCACTGCTACTGGGCGAGCCACTGAGCTGGGACTACCTGCCCGGCTGCGTGCTGATCGCCCTGGCCCTGTGGCTGGTGGTGCGCCCGAGCGCGAGCAGAACGTAGCCCCGATGGAATCTGGGATTCACCGTATTGCATACGAGCCAAGGACTGAAGGTCAGGCAAGGGCAGAGCGCACTTCACCGCCCCACAAAAGCGATATCCGCTCTGAACACGTAGCCTGCAGGAGCCGCGCCTGACGACGAATCGCATGAACAGCGCATAAACAAAACCTTTGCCCCGACATCAGGCCTCTGCATACGCGCCACAGACACTGCAACCTGCGTCAGGCCACCCGGTCAGGTGATATCACCGGCTGCACCGGTGGCGTCAGCGGCGGCAGGCCATGGGCCTTGCGCGCGTCGTCACAGCGCGGGTTGTGTACGCCGTTCTCCCAGCTCGCTGCGAACTCGCGGCAACTGCTCGAGCGCTGTTCGTACATGGTGCAGCGCACGCCGCAACCGACATCGCCGAGCAACTGGGTACAGCGCGCCGGGGCGCTCTCGGTACCTCGCATGGCGACGTAATGGGGGCTGATCTGGACGACCTGTTCATCCGGCACGCTACCGCCTGCGGATTGGCACTCGCCCCAGAAGAAGGACACACGAAAAAACGCGCAGCAGGCACCGCACGTAAGACAGGGATTAGCTTCGGACATTTGAGGAGAACTCGGAAACCGGCGGACGCCAGTAACTGGCGGCTATTCTATGCTTGGCCAATGACTTGTAAAGCCCCCACCTGCGGCGGTTTACAGGCGCCTGACCACAGGTAGAATGGCGCACTTTTACAACCCGCCAGAGCCCTTGCACATGGCCTTGCCGACGCTGCGCATCATCGGTTTCATCATCGGCATATTCCTGATTACCCTGGCGATCAGCATGGCCATTCCCATGCTGACGCTGTTGATCTTTGAACAACCGCAGGACCTCTACGCCTTTCTCTGGTCGAGCCTGATCACCCTGATCGCCGGCCTTGCCCTGGTGATTCCCGGTCGCCCCGAAAACGCCCAGCTGCGCCCGCGCGACATGTACCTGCTGACGACCGGTAGTTGGATCGTGGTCTGCGCTTTCGCCGCTCTGCCGCTGATGTTGATCGCTCACATCAGCTACACCGACGCCATCTTCGAGACCATGTCCGGCATTACCACCACCGGCTCGACCGTGCTGGTTGGCCTGGACACTCTCTCACCCGGCATTCTGATCTGGCGCTCACTGCTACACTGGCTCGGCGGCATCGGCTTCATCGGTATGGCCATCGCCATTTTGCCGCTGCTGCGCGTCGGCGGCATGCGCCTGTTCCAGACCGAATCCTCGGACTGGGGCGAGAAAGTGATGCCGCGCTCGCACATGGCCGCCAAGTATTTGCTGCTGATCTACCTGGCCCTCACGCTGCTCGGTTCACTGGCATTCTGGGCAGCCGGGATGACGCCTTTCGAGGCGATCAACCACGCCATGGCCTCGATTTCCACCGGTGGCTTTTCCACCTCCGATGCGTCGTTGGCGCACTGGCCACAACCGGCCGTGCACTGGACGGCCGTGGTGCTGATGCTGCTCGGCGGTATGCCCTTCATGCTCTATGTCGCCTTCGTGCGCGGCAATCGCCAGGCGCTGTTCAGGGATCATCAGGTACGCGGCTTCATCGGTTTCCTCCTGCTGACCTGGCTGGTCTTCGGCACCTGGCTATGGCTGAACTCGGATTACGCCTGGCTCGAGGCCTTTCGCATCGTTGCCGTCAACGTCACCTCGGTGGTCACCACCACAGGCTTCGCCCTCGGCGATTACACCACCTGGGGCAGCTTTGCCGTCTTGCTGTTCTTCTACCTGACCTTCGTTGGCGGCTGCTCCGGCTCCACGGCTGGCGGTCTGAAGATCTTCCGCTTCCAGGTCGCCTACGTCCTGCTCAAGGCCAACCTGATGCAGCTGGTGCACCCGCGTGCAGTGATCCGGCAGCAGTACAACAACCACAATCTGGATGAAGAGATCGTCCGCTCGATGATTACCTTCTCCTTCTTCTTCACCATCACCATCGGCGTGCTGGCCCTGGCGCTGACCCTGGTCGGCCTGGACTGGGTAACCGCGCTGACCGGCGCCGCCACTGCAGTGTGCAACGTCGGCCCGGGTCTTGGCCCGATCATCGGCCCGGCCGGCAACTTCGCCAGCCTGCCGGATTCGGCCAAGTGGCTACTGAGCCTGGGCATGCTGCTCGGCCGCCTGGAAATTCTGACCGTGCTGGTCCTGATCACCCGCAGCTTCTGGAAACACTGACCGATGCCTCTAGCAAGCCTGCGCATCCTTGCCTTCATCAACGGCATCTTCCTCGTCACCCTGGCAGTGGCCATGCTGGTGCCGGTGATCACCCTGCTGATCTTCGAGCAGCCACAGGGCATCAACGCCTTTCTCTGGTCGAGCATGATCACTGCACTCGCCGGCATCGCCATGATCGCCCAGGGCAGGCCACAGCAAACACAGCTGCGCCCGCGCGACATGTATATGTTGACGGTATCGAGCTGGGTCATGGTGTCGATCTTCGCCGCCTTGCCGTTTATTTTCGCCGAACGGGCGAGCATCACCGATGCCTACTTCGAGAGCATGTCAGGCATTACCGCCACTGGCGCGACGGTGTTCAGCGGCCTCGACGACATGTCGCCCGGCACGCTGATCTGGCGCTCGCTGCTGCACTGGCTGGGCGGCATCGGCTTCATCGGCATGGCCGTGGCGATTCTGCCGATCCTGCGCATCGGCGGCATGCGCCTGTTCCAGACCGAGTCGTCGGATCGCTCGGAAAAGGTCATGCCACGCTCGCACATGGTCGCCAAGTACATGGTGCTGGCCTATGTCGGCCTCAGTACCCTGGCAGTGCTGGCCTTCTGGTGGGCCGGCATGGGTCTGTTCGATGCGATCAACCATGCCATGTCAGCCATCGCCACCGGCGGCTTCTCCACCTCGGATGCCTCGCTGGGCAAATGGCAGCAGCCAGCGATTCACTGGGTCGCCATCGTGGTAATGGTGCTCGGCAGCCTGCCGTTCGTGCTTTACGTCAGCACCCTGCGCGGCAACTACCGCGCCCTGTTGCGCGACGCGCAGGTACGCGGCTTCCTCTATCTGCTGGTAGGCAGCTGGCTCACCCTGACCATCTGGAAATGGCTCACCACCGACCTGTACTGGCTCGATGCACTGCGCCTGGTGGCCGTGAACATCACCTCGATCATGACCACCACCGGGTTCGCCGTGGGCGATTACCACCTGTGGGGGCCGTTCGCCAGCATGATGTTCTTTTACCTGGGTTTTGTCGGCGGTTGCTCCGGCTCTACAGCCGGTGGCCTGAAGATTTTCCGCTTTCAGGTCGCCTATATCCTGCTCAGGGCCAACCTCAGACAGCTCATCCATCCACGCGCGGTGATCAAGCAGCAATACAACCGCCACCGTCTGGATGAAGACATCGTTCGCTCGATTCTTGCCTTCGCCTTCTTCTACACCATCACCATCGCCACCCTGGCCCTGGCGGTCGCCATGTGCGGGGTGGACTGGATCACCGCCCTGACCGGGGCGGCAGCCATGGTCTCCGGTGTCGGCCCCGGCATGGGCGAGATGGTCGGTCCGGCCGGCAACTACGCCACCATTCCCGATACGGCCAAGTGGCTGTTGAGCCTGGGCATGCTGCTCGGGCGCCTGGAAATCCTCACCGTACTGGTGTTGTTGTTCCCGGCCTTCTGGCGTCACTGAGCGCACGCGCGCTCAGTCGCCAAGCCCGCGACGGCTGCGGTACTCGCCAGGCGTTGCGCCGAACCAGCGACGAAACGCCCTGAAGAAGTTGCTCGGATCGGCAAAGCCAAGCAGGTAAGCGACCTCCAGCAAGGTCAGATCGGCCCGCCCGAGATACTGCTCGGCCAGCTCTCGACGGGTATCGTCCAGCAACTGCTTATAGCTGGTGCCCTCCTCCTGCAGGCGCCGCTGCAAGGTGCGTTGCGACAGATGCAGGGTTTGCGCCACCACCTCGCGGCGCGGCTCGCCCTGCGGTAGCAGGCGGCACAGCACCTGTCGCGCCTGGTGGGTGACACGGCTGCTGCAGAAGCGTGCCAGGTAATCGCCGGCGAATCCGTCATGCAGTTGCGCCAGCGCCTCGTTGGCGCTGGGCAATGGCGCCTCGAGATCGGCACGGGTAAAAATCAGTGCATGCTGCTCGGCATTGAACGTCAACGGCGCCTGGAATACCTCCTGATAAGGTGCAAGGTCGGCAGGCGGCGGCCCTTGCAGACGAATCTCACGCGGCCGAATGGGCTTGCCAGTGAGCCAGCGGCAGAAGGCCAGGCAGTACGCCAGTGAAGCCTCGGCACTTTGTCGGGCAGACGGCAGACGGTCGCCATGAATGACCAGCATCAGCGCGTAACCATCAGGCTGCGCCAGGAAGCTCAGATCCGCGCCCTCGCCGATGATGCGCTGATAACGCACCAGGCGCGTGAAACCTTCGCGCAGATTGCGACTGGACATCAACGCGTAACCGACCACATGGAAGGACGCCGGCCGCACCACCTTTGCCATGTTCAGACCAATGGCCGGATTGCCGGACAGCGCCACGGCGCGCTGCCACAGCCTGGTCATGCTGTCCTGCGGGAAGCGTGCGTCGGGGTCGCTCAGGGCGGCGTAGTCCATACCCAGTTCAGCGAACAGGCTGAGGCAGTCGACCCCGCCCAGCTCCAGCGCCTGTACGATGGCCAATGCCCAGCTGGAGGATGTGGTTCTTTCGTTCATCGTCTTGTTCTTGTGATCGATCAGCAGGCCATGGTCAGCGGCGCAAGGATACTAGACTGGCACCTTAAGTCAGTGGCCCACGAAGACAGCCGTCCTACACTGATCAGGACAATAACAGGAGGTGCGCCATGACCGCCCAGACCACCGAACGCTACCAGAGCTTCGCCGAGTTCTACCCCTACTACCTGCAGGAGCACAGCAACCCGGTGTGCCGTCGCCTGCACTATGCCGGCAGCCTGCTGGTGCTGGCGATCCTCGCCTATGCCCTGCTCAGCCAGCAATGGCTGTGGCTGCTGGCCATGCCACTGGCCGGATACGGTTTCGCCTGGATCGGTCACTTCGTTTTCGAAAAGAATCGTCCAGCCACCTTCCAGTACCCGCTCTATAGCCTGATGGGCGACTGGGTGATGCTCAAGGATGCCTTTACCGGACGCATCCGCTTCTGAACCCTACCCGGGCGCAGCCCTGCTATGACTGCGCCCAGCCCATACCTGGCAGAGGTCATTCGCACGCGCTGACCGCTGGCCACTGCTACGCCACCGTTCGGCAGTCATGCTTGGCGGGTAACCCCCCCTTGGTTATGATCCCCGCCCAGCAAGCCTCTGGCTTCGGCCTTGCCGACCAGCCAGGCGTCCAGCAGAGACGCCAACATCCAGCAGGGACAGTTCCAGTAGATGAAGCCAGCCACCCCCAGTCGTGCCAACGGACTGCCTACGCCGCCACTGCGCGAATACTACTCGCGCGTACTGGCCTATATCGCCACGGCAGCCACTATCGCTGCCGGCACCTATGTCGGTTATTTCTCCTACGACATCCTGTGGATGGTGCCCTACGCCCTGCTTTACCCGCACCTGGCGCACAATCTCAGCCGCCGTTTCAAACGCGACCACCCTGCAAAGACCGACCTCACCCTGCTCTTCTTCGACGCCCTGCATGCCGGCGCATCCTGCGTGCTGCTCGGTTTTTCCGTCGTCCCCAGCCTGATGTTTATGCTGATCCTGTGCTTCAGTGCATTGGTCATTGGCGGTCTGCGCTACCTGGGTCTGTCGTTGCTGGTCGCAGCAAGCGGTATGGCGCTGTGCGCCGCGCTGGTGGAGATTCACCCCAGAACCGAGACACCGACGCTGGTGGCATTTGTCAGCATCCTCTTCGCCACACTCTACATCTGCATCACTGCCTACTTCGTCAACCAGCAGGGCATACGCCTGGCCCAGGTGCGCAGCGAGATCAAGCGCGAGCAGGAAAAGGCCGCGCGTCTGGCGCGCAACCTGGCCAAGTACCTGTCACCGCAAGTCTGGGAATCGATCTTCACCGGCAAGAAGAGCGTGCGCCTGGAGACTCAGCGCAAGAAGCTCACGGTGTTCTTCTCCGACATCAAGGGTTTCACCGAGCTGACCGAAGAGCTGGAAGCCGAGCAACTCACCGACCTGCTCAACACCTACCTCAATGAAATGTCGAAGATCGCCCTGAAATATGGCGGCACCATCGACAAATTCATCGGTGACAGCGTCATGGTGTTCTTCGGCGACCCCAGCAGCAAAGGCGCCAAGCAGGATGCCGTGGCGGCCGTTTCCATGGCCATCGCCATGCGCAAGCACATGAAGGTGCTGCGCCAGCAATGGCGTGCACAGGGCATCACCAAGCCGCTGGAGATCCGCATGGGGCTCAATACCGGCTACTGCACGGTGGGCAACTTCGGCGCTGACACGCGCATGGACTACACCATCATCGGCCGCGAAGTGAACCTGGCCAGCCGCCTGGAAAGCGCAGCCGAATCCGGCGAGATTCTCATCTCCCACGAAGCCTATTCGCTGGTCAAGGACGTGATCATGTGCCGCGACAAGGGCCAAATCACGGTCAAGGGCTTCACCCGCCCGGTGCAGATCTACCAGGTGGTGGATTTCCGTCGCGACCTGGGCGCCACCTCCAGCTACGTCGAACACGAGCTGCCCGGCTTCTCCATGTACCTGGACACCAATGGCATCCAGAACTACGACAAGGAACGGGTGATCCAGGCGCTCAACCAGGCCGCCGAGAAGCTGCGCGACAAGATCATCCTTTGACAGGCCGTTGAAAAACGTAGGCGAGGCAGCCAATGCAAGGCAAAAACAGGCGAAAAAGCGGAGTTTACGAGCTGTAAATGAGCATTTTGAGCCTGTTTTTAACGCAGCAGTGGCAACGCAGATAGTTTTTCAACAGCCTGTTAAGTCCGGTCGGCAGGCTTACCACCCCGGAAACACGTACATGTTTCCGAGGTGCTGAAAAAGCTGGCTATCAGGCGATGCTGGCCAGCAACTTTTCCCACTCCTTGGCCTCTTTTTTCGAGGTGCCGCCAAGCAGCTCCAGCGCCTGGCGCAAGCGGAAGCGAGTCAGGTCCGGACCAAGGATTTCCATGGCATCGAGTACCGATACCGAGCTGGCCTGGCCGGTGATGGCCGCGAACATCAGCGGCATGGCGTCACGCAGCTTCAGCTCCAGGTGCTCGACCACCGCCTGAATGCAGCCGGTGATACGCTCCTTTTCCCACTGGCGCAGCGCTTCGAGCTTCCACAGGATCAGTTGCATCAGCTGGCGCACCTGATCGGGCGACAGCTTCTTGTGCTCGAACAGCTTGGCGTCCAGATTCAGCGCCCCGGAGAAGAAGAAGCCGGCCAGTGGTGCGATCTGGCTGAAGGTTTCCACCCTGCCCTGCACGTGCGGCGCGATCTTCATCAGGTACTCGGGGTTGAGCGCCCACTTCTGCACTTCGGCGGCGAAGGTTTCCACCGGCAGCTCGCGCAGCCACTGGCCGTTGAGCCAGGACAGTTTCTCCAGGTCGAAGATCGGCCCGCCCAGCGACACGCGATTGATATCGAAGTGCTCGACCATCTCGGCCAGGGAAAACTTCTCGCGCTCATCCGGCATCGACCAGCCCATGCGGCCCAGGTAGTTGAGCATGGCCTGCGGCAGGTAACCCATGCGCTCGTAGAAGGTGATGCTGGTGGGGTTCTTGCGCTTGGACAGCTTGCTCTTGTCCGGATTGCGCAGCAGCGGCATGTAACACAGCGCCGGCTGCTCCCAACCAAAGTATTCGTAGAGTTTGATCAGCTTGGGCGCGGACGGCAGCCACTCCTCGCCACGCAGCACGTGGGTGATGCCCATCAAATGGTCGTCGACCACGTTGGCCAGGAAGTAGGTGGGCAGGCCATCGGCCTTCATCAGCACCTGCATGTCCATGCGGTCCCACGGGATCTCGACATCGCCACGCAGCATGTCCGGCACCACGCAAACGCCTTCGCTCGGCACCTTCATCCGTACCACGTGCGATTCGCCAGCGGCGATACGGCGCTGCGCCTCGGCCGGCTCCAGATGCATGCAGTGACCGTCGTAACGCGGAGTTTCTTTGTTGGCCATTTGCTGCGCGCGCACCTCATCGAGGCGCTCGGCGGAGCAGAAGCACGGGAAGGCATGGCCCTTGGCGACCAGTTCGTCCGAATACTTCTTGTAGATCTCGCCGCGCTCGCTCTGCCGGTACGGGCCATGCGGGCCGCCGACGTCCGGGCCTTCGTCCCATTCGATACCCAGCCAGCGCAGCGCGTCGAAAATCTGCTGCTCGGACTCGCGGGTCGAACGCAGCTGGTCGGTGTCTTCGATGCGCAGGATGAACTGACCACCGTGCTGACGAGCGAAGCACAGGTTGAACAGTGCGATGTAAGCGGTGCCGACATGGGGGTCGCCGGTGGGCGATGGCGCGATACGGGTACGAACGGTGGTCATGAATGCTCTCGGATGGAAGACACGAGGTTTTGAATCAAGCGGGCGATGTTAGCAGGCCGACGGCCCCCGGCTCCAGCAGGCCGCCCCGTGTGATGGGCAAGCTGGCGATGAGAAAGTCGAGAAAGGTCTTGACCTTCATTGCCTGAAAGCGCCGCGATGGATAGATGGCATAGACCTCGCCCACCGGCAGCCGCGCCTCGGGCAGCAGCTCGACCAGGCGCCCGCTGCGCACAGCCTCTTCGCTGATCATCACCGGCAGCCCGGAGATGCCCGCGCCGGCCAGGGTCGCCTCACGAGCGAAGGTGATGTTGTTGCAGGTCATCACGCGCTGGCAGGGCAAATGCTCGCCCAGCAGCGGCCAGTAGCGCGGCGCATCGTGCTGCAGGAGGATAGCCCGATGCCCCTCCAGTTCGGCGACGCTGCGCGGTGTACCGTGCGCAGCCAGATAGGCAGGGCTCGCACACAGACGCCGGCCACTTTCGAACAACTTGCGCGCGATCAGCGTGGAGTCCTGCGGCTGGCCGACCTGGATGGCAATGTCCACGCCCTCCTCCAGCGGGTCCACGGATCGCGAGGTCAGCTCCACCTCGGCGTCGATCTGCGGGTATTGACGCATGAACTCGCCCAGCACGCGCCCGAGAAACAACTGGCCAAATTCGATCGGCGAAGTGATGCGTAACAGTCCGGACGGCTCGCGCTGCAGCTGCATCACTGCCTGCTCGGCCTCGGCGAAGTCGAGCATGATCTGCCGGCAGCGCTCGTAATAGGCCTGCCCTACTTCGGTCAGGCGCAACTTGCGCGTGGTGCGGTTGAGCAGACGTACGCCGAGGCGCTCTTCGAGCAATGCGATGCGCCGGCTCACCGTCGATTTCTGCATGCCCAGGCTGGTCGCAGCCTGGGTGAAGCTGTGGCATTCCACCACTCGGGTAAAGATCAGTGCGTCATCCAGCCCCATGATTGTTCCTCGTACGCAACAAAGCATGCCAAGCCGAGAGTCTACTAGCGAAAAGGGAACGCCGTTAAATTTACTTACACTTCTCCGACGCACCCCGAGCCTCAAGCATGCCCGCCAAACTGCAACGTCGCCTTCTCGTCTTCGTGATCCTACTGATGTTGATCGCCGGCGCCCTGCTCGCCCAGTGGCTGCTGATCGGTCGCTACCACGAGAGCACGGACAATGCTTACGTGCAGGGCGAGATCACTCGCGTCTCCAGCCAGTTGAATGCACGCATCGAAAAGGTGCTGGTGCGCGACAACCAACACGTGGAGGCCGGCCAACTCCTGGCCGTGCTGGAAGACGCCGATTTCCGCCTGGCGCGCCAGCGCGCGCTCGCCGCGCTGCAAACCCATGAGGCCGAGCGCGCCCAGGCGCAGAGCAAACTCGACCAGCAGGCCAGCCTGATTGCCGCCAGCCAGGCCGACGTCGCTGCCAGCCAGGCCACGCTGGATCGTTCCAGACTCGATCTCGGCCGCGCCCAAACCCTGCGTAAGCCGGGTTATGTATCCGAAGAGCGAGTCACCACCCTGGCCGCCGACAACCGTGTGGCCCGTTCGCAAGTGGCCAAGGCTCAGGCCGATCTGCAGGCGCAGCGTCAGCAGGTCGCCAGCCTGGAAGCTGAACTCAAACGCCTGGACGCACTGATCCTGTCCGCCCAGGCTGACCTGGAACAGGCCGACCTCAACCTCTCGCGCACGCAGATCAAAGCGCCGATCAGCGGCATGGTCGGCCAACGCTCGGCCCGCGAAGGCCAGGTGGTACAAAGCGGCGCCTACCTGCTGTCGCTGGTACCGGATCAGGACATCTGGATCCAGGCCAACTTCAAGGAAACCCAGATCGGCCACATGCGCCCAGGGCAAAAAGCCGAGCTGCTGTTCGACAGCTACCCGGACACGCCCATCGAAGGCCACATCGACAGCCTGTTCGCCGCCTCCGGCGCGCAGTTCAGCCTGCTGCCGCCGGACAACGCCACCGGCAACTTCACCAAGGTGGTGCAGCGCATACCGGTCAAACTGACCTTCGCCGCCGACAATCCGCTACGCGGGCTGATCCGCCCCGGCATGTCAGTGGACGTCAGCGTCGATCTGCGCAGCGACGACAGCCATGGCGGGTGATGCGCTGATCCGCCCGACGGCAGAGCCCAGCCGCCGCGACTGGATCGCCGTGATGAGCGCCATGCTCGGCGCCTTCATGGCGGTGCTGGACATCCAGATCACCAACTCCTCGCTCAAGGACATCCAGGGCGCACTGTCCGCCACCCTGGAGGAAGGCTCGTGGATTTCCACCTCCTACCTGGTCGCCGAGATCATCATGATTCCGTTGACCGCCTGGCTGGTGCAGCTGTTTTCGGCACGGCGCCTGGCGGTGTGGGTCTCGGTAGGTTTTCTGATCGCATCCTTGCTGTGCTCCCTGGCCTGGAGCCTGGAGAGCATGATCGTCTTTCGCGCCCTGCAGGGCTTCACCGGCGGCGCGCTGATCCCGCTGGCGTTCACCCTGACGCTGATCAAACTGCCCGAGCACCACCGCGCCAAGGGCATGGCACTGTTCGCCATCACCGCGACCTTCGCCCCCTCTATCGGCCCGACGCTGGGCGGCTGGCTGACCGAGAACTGGGGCTGGGAGTACATCTTCTACATCAATGTGCCGCCCGGCCTGATCATGATCGCCGGCCTGCTCTATGGCCTGGAGAAAAAGGCGCCACAGTGGGAGCTGCTGAAAACCACCGACTACGCCGGCATCGTCACCCTGGGCATGGGCCTGGGCTGCCTGCAGGTATTTCTCGAAGAAGGCCACCGCAAGGACTGGCTGGAATCTCAGCTGATCGTCGGCCTGGGCAGCGTGGCCCTGGTGAGCCTGATCCTGTTCGTCATCCTGCAGATATCCCGGCCCAATCCACTGATCAACCTGGGCGTGCTGCGCGAACGCAACTTCGGCCTGGCCAGCATTTCCAGCCTGGGCCTCGGCGTCGGACTGTACGGTTCGATCTATGTGTTACCGCTGTATCTGGCACAGATTCAGGGCTACAACGCCATGCAGATCGGCGAAGTGATCATGTGGATGGGCGTGCCGCAGCTGTTCCTGATCCCGCTGGTACCCAAGCTGATGAAGATCATCTCGCCGAAATGGCTGTGCGCCCTGGGCTTTGCCCTGTTCGGCGCGGCGAGCTTCTTCTCCGGCGTGCTCAACCCAGACTTCGCCGGCGAGCAGTTCCAGCACATCCAGATCATCCGCGCGCTCGGTCAGCCGCTGGTGATGGTCACGGTGTCGCTGATCGCCACCGCCTATATCCTGCCGCAGGATGCCGGCTCGGCCTCCAGTCTGTTCAACATCCTGCGTAACCTCGGTGGCGCCATCGGCATTGCCCTGCTTGCCACCCTGCTGGATGCCCGCGCCAAGGTCTATTTCGACTACCTGCGCGAATCCATCGTGCCAACCAACCCGCAGGTCGAGGAGCGCTTACGATTGCTGACACAGACTCTGGGTAGCGAACAGTCAGCGCTGGCCAGGCTCAGCCAGATCGTCCATGAACAGGCGACCATCATGGCCTATAACGATGCCTTCCATTTCATCGGCATGGCGCTGGGCGTGAGCATGCTGGCGATCTTGCTGACACGGAAATTGCCGCAGAACATGGCAGGCGGTAGCGCAGCGCATTGAGGCGCCTGTCACGCGGGAGGATATCGCTCTCTAAATCCCCCCGCGCCCGCTGCCACCTTACTGCTGCAGTTCCTGCTCGGTGAATATATCGCTGAACAGCATGCTCGACAGATAGCGCTCGCCGGAGTCCGGCAGGATCACCACGATGGTCTTGCCCTGCATCTCCGGCTTTTCGGCCAGACGCACCGCCGCAGCCATCGCCGCGCCACAGGAAATGCCACAGAGAATGCCTTCCTCACGCATCAGGCGCAGGGCCATGGCCTTGGCTTCGTCGTCAGTGACCTGCTCGACCTGATCGACCATGGCCAGATCGAGGTTTTTCGGCACGAAGCCGGCACCAATCCCCTGAATCTTGTGCGGCGCCGGTTTGACCTCGTCACCGGCCAGGGTCTGGCTGATCACCGGCGAGCCCACCGGCTCCACCGCCACCGACAGAATCGGCTTGCCCTGGGTCTGCTTGATATAGCGCGAAACACCGGTGATGGTGCCGCCGGTGCCGACGCCAGAGACCAGCACGTCGATGGCGCCATCGGTATCACGCCAGATTTCCGGGCCCGTGGTCTTCTCGTGAATCGCCGGGTTGGCCGGGTTCTCGAACTGCTGCGGCAGGTAGTAGTCCGGGTTGGCGGCAAGCAGCTCATTGGCCTTCTCGATCGCCCCCTTCATGCCCTTGGCCGGCTCGGTCAGTACCAGCTCGGCTCCCAGGGCCTTGAGCACCTTGCGTCGCTCCAGGCTCATCGACGCCGGCATGGTCAGCACCAGCTTGTAACCGCGAGCGGCCGCAACAAAGGCTAGGCCAATGCCGGTATTGCCGGAGGTTGGCTCGACGATGGTCATGCCCGGCTTGAGCACACCGCGCTCTTCGGCGTCCCAGATCATGCTCGCGCCAATGCGGCATTTGACCGAATAAGCCGGGTTGCGGCCCTCGATCTTGGCCAGAATAGTCACGCCTTTCGGCCCCAGGCGATTGATCATCACCAGGGGCGTATTACCGATGGCCTGGGCGTTGTCTGCATAAATGCGGCTCATGACGAAATCCTTGCGGGCAGAGAAAGACACTAAGCCTAAGCTTTGCCCTGTCGCGCGTCCAGCCAACAGACCGAAAGCCGGGTGACTCGCCATTCAGTGACTGAATACTGCGTCTGCGTTCACAGCCACCAGAGCTGCGCGTTATAGTCGCGCTTTGAATTTCTGCTGCGGGCCGGCCCCGCGAGTTACCGTTCCGAGGATTTTCCGATGAAGTTCGAAGGCACCCAGTCCTACGTCGCCACCGACGACCTCAAGCTCGCGGTCAACGCCGCCATCACCCTGCAGCGCCCACTGCTGGTCAAGGGTGAGCCAGGCACCGGCAAGACCCTGCTCGCCGAGCAACTGGCCGAGGCTTTCGGCGCCAAGCTGATCACCTGGCACATCAAGTCCACCACCAAGGCGCACCAGGGCCTGTACGAATACGATGCAGTCAGCCGCCTGCGCGACTCGCAGCTCGACTCCGACAAGGTTCACGACGTTCGCAACTACATCAAGAAGGGCAAGCTGTGGGAGGCGTTCGAGTCCGACGAGCGCGTGATCCTGCTGATCGACGAGATCGACAAGGCCGACATCGAGTTCCCCAACGACCTGTTGCAGGAACTCGACAAGATGGAGTTCTACGTTTACGAGACCAACGAGACGATCAAGG
>Ga0114984_1000500_pt1 | contig 15089 bp, 22 predicted proteins | sample Shrwel1BS1Day1_FD_96987 | JGI IMG/M metagenome (GOLD analysis project Ga0114984, IMG submission 96987) | Subsurface microbial communities from deep shales in Ohio, USA - Utica-3 well 1 S-1-Day1 | ecosystem: Environmental > Aquatic > Deep subsurface > Shale gas/oil reservoir > Produced water/Flow... | reverse complement strand
ATACTGGCCGTTGATGCTGGTCTACTTTTTCGCCCGTGCCCTCGGCCTTTTCGTCGGTGGCGGTAGCGGGGCGAGGTTGGCGGGCGCACCTCGCTCGGTCTGGTCGAACGTGGGGTTCGGTCTGTTTCCCCAGGGGGGTGTAGCTATCGGTCTGGCGTTGCTCTTGCTGCACCAGCCCGGATTCGAACAGGCCGGGGAGGTGATCGTCACGCTGATTGCAACGACGACACTGTTCACCGAGGCCGCCGGCGCGATCTCCGTGCGTTACGGCTTGCGTCGGGCGGGTGAACTGGGCATCGAGCAGGTAGGAGGAAAGGCCGAATGAGAATTTCCGATTGGCTGGAACGCTATCCGGTGCGCGGGGTGACCGTCACCCGCGACGCCTCGCTGGAAGAGGCAGCACGGGCCCTGCTGGCTTCCCCTGAATGCCGGGACGTCTACGTGACTGACGACGAGCATCGCGTGATCGGGCACCTCGGGTTCCGACGGCTGGCCGGGGTGCTTCTTGCATCCCACCGGCCCACTCAGAGCCGGCGCCAGATGCTTGACCGGGTGGCGCGAGGACCGGTGCATGAGTTCATGGACCGGCGCTTCGTTGCTGCCCACCGCGAGGATAGTATTCACCACGTGCTTCACCAGCACATGGAGCGTCGGGTCGAGGATATCCCCGTGGTCGACGACGACCGGCGGCTGCTGGGCGTGATCCGCCTGCGGGATCTGGTCGAGGTCTCACTGGCGGAGTGACGGGCGGCACGATCATACTGCTGGTCTCGATCATCGTCTGGGCGCTCAGTAGCTTCAGCGCGAAGGAGAACGCGACCGCTACCCTGGGCATTCTCTACGGTGGCGGTCATGCATCAGGAGACACGAAGGCCAGGACTGTCACCTGCAAACACGCCCGATACATAGAGCGTGTTTGCATGGCAGGCAGGCGAGAATCTTGATATTGAGCCCGGAAGGCGAGAGACTGTTGACCAGCAGCCTGTCGGACTTAGGGCCAGGGAGGTTGTGATGAATCCTCTGGAATTCAGCATCGGTCAGGTCAACCTGGTTGACGCCCTGATCGCCTCGGCGGTCGCCCTGGGCGTCTTCGCGCTGCTGTTCGCCGCCCGGCGCGTGCTGCTCAATCGCTGGAGCCGGTTCGCCGAAACCACCGTCAACTCCTTCGACGACGACCTGGTGGCGGTACTGCGCCGCACGCAATGGTGGTTTCTGCTCGTGGTGGGCCTCTACGTCGGCGCGCTCTCCCTCGACCTGCCCGAGCAGGGCGACCGGTTCTTCCACTCGGTCACGGTACTGACTCTTCTGATGCAGACCGGCCTGTGGTCCAGCACCTTTCTCGCGCAGCTCCTCGAGCGCTACCAGGTGAAACGACGGGAAACCGACCCCGGCAGCGCCACGGCGCTCAGCCTCGTCAACTTCATCGGCCGCGTCGTGCTGTGGTCGATCATCCTGCTGCTCACCCTGGACAACCTGGGCATCAACGTCACCGCCTTGATCGCCGGGCTGGGTGTGGGCGGTATCGCCATCGCCCTGGCGGTGCAGAACATCCTCGGCGACCTGTTCGCCTCGCTGTCGATCGTGCTGGACAAGCCCTTCGCTGTGGGCGACTTCCTGATCATCGACGACCTGCTCGGCAGCGTGGAGCACGTGGGCCTCAAGACCACCCGCCTGCGCAGCCTCTCGGGCGAGCAGCTGGTATTTTCCAATTCCGACCTGCTCAAGAGCCGAATCCGCAACTACGGGCGCATGTATGAGCGCCGGGTGGTCTTCGAGATCGGCGTGACATACCAGACACCGCGAAGCAAGCTGGAGATAATCCCGTCGATCCTGCGCGAGGCCGTGGAAGCCTCCGAGGGCACCCGTTTCGACCGCTCCCACTTCAAGGCGTACGGCAACTTCTCTCTCAACTTCGAGACCGTCTACTACGTGCTCTCCGCCGACTACAACCGCTACATGGACATCCAGCAGGCGGTGAACCTCCACATCCACCAACGCTTCGAGGAAGAAGGGATCGAGTTCGCCTACCCCACCCAGACGGTATTCGTGGCCAAAACCGGGACAGATTTACTTTCCCGGTAACCTGGTCCGCAATAATAAACAAAGAATCCACAATGCCCAAATTCTCTACTTTTTCTCCGAATCCTTCAAAGGCGACCCGGACCTGTAAGGCACCTTCCCCGCAGGCGTGTATTTCGCTGCTGGCTCCAGGTGCACATCCTGGTCATCGAAAAAGATGTGCGCCTTGAACGCCTTGATGATTTTCGATTTATCCAGACCGCCCAGGAAAAAAATCTCATCCACATACACCCCCCAATGTCGCAGGGTCTTGATCACCCGCATCTCGGCCGGGCTGTTTCTGGCGGTGATGATGGCTACGCGAACGGGTGAAAAGTCGACCTTGTGGGGCAGCCGGTCCTGCAAACGCGAGAGCTTCCGGAGCAGCGTTGCATAAGGCCCATCGCTCAGGGGATTGTCCTGCTCCCTGTCCTCTGCCGAGTGAAATCCCTTCAGGCCCTCGGCCTTGTACACGATTTCACTCTCGTCGCTGAACAGCACCGCATCGCCATCGAAGGCGATTCGCACCTGGCCATCGGGAATAGCTTCCATATTGGCGGGCGGCTCCTTCACCAGCGCCACGGCGCAGCTATCGCTGTCAATCACCCGCTGGGCATCCTTGGTATTGGTGGTCAGGAACAGATCCACATCGTAAGCGTCGAGATAGTCCACCACGGACTCACCACCGGTGAACGCAGAGCGTGTGATATCCAGGCCGTACTGGCGAATGTTATGAAACACTCGTACCCCGGTTTCCGGGCTGTTGCGGGACATCACCACAACTTCCACCAGTGGGGCTTTGTCGCCGGACTGAAACTGGTTCAGTGAGAGCAGTGCCTTCACAAGATAGAACCCGGTGCCGGGCTTGAGCCCGTCAGACTCGCGGGCCGCCATGTATTCCCGGTACTCTTCAATGGCTTCTTCACGATTGGATTCAAACTTGGCGCGAAACACGGAATCCGCTTCGTTCAAATCGAACAACGCCGTTGCTGTGATGCCAACCACCAGGGTATCCGATAAATCGTAGGCCATGAGCAGTCCTTACAGGTGATATCAGCGGTGCGCTACCTTTGGTGACAGTATATCCGTAACGGTTTCCCCACCCGATCAAACCGGCAGATCAATAATCTCACCAACCACACCGTCTTCGCTCACCTGCAGCCGCCCCACCGTGATCGGCAGACTAAAGCGTCGGGGTCCGGCGCCACCTGCTAAAATAAATCTGTGCGAAAATAAATCTGTCCCGGTTTTTGGTCCCGGTTTTTGAGGAAGGCAAATCTATGAATTCCAAAGCGAAACATTACCACATTGTTGTAACTTTTAATATTGACGAAAAAGAGAAAGAGTTGTTGGTCAAAACAATTCCGGAAGGAACATTCTTTTCTTTCCTGAGTGATCTGAGCGAAAAAGACAGAAAGAAAGCGCTGCAAGCGGCAGACGTGCTTTTTTCCTGGAACCCTCCAAAAGAACTATCCAGCGATGAATACCCGCTGCTTACGCGGTCGCGCTTCATGCAGCTTCTCTCGGCCGGTGCCGATCACGTCCCCTTCAACGATATTCCCGAAGGAGTCAAGATCGCAAGCAACGTCGGTGCCTACGCCGAACCGATGGCGGAGCACGTACTGGCCATGGTGCTTGCCCTGGCAAAGCAGCTGCAGAAAAATCACGACAAGCTGGCACGCGGTGAATTCAACCAGTTTGAAATCAATAAGATGGTGTCCGGTTCAACGGTCGGTATTATTGGTTTCGGTGGCATAGGAAAGGCGGCGGCGAAACTTTTCCGATGTCTGGGGTGTAGAATATATGCGATAAACTCAAGCGGCAGGACGCAGGAAGCGGTGGACTTCATCGGGACGTTGAAGGATCTTGACTACGTTTTAAAGGAATCCGACATTGTCGTCCTTTCCATTGCACTAAACAATCGAACGCAAAACCTCATAGGTCGTCACGAGCTTGAGTTGATGAAACAGGACGCCATCTTCGTAAACGTAGCGCGAGCTGCACTTATAGAAGAAACCGCTCTTTTCGAATACCTTGTGAATAACCCTCATTTCAAGGCAGGCATCGACGCCTGGTGGGTCGAACCTTTCAGCGCTGGCACATTTAAGATGGATCATCCTTTCTGCGAACTTTCTAATTTCATTGGCTCGCCGCACAATTCGGCGATGGTTCCGGGCGTAATTAGAAGAGCCGTCGAATTGGCGGCTTTAAATGTTCGTAATTTCATCCAAGATAAGCCGATTCGCGGGATAGTACCTCGCGAGCAATATCGATAACGTTTAGTAAGAGCAAAAACCGCAAAACCCGGGACAGATTTATTTTCGGAGTACGAGAATGGAAGCAAGTGTATGAACTGGAAGTTTACAGTTACCCCAGCTGGACCACAGGCAGAGAAAAAATACCGCGAGCAGCACACACCGGCGCGGCGGCTTCCTGACAGTCAATGTAGGCCGTCACCAGTTTCGGGAACTCTTCACACGCGAGCTTTTCGAGCTGAGGCTTGATGGCCTGGCAGACACCGCAATGCGGTCCGCCAAAGAGCACAAGAACCGCAGAGTTCGAGTGCAGCAGTTCCGACAAGGCTTCTTCTGAGCACACATTGATCATCGTTACATCCTGATGAGCATTACAATTGCACGGATAAAGTTTAGAACAGAAAGCGGGCCCCATAGCCAGATTAAAACACTACCTCAGTAGGTGGTTCCCGGTCGAAAACAAAAAAGCCTTCCCGTTGGGGGAAGGCTTTTTAAGCGCACAGGTCAAATGGCGGGCTTGTCGCGCCTCAGCAGTTGCCCTTTTTCGCCTGGCCCGGTGGGCAGAAATGGCCACCAGACTTACGGTAAGACCGGCGATCGTCATATTCATGACGACGGCGATCATGGTCGCGATAGTATTCTCTATGATCTCTGGTGGTAATGGCTGTTCCCGTTGCCGCACCGACGGCACCGCCGAGAATAGCACCATCTCTGCCACCTACCTCGTTGCCGATAGCAGCCCCAATCGCTCCGCCAAGACCGCCACCCAGCGCGGCGTCGGCTGTGTCATCCGCAACGGCACCCAATGAGGTGACACTCAGAGATAAAAAAACGAGCAGTGATTTCATTTTCATTGACATAAATCCCATTGTTCAGGTGGTCTGACCTGCCCAGTATGACAGGAAGGAAACCATTGCCTCCATCGTCCCATCCGTTACTTGTCAGTTTTGTGAACCATTACATTGTCGTTGCGGTCCGCGCATTCAAACTGCGCCCTTGCTGCAGCAGCAGGCAGCCCTTGGGCGTCGTTCGGTCCGCCGGCGCCTTGAGGCGCACCCCATCAGGCTCAGGGTGGTGAGTAAAGCGAGGGCACAAAGCTGCCAAGCGTATGGGGTTCGTCTGTCATCCGGAAAATAAGAGCCCGGAGTAATTGCCCACCCCGAAATCAGCGCAACACAAAAACAAGAAGGACCAGGCATAGGGTGATGTTCAGCCCCCAGATGATCAAAGAAAGCCGTCGCCGCTGGCTCATACGCTTGGTTGGATTAGTCATAGCTGAACCGCTCCGCCAGGATACGGTGAGGGGGCGTACCCCTGTTGATCAGGTGATCTTCAACGATATCCATCATGATCGCCGGGCCGCATATCACAAAGACCCATTCGCTGAACTCCTTCTCTGAAAAGACGCGATCCATCAGCGCGGCATCGATGAAGCCTGTCTCTCCCTGCCAGCCTTCCGGCGGTTCTGACAGCACATAGACCACATCCTCCTCACCCAACTCCTCATGATAGGCAATCTGCTCGATGATCCGATTCCCGTAGATCAGCTTCACCTTGCGCGAATCGCCGGTCAGGCGCATTTGCCTGAGTATGCCCAGCAGCGGCGCAAGGCCCACACCACCAGCGATGAGTGCGACCCCGGGTTCCTCGCGACCATCGACCGTAAGGTTGCCATAGGGGCCGTCCAGATAGGCGATGGTTTGAGGTTTTATCTCGCCAATGGTTCGTGTGAAGTCGCCAAGCTCTTTGATCATGAAGGAGACTTCCGGTCCGGCCGCCGGCGCCGAGGACATGGAGAACGGGTTTTCGTTCATCGTGAAGGGGGAGTGCCCGGGTTTCGTGTCCCGGGTTTCGGTTTCCGAGTCCCGGTTTCCCACACAGGCATCGTAGTCTATGTTGTGGGTATGGACGAGCGTTTCCAGGGCAGATTAAAAGTCCCGCCGTCGGAACCCACCTATCCTGCCGAGGATGCACCATGTTGCAGACTTCACTGAGATACCTCGCCGTGGTTGCCTTTACCGCAAGCTTTTCTGCAGCTTCCGCTCTGGGCGACGCCATAACACCAGTTGACTGGACATCGGTTCCCGTTGAAGAAGTTACCCTGTTCTATCCCGGGCAATCGAGCTTCCAGTGGTTACACAGCCCGGAGCACCGCGGTGCCCGTATGGTGGGACGCGGCACCGCCTGCAAGCGCTGCCACCGTGACTCGGAACGACGCATGGGTAACAATATTGTCTCGGGTGGCGGCCTGGAACCCAATCCGATCGATGGCAAGAAAGGCTCACTACAACTGGCTGTCCAGGCTGCTCACGACGAGGAAAATCTGTACCTCCGGTTCCGCTGGAAGACCCAGGCGGAACGGCCCGGCGTGATGCACAACTACATGCGCTACGACGGCCAGGCATGGGCATTCTACGGCGGCCCACGATCGGCAAAGCGCGTGCGTCAGGGACAGGAGCCGCCCCTCTACGAAGACCGACTTGCGATCATGATCGACGATGGCGATGTGCAACGTTTTGCCGAGCAGGGGTGCTGGCTCAGTTGCCACAACGGCATGCGGGACATGCCGGGGGAACCTGCATCAGAAGCGGTCAGCTCTCACCCGTATCTGGGCGAAGGCGGCTTGGGCCGCAGTGACGTGCGCAAGTATCTTCCCGACTCCCGTACCGACACATCCGCGAGCTGGGACAAAGTTAAATCCCCCGAAGCTCTGGCGAAACTCAAGGAAAAGGGCGTTTTTCTGGATCTGATGCAGTGGCGTGCGGCCCGGAGCAACCCGGTCGACATGGCAGACGACGGCTTTGTACTCGGATACCGCCTTTTCGACGAAGGGAAAAACCCGTTCTCCTGGAACGTCGATCGCGACTCCATGACCCCAAAATTCATGTTCGACCCCAAGAAAGTTGGCAGGAAATCCCTCACCGTGTCGGATATAGAGACCGGCCCGGAACCTGCGGCCCTGATCCGCGAAGAAAACTCGGCTCGCTATGACCCCGACGCCGGGTGGGAAGAAGGCGACGTGCTTCCAGGCCGACTGCTGAGTCGCGTAGACGCCCGAGGGTCGGCGGCGGACAACACCCGGGTTACCGGCAAGTGGGAAGATGGGAGCTGGATTGTGACCTGGATCAGACCGCTCGACACCGGCCATGATGACGACATCACCCTGAAGCGCGGTAACACCTATACCTTCGGCTTTGCCGTGCATGACGACAATGTCACGACACGTTTCCACTTTGTGTCATTCCCGGTTGTCGTCGGGATAGGCCGAGGCGGAGATATCACAGCTGTCCGTCTGGATTAACCGTCGGGTCCAGGATGTCGCCAACCTGCTGCCAAGTGAAACCGGGATCTATTTTCGCGGCGTCTCTGGTGGCTTAGAAAAAATAGATCTGTCCCGGTTTTCCTCTAAACGCGGCGGGACCCACTACCGGGCCCCTATCACCAAATTGACCGAACGTGCTTGTACGCCCGGATGTTTTCGTCTGCTGTTACCAGCGGCACATTGAAGTGTCTGGCGAGGGCGGTAATCATCCGGTCGGCCGGGTCTTTGTGGAAGTCTCCCGGCAAACGTGTTGATTCAACGCCCACCACCTCATCAACAGGTACAAACTTCACCCCCTCAATTTCACGGACGGTTTCAAGCCAGTCATCGAGGTTCATCCCCAGAGTCAGACGGTCACGTCTGACAAACAGGGCGATCTCCCACGCCGATATTGCCGAGATCAAGATGAGTCCGTCCTCATCCTGCTGCTCGTGATCTACTGCCGCCTTGGCGTTCGGGGAAAGCTGGCTGTCACCATTTACCCACCAAATCAGGGTGTGAGTGTCGAGAACGATCAACCCAGAGCCTCCCAATCGTCTTCAGCGACCGGCTCTGTCGGGTTCTTGAACTCCAGAATACTCCCGCGCAACCGCTCAAGAGGCGACCGCTTATCGCTCCGGTAGCGTCGGATCTCTACAGTTGGCTGACCGCGATCCGTAACCACTAGCGACTCTCCAGATGTCTCAACCTTGCGGAAATACTCAAGTGCCTTTGCCTTGAATTGTGATTTCGTTACCTGTTCCTGGTTCATGGACATACCATAGTCATTGGGTATGGTCACCACCATGGATCAGCATAGTGACTACCGCAAGTGGTCATTTCAATTTGAGACGTCTACGCCGATATGGATCGTTTGCATTGGTAATCCTGTCAATCGGTGGACGGTTTGAAGGTGCCAAGAAAGGTCTGAAAGTCCCGTTCCACACATTCCGCGTAGTGAGTCGCGATAGCCGACACCAGGGTAACGAATTCGCTCTCCCTGTCTTTCGTCAGCCTCATCAGAGTCTCTTCGAACATAAACGGCCAATCCGGGTTCAGGGGGCGACTGGCGCGCTTGTGTTCCGTTGCGAGGACTTCACCCCAGGTGCCGGCCATCTTCAGGAAATGCTTTTTCTTATCAAGCTTCTCTGTGGGAAAATCATCCTTGAAGGGTGACCGCTCCCTGACCGAGAACACCTGATCCTCGTATTCCATTGAGCTTGGGGTTGCTGGCATCGAAAGCCCGTTTGCCGTTTTTTTGCAGGCGCGTCCACTTTTTCAGCATGCGTTCACGACTCTTTTTTCTGCCAACCTTCTGCAGGAATTTCCTGAGCGGTTTGCCGGCGGTATCGGCCGTGTAATGCACTTCCCGCTCCAGATCTCCCTTGCTGTAGTCCGTCGCGGTCTTGAGATAACCTTTCACAAGCGCATCAAGGGCCTTTGCACACGTGGAATCATCAAAATTGCCATTGGCCCGGGTATCCAGCACAAGGCTGACTGCCAAACGCCAGAGGTCGTACTGGTAATCCGAAACAACGGCATCATCAAAGTCGTCCAGCCCATAGATCACATCGCCGTCGTGATTGGCAAAAGCCCCGAAGTTATACACATGGGCATCACCCTGTATCCAGGTCTGGGTTCCGGCCACCCCGCCAAACAGAAGGGAAAATAAATCTGTCCCGGTTTTCCTCCGGTTTTCCTGAGCAACCTTTTCAGCGCATATCAAACAACTCCCGATGCAGCCTACGCGCCGGCAGTCCCCATTTCCGGAACTGCCGGAACAAGGAACGGGCCATCCCGACCGGACCACAGAACCACAGACTGGCCTGCTGCCAGTCGGGCACGGCATCCCGGATAGCCTCCGGGGTCAATCGGCCTGCAGTCGTGCTACAGCGAATCTTCAGATTAACCCCTGCAGCCTCAGCATCGGTACGCAGTTTTTCCAACGCCTCGTCACTGACATCCGCCGTTGTATGAAACAAATAGATAGTGCGGTTATCCGGATGCCTCGCCAGATACCCCATCCGCGCAATAAACGGTGTAATGCCAATACCGGCACCCACCCATATCTGGGTCCGGCAGTCATCTTCAAAATCAAAGCCGCCATAAGGGCCTTCCACGGAAACCTGCATACCCTCACTCACTTTGCTACTGGCCTGACGGGTATGATCACCCAATTCCTTGACCACGAACTTCAGGCACCGGGTTTCCGGATTCCAGTCCGAGGCGATCGTATAGGGGTGTGGGCCTTCCGCAGCATCAGAGGTGATAAAGGCAAACTGCCCGGCTTTGTGGCCTGGCCAACCCTCGGCCACCCGCACAAGACACTCAAATACTTTCAGGTCCGGATATCGGGCCACAGAAATCACCTCACCCGATATCCGTCGGTCTTTACCTGGCCAGCGTGCCAATAGCAAAACAGCGGCAGCGCTCCCCGTCAACACAAAGGCCAGAACTATCCAGCCAACCGGAGCAGTCCAGTAGTCAAACTTCATCAACACAACGCTGTGCCAGGCCAGGGGAAGAAAAACCACTGCCAACAATTTATGGGTTTTGCGAAACAGGTGGTACGGAAATGCCTTCACGAGGGCCAGGATGATGAGTGCCGCAGCAATATAGAACGCCCATTCACCCAGCGTTTCCGCCAGCCCACGCTGGCCCTGGAACCAGGCTTCAAGACCGGTAAATTCCTGACTGGCACCCTTGCGAGCCGGCCTTTCCAGCCAGCCCCAGCCCACCATCCACTTGGTACCCTTGGCCCACCACCAGTGCAAGGTCGCCAGCACCAAGGCAGCAATGCCCAGCCACTTGTGCAGGCGATATACCTTGTCCAGCCCACCCAGCCAAGGCTCCAGCACCCGCAAACGAAGTGCCAGCACCAGTGCCACTGCCATCATCGCAACCACCAGAATTCCGGAATACTGAATAAAGACAGCACGGAATGAAAAGTAATCAAACGGACTCACCCAGAGGCTGTCGGCTGCGAGCCAAGCCCCGCTGACAAACGCAACTAGCCCCCAGAAAAATAATGAGATACGCGACATAGCAACTTCCCCTGCATTGCCATTAACTGATAGCAAGCTACACGCATTCCTGAGCCGGAGGTTTGCGCTATATCAAGCTTCGGAAAATTTACATGACCTTTGCATCCTGCCATTGGCTGGATGAGCCAGACACTTTTCGGGCACTGGCAGGTTTTCAACAGATGCGAGCCGAGGCATATCGACGGTTTGTAGAGGGGCAAACGAGCACACAGTCAGATGAGCTGATTCGCTCGGCAATCAGTAGCAACAAACTGACTGGTGGCAACAAATTCGTCGATGAGATAGAAAACCGTACTGGTATCAGGGTTGAGGCCAGGAAGCCGGGTAGGCCGACTTCCGGAAAATAAATCTGCCCCGGTTTTCCCAGCCGTCTCCACGAGGAAAGTCCCGATACGCTCGGTGAAGCTGTGACGAATCGTCGTTACGTACTGGTACCGGGCGTGGTCATCGTGCATCATGTTATGCGGCATAAGCAGCATTTAAATTAAGCACGCATTTCTTGTTGATGCACTTCAGTTGTTTGAGGAGAAGGCGATGACTAACCGTATTCACTGCGCGTATCGCGCTGGTGCCGCGGCGGCGCTAGCGCTAGCCATAATGCTTGTCGTGGCCGCGCCGGCGATGGCCGATAGTGACTTGGCTCCGAATGCCAACAATCCATCCATGCTCAAGAACTTCAACTTCGATCATCCTACTTTTGTCCACAAGTTGCCCGATGCAAAGGAAAATATCGTGATCCAGATCTCGAAGGGCGGTCCGGATCAATGGAATATGTACCTGCATATGGTGCAGAACGTGTTGAACTTTTTCGGCGACGGTAAGGCGCGGATCGTAGTCGTCACATACGGGCCTGGACTCAAGATGTTGTTTGCCAACAGCCCGGTGGCGTCGCGTATTGCGTCTCTGGATGCCAGAGGGGTTGAGTTCGATGCCTGCCATAATACCATGGTCGGCATGTCCAAGAAGCTGGGCCATCTTCCCAAGTTGGTACCCGAGGCGGTCATCGTCCCCAGTGGCCTCGTACGCATCACTCAGCTAGAGCACGCAGGCTTCGATTACGTTAAGCTCTAGCGCTGCGATCGGCCGTCATCAACTGCTCAATGCAAACGAAGTCAGGGTCTATTCGCCATGCACGCCCTGCCGACTATCCCTCGAAAACCGTTCCCTGTCTGCTACGGAAGAGATCGTTGTGGAGAGCCTTCGGGACGGTCCCGATTGGCGCTGACCGGTGAGGGATTGACGGCGTGAATGGCCTTCACCATATCGAGGAAGACGTTCTCGACCTCGGTGACCCGGAAGCCCGCCGCCTGGACGTTGGCGACCGTATCCCGGTCCGTCTCCGGCCCAACCTTGCGCACAAGCGGGCTCAGCGCCTTCATCATCAGGTTGAACGGAAAGATATGGCTGCCGGTGTGCTCGAACATGTGCAGCTCGCCGCCGGGTTTCAGCACGCGTCGCAGCGCTTTAAGGCCTTCACCAAAAACCGCACCAAAAACCGGGACAGATTTATTTTTCCAAAGGCGTCTTCGGTGTATCGCGTAACAAGCATAGCCCCCCCATCCCATGACTCTGTGTGCCGGCCTACTTGGAGACCTTTTCACCAGTCTTTTCGCTTGCAAAAACCCGCATCCGCAATCATAATGTGACCTGTTAACAGGTCTCTGGAGTAATCATATGACTCATCAAATTTACTCAGAAGTTACAGCAAGCATCTCAGAACTCAAAAAGAACCCTATGGCAGCCGTAGATGCTGGTGAAGGCTTCCCTATCGCCGTTTTAAACCGGAACAAGCCTGCATTTTACTGCGTTCCGGCTGAGATCTACGAAGCCATGCTCGAAAGGCTGGACGATCAGGAGTTGGTGGCTATTGTGAAAGAACGAAGTTCAGAGCCAAGCATCCGGGTTGACCTGAATGAGCTTTAAATATGCGCTTGCATTCAAGCCCTCAGCCCTGAAGGAATGGAAAAAGCTGGCACCGGCAATTCGGCACCAGTTCAAGAAAAAGCTCACCAAACGACTCGACGATCCTCACGTACCAGTTGATGCCCTCTCTGGGCTCTCAGGCTGTTACAAAATAAAGCTAAGGAGCGTCGGGTATCGTTTGGTCTATCAGGTCGAGGATGGCGAGATTCTCGTGACGGTTATCGCTGTAGGGCGACGCGAGCGCGGCGATGTATACAGCAAAGCCAGAGACCGTGTTTAGAGTTTGCGAAAATAAATCCGAAAATAAATCTGTCCCGGTTACGCGGTTACGCTGTGTCCCGGTTACGCTGACACGCTATTTGATTATCACACTCGCGTGCATTCCTGCTTCATAATGGCCAGGGAGTTCGCACGTGATTTCAACAGGCCCTTCCGTCGTCTGCACCGGCACGATGAACCATTCGACGATTTTTCAGGGACCGACTTCCACTTCGGTGATGGTGCCTTTGACCTCTACGATCAAGTTGCCTTCCGCGTCGGAGGCCTCGATCTTTCGCGTGAAAATCCGTTCACCCATTTCGTTGAGCGCCAATTCGTGCTTGATTTCATCGACATTGGTTAACACGAGCCTGTAAGCCTGCCCGGTCACGAACTCGTAGCTGTCGGGCTTCAAATACATCCCATCGCTGCTGCTGCCCATTTCGATGCCAACGTCAATCACATTTGCTCGGCTCAGGTCGCCATCGGCAAGCGCATGACCAGTGGCCGCAAGCGTCGTCGTCATAGCGACGACGGCTAAGATCGGTTTCATAAGATTTTCCCTGTCAGTTTTTCGTCGAATGGTCAACATCGTCCTTCTCAACCCTGATGTCAATTGCCATTTATTTTGGCCCACCTTTCATCGTCTAGCTTGTAGATTTCTGCAATGGTGGATAAAGCCGAACAGTATGAGTGGTCGAGTTATTCTGCACGTGTCGGGTTGGCATCCTGCCATTGGCTGGGAAAATAAATCTGTCCCGGTTTTCGGAAATCTATACATTGGCATATTATGCCAATGCAATTCCGACAGGATCACACTCATGGCGACGAGAAACATTGTACTTACTGACCATCAATCCCAGATTGTCGATCACCTGGTTGCCTCGGGCCGTTATCAAAATGCGAGCGAGGTACTTCGAGCCGGCCTGAGAATGTTCGAGGAAGCCGAGTCCCGCTACGTCACGAAAATGAATGACCTAATAGCCGCCATCAATGCAGGCCAGAACGACCTGGAGGCTGGCAGAACCAGAACATTCACGGGTGACGAGTTCGCGACTTACCTTTCAGAGCGTGCGGAGCAAGCCATCAGGAAGAAACGGGATACCTGATTACTATGAAACCATGGAAGGTTATTCTCACAGACGCTGCTCTAGCCGATCTCGACGCTATTCTCGAAACCACCCTTGAGGAATTCGGCACACTGCAACTGAAGCGATATACCGAGCAAATCGAAAGGGCGATTAGCGAGCTTGAAGAAGCCGGAAACCTCGCGCCACTTCAACCGAAATATTAAATCTGTCCCGGTTGTCTTTCGGTTGTCTTTCAAAGCTCCCAGCCTCGGTCAAGCCGCGCGACCAGATCCGTTATCCTCACCAGCCTGCAAAGTCCAGGTCATACCCAAAGCACGCCCAGCTTTAACAAGCGTTGTGATAGTTACACCGGTATCTTTTTCATCAAGAAGTCGATTAACTACGGTGCGGCTGGTGTGCATTTTCTGAGCAAGCTGGGACTTGTTTACGCCGGTGTTCCCCATAGCCTGCTGAATCTGCCAGACAATCACCCGCTTCAGCGCCTCAGCTTCTACCTGCTCAATCGTGCCATCGGATTCGAGCAGATCATCGAGAGAGCTGCCAACGTGCTTATGCTGTGTCATTTTTTTGCTCCCATTCAGACAAGATTCTTCTTTCGATCTCTCGCCTTCGCCAACTCTTGATCCGGTGTTTTCTGAGTCTTTTTGATAAAGCCGCTCAGCAACACCATATCGCCGCGAAACATCGTGAATATGACTCGTGCAATCCGGCCGTTCGAAAGATCACTGCGGACCTCCCACAAGTCTGAGTTAGCCTTCCCAGAGAAGCCCCTTACCAAGGGCATGCCCAGTGGCCATCCATATTCCACCGTCTTCAGATCAGTTCCGATCACTGAACGATCTTCCTTATCCAGCTTCAGCAACCATTCTTTGACCGGCTCTCGACCACTGTCACTTCTGTAAAATACGACGTTAACCGTTTTCCGTGTCATACAACCCCTTCCTTGGCGCAAACCAAGTGTACCTAATTAGGTACATCCATGCCAGCCTTCCAAGAAAACCGGGACAGATCTATTTTTTAGATGCAGGCCTTCCGGGCTTACGAGTTTCAACTCTGATACCGATACGGTTTTCAATTTCATCCACGAACTTGTTGCCACCGGTCAGCTTGTTGCTATTGATCGCGTTGCCAATCAATTCGTCTGACGAAGAACCATCTT
>Ga0114984_1000497_pt1 | contig 15149 bp, 19 predicted proteins | sample Shrwel1BS1Day1_FD_96987 | JGI IMG/M metagenome (GOLD analysis project Ga0114984, IMG submission 96987) | Subsurface microbial communities from deep shales in Ohio, USA - Utica-3 well 1 S-1-Day1 | ecosystem: Environmental > Aquatic > Deep subsurface > Shale gas/oil reservoir > Produced water/Flow... | reverse complement strand
CATTCACCTGTAAACCATACGCTCCTTTGGTAGGTGAATTTTAGCGCCCCCCTACGGGCGCTTTTTTATTAAGGGACTTCTTATGAACACTACTGTATCAGCGATCGCCGTGTTTATGCTCTTCACATCACTAACAGCCAATGCACAAAGCGGTATGGAAATAAACCAACGCATTGAGCGTTCTGCTAGAGAGGCTACTGCGGATTATGCTCAGCGCGTAAAAAAGCCCATGCCTCAACTTGAAGACTATGCCTACGGTATGGACCTTGACGTTGGTAAGTTGGTGTATGTATCACCCAGCGTGCGGTACTGCGGTAATGTAAGAAGTATGATGACCTACGAAGACTCGAAAGGCGAGCTGCACATGGTTCGCTACCTGGTGAAGGGCGAGTGTATTAACAGCCGTTAAGGCTCATCAAGATGATGTCTGCGGTCGCCGGATCATAGAAGCTCAATGCCGAACCGGCGCAGCAGTACGGCGAAACATCCGAAACTGGCCATTGTGATGAGGATGCTGCTGATAAGGGTCGGCCAGAAGCCGAGCTTAGGTAGCAGCAACGGGAACGCGATAAACATCGGCAGTGTAGGAAGCACGTACCAGAACGTGTACCAAGCATGATTGGAGATCTTCTCCATGCTCTGGTTCTCCAAATAGAGCCAGACCAGCGTCAAGACAGTGACCAGGGGTAGGGCGGCGACCAGGCCGCCCAGCTTGTCACTGCGTTTCGCCAGCTCTGATACGAGAATCACTATTCCGGCAGTGAGTAGGTACTTCGTGATGATCCAAGCCATCGCTGAACCTTCTGGGGATTGTGGACGGGGGAGGTGAAGCCATTCTCCAACCCCTCTCGAAGTGCTCCTGCCGTTTACGCCATCCCTCATCGCATTTCTTCTACAACATCCCCCTCAGCCAGGAAGGGGATGTGTCTGCATGGTGTTTACCGATCGATCAGTGCGAGGGCGAGGGAACGCTCTCGTGGAAAGCTGCCCGCTCGATCTGGATGGTGCAGTGATGGATTTCAAATCCATCGCTGACAGCATCCACGACGGCCGCCAACACAGCATCCCCATCTGCAGAATCCCGTACCACTACGTGCGACGTCATCACGTTGCTGCCACTGCTGACGGCCCAGACGTGCAAGTCATGAACGTCCGTGACCCCATCTACGCCGCGGATGGTGGCCTCGATTGCCGTAACGTCGAGCCCCCTCGGCACACCCTCCATGAGAATCCCCAGGCTTTCGCGAAGCAACTGCCACGTCCGCGGCAGTACCCAAAGTCCGATTGCCACAGCGACAATCGTGTCGACCCAGGTCCAGCCCGTGAAGCGGATGATGAGTGCTGCAATGATTACGCCTAGCGAGCCGAGCATGTCGCTCCAAACTTCGAGGTAGGCCTTTGACGTTAAGGCTCTCGTTGCTCGCAGATGCCAGAAGGCGCATCGAGATTAGGTTGATGATCAGGCCGGCGATTGCGATCCACATCATCGCCCCGGTAGCGATCTCCGCCGGCATGAAAAAGCGCTGGTAGGCCTCGTACAAGATGTACATCGCCACCAGGAAGAGCAGCACGGCGTTGAACGTCGAAGCCAGAATCTCCAGGCGCGCATAGCCGAAGGTTCTTTTCTGATCCGCCGGGCGCTTGGCTATCTGAAGTGCAATCAGTGAGATCGCCAAGGCGGCAGTATCTGTGAACATGTGGGATGCGTCAGACAGCAGCGCCAGGCTGCCGGTAATCCACGCACCGATCACTTCTGCAATCATGAAGCTGCCAGTCAAGGCGAGCGCCATGATTAGCTTCTTCTGATGCCCCTCGCGTACTGCAGCGCTGCCATGGTCATGATTTGAACCCACGTATTTCTCCTTGCGCAGGGTTGTGGTCTCGTTGGCCTTCCTGTCTGCCTATCGTTAGAGCGTCGCTTGGCCACACTGACTGCAGAATTTTGCTCCTGCGCTCAGCAACGAGCCACAGGCGGTGCAACCACTCGATAGTGGTGTTCCGCAGTTTAGACAAAAGCGTGCTGACGGATCGTTGGCCGTCCGGCACTGCCTGCAGCCCTGCAGATCTTTAATGGGGGCTGGAGTGGCATGGCGCCCGCCGTCATACACCTGGTTGCCGCCGTCGCAGCCCTGCTGCCGGCCATGGCGATCGTATTGCTCGGCCCCATGTCCCCCGCTGTGGTGCTTGCCTCCACCGTGGTTTCCACGGCCATGGTGCCCGCCCAGGATATTTTTGAAAAAGCTCATGGTATTCGCCCCTCATTGATGGGTGACATATTAACGAGCAAAAGTTGAAAAGAATGTTCTGCTCGCGAGAAAGACTTGTAAGTTAAAGTGAAAGTTCAAAATTAGCCTACGTCAAAACGAAGCCGTTTTGTTTGTGAAATTAAATTTATCTAGCTGAGCGGTGCTCTGCGTTTAATAGATGGTGTCGCCCTAATTTTTATCATAGCCTGGTCGATGGCAATTAAAACAGCAGTTATTGCATTTCTGTCAGCATTGTAATCACGAGGTCATCGTGTCGTTATCAGGCGCCGGAAATAATGCGCTCAGCGAGATTTATTTCTCTTTTGTCCCTATGCCTCACACATTCTAAGCGTCTCCAACGCCTAGGCCCTAAGGCCTCTGGCGCTCCGCACATTGCGCAATCGCTCAGCATCTGTCGATGGTTTGCCAAGCAGCTCCCGCTAACTCCACAGCTAACGCATGGATAAGCAGCCTCTCAGAGTTTGATAATGACACCTTCAAAATCCATTGTTCACACCCTGTTAAGTAAATGGATCTTTGCTATTCGCACTGCCCGACAGGAAGGCATCAGCACTAATCTGCTCATTGGGCTGGTAACTCTTTGGTTGCTGCTATTCGCGAATGCTGAGCTCTGGAGCGTGCTCTGGAAGCTGGTATTCAAAACCGATGAAGTGAACTGGCTGCTAGCAGCTAGCCTCCCAGTCATAGTATTCGCATGGGTGTTTACGGTTCTGAGCTTGCTGTCATGGGCGCGGCTGACCAAACCTTTTCTATGTCTCGTACTGATCAGCGCGGCTTTTGCGAGTTACTTCATGAATGCCTATGGCATCGTGATCGATTACACAATGTTCACCAACGTTGTGGAGACAGACGTCGCTGAGGCAACCGAGCTGCTGAATTGGAAGCTCGGTCTGTGGGTCGCAATGGTTGGGGTGTTGCCCGTCTACCTGATCTCCCGGGTTCCCCTCCGGCGCAAGCCTTGGGCCAGAGCTTTGGTCAGCAGGGTCATTGCTCTGTCGCTCGCTCTGTTGACCTTGTCTGGCATCGTGCTGAGTCAATACCAGTCATATGCCTCCTTGCTGCGCAACAATCGGGAGATCCGACTGATCCTGGTACCCACCAACTTGTTTGCGGCTGGCCATGGTTACCTGAAGCGCCAGCTGGCCACACCTAAAACGCTGACGGCCATTGGAACTGATGCGGTAGTTAATCGACAGGGGGCGGCCCGTAAACCTAGGCTGCTGGTACTGGCTGTAGGAGAGACCGCCCGCTCCGCCAACTTCTCCCTCAATGGCTACACCCGTGAAACGAACCCGGAGCTGGAAAAACGCAACGTCATCAGCTTCTCCAACGTCAGCTCCTGCGGCACCGCCACCGCAGTTTCGTTGCCATGCATGTTCCTGGATGTGGGTAAGGCCGAGTACAAAGATGGCTTGGCCAAGAGCCGAGAAGGGCTGCTCGACGTGCTTCAACGCGCAGGCATTAGTGTCATGTGGACTGACAACAACTCGGGGTGCAAAGGGGCCTGCGACAGGGTTCCCAACCACAAGGCTGCCTCTCACGCGGATCCCCAACTTTGCACCAGCGAGGAGTGTAAGGACGGGGTGCTGCTCTCGGAGATGCAAGACTTCATCAAGCGTCAAGAAGGCGATGCTGTCCTGGTGCTCCACTACAAAGGTAGCCATGGCCCGGCCTACTACAAGCGCTACCCCGCGCAATTCAAGAAATTCGCGCCGGTGTGCGAGACCAACGAGCTCGACAAATGTAAGCAGCAGGAAGTGCTCAATGCCTACGATAACTCGATCCTTTACACCGACTACGTTACAGCCGGGCTGATCGACATCCTGGCAGCGAACACCAAATTCGACACTGGGCTCCTGTACGTTTCTGACCACGGAGAATCACTGGGTGAGGGTGGGCTCTACCTGCATGGGCTGCCTTATGCGATGGCTCCTGAAGAGCAAACCAAGGTGCCATTGGTGCTTTGGATGTCCGATTCTCTTGCGAAGAGTGAAAGGCTCAACGTCGGCTGTTTGAAAGCTCAAGCAAGCTCACCTCTTAGCCACGACAACCTGTTTCACACAGTGCTCGGGATGATGAATGTCCAGACGTCCTCGTACCGCTCAGCCTTGGATTTCACTGCCCCGTGCAAGCCCTTGCCAGGAGGCTCTTACTCAGGCCTCTAAGACACGAAGTAGGATGGCCCCTCTGGGATGCCAAGTGCTTCTGCTCCCGTCCGCTTTGACAGCTATAAGAAGCTGGACTAACTACATAGCAGCACCCACCAACCCAAGCGATAAAGGAAATCTCGCATGAGCATCAAGCCAGGCCCTAAACGAACTAACGAAGATGGCACTCCGGATAAAAGGCAGCGAGTCACGCCTGAGAAGCAGAAGGACCATCCGGACCTGAAACCCCACAAGCACAAAAAGGGGGAGTAGGTTAACAAGGCAGCTCCCGACTGCGGGAGCTGCCTTTAGATGACGGCTTCAAGGGGAACTTGAAGCTATCACCACAATGCAATGTCGTACGTCAGATACAAGCGGTAGTTATCCCGGTCGCTGCTGTACGTGCTCCTGGCCACTGCATATCGAAACTCAGCCCCCACACCTTTGAAGAGCCCGTCCTGGATCACATATTTCAGGTTCGTATTGGACTCGTGCTCCCGGGCTTCCTGACCACGATAGACCCCATCCTCGCCCTTGTAGTAGCGGGTCATGAAGCTCAGTCCAGGAATTCCCATGCTAGTAAAATCGTAGTCGTACCTCGCCATCCAGGTCCGCTCTCCGGGCTGAATGAATTTGCCAACGCTAGCATTGCTGAACGAGTAGACCGTGCTTACGCTCACGTACGGAAGTGCGGTGCTGCCATCAACCTTTTGATATCCAGCACTGAACGTGTGGCCACCCAGACGATAACTGAGTAAACCGCTAAACATATCGCTATCAACTACACCATTACGGGCTGCGCCAGCATCATCACTGATAAAGTAACGTAGATCGCTAGTTAGCTTGCCTGGGCCAAGCGGCAGTGTGTAAACCAACCCGAAAAATTGTTGGCGGTAGAAATCCCGAAGTTCCCCGTAGTAGCTGCTAAAACTCAGCTGTTTGGTGAGGTCGTAGCGCATCCCCGCAAAATCAAAGTCCGTACCGCCACCTCCGGAATATCCCTGAGGAAATATATCGACGCTATCGGTAGAGTTTCGGGCTTTGAATTTGTCTAGATGCCCAGCTTGAAGGTACAACCGATCAACACCGGTGTACTCCGCTTGGGTACCTCGGAACGTTTGAGGTAGTAGTCGACCATCGTTGTAAACCAGGACGGGGATTTTGGGGAGGAGAGTGCCACCACTGACCAAAAGGTCATTCCATTTGGCCTTAGCGGTAATGCCAAGACTCGAATATTCGCTAGCTGCCCGACCATCGTCGTGGACCGGCAGAAGGCCTGTCCCCGCATGCTTAGCGCTTGAGTCGAGCCGGATTCCTGAAAGTCCCAGTGCCTCCAAACCAAAGCCTACAGGTCCTTCGGTGTAACCTGACTGTAGCTTGAGCAGAAAACCCTGCGCCCACTCTTTGCGATCTTCGCCCCCATCACGAAATCCATCATTGAAATAGTAATTTCGCAGAGCCAGCCGGCCCTCGGAGTCTTTGAAGAAGTCTGCTTCAGCAAAATTGGGGAACAAGCTAGCAATGACGCTTGCACACGCGAGTGTGCGCGATGTTGTGAGGGTGTTCATCGGAAATCTCTGCTGTGTATTGTGATTTTTGGCAGCATCAAAATGGAGCGACCCAGTACTATCCATCGCAGATTACGCAGCGTCATGCTGGACGGGATTCACTCATGCGGCGGACACTAACCCGTCGTGGAATCGGCAACAACGTTATGAGTAATACGCATGAGGCTATGCGTTTAGTTGGTAAGAAACCTCGGAGTATCTTGTGAACCTCAAACAACTCGAAGCTTTTCAAGCCATCATGACAACGGGCTCTACCATCGGAGCTGCTACCCGTATGGGCTTGTCCCAATCGGCCGTCAGCCGCTTGTTAACTCAGCTCGAAGATCACTTAGGCCTCGCGCTCTTCCTTCGACGTAAGGGCAGATTGATGGCGACTCCTGAGGCGGAAGTACTCCTTGGACAGGTGGCGGAGCTCGTAGACAACCTCCAGCGCGTACAACGCATGGCAGATGAGCTGAGACTGGGTCATTCGCGCCGGAGTCTGCTCAAGGTTGCAGTACCGACCAGCATGTCTCAACACTTGCTACCGAGGATCGTTGCCGAATTCATGCAGGGCCGTGAGGACGTCGTCGTAGAGGTCATCACCGGCGGATACGATGCGCTGGAAAGGGCCGTACTCGACAAAAGCGCTGACTTCGCTTTCGTGCGTTTGCCTACGGAACTTCAGCATTTTGAAGTGCTACCGGTACTGGAGACCGAAGGGATGTGCGTCATGCACCAAAGCCATCCACTGGCGGAGCTATCGGAGGTCAGTCTCGAAGCATTGCGGTATGAACCCCTCGTGCTTCTGGGGCGGCAAAGGAGCCTTCGATCTGAACTCGACCTGCGTTTCCGAGAGGCTGAAATTACCCCTCAAGTTCGCGTAGAGGTCCACTCGGTCAGTGCTGCTTGCGCATTCGTTGCAGAGGGTATGGGGGTCTCAATTATCAATGGTCTTTTGGCCAAAGAGTTTGGTGGCCTTCCTTTGATCGCCAAGCCGCTGAGACCTGCGCTTTGCTATCGTTTTGGCCTGATTTTCCGCAAAGACCAGCCACGCTCTTTGCTGGTTGAGAGTTTCGCGGAGCACATGCGTAACAGGCTCACAGAGGTGAATGGTTCTACGCCAACGCAATAAATTGCATAGCCCAACCCGATTTACTCATAACGTTGAGTGACTGCATCCGATTGAACTAGTGTGCGCCCTGTAGCCCTGGGCCCCTACAAAACAATAATCGAGATCGCGCACCATGAACCTACCTCATGCACCGGCGGCGCAAGCCGCGCCTGCTGGAAAAGCAGACATCCCTCGCCCGGCCAAGCAGCTCAATCCTGCGTTGATCCTGTTGAGCATTGTTTTCATGGCTCTGGCCTTCACCTACTTCGTCGATTCAGGCCAGTTCCAGCGCAAAGACATCGCTGTTGTCCCCGGTTCGTACCAGACCTTGGAAAAGGACGCCTCTCTAAGCCAGCTATTTTCCACAGAGCCGCGTGCCACAACCGATTCTGCTGCACGTCCGGTCTCCTTGGTTGAGGCTTTCATGGCCATTCCACAGGGCATCGAGAAGCGAGCCGGCCTGATCTTCATGGTTTTGTTCATCGGCGGAATGTTTGGCGTGCTGAACAAGGCCGGGGCAATCGATGCTGGTCTTGAGCGGATACTTGGCCTTACCCGGGGCAACATCTACGTGCTGGTACCCTGCTTGATGCTGGTGTTCTCGGCCGGTAGCACGTTCATGGGACTGGCCAAAGAGTTCATCCTGATCGTCCCGCTAATGGTAGCGATGGCCAATCGCCTGGGGCTGCCCAACATTGTTGGTCTGGCGATCGTGGTGATCTCGGTGAAAATCGGCTATCTGGGTTCGATTACCAACCCCGTGGCATTGGCGGTTGCCCAGCCGCTAGTGGGCGTTCCAATGTTCAGCGGGCTGAATATGCGTGTGGCAGCCTACTTGGTGTTTCTGCTGGTCGGCATTGGCTTCGTGTTAATGACTGTACGCCGACTGGGTTACGACGCCAGTGCTGAGTTTACTTTTAAGCGCACACCGCTAGCGCCACGCCACAGTCTCAACCTTCTACTGCTGGGAGCGGGCGTCGCCTTCCTGGTTTATGCCTCCAATCGCTGGCACTGGAAGTACCCAGAGTTGTCTGCGTACTACTTGGCGATGAGCATGGTGTTCAGTGTGGTGGCTGGCATCGGTGCCAGCGAGGCTGCCGGCGCATTCGTCGACGGAATGAAGAAGGTGCTAATGGCCGGCGTGCTGATCGGTCTCGCCACTGCGGTGGAGATCATCCTCAGCACTGGCCAGGTGCTCGACACTATCGTCAACAACCTTTCCAACCTGGTCAGCGATCACGGCCCTCTAGTTTCGGCGTACGGCATGTTCTTCGCACAACTCGGGCTGGATGTCCTGATCCCGTCCACGTCGGGGCAAGCAGCAGTGACCATGCCAATCTTCGGACCGTTGGGGCAATTGTCAGGTGTGAGCGCTCAGACCACTGTGTATGCCTTTTTGCTGGGCAATGGTCTAACAAACCTGATCACTCCTACCTCAAGTGGCCTACTAGTGCTGCTTGCGACCGCTCAAGTCGGATGGGGTCAATGGGCGCGATTCATCTGGCCGTTGTGCCTGGTATTCGCGGCCATCGCCATGTGCCTCCTCTCCATTGCCGTTCTGACCGGCTACTGAAATCTCGGGCCGCGTATGCGGCCCTACTGCTTTGAGTGTCAAACATGCAAATCCTCAGAAACCTGATGGTCCCGATGCGCGATGGCGTTCGGTTGGCCACCGATGTCTACCTGCCTGATGAAAGTACCGGCGTGTGGCCAGTGGTGATCGAACGCACTCCATACGACAAGAGCAAGCCCTCACGCTCGGAGAAATGCCTGAATGGTCATCACTTAGGGCGTGAAGAGATGGCCCAAGCCTTTGCCGAACATGGCTTCGTCACTGTGTTTCAGGACTGCCGCGGTCGCTACGCCTCCGAAGGCGAATTCATCAAGTACGTCAACGAAGCAGAAGACGGCTACGACACTTTGGCCTGGTTGGTCGAGCAGCCTTGGTGCAATGGGAAGGTCGGAAGCATGGGTCTTTCTTATGCAGCCCATACTCAGCTCGCTATGGCCTGCTTAAATCCTCCAGGGCTGAAGACGATGGTGCTGGACTCTGGAGGCTTCGCCAACGCTTATCAATGTGGCATCCGCCAAGGAGGCGCATTCGAGCTCAAACAGGCCACATGGGCATACAAGCAGGCCAAGGAAAGTCCGGCAGCCAAAGCCGATCCACTATTGCGCGAAGCATTGGAGCAGGAAGACATCCGGCATTGGTTCGCCCATATGCCGTGGCGTCCAGGATTTTCACCGCTGCGTCATGCGCCAGCGTATGAGGACTACCTGTTCGACCAATGGGGCCGCGGCTGTTTCGATGCCTATTGGCAACAGTTGGGCATTTGCGCCGATCACTATCGCAGCAACATTCCCGATATTCCGGTGCTGCACATGTCGAGCTGGTATGACGCCTATGTCAGCTCAACCCTGGATAACTTTGCTGCCTTCGTCGCGAACGGTAAGGCACCACAACGACTCGTGATGGGCCCTTGGCTGCATGGCGACCGCAACATTAGCCACAGCGGCGATGCCGAGTTTGGCCCAGCCGCCGCTTTCGATGGGCAAGTGGCGCAGGATTGGCTGTCCTGTCGTATTGAGTGGTTTGTAAACCATCTGCAGCTACAGATCACTGCACCAGCCCAACAGGTGCAGGTATTCATGATGGGCGGTGGTAGTGGTCGCAAGCTTCAGGACACGCGAATAGATCATGGTGGTCAGTGGCTTGATGCACAGCAGTGGCCATTACCTGGCAGCCAGCGGTTGGATCTTTATCTTCATCCTGACGGTCAGTTGAGCAAAGGGGGGCCAGCGGCAACCGATGCTGCTTGCCACTTCCTCGCCGATCCATCTAATCCAGTACCGACCATCGGCGGCGCGCTGACTTCCGGCGCTCCTGTCTTCGAAGGCGGAGCGTTTGATCAGCGAGAAACACCACGCTTCTTCGGCGCGCGCGGAGATGGCAGTGCCATCTGCCAGCGCAGCGATGTGCTGTGTTTCGAAACTGAGCCGCTTGAAGCTGACCTTGCTGTCGCCGGTCCGGTAACGATCCAGCTGTGGGTCGAGACCGACGGCTTAGACACTGACTTTACCGCTAAGGTGGTCGACGTCTATCCGCCAAGCGATGACTTCCCAGAGGGGTATGCCATGAACATTACAGACGGCATCATTCGTTGCCGATACCGGGACAGCTGGAACGATCCGTAGCCGACGGTACCTGGGGAATGTTTCAAGGTGCAGATCGAACCGTTTGCAACCTGCAACCTGTTCAAGCGCGGTCACAGCTTGCGCCTTGAGATTGCCGGCAGCAATTTCCCACGGTTCGACGTAAACCCCAACAGCGGTGAGCCGGAAGGCTGCGCGAACAAAAAAAGGACTGCTCGAAATACCGTACATATGGGGGCTAAGCGGCCCTCCAGGATTCAGCTAACGGTCGTCCAAGCACCAGCTGGTAGCTGATAGCGGTATAGAGCTATCGCTTGGCAGCAGTTCTGGACAGCTGCCGAGCGCTGTCCCTGTAAACCAGTTTTTTTACCTGTTAACCACTGTAGTTAACAGGTAAAAAAATAGGTTTACACGATGCTCACCTCTACCCGTTCGACACCAGCAAATCGCCTAGCTCTTCACGGGCCATATCCACTCGGTCCATCCTGCGATAGGGATGATCAACAGGCATTCGGATGAGGCTCTCGAACCAAGCCGGATCGAATTTGAGCACCTGCTTGTGAATGTGCTCAAGCTCACCTTTGCGAAGCTGGGACACTACAAACTCCATGCTCTCAACCAGGCCGGATTCCTCGTTATCCTTAGAGATCCGGTGGCGGATGAAACTCATCTTGAGATCGAAGTAGGGGCCTTTCATCCCAGGAAGGCTCTTCGCCTCCAGCCGGCCTTTGGTGCTGATTTCCGCCCCTGGCACTTGAGACTCTATCGCTTTCACAAGCTCAGCATTCCCACCTATCTTCTGGCCAAAGAGCCGAGTGGCGTCCGACATATAGGCGAAGATCCATGGCACGTTGCGTAGCGTCGCACCGGTATAGAGGTAGCCGCGCTCCCCTTTGTAACGCTGCAGCATGCCTCGCAAGGCTTTCTCCGAGAGCACCACCTGGGTTTCCTTCTCCAGGATGTAAACCACGCGGTCAAACTGTTCTATCAAAAGCCTGAGAATCTTCCGCGGTACGCCGTCAAAACCGGTTTTTCGGTCGGTCTTCTTGTGCTGACGGGGCTGGAAGTATGGGCAATCGTTACGGGCCTCTCCATCAAATGGAGCGATACCGCGAATGCTCTTCGTCGCGTGCTTTCCGAAGGGATTTTTTACGTTTGGGGGTAACTCATACAGCCCTACCAGCTGGACAGGGTTGTCGCATGCCGGGCACACCGCGAACTGAGCCAGCTTGCCCGCGCTTCCGGGCTGATACCACGGCTCCCTGCGGAAGGTCTCAGACTCGAACCGATCCTTGTCTATGGTTTTGCTTTCAGTGTCTTCAATGCGGAGCTTGTACACATCCATCTTTGCCAAAACCGTATCAATAGAGGGTTTATTGATCGTACCCAGCGAAGTTCGGTAGCAGGAAGGCCTATCTGCCCCTTAGGTGGTCACCCTCCGGTGGCAGGCCTTGCCAGAAGCATGGGATTACCCCGTAAGGAGTCTGTGAGCCCCAGAAACAACTAACCCCCTGGTGCGCAGTGCAGGTCTGGGACCCGCCCGAGGCGTGGAGGCTATTCTTGTAGAGAAAATAACACCTGCCACGGAACGGATCAGTTGGTAGGCAGACCAGCCGTCAGCTATGGCCCAGCACCGTCGATCAAGGCCGCTCAATCAGCAAATCGTCGTCTTCTATGGCGTCTCCAAAACTGAACCAGTCGTGCAGGCTGTAATGCACGAAGTCTTCATCCTCCGCATCGAGCATAGTGAAATTCTGCAATACCGTGACATCCGCCCCCGAAGTACAGCCCCTCGTTGAGGTTTACGAAATGCTCCAGCAATTCGTTCAGCTGATCATGCAACTGACTTGTAAGCCTGGCGTGCTCTCGCTTGGTCTAAAAACGGAACATCACTTCATGCGCTTCGGGCGGGGCGCGAACTGGTCCCCAAGTTCTGCTTTTTTGAGGCATCCACTGGGTAAGCCGGCCACATGATTCGGAGGTGCAGATGTCAAGGCTCGGTAACCGACTTAGACGGTGAGACAGGCGTCGCGATCCCGGATCGAATGGCTTCGGCAGTAGGAGGGGGGGTGATCCAGTGGAGCATGAGACCAGCCAGGATGCTTGCGAGGGTGTTTACTGAGATTGTGACGAGAGCATTGCGCATTTTGGAGCGTCCGTTTCTGAAGTGGACCTCTATTTAATGCGCATAAATGGTGTGTCATTACCACCTACCAAAAAAATCGTCGCGCCCCAGAATGGGAATTCGCATTTGGCGACGATTCACGTTTATGCTCCTGCCACAGGTCGACTACAGCACAGTCAGTTGGCTAACCAGGACTCAACCACCTCGGCACCGTACTCTGCCTTCCAGGCCTTCAGAGTGCGCTGATTGCCCCCTTCGTCTCAACGACTTCTCCGCTATGCGGGTTCTTGTAGGTTTTCACTACTCGTGGTTTCCGTGCAGGTTTTTGTGCAATAGATCCGGAATCTACGGGCTGCGGATCAATGATCTGGATCACGTGACGCAGGCTGTAGCCGTAATCGTTGAGCAGGTTGCGGAGCTTCGTTTCGAATTCCATTTCCTGCTTCAGGGCGGAATCATTCTTCAGTGCTTCCAGTTCGGCGAGCTGCGCGGCGAGCTGTTGTTCGAGAAGGCGAAATTCAGCGAGACGGGACATGAGATTCTCCAAGAAGTGGCCTGAGATTTTATCAGGCTAGACAGAAAGCGTGCTAAGTATCTTGTGGCCTAAACAGCCCTGCAATAGAGCAAAATCCAGTCCCCCCATTGGCGCTTGGGCAATCGCTTCGCGGCATTAGCAGGTGGTGATCAGCTCTGGTGTGAGGTTTTGCTTGAGTCCGGGAAGGCCGTTGCAAGGTCCATGCGTTCAGCTTCTTGAGTGATTTGAGCGAGTAACTCTGCCACTGCTCGGTTCTCTTTGAGGGCATAGCTCCCAACCAGTAATGTGATCGGATGAACTCCCAGCACTGGTGCGATGGTGTCCAGTTTCTCGATGGTCGGGACGTATCGTCCCCTTTCCAGCGTGCTGATGTAGGTACGACTGCTCACCGTCGCGAAGTCTTCTTGGGTCAGCTTTTGCTGGACTCGCATCCACTTCAGAACCCGACCGAATGCCTGTCTCAATTCCACTTTGCATCTTCCGCAAAAGGAAAGATGAGGCACCCGTGAACAGTATATGACTACAATGTATGCTGTTCATTTGAGAGGGGGTCATGATGTTTATCACCAACCGATGGGCAGAGGTGGATCGCTCCTTCGCCTGGCTGGCTGAGGATCAGCAGGCTTGGCATTTCGTGGAGCAACGGCTGTCATCGCCATGGATTCACATCACGGTGACGAGGGAGCGGGGAGAGGACACGTGTGTGGAGGTCTTCTTTCTGGAGGACATGCGTGGGCTGGAGCAGTTCACGCGTTTAACCCTGAATGGTGCCGTTGAGTTATCCCTTCAGATTGTTACTCCCGGGTGGATGAACGGTAGTAGCGGGTGGGCGATGGAGCATCTGGAGGTCATTCATGAAAGCGAGGATCGTTTGTACAGGTGTTACACCGTTCAAGGCGGTCGTCGGTATTACCAGCCTAACAGCTCCGAGTGCCGTGAGTATGGCTTCTTCAAGGAACTTTACAGACGAGGATAGCTGGTGAGTCAGCTCGTGGTATCTTCGAAGTATCGTCTTGGGTCAATTGCATCCTCGGTCATTAGCTGAGCGGCTTTGACGATTGTCTGAATTAATCGATTGTTCTCCATGCGTGCTTTTTGTAGCTGTGCTTCGAGAGCATAAATTCTCGCATCACTATTTTTACGCCCGACCTTTTTGAAGTCTTTAAGATGGGTCTGAGTGGCCGTATATAAAGATCGTATTTCCTCATCTCTCCAGAGCGTTTGACGACTAACACCCGCCTGCTGGGCAAGGCCACTTTGGGTGAGCGGTTCCTGAACCCGTCCGGCCTCATATTCGGCGAGAATGGACCGCACGTGGTCCTTCCATTTTTTTTCCTGCTTCATGATGAAGCCTTCTTAGGTTTTGAGTAAGCTTCTAAGGCCGTTTTGCAGCTCGTAACCATATCCATCACAAACAGAACGTGCTGATCGAAAGCGTGAGTATTATCGAGCTCAGCCTCAATACTAGACGTGATGTCAGTTTGGTTGTCAAAAATTGCCCTCAAAATTTTCTCGTACTCGCTGAGTAAGCTCTCGATAGCGGCCTTTGCTTCCAGATCATCAGGGTTCAGGTGAAAGGATTTACATCCAGAATCTGTACCGAAGCCTCTGATACACATGAGGCCCCTGTCGCACGGACTGATATAGAGCTCACGTGTACACCCGCCCCAAGGCGTTAGGTTGAGAATGCTGAGTTTCTCGATGATCATCTCTTCGATTTGTTCGTCAGCGATTGACTCCTCCCGCCATCGGATTACTAGCCTGCCCAAAAAGTCTGGGGGAGGGTCAACGGCCAAGTATAAAGATCTCACATATTCTGCTCGCTCTTTGGCAGTACGGTAGTCATATTGACGGCTTTGGCGTGGGGTTCGCCCCATCCATAGGTCCACAGCTGTTTCAGAGGGACCAGAACGAAGAATTGCCGTGGTAACCCAACGACGGATTTGATGAGGAGTGATGGAAAAGATTTCACCGTCTTGCCCTCGTAGGTCAAGGCGCTGAAAGATTGTTTTTTTTGAGGAGTTCGAAGAGAGATAGTTGTAGAGATCGGCTCTAAATAGGGGGCGGGGGATGATCCCTAGCTCAGATATCGAGTCAAACTGGTTTTCCCAGATTACAAGTAAGTTGTCACTCAGCTTGCTAGCCCGGATTTCTCATGACCGCATAAACAAAAACGGCTGAAAGCCTTATGATTCTTGTCGCCAAAAAAAGCCCCATAAGTCTTCAGCCGCGCACAAAATGCTACCAGAAAAACTCCACTT
>Ga0114984_1000496_pt1 | contig 15183 bp, 16 predicted proteins | sample Shrwel1BS1Day1_FD_96987 | JGI IMG/M metagenome (GOLD analysis project Ga0114984, IMG submission 96987) | Subsurface microbial communities from deep shales in Ohio, USA - Utica-3 well 1 S-1-Day1 | ecosystem: Environmental > Aquatic > Deep subsurface > Shale gas/oil reservoir > Produced water/Flow... | reverse complement strand
GGGTGTGGCGGCGGGCGATCATGCCGCGATCATCTGGCCACTGCTCTGCGGCATGGCTAAGGCCAAGTATCACCTGATGCTGTGCGAACCCGTCAGCGGGCAGGAAGCCGAAGCCCTGGGCCTGGTGTCGTTGTGCGTCGACGATGACGCGCTTCAAGAGAAGGCCCTGGAGATCGCTGGGAAATTGGCAGCGGGCGCGCCTGCCGCGCTGCGTTGGACCAAGTATGCCCTGAACAACTGGTTGCGTCAGGCTGGTCCGATCTTCGATACCTCCCTGGCACTCGAGTTCATGGGCTTCGGCAGCCCCGAGGCTAAGGAGGGAGTCAGCGCGCTTCAGCAGAGGCGCGCGGCGCAATTCGACCGGAACAGCGCGGTCTAGGCGGAGCAAAGCATATGGACCCGATCAAGAGCGTCGCCTTCATTGGAGCGGGAAACATGGGCGCGCCAATGGCACGCTGCGCGCTGCGCGCAGGCTACGCGTTAACGATCTGCGACCGAAATCCCGCGGTGCGGGATGCCTTCGCCGCCCAAGGCGTTCGGACGACAGCGGACGTGGCCGACTGCGCCGCCGCAGACGCGATTATCGTGCTCTTGGCCAATGACGCCCAGATCACCGAGGCGATGCTTGGCGAACGCGGGCTGGCTCAGGCCATTCCCGCCGGCCACCACCCGCTCGTATGCATGATGAGCACCACCCTGCCCTCCACCTTGCGCGCGCTTGAGGCGCCGCTTGCGGCGGCAGGCGCGTGCCTACTCGACGCACCGATAAGCGGAGGCATCGTCGGCGCCCAGGACGGCACGCTCACGATCATGTTGGGCGGAAGCCAGAAGGACGTGCTGCGGGCGCAGCCGCTGATGCAGGCGATGGGCAAGGGCATCTTCCATTGCGGCGCGCTGGGCAGCGCCGCAGTGACCAAGATCATCAACAACATGCTGTGCGTGACCAACATGTTCCTCACCGCCGAAGCGGTGGAGCTTGCTGCCGCGCACGGCGTGGATTTCGAGCATCTCGCGCCCGTGCTGGAGGTCAGCACAGGCCTGAACTTCCTGACGGCGGATGCCACTGCGGGCCGAGCGCAGTATCGCGCTTGGGTTCCCACCGAAGCGGCCTTTGCCGACATTCACCGCATCATCAGCAAGGATCTGCATCTGGCCATGGCGCTGGGTGACGCGGCCAGTCTCGACTTGGGCATGCTCAAGCAGGTTTCCGGCTTCGTGGACGAACATGGAGGTCAAGCCGGCGCTCGATGGAAGCGTGCCGGAGAACCTCCGCACACCGAATAAACACCTGCCAGAAACCTGGCGAATAGCCGGCTCCCAGCCGGTAATCACTACACCTATAAATAGGGAGACAACAGGATGAAACACCTCAACCGCGTGCTCGTGGCCGCTACCTTCGCGGCCGCCCCTTTCATTGCCGGCAACGCATCGGCACAAGACACCAAAACCCTGATTCTGGGCGTATCCGCCCCGATGTCGGGCGCCGCAGCCACCTGGGGGCTGGGGCAGGAATGGACCGCCAAGCAGGCGGCCAAGGAGATCAACGACGCAGGAGGAGTGAAGATCGGTGGAACGACCTACAAGTTCGAGGTTCGCGCGTACGACAATAAATACAACGCGGCTGAAGGCACAAAGGTCGCGCAGAACATCGTCAACCGCGACAAGTCGCGCTACGTCGTCGGCAGCATCGGCACCGCCCCCATTTTGGCGTTGCAGTCGCTCACCGAACGCAACCAAGTCATCCTGTTCACCTCCGCCTGGGGCAAAACCGTCAAGGGGCCAACCAAACCCTACACCCTGACACAGTCAAGCACACCGTTCGAAATCCTGGAACCGCTGTATGCGTACGTCAAGAGCAAGCATGGAGCCATCAAGACCGTTGCCATGCTCAACCCCAACGACGCAACTGGCAAGGAGACCGAACCGGTCGCGAAAAAGGCGTGGGAAAAACTCGGCGTAAAGGTGGTCTCCGTCAACTGGTATGAGCGCGGCACCACGCAGTTCCAACCTATCGCCCAGAAGCTGGCGGCGGTGAAGCCCGACGTCATTGATCTCGGGGTGGCGCCACCCGCAGATGCGGGCGTGTTGTTCCGGGAGTTGAGCGTGCTGGGCTGGGAAGGCGTCAAAGTGCAGCCCGTGGGAACTGGAGCCGCACAGCTCGTGGACATTGGCGGCAAGGCCGCCGATGGCGTGTACATGGGGTTTTCGGGCGACTACGCAGGAGCGCAGGCGACCAACAAACAGCGTGAGCTCAACGAAGGCATGAAAAAGGCCGTTGGAGAATCGCTCAACCCGCTGCAGCTTGCGCCCTACGACTCCGTATACGCCCTGAAAGCCGGCATGGAAGCCGCGCAAAGCGTGGAGCCCGCCGAGATCCTGAAAGTGCTTCCCAAGATCGTCTTCGACACATCCTACGGCAAGACCGCTTTCGGCGGCGAGGTCACCTACGGCTCGCCCCAGCAATTGCTCATTCCCGTCATGATCACCCAGATCCAGGATGGCAAGTTGGTCGAGGTGGAACGCGTGGTGCCGCAAGAGCTTCAGCAACGCCTGACGCAGGGTAAGTAATCAGAACGCCGGACGGCGATGGGTCGGGGGAGACAAGTTGGACGTTTACATGCAATTGATCATGAACAGTATGCAGATCGCCGCGGCGTACATATTGTTCTCACTGGGGCTGACGCTCATATTCGGCGTCATGCGTATCGTCAACTTCGCACACGGAGAATTCTTCACGCTGCCGTTGCTGGTCATGGGGGTAACAGTCCCCTTCCTGGCCAGCGGAACCTTGCCGCTTTTTGCATCGTATGCGCTGGGCGGCGTGCTGGGGATTACGCTCACGCTGCTGCTAGGCGGCTTGATCTACAAGTTCGCCTTGCAGCGATTCCAGCGTGACATGACGGGGTCCTTCGTCGTGTCGGTAGGCTTGTCGCTCCTGCTGCAAGGCATCTTCCTTGAGTCATTCGGCGGCGTGCCCAATAAACTTCCCGCTCTTGTCGAAGGAACGGTGAACATCCTGGGGGCCTATATCACCATGCAACGGCTGATCATCACTTGCTGCGCGTTGCTGGTGGCTGTTCTGATGTGCTGGACTATCGCGTCGAGCCGCCTGGGAAAGGCCTTGCGCGCAGTCTCAGAAGACCATGAGGCCGCGATGCTGCAAGGCATACCCTACCGCCGTATCGCCCTGGCCGGCTTCTTCATCGCGACCTCGCTCGCGGCGACCGCGGCGGTGTTGCTGTCTCCCGTGACCGTGTCCAGCCCGATCATCGGCAGCGACTATCTCATCCGCGGGTTCATCGCAATCGTGATCGGCGGTCTGGGCAGCATCCCGGGAGCCATCCTGGGCAGCTTGTTGATCGCCATCATTGAAAGCCTGGGCGGCTACTACTTCGATCCCACCTGGGCCACGATCACGATGTTCGCCCTGACCATGTTCGTACTGCTGGTTCGTCCGAAGGGAATTCTCGGAAATGGCTAAACCTATATTCACTCCCGCACTCGCCTCGCTAGGCTTGGTGGCGCTCTCAGCCGGCCTGCTACAAGGCGGGGGGCTGGCCGCAAGCCTCGTCCTGTGGCTGGCCGTCAATGTACTGATCACGGCAAGCTTTCGCTTCGTGACCCTCATCGGGGAGCTCAATTTTGCCGTCGCCGGCTTCGTGGGGCTTGGCGCCTACATGGCTGGGGTCGGCAGCGTAACGCTCAATTGGCCCTTCTTGCTGACGCTGGCCGCCAGCGCGGTCTTCGCGGGACTGATCAGCCTGGTGTTCGGCTACATCACATTGCGCGCCAAGGGCCCCTACTTCATGCTCATCAGCTTCGCCTTCACGGAGGTGATCCGCATGATCTACACCAAGACCGAAGCGATCGGCGGCAGTTCCGGCATGGTGGGAATTTTCCCGCCAGCCTACCTTGACGGCTATTTCCCCGCGCTCGTCGTGGCCATGGTTCTTGCGCTGCTCTGGGCGCTCTGGTCGATCGAGAAATCCGACTTCGGAAAGGTCCTCGTGGCCATACGCAATAACGACGCGATCGTCGAGACCGTGGGCATCAATGTGCACCTGACGAAGGTAATTTGCCTGGGCATTTCCTCGGTAGTCGCCGGCATCGCGGGCGCATTGCTGGCCTACTCGAACAACGTGATCAGCCCGGGAGACTTCGGCTTCCTGCTGGCGGTGTATGCCTTGGCGTATCTGAAGGTTGGCGGAGAGTCGCACATCTTGGGCGCGGTGGTCGGGGCGGTCGTGCTGACACTGCTAGGCCAGTTCGCGCTGAGCTTCGGCCCGTACGAGCATATCTTCTACGGCGCGGCCATCGTCATCTCGGTGCTGTTGATGCCCGGAGGCTTGATCGGGCTGGGCCGTCATTTCAACAAACGCGCGCCCAGGCTGAGACCCGTGGCGAAACCTCAAGGCTGAGGGTTTCATGGAAAACCAAGTACTACTGAAAGTCGACGGGATGAGCCGTCGCTTTGGCGGCCTTGTGGCGGTCAAGGATCTGAGTTTCGAAGTTCGCAAGGGAGAGATCCTAGGCCTCATCGGCCCCAACGGCGCCGGCAAGAGCACCACCTTCAACGTGGTAAGCGGCTATTACCGGCCGTCCGGCGGCAGCTTGACATTCATGGGCCGCGACATCACCGGCCAGAGCGCCGCCCGGATTGCCCGGCAGGGCCTAGTCCGCACGTTCCAGCACGACAGCATGCTGCGCGACATGACCGTCTACGACAATATCGTCGTCGGCACCTTCGCCACGCTGCGCAACAAGGCGGAACGCGATGCGCGCGTGCGCGAAACTGCGGCTCTCATGGGCTTGGCCGATGTCCTGCACGAAATCGCGGGCAATCTGTCGCACGGCCTGCAACGCCTCGTCAGCATCGCCATCGCTTTTGCCGCTCGCCCGACCCTGCTGTGCCTGGACGAACCGCTGACCGGCCTGAACCAGACCGAGGCCGTCTCCGTCCTGTCGATCTTTCGCAAGATGCGCGAAGCATACGGCGTCTCCATGCTGCTCGTGGAGCACAACATGAAGGCAGTCATGGACATTTGCGACCGCATCGTGGTGCTGGACTACGGCGTGTTTCTGGCCACCGGCACTCCTGCCGAGATACAGCGAGACCCGCGCGTGATTTCTGCCTATCTGGGGAAGCGGCATGAACAATAAGGAAAATGTACTCGACGTCGAACGCCTCTCGGTGATGTACGGCATCGTGCCCGCGGTCAGCGGCGCAAGCTTCGCCGTGCAGCGCGGCTCGATCTCGACGATCGTCGGCTCCAACGGCGCCGGGAAGTCGACCATCATGAAAGCGTTGACAGGGTTGGTTGCCCCAGCCTCCGGACAGGTTTGCTTCTATGGCGAAGACATCACCGGTCTGGCCCCGGATGCGCTTGTCGCGCGGGGCCTGGTATTGGTTCCCGAAGGCCGACGCCTGTTCAAGGCCATGACCGTGGCGGAAAACCTGGAACTCGGCGCGTACCGCGAGAAAGACAAAAATGCCATCCTGCGGCGCATCGAGGGCGTGCTGGAGCGCTTTCCCGCATTGAAAAGCCGGCTCGATTCGCCGGCTGGGAGTCTCAGCGGCGGCCAGCAACAGATGGTTGCCGTGGGACGCGCCCTGATGGCCAAGCCTCGGCTATTACTGCTCGACGAGCCCACTATCGGGCTGGCGCCCGCCATCGTCGACACGATCGCGCAGATCATCCAGGACATCGCGGCCGAGGGCGTCGATGTGATGCTGGTCGAGCAGAACGCCGAAATGGCGCTGGAGATCGCTACCCACGCGTTCATCCTTGAACGTGGCGAGATCCAGCTGCAAGGCCTGGCATCGGATCTGGCCAACAGCGAAGCCGTACGAAAGGCTTATCTGGGCATCTGACCGGCCACCCCGCCTGATCCCATTTTCCGTTTTACGCGAGGTATACATGCATCGACTCGAAGAAAAAGTTGCCTTCATCACCGGTGGCGGCGCGGGCATCGGCCGCGCAAGCGCATTGCTGTTCGCCAAGGAAGGCGCCCAGATCGTCATCGCCGAGCGTGACGTCGCCGCGGGCGAAGAAACCGCCGCCTTGGTGGAGGCGTCGACAGGCCGCCCCGCCCTGTTCATCCAGACGGACGTCACCGAGCCCGAAAGCCTGGAAGACGCCGTCAAGCGGACCGTGGCGCGCTTCGGCCGTTTCGACGTGCTTTACAACAATGCCGGTGGCTCCACCGTGCGCGACAGCCGCGTGACCGACGCGCCGGTGGAGGAATTCTGGTCCAAGATGAAGCTCGACCTGTTCGGCACCTGGTTGGGGTGCCGCTACGGCATCCAGGCCATGATGGATACGGGCAACGGCGGTTCAGTCATCAATAGCACGTCCATCTTTGCCTTGATTGGTACCCACGGCAAAGACGCGTACACCGCCGCCAAGGGCGCCGTAAGTGCGCTGACCCGGTCGATGGCAGTCGAGTACGCCTCGTACCGAATCCGCGTCAACGCCGTCGCACCAGGCGCGACCGCGACAGAGCGGGTGCTCAAGCTGCTGAAGGATGACGGTGTCACCAGCAAGTCCTTGGACGGCCAACTGTTTGGGTTGGTCCAGCCCGAGGATATCGCGCATGCGGCGCTGTATCTGGCATCCGACGAGTCTCGGTCCACGACCGGCCACATCCTTGCCGTCGACGGCGGCCTGACCATTTCATGAACCGCCCCTCGCCGGCCACCAGCCGGCACATCTGAACGGAGCCTCCATGTTTCGCCATATTGTCATGCTTAGCTTCCATCACCCGCTCCCCCCGGGGGACCACGATGAAATCGTCCGCATGTGCCAGACCATCCAGGACGAACTTGCCGGCGTGCTCGAACTACGCTTTGTCACCAATTCGTCGGATAGAGCCCACTCCTACACCCACGCCTTCGTGGCGGACTTCGTTGACGCAGCCGCCCACGATGAATACCAGCAAGCCCCCGCCCACCTGCCGCTGAAGCAAAAGATCTCGACGCTCGCCCGGCAGCTCATCGTGCTCGACTACGAAGCCTGAGCGCGGCAATGGTCCCCCAACCGAACACAAGGAACCCCATGCGCGCCACCAAGCTGTTCACCCCGTTCAAGCTGCGCGGCATCGAACTGCCCAACCGAGTGCTCATCTCGCCAATGAGCCAGTACTCCGCCGTCGACGGGATGGTGCAGGACTGGCACCGGTTCCATACGGCAGGACTGTCCCGCGGCGGTCCAGGCAGCATCATGGTGGAAGTGGCGGCGGTCACCCGCGAGGGTCGGGGGACGCCGGGCGACTTGGGTATCTGGAGCGATGAGCAGATTCCAGGACTTGCCGAACTCGCACACATCATGACCGCTCATGGCGTAGTGCCGTCCATCCAAATAGGCCATGCCGGGCGCAAGGCAAGCACCGGACGGCCGTGGGAGGGCAACCAGCCCTTGGCGCTGGGCGCGGCGGAGTCCTCCTGGGAAACCACGGGAGCCTCATCCCTGCCCGTTCAGGACGGATGGCCGGTACCGCGTCAACTTGATACCGATGAACTGGCCAGCCTTGTCGAACGCTTCCGCGAGGCCGCCGACCGCGCGATCAGGGCCGGATACCGCCTGATCGAGATTCATGCCGCCCATGGCTACCTGCTGCACAGTTTTCTATCCCCGGTCACCAACCAGCGACAGGACAACTACGGCGGTTCGCTCGAAAACCGGATGCGCTTTCCCTTGCAGGTCACAGCCGCGGTCCGCGACGCTCTCCCTTCGAACATCCCGCTTTCTGTCCGGATTTCCACCGTCGACGGCATTGAGGGTGGCTGGCAACTTGCCGACAGCATCGCGTTCTCGCGTGAACTGAAGCGGCTGGGTGTTGACCTGGTCGACTGCTCGTCTGGCGGAATTCAAGCCCCCGCTACGGCGGGTAAAGGCCCGCTTGCAGTCAAGCGCGGCCCTGGTTTCCAGGTACCCTTTGCACATGCGGTAAAGCGGGACGCCAACATTGCCACGATCGCCGTGGGGCTTATCGTGGATCCGCAGCAAGCCGAGACTATCTTGGCCTCTAATCAGGCGGATCTGGTGGCGATCGGACGCGAGGCCCTGCATAACCCGAACTGGCCGCTGCATGCGCGACTGGCTTTGCAGGCCGACCCTGACTATCTCGCCTGGCCCGAGCAATACGGTTGGTGGCTCAAACGCAGGCCGAGGGTCTCGGTCGACTAGCCACGAGGCTGCTGTGCCCCGCTAGGGGGCACGGTCTGCACGCAACGCCCCGTAAGTCAGCGTGCTTACCTGTAGAATCGAGTCTAATTTCATTTTGATGACTCGATGAACACATCCGTTGACTCGTCCTCCCACAAGCCAGGCATTCGTGAAGTGCGGGTGCTGGCGCGCGGACTGACCATTCTGTTGGCTTTCGAACCTGACAACGACTGGTTGAGCAATTCCGAAATCGCGACGCTTACGGGCCTTCCCAAGCCAACCGTGTCGCGTCTTACCGCCAACCTGCTGGAAGCGGAGTACCTCCAGTACTCAGCCGAACGGGCGGCTTATCGTCTCGGCACCGCGGTGCTCGCGCTGGGATTCATCGCGGCCTCGCACCGGGATTTCGTCATGCTTGCCCGGCCGCTGATGCAGCAGTTCGCCGATCTGCACCAGGTGTCTGTGGTGCTGGCCTCGCCCGACGCCAGCAGCATGGTGTGCAACGAGGTCGCGCACAGCCGCGACATGCTTTTTACCTTGCGGGTACGTCCTGGGTCGCGCCTGCGCATAGATCGATCCGCACTGGGCAGGGCACTGATTGGCGCGATGGGCGAGGCCGAGCGCGCGGCGTTCCTTGAGAAACTTCACGCGGCCGACCCGCAGGCCTGGGAACTGCTCCGCCGCGAAGTTCCCGCCGCGATCTCGCAAATGGCGAATGACGGCTATTGCGTCGCGGCAGGCACCCTGGAAGCCGGTACCAACGGCGCCGCCGTGGTTGTCGACACACCGGATGGGCCACACACCTACGCATTGGGCTGCGCCGCGCCCTCCAACTCCCTGGATCTGCCGCGACTCGAGCAAAAGGTCATCCCGGATTTGCTCGCCCTCAAGGGCAGGCTTGAAGCCGAACTCAGCAATGTAAAGGCGGAATGATCATGGTACGTACTCGCCAAGTTACACCCGCGGCGCCCCGTGACGACGCACAGGTGGATTCGCTGCGCCGCGGTCTGGAAGTGCTGCGCCTGTTCGATTTGCGCCACCGCAAGCTTACGCTGGCGGATATTGCTCGCAAGCTCGACCTGTCCCGGCCTACCACCGAAAAGCTCGTCCAGACACTGCAATCCCAGCATTTCCTGCAGGCAACAGGCAACGACAGCTACGAACCCCATATTGCCTGCCTGACGATTGGTCGCGCGGCCAAGAAAGGCCTGGCGGTGGCCCAAGCAGCAAGGCCGCTCATGCGCGAACTGTCGGAACGCTTCGGCGTACATGTCACGCTAAGTGCTCGCGATCGGCTGCACATGCTGGTGGTCGAGCACTGCGTCCCGCCTGGCCGGGTGCAGCTTGGCCTGACCTCGGGTGCCCGTTTCCCCATGGCGGCCTCGGCCTCTGGCCGCGCCTATCTCTGGGCACGCCCGCAAGAACAACGCAGTGAACTGCTTGACATGATCGAAGGCGAAGCTCCGTCCGGCGCATCGCACCAACTGACGGATATCCTCGCCGCTTTTCGGGAACTGGAGACAACAGGATGCTGCTATCTGGCGGCGCCGGTCGCCACGCACACCGCCTCCATCGCAACGCCCGTAAAGGCGGGTTCGGCGTTCGCATTGGCAGCTATGGCCGTTAGCGCCGAAGTCACGGAGGCCGTTATGCGGAGCCAAGTCGCGCCGGTTCTGCTGGCCATGGCCGAGCACATCGCACTATCCAGCGAAGAGGAGAACTAACGCTGCTGCCGAAGTCCGCCGATTACATCGCGCACCGCTCGCACGTGCTCATCGGAAGCATGTGCGATCGCCTGAAATGCTGCCACCACATCCAGGTGGGTTGCCAGGGTATGCTGTTCCGCATCCCGTAACAGGCGCTTATGCATGCGCAGCGCGCCCGCGGGGTGACGCGCAATGCGGCGCGCCATTTCAGAGGTGCGCGCCGCCAGCGCATCGTCCGCCGTCACCTCTGACACCAGACCGATACGCCATGCCTCCTGTGCATCTATCGGCTCCGCGGTGAAGGCCAGCTCCATGGCTTTGGAACGTCCGATGAGTCGGGGAAGCATCCAGGCCCCCCCATCGCCAGCCACGATACCCAGGCGGGCGAAACTGACCGAAAAGCGCGCGCTCTGCGCGGCGATCCGAATATCACAGAAGCAAGCCAGATCGCAACCAGCCCCGTATGCCGGGCCGTTCACTGCGGCGATCGTTGGGATGTCAGCTTCCGCAAGGGCTACTGGCAATTGATGTACTGTTTCGCGGTAACGCGCCTGCACCTGGGCAACATCGCCGGCAGAAAATCCCTCCCGCTCAGCCATCTGGCGCAGGTCTCCCCCGGCGCAGAAGGCCTTTCCTGTGCCTGTGATGACAAGGACTCGGACAGACGGATCAGCGCTGGCTCGGCGTATGTGGCCAGCCAGCTCCAGGAACTGAGAGCCGTCGGAAAACCGATTCAGCGTATCAGGATGGTTGAGGGTGAGCGTGGCGACTCCATCATTGTCGTCGCGTCGGACAAAGGCCGGGCTGCAAGCCATGGCTACGCTCCGATCCATCGCGGGGCACGTTTCTCGGCGAACGCCCGAGGCCCCTCAATTGCATCGGCGCTGGAGTAGACGCGCTCATGGTATTGGCATGCCGCCTCGAGGCCTCGCTCGCAGCCCAAGTCCATGGCCGCCCCTATGCTCTTCTTTGCGGCCCACACGGTAAGCGGAGCGTTGTCGGCGATCGTTCGTGCAATCGCCATGGCGCGTTCACGCACCGCGTCGGGCGTCGCCTCGACATAGTTCACGAATCCCAGTTGATGAAAACGTTCGATGGGATGCATTTCTCCGGTGAGCATGAGTTCCATCATGAAAGGTTGCGGCAGCATCCACAACATGGGCACTCCCCAGGGGGACCCACGCCCCACTTTGGCCTCGGAGATCCCGCCCAGGGTGTCCCGTAGCCCGACACGAATATCGCTGTTGGCGGCCAGGACCATGCCGCCTGCCGTGAAATGCCCAGTCATGGCGGCAATAATGGGCTTCGACACCTTGCGCATACGCTGGTGGAAGGGATCGCGCAGCATCTGCAGCATGTCCTTGCCGGAATCGGCACGCACTTTGGCAGCTTCCTTGAGATCCATGCCTGCTGAAAATACTCCACAATCAGCCGAAGTGAGAATGATCACGCGCACGGCATCGTCGCGTTCAACCTCGTCCCACAAGTCCAGGAGGCGCTCACAGATGGCGATGGACAATGCGTTGCGCTGAGCGGGACGGTCAATGGAAACCGTCGCGACGCCGTCTTGCACGGCGTACTGAACAGGGGTGTCGTCTTTTTTCATGGTGATAGGCACACTCTAGATCATTGAAAATTGGAAAAGCTCATTCCCTGGGTAAGCTGGCCAAAGCTTCGCGATATTCACGGGAAAGACGCTGGACAAGAGTGCGGACAGGTACGGTTGCGTCGACTGCGCCAATGCCCTGTCCGGCCCCCCATATGTCGCGCCAGACCTTAACGGCATCCGGGCCACTGCCGAAGTTCATGTCCTCAGGCCTACCTGCAGGCAGCCGATCCGGATCCATGCCCGCCGTTCGGATAGATCTGGCAAGGTAATTTCCAGGGATCCCGGTGAAATAGCTGGAATGCACGATGTCGTCCGAACTACCATCGACCACGGCTTGTTTGTACGCCGCATTGGCATTCGCCTCATCGGTGGCGATGAATGCGGAACCGATATAGGCAAAGTCTGCGCCCATGGCTTGCGCAGCCAGCACTGCACGCCCCGTAGCAATGGAACCCGACAGAGCCAGCGGCCCATCGAACCAGCGCCGAATTTCTTGAATCAGAGCAAAAGGACTGCGGGTTCCCGCGTGCCCCCCTGCCCCAGTGGCCACGGCGATCAGACCATCAGCCCCCTTTTCCACCGCCTTGCGAGCAAAACCATTATCGACAACATCATGCAGCGTGATGCCTCCATATGCATGCACCGCCTGATTTATCTCCGGCCGGGCACCCAACGACGTAATGACAATGCGCACTCGGTACTTTTCAATAACACGCATGTCGTGTTCGAGACGATCGTTGCTGCGATGAACAATTTGATTGATCGCAAAGGGCGCCGCCGGACTATGCGGATGAGCGGCATCGTGCGCGGCGATTCCCTCCGTGATTTCGCCAAGCCAATCATCCAGCAAGCTCGCTGGCCTGGCATTCAACGCCGGCATGGCCCCCACGATGCCGGCGCAGCACTGCGCGATCACAAGCTTCGGCGTGCTGACAATAAAGAGCGGCGACGCAATCACCGGCAGGGCCAGTCCGCCCAGAATATCGGAATGCTTGGTCATGCTTATCTCGTTGAGTTTCGCCTGAAGATGCGCGCCCGGCGGACGCGCGGTCCGACCTTTATTCGGGCTTGATACCTGCTTCCTGAGTCAGCTTGCCGTAGTGAGCGCTTTCCTCGGCGATGTACTTGCCAAAAGCCTGGGGCGCCATGGGCGGCAAAAGTTCATAGCCCGTACTATCGATTTGCTTGCGGACTTCCGGCTGCTCCAAAGCGCCGGTAATTTCACGATTGAGCTTTTCGATGATTTCAGGCGGCGTCCCTTTTGGCGCAAAAAGTCCATTCCAGTTCCCGATCTCGAATCCGGGCAAAGCCTCCTTCATTGCGGGCACTCCAGGGAGCTTGTCCGAGCGGGTCGGCGTAATGGCCAAGGGCTTGAGCCTACCCGAGGTCATGTAGGCCAGACCGGTGGAAAAGTCGATGAACATCATCTGCGTTTGGCCGCCCAACAGTTCAGATACGGCCTGTCCATAAGCTTTGTAGGGAATTTCCGAAATATCGGTATGCGTCATCACGCGGAAGGTGCTCCCTGTGATCCGCGTGGTGCTATTAGCGTAGGGAAAAGAAAGCTTTCCCGGGTTGGCTTTGGCGTAGGCGATCAGCTCTGCCACGGAGTTCACCGGTACGGAGGGATTGACCACGAGCGCGTGCGGCACCCCGCCTACGATGGCGACCGGCGCGAAGTCCTTCAGGCCGTCATAGGAGATGCTCTTGAAAAAGTACTTGTTTGCCACCTGCGTCGTATTGGTGCCGAACAACAGCGTATAGCCGTCTGGTTGGGAACGGGCGACGTATTCGCTGCCGATCATGCCAGTGGCGCCTGGCCGATTCTGCACGATAAGGGGTTGGCCAAGCCGCTTGGATAGCGAGTCGGACAACACGCGGGCCACCGCATCGGTCGGACTTCCCGCAGCGAAGGGAACGACAACCGTTATAGGCTTCTCGGGAAAGGAGGAGGTGGCAGGCGCAGCAACGCATTGAGCGCCCAGCGCGAACGCAAGCAAACCCGAAAACAAGGAAAATTTCATTGGTGTCTCCTAAAGTGAACTCTGGGCCGTCTGCGCGTCCCTCGAGTGAAAAAAGCATGCGGGGCTAGGGGCGGGTCTTGACCATGCGCAGCGGGTTGTAGGTAAGCACGACTTCACCGCGCTGATTGACCACCTGATTGGAAGTGCGCACCAGGCCCCGCTCGGGCTTGCTTGTGGCCCTGGCTTCGACGACTTCGCATTCGACATGGATCGTGTCCCCGGCATTGGTGGGCCGATGAACCTTGATGTCGGCCTCCATGAAAGCCATGCCCGTGCGCTGCATCGTGCTTTGCATCAACAATCCTTCGGCCATGCAAAATACGAGTGACCCCGGAGCCGGCCGCGATCCAATGATGGATTGCGAGGCGACATAGTCGAGATTGGTGAACATTTCCTCCACCATGCCCACCGTCCCGATGAAGAGCGTGATATCTGCCTCCGTGATCGTCCTGCCCAGGGTACGAAAGCGATAACCAGGCTCTACGTCGTCCCAGTAAAAGCCCAGGCCCAACACCTCCAGCCCGTTCTCGTCCACATTGATCGATCTACGCATACAGTCTTCTCCTGGTTATTCAATTGTTTTGATACTGCGGTCAGAGCACGCCGGCGGCACGCAGTTCGGCCAATCGCTCCGGCGCGATGCCCAGCGAATGCAGGACCTCTTCGTTGTGCTGGCCCAGCGAAGGTGGAGCGCCGGCCGGGTTCAACGGCGTTTCAGAAAATCGAATGGGATTGCGCACGGTCGGCACCGCGCCATAAAGCGGATGCTGCACGTCGGCGCGCATGCCGCGCGCGACCACGTGCGCGTCGGCGAACACCTGGTCCATCCCGTTAATGGGGCCGCCCGGGACCTGCGCCCGTTCAAGCAGCGCCGTCCAGTCGGCCAGGCTGCGTGAACGGGTGACGGAGACTAGCCAGGCATCCAGCTCGGTCCGGTTATGCACGCGGTCGGCAATCGTGGCGTAACGGGGATCGACGCCAACCTCGGGTTGCCCGACCGCCTGGCACAGGCGGCGGAACTGAGTGTCGTTGCCGACCGCCAGCACCAGATGCCCGTCGGCGGCGGGATAAACGGCATAAGGGGCGATGTTGGGATGGCCGCTGCCCATGCGCTGGGGCACGCGGCCGCTGACCAGATAGTTCATGGACTGGTTCACCAGGGAACCCACCATGCAGTCCAACAGGCTGATGTCGATGTGCTGGCCGCCATGACCGCGATCACGATGCTGCAAGGCGGCAAGAATGGCTGTGGTCGCGTACATGCCGGCCAGCAGATCGGCCACTGCAACGCCCGCCCGTTGCGGACCACCGCCGGGCAGATCATCGCGTTCGCCGGTCACGCTCATCAGGCCGCCCATTCCCTGAATCAGGTAGTCGTAGCCCGCGCGGTCCTTGTAGGGCCCGGTCTGCCCGAACCCCGTCACGGAACAATAGACAAGCTGCGGGTTGAGCTCGCGCAGCGAGGCATAGTCCAGGCCGTAACGCTTCAATGCGCCGACCTTGTAGTTCTCGACGAAGACATCGGCCTTACGCGCCAATTCGCGCAGTATGTCCTGGCCCTGGGGGTTCGAGAAATCGATGGCCAGGGACTTCTTGCCGCGGTTGCAGCTCATGAAATAGGCGGCGTCGCCATCCTCTCCGGTCTGTTTGTCCTTGAGAAAAGGCGGCCCCATCTGCCG
>Ga0114984_1000494_pt1 | contig 15205 bp, 15 predicted proteins | sample Shrwel1BS1Day1_FD_96987 | JGI IMG/M metagenome (GOLD analysis project Ga0114984, IMG submission 96987) | Subsurface microbial communities from deep shales in Ohio, USA - Utica-3 well 1 S-1-Day1 | ecosystem: Environmental > Aquatic > Deep subsurface > Shale gas/oil reservoir > Produced water/Flow... | reverse complement strand
ATGTTTTGTGATCAAGTTTACGACCGTCATCGTGGCGCATGTGTGTAAATATCCGATAAGCTTGGCGAACGGAGCCTACATTATAAATGATGTTCGCTTACTTTCGAACCCATTAGTAAGTTGGCTTAATAGCTCAAATAACTTATTAAAAAATGAAAGATGGTAAGGCGCATCTTGAGTTATTTTATTTTCAAGATCCGACAAACAAAGTGACATTTTATTTTGAATAAAACTTATAGACCGTTTTGTGAACATAGGCACTCATAGCAAGTGACATAACTCAACACAGCCCTGTAACTTCACGAAGTTAGTTTCCTTTGCCTCATGCGGTGTCATATATAACACATCTAAAGGAAGTTGCTTTTTTAGCACTGTAATTTCTTTCTTTAGCTATCTAGCATTACATTCCCAGCTACAATTGCTTTAATTAAATTATCACCCATAACCATTTACCTTTATATTATTATTTTATTTATTTCTTCTGATTAAATTTTTAACCCGCTCCGGCATTAGGTGATATATTTCATAAACCATAACTTTGACCCACCCTTTAAAGCTTATATTTTTTGCCAGTTGATTAAGCAAATGGAAATTTTCACCGTTAATTTCTATTGCCTGGGTTAAGTGGTGCTTTGCATGAAAATACTCTTTAAATGGCTGCTTATTTTCAACCCAGCTACCTTCAAAATGGTGAGTCGCAAAGTTTGGCAGTAAGTCCAAGCAAAAATATTCAGCAGGGTAAATATGTATGCTGTGTTTACCGTCATTACCTATTTGCAGTACGTTGTTATTTGGGTCTATACCAAATTCATCAATTAGCGTTCTGCTTACAGAGGCTGTATTTGTTTCTTGCGTTGGAGTGTAAAAGCGGTCGTCATAATAACTGAGCACTTTTTCTGTAAGTGAATGCTTAGGAATTGCAGCCCAAAGTGCTGTAAAAGGTGAACCTTTGGATTCAAAACCTGTAAAAGCTTCGTGCCCTAAAAACTGGTCTAAACTTGCCTTTAGCTCCACATCGGTGTCCAAATAAATACCACCTTCGTGGTACAAGGCGTAAGCACGCACATAGTCAGATACATACGCCCATTTTCTATGCTCATACGCTGTTTTGGTAAACTCGTTGCTGTTGATATCAAAAGTTTCTTCGTTCCACTCTTTAATTTCGTAATCAGGGCAGTATTTTGACCAAGTGGCAATATATTGTTTTAAGTTTTCTGGTAGTGGATTGCCACCGAACCAGCAGTAGTGGATTTTTTTAGGAATCATTTTTTCCAACCTTTTATAAAATCAACGATACGCTTGCTGGCCTTACCATCACCATAGGGGTTATGGGCTGCAGACATACGCTTATAAATCTGGGTATCATCTAGCAGTTTTTGTACTTCACTTACTATTAATGCTACATCGGTTCCTACCAGCTTTACGGTGCCAGCTTCTATAGCTTCAGGTCGTTCTGTTGTATCACGCATAACCAAAACCGGCTTGCCTAAGCCAGGAGCTTCTTCTTGGACGCCGCCGCTATCAGTCAGCACTAAATACGCCTGTTGCATTAAATAAACAAATGGCTCGTAACCTAACGGCTGAATTAAGTGCACGTTATTTAGACCACCTAATAAACGCTTTACAGGCTCTTGCACGTTAGGGTTTAGATGAACAGGGTAAATAAAATGGGTTATTGGGTTAGCTGTGGCTAAGTCTTGCAAAGCTTGGCAAATACTCTCAAAACCAGAGCCAAAGTTTTCACGCCTATGCCCTGTCACTAAAACATAGCGATTATCTAAAGCGGCTGTATCTAGGCCTGCTTGCTTTAACGTAGTGTAAATATTATTTTTTAGTTCGTTTGAGTTTTCTATCTTGTTAACCACCCACTGTAAAGCATCAATCACAGTATTACCTGTGACGGTAATGGTATCTTCAGGCACATGGTCGTTGAGTAGAGCTTTTTTGTTGCGATCTGTCGGAGCAAAATGTACAGCAGCAATACGCCCAGTTAGTACACGATTTGCTTCTTCTGGCCAAGGCGAGTACATGTTTCCTGTGCGCAAGCCTGCTTCTACATGACCTACTGGTATTTGTTGGTAGAAAGCAGCTAGAGTTGCAGCAAAAGTAGTGGCTGTATCGCCATGCACTAGAACAATATCCGGCTGAAACTCTTTTAATACATCACGCAAACCAAGCAAAACATTGGTAGTAATGTCGTATAAATCTTGGCCTGCTTGCATCAGATTTAAATCATAATCAGGAGTGATTTCAAAAAGCTCTAAAACTTGATCTAACATTTCACGATGCTGAGCAGTGACACAAACCTTAGCATCAAATTCTTGCTCAGCGGCTAAGACTTTAACTAATGGAGCCATTTTAATAGCTTCGGGGCGAGTGCCGAAAACAGATAAAACTTTAAGCATAAATATAACCCTAACCCTTTACATAAAATTTAAAATAAGGAGGCTCTGAATAAGTCTCAAAATCAGCGATAATACGGTCACCGTCAACCGCACAGGATTCGTTACCACCATGGATCAGATTACCTTCTCCGAAGCTGAGTACCAGACCAAGAAGCGCAAGACCCGCCGCGAGATCTTTTTGGAGCGGATGGACAAGCTGATTCCGTGGAAGCAGTTGGAGAAGAAGGTAGCCCGATATTATCCCAAGGGCCAGACCGGCCGACCACCCTATCCGCTGCCGGCCATGCTTCGAGTTCACTGCATGCAGCTGTTCTATAACCTGAGCGATCCGGCCATGGAAGACGCTCTGTACGAGATCGAATCCATGCGGCACTTCGCTGGTCTGAAGCTGGACCGCCTGCCGGACGAAACCACCATTCTCAAGTTCCGCCATTTCCTTGAACGCCACGGACTCGGCAAGGTGCTGTTCAAAGAAGTTAACAAGCACTTGGAAAAGAACGGCCTGATGCTGCGCGAAGGCAGCATTGTGGATGCCAGCATTATTTCGGCACCGAGTTCCACCAAGAACAAAAGTGGTCAGCGGGATCCAGAGATGCACCAAACCAGGAAGGGCAATCAATGGTATTTCGGCATGAAGATGCACATCGGCGTTGATGACACGCTCGGACTGATCCACAGCATCGACACGACGGCCGCCAACGTCCACGACATTGTGCCGGCCGGCAACCTTCTTCACGGTGACGAGCAGCGCGTGTTCGGTGATGCCGGTTATCTTGGCATTCAAAAGCGGGATGAGCCTAAGGATCGCAAAAACGTCTCTTGGTTCATTGCCAAACGCCCCGGTTCTCGTAAAAAACTGGACGACCGAAAGTTGAAGGCTGAAAAGCTCAAAGCCAGCGCCCGTGCCAAAGTGGAACATCCGTTCCGGTACATCAAACAGGTCTTTGGCTACAGCAAGGTTCGCTATCGCGGCCTGGCTAAAAACAGTAACCGATTACACTTGCTGGCCGCGTTCAGCAACCTGCTGATGGGTGAAAAATACCTGCTGGCGTAGTGCCAGTGCGCCTGTTTTCCGCCGAAATGGCGGGAAACGGGCAAAAAATGAACAAATAGAGGGGCTGATCGTGCCTAAATTGCCTTTGAATAGCTTTTTTGAGCTAATAAAGTTATTCGGCAAGAAATCAGGCATTAATCAGACCCTCCTTAAGTCTTTCACGCAAGACCTGCATAATTACTTCACGCGAATGATTCCTCCCTATCAGAACGGTCATGCTGAGCTACCTTTACGACTAGTGCTCTTCCTGTAGCTGTAGACACTATTCAGAAAACGCAGCACATACCCCGGCAAGTGCGAGCAAGTACTCCAAAACCACGTATGTGCATCAATAGGGGAAATCATCAGACGCCTATATTCTCTCGCACGGGAAGGATTGGATTGCCGAATACTGCCACGCATTCCACTCCTCAACCGACCGTTAATATAAAGGCGGATATCCTCTCGCCGCAAAATTGACGGATCCTTCTCAGCGAACTGCGCTAGCATTGCGAGTGATGGCGAGACGTCCGAAAGCTCTCGTATAGGTTTCTGTGTCTGCCCGCGATCTCTCGCTAGCTGCTCCATGTTTCCCATGTTTCCCATGTTTCCCATGTTTCCCATGTTTCCCATGTTTCCCATGTTTCCCATGTTTCCCATGTTTCCTCGATAGTATATTGAGGTGACCATGCTTGATAAAAATACCGGATAATGGAGCGCAACCCTGGCCCAGTACTCAAGATCCGGACCACTGCGTGCGTAGATGAAGCCACCGAGTCGGTCAAATATTTCACGATGGATAGCACTTGAACTACAGTTGTTTAACCCAACAGCCTTCGCTGACTCCCGAAAATAGTCAATCTTTCGAACACTGCGCGCTCCCGTCTTAAAATCCCCCAACTCCTCACCTTCATTCAGTTCAATTGGTTTGGTTGAATCCACGATCAAAGCGGGCTGCTGAGCTTCATCAATGATTGCTACTAATTCTTCAAGATGATTGGGCAGCCACAGGTCGTCCGCGTCCAGAAACGCGAACCAACTTCCATTAGCCTGACTCATTCCAGTGTTTCTGGCCTGGCCTCCAGCACCACCTTTATTCTCTTGGTGAATAATACGCAACCGATCATCGGTGATAGTTGTTAGCGATCCAACGCTATCCCATCATCCACCACCAGAACTTCCAAATCAGAAAAACTTTGATTTAAAACACAGTTTATAGCACGCTCAATGCTGCGCTTTTTATTGTAGAGCGGGATTATCACCGAAAAAAAAGGCTTTTCTTTCACAAAAAATTCCCCACATTCATTAACTCAAACCTTATACAATGAAAATTCACTCACGTTAAATAGACCTCTTGACAGCCTGACTCCCTGGCAAGCTCGCCAATTCCCGTTAATCTATGATGGCCAGGAAGGAATACCACCCGTTTTTCAGAAACGCCCCGCAAGTTGATCATTACACTGCTCAAAAAACCATATAATTCCACCGCGCAGCCTGCCGAGTCTTCAAGTATAACCTCCTCGGCTATCCTCCCGCCCTTATCAAGTATTATACCGCCTATCGGAAGTTCTTTTTTCTCTCTCGGGTGTTTAATATAACCATCGATGCCCACAGCCAGCATGAGATCAATCATCCTTTCAATCTCTTGGCCGGACATTACTTCCTCAAAGGGCGCCCCAATAAAGTATCTTTTCGTACGCTCTCTTGGACTGGTTATATCAGGGGCTCGCTGATACTCGCTCCGCCAACCATCCAAATACGTTATTCTTCTTTCTTCAACTATATTGCCAAACCCTTTATACAAGGAGTAATGCCGAGCTATTCTCTCTCTAACTTTTTCAACCGCCAAACCTTTGAAAAGAAACCTATAAACCTTCATTCTCTTTGTAGAAGGATCGCTATAATAGGGGCCACCTTTAATTAAATTAGCCGCACCGTCATCAAATGTATAAAGGTTAGCAAACGAAAGCCTACAGATAAGCGCGTTTATTACCAGAGAATTTATACTAGCAGCGTATATATTCTTATAATGATAACCATAGAACCATGAACGCACCCTCAACCGAAGCTTTATGTGGGTAAAGAGGTCAAATCGCTCTGGCGGAAGGTAAACATAGTCAGAGATCGTAGCACTGCTGGATAAACGCTTAAAATAGGACCTATCTTCTTCTGAATTGTTGTGGGTAATATACAGAAGATCATAGTTAATTATTCCCAGGTGATCGATCAATTGGAGACAAAACCACGCCTGAAATGGCGTACGGACAATCAGAAGATTGGGAGAATTAGCCATTAAACACGCCCAAAAACTTGATTATTTCTGATTATGCAAGACAGCTTCACAGACCCTAAAGTCCAGCAATTCATCTACGTCCACTGAGCGCTCTCTCGGCATAATGGAGGCTCGCAAGCTATAAGTGAACAGACCTGTGTTTTTCTTCAATTCAGCAACCCCCGCTACATAAACCGCCCCATTCAACCGATATTCCCTCCGATAATCCTGAGAACGCTTCCCGGAAAGATCGATCCCCTCAAACCTCGAGTCCTCACTAATCGTCCCTACCCAAGCCGTCGGATGGTCAACCTCACAAACCGTCACAACCGTATCTTCACACCCAGCTTCCCGATAAACATCCAATGCCCCCCGAATATCCTCGGCATTGCGAAGCGGCGACGTCGGCTGCAAAAGCACTAGCGTTTTCGGATCATGGCCTGCTGCCTGCTCCGCTTTTACCGCATCAATCAACACATCAGCGGTTGAAGCGGTATCGGTAGCCAGTTCATCAGGCCGTTTATAGGCAATCACGCCCTGACTTTGGTATTGCCGGGCGATGGCCAGGATTTCCTCATCATCACTGGTCACCATAATCCGCGCATTCAGCTTGGCTTCCAGCGCTGCTTCAATGGTCCAGCAAATCAGGGGCTTGCCAGCCAGCGGCAGCACGTTTTTGCGGGGTAGGCGCTTGCTGCCTCCCCGGGCGGGAATAACAACCAGAATATCGCCTGTGTCACCCATTTAACCGATCCTGCACTTCCGTTTGCGCTTTGTGAAAATCATCCATCCGCCCGATATCCAGCCAGTACTCATGAATCGGGAACATATTCACGGCATTACCACCGTCAATCTGTCCTTCCAGCAACGTTGGCATGTCAATCCGGGTACCAGGTTCCACACTTTTTACCAGCACAGGGTCCAGCAGGTAGATTCCTGCGTTTACAAAGAACCGGTGAACGGGCTTCTCAACCATCGATTTAATCTGGGTGCCTTCGCTGGTGATGACGCCGTAAGGCACTTGATGCTCATATTCCCGCACACACATAGTGGCTACGCCATTGTGGGTTTCATGGAACTCCAGAAAGCTGTGCAGGTTCAGGGAGGTCAGCAGGTCGCCATTCATCATAAATAACGGTTGTTCGATCTCGTCGTGAGGCAGCAGGCCCAGAGCGCCGCCGGTTCCCAGAGGTTCGTCTTCATGTACGTACTGAATGCTTATGCCCCATTTCTCACCGTTACCGAAGTAATCGCGGATCACTTCCGGCATATAGTGGGTTGAGATGTAGAATCGATGGAAACCGGCTTCCACGAAGTTAAGCAGAATCTGCTCAAGGATGGGCTTGTCACCCACTTTCAGCATAGGCTTGGGACAATTGTTGGTCAGCGGCCGCAGGCGGGTGCCGAAACCGCCAGCCATCAGGAAGACCGGGTTATCATGGCGCTGTTTGTTCAGGATGTCGTGCAGGTTCGTCAGCCCTACAACCCGCCCTTCCGCGTCAATCAGCGGAAGCTGCAGTAACTCATGCTGCTCCATTAACGCCAGAATGCGGCTCTCGGTCCAGGACTGCTCCGCTGTCTTGGGGCGGGCGTTCATAATCTGGTTAACCGGCGTTTCCAGCGGCAGGTGTTTCAGCAGGGCTCTGCGCACGTCTCCGTCTGTCAGGGTGCCCAGCAGCTTATCGTTTGCATCGACCACCAGGGCGATACGCAGGGCTGCCTTGTCCAGAACTTCGATAGCCTGTTCCAGGGTAGCGTCACTGTTTACGAGGGCTTTACGCCAGGGCTTCATGGGGTACTCCGCAGGTTAGGAGAGGTCTTGGGCTGACAGGTTGTAAAACTGTTTCTTGCGAATGTTTTCCAAGGGGTATTCCGCAAGAACTTTGACAATGGCTTCGCTGGCACCGCCGTTGCCGTAGGGGTTGGTAACCGCAGCAAGACTGGCCCGGAACTCATCCGAGTAGAGGATTTCCAGAGCCTCAAGAATCGCCTCGCGATTCGGCTCGCAATCGATCACGCTCTTTGCTTTCAGGCGACCTTTCTGGCGGTCACCGATGTTTACCGTGCCGATATTGAAGGATGGTGCCTCTGCCAAGCCACTGGAGGAGTTACCGACCACGCCGTCTATCTGTGCCAGGCAGGAGAAGTATCGCAGCTGGCCAAGTGACGTATATACCTTCGCATTCGGGTGTGCTTGTGTGAACTCCTGCACCATGGCACTGAGCTCCCGCCCCCCGGTGTCCGCATTGGGCATGGTAAAGATCAGAGTGGTATCGTCCAGCTTGTCCAGAGCGGCCAGCAACTCGCTCATCTGGGCAACAGAACCGGCCTCGCCTTCAAGGGTTACCGGATGGAAAGTCACCAGCAGGTTCTTTTGGCCAAAGCTGAGTTCCAGCGAGCGTTCAAGTTCTTCACGGCTGAGCAGCTTGATGCGCTTGATGGCATCAATGCCCATGCCACCAAAGTTGAACACCCTGTCCGGGTGCTCTCCAAGCTGGATCACGCGCTGTCGGTATTCGTCTGCTGCGACGAAATGCAGGTGAGACATCTTGGTAATGGAATGGCGGATGGCTTCGTCAAATGCGCCCTCCGTCGTCTCTCCGCCATGCAAGTGGGCAATCGGCAAACCGGCAATCAAGGCTGCGGAGGCGGCGGCGAATATCTCGAAACGATCTCCCAGCACCACCACGATATCCGGTGCCAGGCGCTCGTAGGCATCGGCAAACCCGATCACGCCAAGGCCCATGGATTTGGTCACCGCCGTGTTGGTATCTGAGCTCAGGAGCATTTCCACTCTGGCATCAATCTCAAAGCCGGCTTCTTCGATTTCACGGTAGGTCGAACCAAACTCGGGCGACAAGTGCATGCCCGTCGCAATCACCTGAAGCTCCAGCTCAGGGTGGTTCCGGATCTCACCCATCAGCCAGCGTAACAACCCGAACTCGGCTCTTGTACCAGTAACTACACAGACCTTGCGAGTCATAGTTCAATCAACTCATCTTCACTGAAATCACGGGGTGCCGTGCGACCGATCACTTCATCCCACCGCATGGGGGAAATGCCAGTGCCCGGACGTTTGGCCATCAGATTGTCTTCGGTGAACCGTTCACCCGCCTTGATGGCGCGCGCGGCCACCAACGATTTGCGGGCAATGGGTTTGTTTTTGAGCTCGCTTGGGCTCGGGCGTTTGATGCCATCCCCCAGCGCCCTTTCGATATTCCGAATGCCTTGGACCATGGCTTTCAGCTCATCGGGCTCCAGGCTGGCCCTGTGATCCGGACCCGGCAGATTACGGTCCAGGGTGAAGTGCTTTTCAATCACGGTTGCACCCAACGCAACCGCAGCTATGGGTACTTCTATACCCGGCGTGTGGTCCGAGTAACCCACCGATACACCAAACGCCTTGCCAATGTTGACCATGGCGCGAAGATTCACGTCTTCCATGGGCGTGGGGTATTCTGTGGTGCAGTGCAGAACGGTGATTTTGTCCCTTGCCGTACCTGATGACTCTACTGCATCTAATGCTTGCTCTATTTCTCCCAGACAAGACATTCCGGTTGATATCAGAACCCTGCTATTGAACGAGCCTATGTGTCGTAGATAAGGGCGATTTGTTATTTCACCGGATGGAACTTTGAAAGTAGTAACGCCCAAACCGCGCAAATAATCGATGCTAGATTTATCGAACCCTGTCGAAAGAAACCCAACATTCTTCTTATCGCAATGCGCAATTAGTTCTTGATGCATGCTCTCGGAAAGTTCCAGCCTCTTTATCATCTGATACTGACTTTCTTCACCATTAGCATTCTTAACTTGATAATCAGCCTTTGGTGCACCACGCGTCACGAGACTATCGGCTTTGAAGGTTTGAAATTTCACGAAATCAGCGCCTGCATCAGCTGCAGCATCAACCAAAGCCTTAGCTAATTCGATGTCTCCGTTGTGGTTTACACCTGCTTCAGCGATCACAAGCACAGTCATTTAAATCTATCTCCAATTCTGATCTTTGCTTCGGTAGCCCAGTCTACAACCCGAACAAATGAATCCGCTGTTTTGACTACGAGTCCATGGGAGTCAATGCCGAGAACCGCTCCCGGAACTCCCTTGTATACCGGTGCTTCGTCTATCAACTCAACTTTATTGATCATTATCTCTTCACCATTCAAAAATGTTCTAGCTTGAGGGCCTGGCTTGCAGATCGCACGAACAAAATTAAATACGTCGGTCGAAGTTTGATTCCATTCCAAAACTTCATCACCAACCTTCCTCTGGCTACAGTAAAAACCAATAGGATGAATATCAGTCTGCCGAATCGTCTCAACTTCTCCAGTAAAAAGTTTCCTTAAGGCTTTGTATAAATTATACGCACAATACCCATAAGATCTTGACAACAGAGTTGAATAATCGTCTTTCTCAGTTATTTCGTATGCTTCTTGAACTATGATATCACCAGTATCCACTCCATCATCTACATAGTGAACAGTGACACCAAAATCTTTCTCGCCATTTATCAAGGCCCAGTTAAGAACATTCCGACCACGATAAAAAGGAAGTTTTCCAGCATGGCAATTGATTATCCCCATCGGTGTTTTCGATATAATTTCACTCCGAAAGATCTGATTGAATGACATTGAAACGTAGATATCACAGTCAAATCGACTGATTTGTTCAAGAAACTCACTCGAGTTTATATTCTGGTGAACCAAGAAGGGAATGCCAAATTCCTCTGATTTTTTCTTTAACACAGGATCTGGGTTATCAAACCGCGCACAAATAAATTGCAGGGAAAAGTCTTTATCAGCAATTATTTTTCCCAACGCAAGGTGAGACCAAGGTCCATCTGCAAAGTACCCTAAACGCATTCGGAGCTCCAAAAACTTTTCATCTAAATTATGTCAGGCAACGACACAGCTACTCGGCAAATTAACCACCCGGGCTTCCAGCCACTTCGCATTACTCAGATCACCACGACGACAGCTCTGGTACATGGCCAGATGGTTCATCAACGCCCAGATGGGCCGCGTCATTACCCCTTGCTCGTTCGTGGTTTCAAGCAACTCGTCTCGGTGGGCTTTGTCCTCACAGATAACGGCGTTCAGCCAGTAATTCGAGCGGCAGCCTGCAGGCTCTTTCACGAACTGCAGGTTTGTGCCTTTGAAGAAATCTTCGTAGGCCGCAGCGAGCGCCCGCTTGGCTTCAATGAAGGTTTCCAGTTGCTCCAGCTGGGCGCATCCTAATGCTGCATTCAGGTTCGGCAAGCGGTAGTTATAACCAAGCTCATCGTGAATGTACTCGAAGGGATGGGGCTTCTTGGCGGTGGTGGTCAGGTGCTTGGCGCGATCAGCCAACTTCTCGCCAGCCAGGATCATGCCTCCGCCACCGGTGGTCATGATTTTGTTGCCGTTGAAGCTGAGCGTACCCAGTGCGCCGAAGGTTCCGGTGTGCTGGCTTTTGTAGAAGCTGCCCAAAGACTCGGCGGCATCCTCAACCAATGCAATATTCCAGCGGCGGGTGACCGACACCAGGCCGTCCAGATCCGCAGGATGACCGAAAGTGTGCATGGGTACGCAGGCGCGAAGCACTTTGTTGTCCGTGCGGGTTCTGCATACCCCTTCCGGGTCCAATCTGGCGTGATCTTCCAACCAGGCTTCCAGGGCCCTGGCAGACAACCCCAGCGTGTCCCGGTCTACGTCGATAAAAACGGGTTCGGCGTTGCAGTAGGCAATGGCGTTACAGGTGGCGACAAACGTAAGCGGCTGGGTAATCACCAGATCACCCGCCTCCACTCCGGCAAGCTTGAGCGCAATGTGCAGGGCAGCCGTGCCGTTGACCGTAGCAACCGCCCTGGGAGAGCCGGTGTAACTGGCCATATCTTTCTCAAACCGGTCCACATAGGTGCCCACACTGGATACAAAGGTGGACTCGATGGTGTCGGCCACGTATTCCTTCTCACGGCCGGGAAACACCGGGGCGTGGAGCGGGATAAACTCGCTGGTTCCGAAATAGTCTCTGACAAACCGGATCAGTTGGTCGCTCAAAGCTGCCTCACATTTTGCTGTCGAGATATTTACCGGTTTCCTTGTGCCCGAAATCCGGAATCATGCGGTAGAACAGGTCAACAAGGTCCTGTTTGCTCCAGGCCAGGTCTTGCTTCATCGCGGCAATCCGCTCTTCAAACTCGGTCAGCAATTGCTCGTCAAAGTCGGCTTCGTTCTTGATGATGCCGAGATTCTCAAAGCGTTCCATATCCAGCGTTTCCTGATCCGTAAAGAATTCTTCAAAGTCTTTCTCACCGGTGGTATCGCTGGAGGTGAACAGGCATGGCCACTTGCCTTGCTCCGGGAGAGTTTTCGCCAGCTCCCGGGCCTCATCCTCGTCGCTGCACAGCACCGGGTCAAAGCCTTTCTCCGCCAGGTACTTCACGGCAATATCAGCAAATGAGATCAGGTGAAGCTTTTCGCTGAGTTTCGGAAAGAAGATGTCCCGGTTGTCGCCGAAGATGCAGGACATCAGGCACAGCTCACCGGATTCTTTCGGGGTAACGAAATAACGGCGAACATCATTCGGAGCCACAATCGGCTGGCGTTTTTCAAGGCGCTGGTTGAAACCGTGCAGCAGAGAGCCATCGGAGAAAGCAACGTTGGCAAAACGGGCGGTGGAAATGTCCATCTGCAGGCTTCTGCGCATCAGGAACATTTCCATGATGCGCTTGGAGGCGCCCATCATGTTGACCGGGTTTGCCGCCTTGTCGGTAGACACACAGAAGTATTTTCTCGCGCCAGATTCTATGGCCTGTTGCAGTGTTTTGTCGGTATTGAAGATATTTACATCCACCATGCGCATGAGAGTGTAGGGATCTTTTTCGCTGCGCACGTGCTTGAGGGCAGAGAGGTTGAGGATGTAATCGTAGCCGCCCTCGGCCTTGAAGAAGGCATCGTACTCGACAGAACCAATATCCAGGGCGAAGGTGCGGAAATCGCCCGGGATATAACCGAAGCTGCTTCGGATATCGCGCACTAGTTCAACGAGGTTGTTTTCGCTTATGTCTACTACGTGGAGCTTGGCAGGGTTGCGCTTGAAGATTTCTTTGGTGACGGCCTGGCCTATGGAGCCGGCTCCGCCGAGGACGAGGAAGCGGGAGGCGCTGGCGATTTCGGATAGCTGGCTTTCGTGTCTGGTTATGTCGTTGGTGAAGAGTTCTTTTTCTCGGCCGATCAAACTTAGGATTGAAGTCATGCCTTACCTGGGTAACGTAACTAAAAGTTCATATTTAGAATAGCGCCCTGAAAACAGAGCATTTCTCACGCATGGTCTGCCATTCGCTTAAACACATCATTGTGTTGACAGAGTTCACTGTATGTTCCCTGATCTGTCACCCGGCCATTGGCCAGAAGATATATAGAATCGCACTTTTTAACGGTGGCCAAACGATGCGCAATCATGATGATGGTTTTCTTGCCAGAGAAATCATGGATGGCATCCATGATGAGTTTTTCCGTAATGCCATCCAGCGCACTGGTGGCCTCGTCCAGAATAAGAACCTCCGCATCGTGGTAAAGGGCGCGGGCAATACCAATACGCTGGCGCTGGCCACCTGAGAGCTGCACGCCCCTTTCCCCGACTCTCGTATTCAAGCCGTCCGGAAGTTCCGCCAAGAGCTCGTCCAGGTGAGCCATGGTGGCTGCCCGCTGCACTTTTTCTTCATCGACCAGCTCGGGGGGCAAGCCGAAGGCGATGTTTTCGCGGATGCTGCTGTCAGCCAGGAAGATGGATTGCGGCACGAATCCGAGGGCGTTTTGCCAGGCACGCAGTTGCTGTTTGGTGATGGGCTTCCCATCGATCAGTAGTTCGCCCTTCTCTGGTTGAATCAGACCCAGCAGGATGTCGATGGCGGTCGATTTGCCCGAGCCGGAGGCGCCTACAAGGCCGATGACTTTATTCACGCCAATGGTCATTGACAGATCACGGAGCGCGGGCGTTGTTTTACCTGGGTAGGTGAACTGTACGTTTCTGAGCTCGATGGACCTTCGAGGGGTTAAATGTTCCCCGGTGTTTTCATTGGGAGTCAGCTGATGCGTTGCTGTTGCGCTCGCTCTGAGATCGTCGCGAAGCCCTTCGAAGGCCACCAGATTGCCCCGAATACCGGAAATGCTGCTGTATATCTGCTGAAATGCCGGCAGTAATTTGAACCCCGCCAGGGCATAGACGGAAAGCAATGGCAGTATGGTGCCGAGGTTGCCGTCGTGAGCCGCCAGCAGATAAAGAATCAGGAAGATGACACTGCCAAAGGCCACTAACTCCATCACGAAGCGGGGGATTTGGCTCATGACCTGGTTCTTACCTTGAGCATCCGCAAAACGTGCACTGGCATTCTCGAATCTGTCAGTAAAAACCCGCTGGCGACCGAGTAACAGCGCGTCCTTGATGCCACCGAAGCCTTCCCCCATCAGTTTGAAGCGCAGGCGCTGGGCTTCCGTGATGGTGCCACCGTTTCGGATCAGCCGCTGGCGTACGATTCGGTACATGGCCATGTACGCCACTGCAAATATCAACAAGCCGGTGATGGCGACGGCCGGGTTGAAGATAAAAATGGCGACAGCCATCAATGCCGCCATCACGATGCGGGCGTTCATCTGCATGAACGGGTTGATAATCCCGTTGGTTATCCGCGTACATTCCTGTGCAATCTGGTTGGTCAGTTGGCTGCTGCTGCCGCTGGCGTGGAAAAGCCAGGGCTGGTGCATGTAATGCTTGTAAAGCCGGCTGCTCAGTTCCGCACCCACCCGTGCGCCATACATGGACAGGCGCCAGATGGTGAACATGGAGATCATGGCCGCCAGAGTCAGTGCGATCAGTACGCCAATACCCGTCCAGAACAGGAAAGCCCGGGGGTCTTCAAGGCCGCTGAGGCGGTAGAGGTCGCCTACCATGCCGTCGCCCCGGAGTTGGCTCATGTCGCCTACCAGGGCCATGAAGGGGCCGATGGAGAGGACGCTGCCCAACTCTGCGAAGGCCATAAGGACGACCAGGAACTGGAGCCTGCGTAACTTTTTGCGCTGCTCATCGGTTAGTAACGAGTAAAGTTCTTTCAGTTGTTTAAGCATTCAAGCGTCAGGCTCTGTTTTTGCTGCGAAATATTCAGTGAGCTCAGCCGTGGCCTGTTTCAGGCTTTGGGCATCCTGGTCTTTGCCGGATAACAGCAGGTCTTCCGGGTGGGTTACGCCCCAGTTTATTTTCAGGGTCGGGTCGTTCCAGCGGATTGAGCGTTCATACTCAGGTGCGTAAAAATCCGTGCATTTGTACTGAAAATCCGCGGTGTCACTGGTTACCAGAAACCCGTGGGCAAACCCCGGCGGCACCCACAGCATTCGTTTGTTTTCTTCCGAGAGGTATTCCCCTACCCACTGGCCGAAGGTGGGTGAGTTGGTGCGCAGGTCGACGGCTACGTCGAACACTTCGCCCCGGGTGACTCGTACCAGTTTGCCCTGGGGCTGT
>Ga0114984_1000493_pt1 | contig 15231 bp, 12 predicted proteins | sample Shrwel1BS1Day1_FD_96987 | JGI IMG/M metagenome (GOLD analysis project Ga0114984, IMG submission 96987) | Subsurface microbial communities from deep shales in Ohio, USA - Utica-3 well 1 S-1-Day1 | ecosystem: Environmental > Aquatic > Deep subsurface > Shale gas/oil reservoir > Produced water/Flow... | reverse complement strand
GCCAACGCAAAAAACCTATAACCTGAACAGAGCCTTGTGCGGAGGGCTTCAAATGGAAAGCAATCTTTTTCACCTGCAATACGCTATAGATACGTTTTATTTCCTGGTGTGCGGCGCATTAGTCATGTGGATGGCCGCCGGCTTTGCCATGCTGGAATCCGGCCTGGTGCGAGCCAAGAACACCACTGAAATCCTGACCAAGAACGTCGCGCTGTTCGCGATTGCCTGCATCATGTACCTGGTCTGCGGTTACGCCATCATGTACGGCGGCAGCATCTTCCTGTCCGGTATTGCCGACGTGGACGTTACCGGTGTGTTGGGCGATTTCGCCGGCCGTGAGGACGGCTTCGAGGGTGGTTCCATCTACTCCGGCGCCTCGGACTTCTTCTTCCAGGTGGTATTCGTCGCCACGGCCATGTCCATCGTTTCCGGTGCGGTGGCGGAGCGCATGAAGCTCTGGGCCTTCCTGGTCTTTGCAGTATTCATGACCGGCTTCATCTATCCGATGGAAGGTGCCTGGACCTGGGGCGGCGCCTCTGTGTTCGGCATATACAACCTGGGCGACCTCGGCTTCAGTGACTTTGCCGGCTCCGGTATCGTGCACATGGCCGGTGCCGCTGCGGCCCTGGCTGGCGTCCTCCTGATGGGTGCCCGTAAAGGCAAGTACGGCCCGAACGGCGAAATCCACGCCTTCCCGGGTGCCAACCTGCCGCTGGCTACCCTCGGCACCTTCATTCTGTGGATGGGCTGGTTCGGCTTCAACGGTGGCTCGGTGCTGAAACTGGGCGACATTGCCAGCGCCAACTCCGTGGCCATGGTGTTCCTGAACACCAACACCGCGGCTGCCGGTGGCGCGGTTGCGGCGCTGATCACTGCTCGCCTGATGTTCGGCAAGGCCGACCTGACCATGCTGCTCAACGGTGCCCTGGCCGGACTGGTGGTGATCACTGCCGAACCGTCTACTCCGGGCGCCCTGACGGCCACCGTCTTCGGTGCCATCGGCGGTGTCCTGGTAGTGCTCAGCATCGTGACCATGGACAAGCTGCGCATCGACGATCCGGTGGGCGCCATCTCCGTGCACGGCGTGTGCGGTCTGCTCGGCCTGCTGCTGGTGCCGGTTACCAACGGTGACGCCAGCTTCAGCGGCCAGATCATCGGTGCCATCACCATCTTCGTCTGGGTCTTCGTGGCCAGCCTGGTTGTCTGGGGCATTCTGAAAGCCGTCGTCGGCCTGCGGGTCAGCGAGGAAGACGAGTACGAAGGTGTGGACCTGTCCGAGTGTGGTATGGAGGCCTATCCGGAGTTTGTCAGCGGCAAGCCGTGAGGCCGCTGTGACACAGGGGTCAGATGAAAGCGCTCATCTGACCCCTGCTTCTCCACACCTTCCTTTGGCCAGAACCAATGCGAATGATCGAAAGGCGATCACTGCCTGAAGTCTATATCAGACTCGGGAAGTGGTCTGATTTTGCGTCACGCTTCCCCCGGAATAACCGGATCCCCCAAAGCCTCCAGCATGAACTGGGGCATGGCCAGGGCACCGTGATGCACGCCCGGGTTGTAATAGCGGGTGACAAACGGGCGGTTCGCTGCATCTTCCTCCCGGAAATAACGCAAGGGGTTGTGCTTGCTGGCCATGGTGCAGCTCCACCAGCCCGTCGGATAGACCGGCTGAGGGAACGGCAGGGTCTGTACATGCCCGAAACCGGCCTTGCGCATGTCCTCATGAATGGACTTGATGATGGTGCCGGTGTGCAGCAGCGGTGATTCGCTCTGCTGGACAATGATGCCGCCTTCCCGGAGCGCCAGCATGGCATCCCGGTAGAAATCCAGGGCGAACAGGCCTTCGGCGGGGCCGACCGGATCGGTGCTGTCGATGATGATCAGGTCAACGCTGTCGGGCTCGATATCACGCATCCACTGGATACCGTCACCGAAAAAGAAGTTGGCCCGGGGGTCGTCATTGGCCTCGCAAAGTTCCGGGAAATACTTCTCGGACATGCGGGTCACCCGCTCGTCAATTTCCACCTGCCAGGCTTCTTCCACCCCCGGATGCTTCAGCACTTCCTTGAGGGTGCCACAGTCACCGCCGCCGACAATGACCACTTTTTCCGGATCCTTGTGGGTGAACAGGGCCGGATGGGTCATCATTTCGTGGTACAGGAAGTTGTCACGGGTGGTCAGCATCACGCAGCCGTCCAGCACCATCAGGTTGCCGAAGGTTTCGGTCTCGTAGATTTCGAGTTTCTGGAACGGTGTCTGCTCCTCATGCAGTTTCTTCTTCACCTGCAGGGAAAAAGCCGTACCCTGATCCTGAAAGACCTCGGTAAACCATCCCTCGTTCAATGCTGTCATGTGTTGCCTCCCGCTGTGCACCATGGGCTATGTTGAAAGGGGCGTATTGTAGGGCCGGGATCCCGGCAGCCAAAGCATTTATGCCGTCCCGGAAGCAGGTATTTTCCACATCCGGTTCTTTCAGCCAACGGATGTTGGCCCTACAATGGCGCCCATATTCCCGGCACCCGTCCGGCCCGGTTTCCTGACAGGATAGCAAGCATGAGCGAAGCCAGCGGCACCCCTGCCCACAAGGTCTACAACATCGCCCACTGGAGCGACGGCTACATTGGCGTCAACCCGCAGGGTGAGGTCCTGATAAGGCCGGACCGGGGCCGCACCCGGGCAGCCATCAATCTGCCCGAACTGACCCGCAGCCTCAGCCAGTCCGGAGTGCAACTGCCGGTACTGATCCGTTTCACCGATATTCTTCATGACCGGGTCAACACCCTTTGCAATGCGTTTAACCGTGTTGCCACGGATCAGGGCTACCGGGGCCGCTACACTGCGGTCTACCCGATCAAGGTCAACCAGCAGCGCCGGGTGGTGGAAGAACTGCTGGCGGCAGAGCCCGCTGCCTCTGCCGGCCAGATCGGCCTCGAGGCGGGCAGCAAGCCGGAACTGATGGCGGTACTGGCGATGTCCCGCCAGAACGGCTCAGTGATTGTCTGCAACGGCTACAAGGACCGTGAATACATTCGTCTTGCCCTGATTGGCCAGAAACTGGGGCACCGGGTTTTTATCGTGGTCGAGAAACAATCCGAATTGCCCCTGATCCTGGAGCAGGCCCGGGAGCTTGAGGTGACCCCGCTGATCGGCGTCCGTGCCCGCCTGGCCACCATCGGCAAGGGCAACTGGCAGAACACCGGGGGCGAGAAATCGAAATTTGGCCTCTCCGCCAGCCAGGTCCTGGACGTGGTGGAAACCCTGCGCGACGCCGGCGCCCTGGAGTCCCTGCAACTGTTGCACTTCCATCTGGGCTCGCAGATTGCCAACATCCGGGATATCCAGACCGGCCTGAAGGAATGCGCCCGCTTCTATACCGAGCTTCACAGCCTCGGGGCCCCTATCGGAACCGTGGATATCGGCGGCGGCCTGGGGGTGGATTACGAAGGCACCCGCTCCCGCAGCAGTTGTTCCATGAACTACAGCGTGTCGGAATACGCCTACAACGTGGTCCATGTGCTCCAGGCCGAATGCGAGCGCCAAGGTATTCCGCACCCGGATCTCATCAGTGAGTCCGGGCGAGCCCTGACCGCCCACCACTCGGTGCTGGTCACCAACGTCATCGACCAGGAGCAGCCGGACAACCGCACCCCAGGCAAACCGGAGGCAGAGGCGCCGGCGCCCCTGCACGATCTCTGGCGCGACCTGGGCAGCCTCGAGGACAGCGAATCGCTCCGCTCGCTGGCGGAGATCTACCACGACGTGCTGCATGCCATGGCCGAAGTGCACAGCCAGTTTGCCCACGGACTGCTGTCACTGACCGAACGGGCCCGGGCGGAAACCCTCTACACGCGCTGCTGCCGTCTGCTCAAAAGCCGGCTCGACAGCGCCAACCGTGCCCACCGGGAAATCATAGACGAGCTCAATGAGAAGCTGGCCGACAAACTGTTTGTTAACTTCTCGCTGTTCCAGTCCCTGCCGGATGTCTGGGGCATCGACCAGATCTTCCCGGTGATGCCAATCAACGGCCTGAACCGCCCCCTGACCCGGCGCGCCGTCATCCAGGACATCACCTGCGATTCCGACGGCCGTATCGACCGGTATGTCGACGGCCAGGGCATCGAGACCACCCTGCCCCTGCCGGAAGAAAACGGCGACGGGCCGCTGCTGATGGGCTTCTTCATGACCGGCGCCTACCAGGAAATACTGGGCGACATGCACAACCTGTTCGGCGACACCCACTCCGTGGACGTTCGCCTGGACGACCAGGGCGGTTATGCCATCGGCGAACCCATCACCGGCGACACGGTGGCCAAGGTGCTGCGCTACGTGAATTTCGAGCCGGAGCAGCTGCTGGAAGCGTATCGCCGGAAGTTCTCCGCCAGCGATCTGTCAGAAAGCCGGCAGAAGGCCCTGCTGGCTGAATTGGCCGCGGGACTGGAAGGCTACACCTATCTGGAGGAATAGCCACCGGTGCAGTCGCCTCTCTGCACCAGACCTGAACGATCCGCCCTGGAAGCGGCAACCGGGGATGTGGTGTGCCGGGGGATGTGGTGTGCCGGGGCGGCCTTGCCTGAAGCTGCACCTTGCGCAGTTTTTTCTGTCTCCGCCTCAGCCGGATCAGGCGAAACGGGACAACATACAGATCAGTGCCCCCTGACGACGGGTGCCGGTTTTCCGGAACAGGCTGTTGAGGTGGTATTTGATCGTCTCCCGTGAACGCCCCGACAGCTCCGCAATCTCTTTCAAACTGAGCCCCTCCAACAACTCCAATGCCACCCGCGACTCGGCTTCCGTGAAATTGAAGGTATCGCGGAACAGCTCCGGGTTGATTTCCGGCCGGGCGCTCCAGTCATGCAGCGTAATCAACGCTCCTTTACCCCGGGAACCATCGTCTCCGCCTCCCGCTAACGGAGTGATTACCAGCGTGACGGGGTGTTCCCCATGCTGAATCTGCAGTACCCGGTCCGGCCCGTGCCCCTGGCTTATGGAATCTTCCACCGCCCTGGCCAGTAAAGTGGAGAATTGCCGGGTTCGCCCTGCTCCCCGGGCAATCAGTGTACCTTCCCTGTCAAGCCTTAATCCCACCCCGCGGGCAAGAATGTCATTTGCCATGGTGTTACCGAACACCACCCGGAAAGCCCCATCGCAGATCAGAATGCCCCGGTTGAGTCTCTCCAGGGCGAGTCGCTCTGCAGCGAGCCGGAAATGCTGGTGACTCAGCTGGGTATAGAGATCCACGGCACGGTTGATATGGGGCAGGAACTGGTCAAACACCCGCAACTCTTCCCGGGTGAAATCAGGCTGCTGATCATTGCGCTGGATACCGAAAAAGTTGAGACAGGCCCCGTCAAGACAGCCAATGGCACCCGCCTCTTCGCTGGCTCCGTAGCTCTCAAGCCATTCCCTGGTAAGGGTTTTCTTCCCGAGATGGTCACTGCCCGGCCCCGGCTCCAGATTGCTGGCAACAAAGCGCCATTCACCCTGGCGTTTCAGCTCAATGGCGGTCTCGACCAGCACATCCTGGTGGGCAACATGCCCCGAATAGAACGCCAGTGCTTCACCGGGAATATTGACCGCCCAGTCTCCCACCAATGAATTGCTTTCCAGGTTATAAATGGAAAACGCAGCACCATGCCCCCGAAACACCTCGACAAATCGCCTGAGAAACGGAAAGAAACCCTCCTGATCGGTCACGGCATCATAAATCAGACCAATCAGTTCATGGATTTCCGGTGACAGCACACTCCTTTGACTGACCCGGCTCAACTGCCTGACCTCTTCAACGAATACTTTGTAAACCTGGCAGCAAAGACACTTACTCGAAATGCTTCTGCCGCCGATTTTCCAGGAATTTTCTATATCCTACATGGCCGTCGTTACATTTCTTATACAATGTTACACAAAAGGCGGGCATTCCTCCCCCAAACGGGTGGGGCCAGAATCCGGTGTCTGGTCCATAACTTCCCTTACCCTCCAGGCAGGCGAGGCTTATATAAGGATGCCGGTTCCGGCGCATTGGATTAATCAAGGAGTTGTTATGTCCAGTTTCAGAAAACTCACCCTGGCAGTGGCCATTTCATCCACAGTAGCCCTTGCAGGCTGCGTTGACGACGACGACAACGACGATGGGGGCGTGGTCAGCACCGACGAGACCATTTCCGGTACCGCAACGGCCCCGGCTGGCGTGGTCGGCCGATTCGAGACCCGCAACCTGTTCGAGATTGCCGCGGAATTTTTTATATCGCCCGCAGCAGCTACGATTAGCGGGCTTGCACCGATCCAGGATGCCGAGGTGGAACTGATCCGCGTCGACGACCAGGGCAGTCAGGTGGGCGAGGTACTGGCAAGCACCACAACGTCCACTGAGGGCGTTTATGAACTGACCCTTCCCCAGGGTGTCAACCTGGCGGGCAACCTGGTCGTGCGCATTAACGGCGCCAACCAATCCCTCCGCGCCCAGGTGGTGGATCATGATGTGGATATTTCCCCTGTTTCCGAGTTCATACTGACAAAATTCCTCGAAACCGGTGCGCACCTGGGTCAGCTCCAGCTGGACGAGGTGGCCAGCCTGAGCGACAAGGTCGAGGAGTTCGACATGAACGCCGGATCGGATCTTGACGCAACGTTCGGGATTCTGGAAACGGAGGTCGGTGACTTCGTGGAAAACAAGGTTGCCGTCGTCGCCGGCGGCAAGGGTGATGCCGGTTCGGTAGCGGGTGACTATCGCAGCGTGTCATTCTCGCTGGAAATGAGCGATAGAGACAATTACGAGCCCGGCTCTTATGGCCACAGCGTCGGGGCTTCCACCTACCGTTTTGCTGACGGCGGTGAGGCCATAGTGACCATCACCCTGAACGATGAAGAGGACATAGACGGCAGCCTTGGGGGCACCTCTATTAATCCACCCTCTTGGCTGGATCACGAGACTTCTCCGTCGACCGCAGTCAATGAGACCTTCAGCGGAACCCTCACTCAGTCCGGCATACTCTCCGTCGAAAGCGATTTTGAAGAGGACTTTGAGATTGATGATGGAATTGAGGGGTTGCGCTTGCCCGCGATGGTCCACAACCTGGTGCAGGCAGGCGATAATGGAACGTTCATTGCCCAGGCCAACGAGACAGCCGTTCGTTACCAAATTACTGAGACCGACGGTGGCGCCGAACCCGTTCTCGACACAGACATGAAACTCGGTGATGAGATCTCTCGCTCCATGGAGTTCTTTGCCCGGCAACCGACCGGTTTCGAAGTGGCTGCCTTGCAAGATGCCGTGTTCGGAGCGGTATTTATCGGCTCGGAACTCAGCAAGAATGTGGTCAGGAACGGCACCACCAGCAGCATTAGCCTGGAGACCCAGGTCAACACCGTGACTTTCGGGGGCGGTGACACCGTTGACGTCTCCGCGGTGACAGAAGGCCATGGCCACTTCATCAGTCAGACCCCAGCCGGCCCTGAATATGAGGCGACGACTGAGGTCGCCGAGACGGGTATCCCGTTGGTTATCTCGGCCAATGGCGACATCGAATTCGTGGACGAGGAGCCAGCCGACGGTTTCATCAACGAAGCCAAGGATTTTATCGCCATATATGAGGGCGAAGGCGAGCCTGATAATTATTCCAGTGTCGGGCTGACCCTGATGACAAAACTGCCTGACACCAAACCCAGCGTGGCGGGCAAGCGCTTCCGGATGCAGCTGATGTCCATGGCACTGGATTCTCAGGACTCTCAACCGGAGTTCCTGCTCTCCAGCAGCAAGTTCAATACTGTCCTCACCATGGGCAGTGAAACCGAAGGCACCCTCGATGGCAGCCTACTGGAGGTCGGTCGGACCGGGCTGGCCGGCCAGTTATCGGTCGACACTGCCAGATTGGAGGCCGTATCTGTCGACGCCGAAATCGGCGCCACCGGAGCCACCACACTCACTATCGACAGCGGTGATGGAGACACTACCATCCTGGATGGCTTCTTCAATGAAGATGCCAGTCTGGGCGTGTTTGCCCTGCGTTCGTTACCTGGCGAGGGCGAGCCGAACGAACTGGGCCTGTTGGTTCTGACCGCTCCGACCCCACCCGACGCCTGACCACCAGCTCCCGGACCACCAGCCACAGGCGGACCCGTAACGGGTCCGCTTTTTTATGCCCGGACTGCATGGTGGCCACCGCCAGAGCTGGGGTACAATCGGCACCGGCTTACCCTTGTACCCTTTGTACCCTTGCCGGACCGGGGATCTCGTGACACATCCTGAGCAAACCGACGATTACAGTTTTCGTTTCGGAGGAATAGAACGCCTGTATGGCCGCCGGGCCCTGGATGCCTTCCGGCAGTCACATATCGCCATCGTCGGCCTCGGCGGTGTCGGCTCCTGGGCGGCTGAGGCGCTGGCCCGTAGCGGAATCGGCACCCTGACGCTGATCGATATGGACGACATCTGCGTGTCCAACACCAACCGCCAGCTGCATGCACTGGAGGGGCAGTATGGGCGCCCCAAGACCGACGCCATGGCCGATCGCCTGAGAGCCATCAATCCCCATGCCGATGTCCGGGCCCATTTTGGCTTCCTGACCACGAAAAATGCCGCCGGACTGATTACCCCCGAGATGTCCGGGGTGGTGGATGCCATCGACAGCGTCAAGGCCAAGGCCGCCCTGATCGCCCACTGCCAGCGGCGCAAGATTCCACTGGTTTGTGCCGGAGGAGCCGGTGGCCAGATGGATCCGACCCGGATTCAGGTGGCAGACCTTGCCAAAACCACCCAGGACCCGTTGCTCGCGAAGGTTCGCAACCTGTTGCGGCGGGAATACGGTTTCTCCCGCAACCCCAGGCGGCGATTTGGCATAGAGGCCGTATACTCACTTGAGCAGCTCACCTATCCTGCGGGAGATGGTGAAGTGTGCCTGCAGAAACCAGCCGGCAACGGCCCGGTCCGGCTGGACTGCGCCTCCGGCTTTGGCGCCGCCAGCCCCGTCACCGCCAGTTTCGGCTTTGTTGCGGCCTCGCGCCTGCTCAACCGTATTGCCCGGTGCGCCAACCTGTAATTCAAAGGACCTGAAAACCTATGCCTCTCAGCACTGTCATGGTTCTCGCCAGCATCGGCGTCCTGTCCCTGTTCTGCCAGTGGCTGGCCTGGCGGGTACGAATGCCCGCTATCCTGTTCCTCCTGGCCGGCGGTATTGCCGCGGGACCGCTCTTCGGCTTCCTGGTACCGGAGCAGGTCTTCGGGGACCTGCTGTTCCCGTTGGTTTCGCTGGCGGTGGCCATAATCCTGTTCGAGGGCAGCCTGACTCTGCGCTACGAGGAAATTCGCGGCCATGGCAAGATGGTACGCAACCTGGTGCCGGTCGGCTCCGTCGTCACCTGCCTGATTGCTACCCTGGTAGCACGCTGGGCGCTTGGGGTGTCCTGGGAGGTTGCCTTGCTGTTCGGCGCCATTTCCATCGTTACCGGTCCTACCGTGATTACGCCCCTGCTGAGATCGGTCCGCCCGAAGTCCAGACTGGCCAACATCCTGCGCTGGGAAGGCATCATCATCGATCCGGTGGGCGCGCTGCTCGCAGTGCTGGTATTCGAGGGTATCGTCTCCTGGGGTCAGGGTAACGTTTTCGGCCACTCCCTCTATATCTTCGGCAAGACCCTGCTGGTGGGTATCCTGATCGGGGCGGCCGCGGGCTATCTCAACGGCCTGGTGCTGCGAAAGCACTGGATGCCCCAGTACCTGCACAATGCCGGCACCCTGACTTTCATGCTCGGGGCCTATGCCATTTCCAATGAACTGGCCCACGAATCCGGCCTGCTTACCGTCACCATCATGGGCATCTGGATGGCCAACATGAAGCGGGTGCCAACCGAAAGCATACTCGAGTTCAAGGAGTCCCTCAGCGTCCTGCTGATCTCCGCCCTGTTCATCATCCTGGCTGCCAGGGTGGAGTTCTCCGCCATTGCCGAGCTGGGCCGGGGCCTGGTCGTGGTCCTCGCCGCCCTGATGCTGGTGGCGCGCCCCCTGAGTATCTTCCTGTCAGCCATCGGCACCGACCTCAACCTCCGGGAAAAACTGTTCCTTGGCTGGATTGCACCCCGGGGTATCGTGGCGGCCGCGGTCTCGGCGTTGTTCTCATTCCAGCTCCAGAAGCTCGGCTATGAAAGCTCCGGCACCCTGGTACCACTGGTATTCATGCTGATCATTGCCACCGTCACCCTGCAGGGCCTGACGGCGCGCCCGGTGGCACGGTTGCTCAATGTCGCGGAACCGGCCGCATACGGCTTCCTGATCCTGGGTGCCAACAATGTCGCCCGGATGATTGCCCTGGCCCTGAAGAAACACGAGGTTCCGGTTACCCTGGCCGACACCAACTGGGAGAACGTGCGCCAGGCCCGGATGGAAAATCTGCAGGTCTACTTCGGCAATCCTGTGTCGGAACACGCCTCGACCCACCTGGACCTGACCGGCATCGGCAAACTGCTGGTCATCTCCCCCTACAAGCACATGAACGCGCTGGCCACGTACTATTTCCTGGACTGGTTCGGAAAAAACTGTGTATTCAGCCTGGCTGAAGGAGAGCAGGATCAGAAGGCCCGTTACCAGACGGCGGAGAAGATCCAGATGACCCGGGGCCTGTTCGACGGCGTCAGCTATGCAAAGCTGGCCAGCCTGGCCAGCCAGGGCTATACGGTGAGGACCACCCGGCTGAGCGAGGAATTCAGCTACCAGGATTTCCTGGAGAAATACCAACGCCAGGCCCTGGTACTGTTTGTGTTCGACAGCAAGGGTTACATCTCGCCGGTGTGCAAGATGGAAGATCTGAAACCGGAGGAAGACTGGGAGCTGATCAGCCTGGTACCGCCCCAGCCGCAGAAGGAACGCAGGGAGAAAAACAACGGAGGGAAAGCCGCGAAGGCCGAGACCGAAGACGCGGAAGAAGAAGCGGCAGAAAAGGACTGAGGGGCAGAGCCTTCAGCGGACGTCAAGAGCCCTCAGCGGCAGTCCAGTACCAGCTTGCCGCGGACATGCCCACCCTCAAGCGCTTCGTGGGCTTCCCGCACCTGATCGAGGGTAAACCGGCCGTCGACGTGCACCCGCACATCGCCGTCCTCGATCAGCTCGGCAATCTCCTCCAGGTGGAAGACATCCGGGCGTACAGTCATGCCATGGGCCCGCAGGCCCATCTCTTCGGCGGCGCTGATAATCTCGTCCGCCGTTACCGTGGGAATGGTCACCAGAACACCGCTTTCACTCAGGGTATGCAGTGAACGCTTGCCTGCATCCCCTCCTATCAGGTCCAGCACCATGTCCAGGCCATAACATTCATCGGCGAAGTCGGTGGTGTGGTAATCGATCACTTCATGAACCCCCAGTTCCGCCAGGAAATCACGGTTGCGTGCGGAAGCCGTGGCAATCACATGGGCACCCCGCTCCAGGGCGAACTGCACCGCAAAATGGCCGACACCACCGGCACCGGCGTGGATCAGGATCTTCTGCCCGGATTCCAGCTTGCCCATCTCGAACAGCCCCTGCCAGGCCGTCAGCGCCGCCACGGGCACGCCTCCGGCCGCCACCAGGTCCAGTTCCTCCGGCACGATCGCCAGCTCATCGGCGGCAGCCAGGGCATACTCGGCGTAGCCTCCGCCGGCGGCCGGGAACCCCACCATGCCCATCACGCGATCTCCCGGTGCCAGGATAGTGACTCCGTCGCCCACTGCGACAACCTCGCCGGCCACATCATATCCGGGCGTCCACGGCAGCGAGTTCTCGATCTGGCGCGCCGCAAAGCCCAGGCCCTTGCGGGTCTTCCAGTCAATGGGGTTCAGGCCTGCACCATGAACCCGAACCAGCACCTGGCCATCCTCAGGCTGTGGCACCGGGCTCTCGACCACCTGCAGGACATCCCGTTCACCAAAACGGTCATAGACCACGTGGCGCATGGAAGTATCGGTATTGTTTTCGTTGGTAAATTCCACGGGTCCCTCCAGACATCGGTGGTTCACTATCGATGGTAACTATCGGTGCCAATTGAGGCAGACGCTTTCAGACTAGCAGAAAACCGGTCCGGGGGAAGACTCAGTTCCGGACCAGGCCCTTGCCGCCGCTGACCGAGGCGGCCGACAGGATCTCGGCAAACTCCTTCGGTGCCCGCGACGGTCGCTGGGTTTTCATGTTGACGCAGGCATGAGTGGAGACGGCCCGCACCAGGGTTTTGCCATCCGCCGGGCGCACCAGTTGGAATTGGCGGGAGGAACGGAAGCGCCCGTCAAACCCGGTGAGCCAGGTACCGAGGATGAGCCGGTCCCCGGCGTTGGCGGGAGCCAGATAATCGATCCCGGTACGGGTAATCGCCATGGCCCTGCCAGTGGCCTCGTGCAACTCCCAGGTCATGCCCAGGCTCTGGATGTGAGCCCAGCTGACGTCTTCCAGCCAGCGGACGTAAACCACGTTATTGGCGTGCCCGAGGCGATCGGTGTCCTCCTCGCGCACGGTAATTTCGAGGGTGAAGGGATCCGGCAGATCCCAGTCAATGTTCTGTTCGGCGGTCATTCGTCAGTGTCTCCGAGCCCCGGAATGGCGTGCAGCGGTAGCCGCCCGATACGGTCGTTGTGAAGTGAACCAAAGTACAGAACCCCGTCATGGGGAGTCACCGAGGTGATTTCCTGCAGGTGGGTGCCGCGGGTATCGTGCAGGCTGGCAACCGGATTGCCGTACCGGTCGAAAGCCACCACCAGACCATACGCCTGCGGGGCAGGTTTCAGGCTGTCCGGCAGCTTCGCGACCAGGTCTTTGAGCCAGGGCCTCCGATGCAGGGCATCAACCCGGGCGTTCCGCAGTGTGGGGAATGCCACCCAGTAACGGCCATCTCCATCCACCGCCAGGTTATCGGGGAATCCTGGCAGGTTGTCGGCAAATACCTCGGCCCGACCGGCCCGGGGGCCTTGCAGCCAATAGCGCAGGATACGGTATTTCCAGGTCTCGTTGACGAGGACAAAGTCTCCGTCCGGCGAAACCGCGACACCGTTGGCGAAGTACAGGTTACCGGGCATGACCTCGGCCCGCCTGGTGCGGGGCGAATAACGCAGAAGGCGTCCATGGGGGCGCATTTCCAGCAGGTCGAGCTGGTAATCCGGCTGATGGAAACGCGAACTGGCATCGGTAAAATAGATGGTGCCATCCGGGCCGATGTCCACGTCGTTGGTAAACCGGAACGGGGTGCCCCCGGCTTCACGGGCCAGCACGGTTATGGTCTTGTCCGGGGCAATGGACAGCAGACCTTTCCAGGCATCCGCAACGATCAGGTTGCCCTCGCGGTCAAACACCATCCCCAAGGGGCGGCCGCCGGTCTCGAGCCACTTTTCCATGCGACCGTCCGGAAAGACCCGGATGATGAAGCCGTCCCGGGTACCGCTGTAAAGAAGGCCATCCGGTCCGACAGTGGTGTCTTCCGGGCCATAGGCCTGGCCACGGGCCAGCAGGTCCGCCAGCCGAAGCCGTTCGTTGGCTGCCAGGGCACCGGTCAGAGGCGGTGGCGAGGGCGGATCCCAGGCCTTGCTGTCAACGGGCGACGGCGTCAGCAGAAAACTGCCGAGCATAATAAACACCACCAGCAACCCGATCAAAAACCACTTCACAGGGTGTGTCATAAAGTGCGCCCCACTGTTGTTATTTTCCGGTTCTCCCGCCATGACAATGGCCTAACCATAGCAGACGCGGGCCAGACCATGAAAACAGACCGTGCCAGACGGCTCAGGCATCAGTCCTCACTCTCGAGGAAACGGCGACAAAGGGCCGCAAAGGTATCGGCCTTTTCGGCATGCAGCCAGTGACCGGTATCCTGAATGATCCGGAGTTCGGCCGAAGGAAACAGGCGCATGATCCGGTCACGGTGCTTTTCCTGGATGTAGGCGGATTCTGCGCCCTTGAGGAACAGGACCGGGCCGTTGAAGGGACCGTCACCCTCGGGGGCTTTGGCCAGCTTCTCATAGCAGGCGTCGATCACCGGCAGATTCAGCCGCCACCGGAACATGGGGCCATCAGCAGCCTGCTCTTCGCCGGGCACCCGCTCCAGATTCTTCAGCAGGAACTGCCGGACGCCGGGCGTCCCGACGAACTCCGCCAACAGCCTGTCGGCGTCCCGACGGGAGCGCACGCGGGTCAGGTCAAGACTTCTCAGCCCCTCGAGAATGGCGTCGTGGCGGGGTTTGTAGCTGACCGGCGCGATATCCGCCACAATCACTTTCTCCACCCGCTCCGGCGCCATGAGGGCCACCTGCATGGCCACCTTGCCCCCCATGGAATGCCCCAGGAGTGAAGCTTTGTCGAGCCCCCGGGCATCCATGTAGGCAAGTACATCCCCGGCCATGGAGGGGTAGTCCATGCTGTCAGTATGCGGGGAGTTGCCGTGGTTACGTTCGTCCAGGGCGTGAATCTGCCATTCATCCTGCAGCCGGCGCGCGATCCCTCCCAGGTTTTCCAGTGACCCGAACAGGCCATGCAACAGGACCAGGGGTTTGCCTTCGCCGGTGATTCGATGATTCAGCTCGACACTCATGAACAGAAAGCCTCCGCATTGAAAAGGATTGTCCCCGCCTGCTATGGGGCACAAAGATTTCCTGTTCCATACAACACCTCCATCAAGCAAGTATGCATTCATTACTCCAACCTGATGGGATGATGCTATCGTTGCATCGGAAACAGGCCGTTGACAAGTATGGCCCATACGCCTGACATTCTGTACCAGTGTCCATGACAGCCTGTTCACTTTCAGAAGGAATGTTGTGAGTTCCCCGCACCCGGATACCCTGGCAGCCCCTGCTCCCGGCGTTGCCGCCGACTACCATGCCCCGGGCGAAATCGCTTTCCTGCCGGGCTTTTCCGGACTCAGCGCCTTCGGTCGGGCACGCAAGCGCCGGACCGGCCAGGCACCGGCCCGGCGTCGGGCCGAACAGCCGGGCGCCGCCCCGGATGATTCCGGGAGATCATCATGACGGAGGGCTTATCCCTGATTGCGATTGCTGTCGGCCTGTTTTACCTGGGCGCACTGGCATGCATCTACCGTATCCTGCTGACCTACCGCACACCCCAGGGGGCCATAGCCTGGATCATAGGCCTGCTCGGCATTCCCTACGTCACCGTGCCCCTGTTTCTGCTGATCGGCCGGAACCGGTTCGGTGGCTACGTGAGGGCCAGGCGTATGGGGGACGAATCCCTCACCGCGCTGCTGAACCGGTTTGAACAACAGACCACCTCGATTC
>Ga0114984_1000492_pt1 | contig 15233 bp, 17 predicted proteins | sample Shrwel1BS1Day1_FD_96987 | JGI IMG/M metagenome (GOLD analysis project Ga0114984, IMG submission 96987) | Subsurface microbial communities from deep shales in Ohio, USA - Utica-3 well 1 S-1-Day1 | ecosystem: Environmental > Aquatic > Deep subsurface > Shale gas/oil reservoir > Produced water/Flow... | reverse complement strand
GCCCCTTACCGTACAGGTCTTCCGGTTTACCCGGATAATCTCTCCGTGTTTTTGCCGACTGCCTTCGCCGAAGGTGACGGCTTCTCCTGACTGCCATTGCCGGGCCTGGTGACGGCGGTCGGGAAGCTCCAAGGGCGCGGCCGGAAGCTCAAGCCCCCGGGTACGGGCCTGTTCGGCAAGAAAGTGCCGGGTAGCGGCCGCTCGCCCGCTCTCGTGCAACTGGTCGAGAATCCCGTAGAAATGCCGGTTGTGGACCGACCCGTAGGAACGCTGGCCGGCGCTGTACTGGAGCAGGTGGGAAAACTCATGGCAGCAGGTATGGGCCAGCAGGTTCAGGGTGCTCAGCTCACCATCAAAATAACCGCGCCCCCGGATTTCCCGGGTGGACAGCCATCCATCGGCAGTCTCTGGCTGCCACTTGGCGGCGATCATGCGCAGCCCGTAGTTGATCAGGTGCTGCTTATTCCGGGGCTCGTAGCGATGGTAGGTGGCCTGCCCGGACCCGACCCGGCAACGCAGGGCACCCCCGGTGGACTGTGAGCTCAGCCAGTCCGCAGCAGGCCGCCAGAGGATATCCCGGGTGGCCTCGCACATGAGGTGGCCGATCTGGTGTAGGGCAGAAGATGAGTCGCGCATGATGAACCTGTTGTGCAGGAGATCATCTTAACGGCGCCCGGCAGGCAGCACAAATGAAACGGCTGGCCCAGGGGCCAGCCGTTTTCCTCGATCGGACCGTTGGTCTCAGGCCTCGATCGGCGAACGCCAGTCGTCGGCACCGGACGTCCCGGCCACAGTGTGCTCCCAGGTGACCTTGCGGTAGGACAGGGAAACCGTCACCAACTGGGTGAAGTCGGCATTTCCGGCATCCTGGCAGTGGGGCATGTTGCAGTTGATGTCGATGATGGTGGCATCTTCCAGGATAGTGGAGAAGAAGTGTTCCTGTTTACCTTCAACGGAGGTGCGGTACCACTTCAGCTCGACCTTCGGCAGCATTTCGCCGGAGGCCAGGGCGTTGTACATCAGCGGGGTGGCCTTGTTCAGGGCGGAGGTGAACTTGAACGGCTTGTGAACCCGCTGGCCGGAAGGCTGGCCGGACTGGGGGTCGGTCGGCACGGTGACCACGTGGCTGAATTCCTGAACCAGAACCTCGTCTTCGTGGCCTTCCACGTAAATGTTACCGACAGAATCGGAGGTGAATGCGCCGGCGGTGATGTTGCCCTGGGTCTGGCCTTCGATACTGATATAGCAGGGTGTTGGCATGGGTCTGCTCCTTGACTTGATGAATGATGGTCCCCGGGTATTTCCCTGGACGCCCATGTTATTAACAAGCCTCGTGCCAGTTTCTTTAATTCCATTAAAACCAATGAGATAGGTATTTTATCCGGGATTCCTTACGGGCTGCAGGCAACACTGTGCCTGCATCGTGGGCCAGAGTTTGCCACGGTGGCAAGAAATGGCCCGGAGCAAGTCGTTACGGGAAAGACGTCAGCGCAGGCGGAAACGAACCGGCATTGCAGCATGAGTTTGACGGTCTTTACCTCATCGACACCGCGGGTCAGGTTCTGGCGGAATATCCGAAGGCTTACGAGCAGACCGGCCTGAACGTCAGTCACCGGGAATATTTCACTCGGGTTGCCAGCCAGCTGACCCCGGTCATCAGCGAGCCCTACGTTTCCAACTACCGGAACCATCCGGCGGTGATGATTGCGGCCCCTGTGTTCAATCGGCCCGGGCCCTGGCAGGTTTCGAAGGGACGGTACAAACTCAGAGCAGTGCCGGTCAGGACAGTATCATATCGGTTCAGCAAATGGCCCAGGTGCCCTGGTTTGTGGTTGCGGTCTGGCCAACACGCGAGGCTTATGCACCCATCACCCGTGCGAGCGATAACTTCGTCTGGATTCTGTTTGCGGTCATTTTGCTTGTAGCGCCTTTGGCCTTATGGCGGTTCCGGCGCCTGATGGCTCCTCTGCAGACTCTGGGCCTGCAGATCCAGGAGCGCTACCTGGGCGCCCGCCCCACGCCGGTTGAGGTAGCCGGTGGCAGGGAAATCCGCCGGGAAGAATAGCGGCTGTCCTGGGAAACAACCCACGACAGCCTGACCCAGTTACTGAATCGCCGTGCCTTCACCGCAACCCTGGTCAAACTGCTGGGCGAGGCTGCCCGGCACGAGAAACCTTCAGTGCTGATGCTGATCGACATGGATCACTTCAAGCCGGTCAACGATCAGGGCGGTCACCTGCTCGGCGATGACCTGCTTCGTCGGCTGGCGGACCTGTTCAGGGACTCCGTGCGTCAATCCGATACGGTTGCCCGGCTGGGCGGCGATGAGTTCGGCGTGATTCTGCCTTCCTGCGGGCTCGAGCCGGCTGAAAATCTGGCGGAAAAGATCCGGGCCGGCGTCGAGCAGGAACAGGACAACCCCCGGCGACAGTGCCTCCGGGACCAGGGTCAGTTCCATTGGCAGAAGTCCGTGTCCTTGAGTCGGGGGGTTCGGCAAAGGGCCTCGGTGGCAAGCTGTACATCGGCCACATAATACAGTGACGCCAGGCCGAGCCGGTCCCGGCCAAGGTTGTGGAAGACCATGCCGAAGGCAATGTCGCCTGCGGTGAAGCGCTCCTGGTGCCCGGCGAAATAGGCCGCAGGTCGGGCCAGGGTTTCGTCTTCAAGCAGTGCCTGCACCCGGGCGGCACCACCATGGTAGGCCTGGATCAGTAGCAGGGTGAACAGACGGTCCTGTTTCTCCTCTGGCAGGTGCCCGAATCTTGCGTCGAAGGCGGGGCGCAAATTCCGGGCATTCTGGTTGGTCAGGCGCAGGGCGCAGTCGATCTGTGCCAGCCGGTGCCAGTAGTTTTCGGGCTTGAGGCCGCAATCGGACAGCGCGCTTTGGGAGAGTTGCAGTATCCCCCGGGCATTTGCGGCCGAGTGCGCCCGGGCCTGGCCGCCGCTCTCGATCAGCAGCTGACCGGCAAGGTACCCGGGCATGGCGGCTGGCAGGTCCAGCCGACCCTGTTGCTGACGGGTGCTGTAAACATAGAGCAGAGCATCATGCAGAGAGCCGGGCTGGTCATTACTGGCAAAGCTCAGGTCGTCCCAGCGGCCCCAGAGACGGTCTGCTGGCAGGGTGCCCAGGTAACGGGCGAGGGCCTCGGGCAAATTGACGTGTGGCTGGTCACAGGCGAGGGCAAAGGGGTAACCGGTCTGCCCCTCGCTGCCCGCCAGCCAGCTATCCACCTCGCCCCTCTCATGGAGGGACTGGCGGGTGCTGTTCAGCTTCTGCTGGGTGCTGGCAGTGTCGGGGCCATTGGCAATCCAGCCCAGGAACCGGCCGCGCATGTCGAACAGGATGTGGCGTTCGGACTCGGAGCAGTAGGCATTTTCGGCCAGCACCCAGCTGCGGATGGTCTGTACGTTCTGGTAGACCCCCTGGCTGACCCAGTACGGTGAGTTGCGGATAACGCTGGTCCAGCCGTCGTTTTCGCTCTCGTCCTGCGATGCAGCTCCGGTTAAAGAAAAGGCCTGCAGGGCCAGGATGAAAAACAGAGCAGGCTGGCGTAAGCTTCCGGTTTTCCAGTTCATGTCAGTAATACCCGTCACCATTGAGATAATACAATAACAAACGGATGTGCTTATGAAGCAATCCGAGTATCTGAAACTTGATGCCACGGCCCTTGCCGACCTGATCGGGCGAGGCGATATCCGACCCGGGATGTCTGCGAAGCGGCCATTGAGCGTGCGCCCTGGTTCAATCACCATGAGCGCCTGGAAGATGTATTCCGAGGGGTTGTGATCCGGCTCCCGAAACTCCACGTTTATCTTTGTGTGTGGAACAGGCTATGCTGTGAGTCAGGAAGGCATCTTCTTCCTGACCCACCAGATGGCATCGAGGAGGCGAGCGTCTTATGAACCAACCGGTGGCAATCGACGAACTGGTATCAGTAGCACAGGCCGAGGCCATGGGGGAGCTTGACGCCCCGATGATGGCAATCGTCCTGTCCAGTGAGCAAAGCTACGATTTGCCCATTAACTCCCTTGAAAGCGATGCCGACAAGGCCCGTTGGGGACTGATTCTCCGTGCTGCGCGGGAGCACGTGGAAGCGGATGCCGTGGCGGTGCTCTACCCGGCCTGGACTACCATTCGCCAGAAGAAAAGCGAAGAAGGCGAAGCAACCGAAGCCGCCTCGGACGATGATTCCGGCGACCCCATCGACACCCTGTTTGTTCAGCTTCACACCCGGGACCACGTGTACTGGCGGGGCTTTGAACAGATCCGGGATCCACGCCACCAGCGTATTATCGGCTTCCGCCGGATCAAGGCGCTGTCGACGGATTACCGACGGGAAGAGGCGCCTTCTGTCACCGCCTGGTTGAGCACGCTGTTCGAGCCGTTGCCAGCCGAAGGCGAGGAAACCGACGTGGATCGCGAGCTGGCGGATCTGCTGGAAGAGCCGGAAGTCAGCGCCGCACTCTACCCGCGCCAGATGCGCGCACTGCACTGAAACCGATAACGCGGTAGCCGGCAACGGCTACCGCTCACTATCTCTACCCCTGCCACCCATTTTCCGGCCTTTTGGGCCGCGGTTGTAAGGGAATGTACCCATGCCCGGGCCACGGTTTGTAATTCACTCCCATTCGGGTTGGTCACGGATTGCGCTATAATCGCCGGTTTTAACGCTGTACCCACAAGGCGCTGACTGTGATTGTATTTGACCAGGTACAGAAGTCGTATCAGGTGAGCGGCCGGGCGATCCCTGCGCTGCATCCCACCGATATGACCATTGACACCGGCGAGGTGTTCGGCATCGTCGGTCACTCCGGGGCGGGCAAATCCACGCTGGTGCGTCTGATCAACCTGCTGGAGCCACCCACCGGTGGTCGCATCCTGATCGACGGCGAGGATATCACCGGCTACAACCCGGCCCGGTTGCGGGCATTCCGCCGCAAGGTAGGCATGATCTTCCAGCACTTCAACCTGTTGTCGTCCAAGACCGTGGCGGACAACATCTCCTTCCCGATGAAGCTGGCGGGTATCTACTCGAAAACCGGGATCCGGGAACGGGTCGAGGAACTGCTGGCCCGGGTCAGCCTGACCGACCATGCCAACAAGTACCCGTCCCAGCTCTCCGGCGGCCAGAAGCAGCGGGTGGGTATTGCCCGTGCCCTCGCCTGCCGCCCGACCATCCTGCTGTGCGACGAGGCCACCAGTGCGCTGGATCCGCAGACCACCCAGTCGGTGCTGAAACTGCTGGCGGACATCAACCGCGAACTGGGTCTGACCATTGTCCTGATCACGCACGAGATGGATGTGGTGCGCCGCGTATGCGACCGGGTGGCGGTAATGGACGCCGGCCGGGTAGTGGAAATGGGACCGGTCAGCGAGGTGTTCCTGCACCCGCAGCATGCCACCACCCGGGATTTCGTGTTCGAGAGCGAGAGCATCGACCACCGGGAACTGCAGGAAGATCTGCAGAAAGCCGATGGCCGTATCCTGCGCCTGACCTTCAAGGGCGAGTCCACCTACCGGCCGCTGCTGGGGAGTGTGGCTCGCAAATCCGGGGTGGATTTCAGCATCCTGTCTGGCCGCATCGACCATATCAAGGATACTCCTTACGGCCAGCTGACCCTGTCCCTGGTCGGTGGTGATCTGGATGTTGCCATGCAGGAACTCGAAGCCGCCGACGTCCATGTGGAGGTGCTGCGCTGATGGAAGCCTTACTCAGTAACGTCGACTGGAGCGAAATCGGCTGGGCCAGCTGGGACACTCTGGTGATGGTGGGCATGTCCCTGCTGTTCAGCGTGCTGATCGGTCTGCCCATCGGAGTGCTGCTGTTCCTGACCGGCAAGCGCCAGTTGCTGGAGCAGCCGGTGGCCTACGCGGTGCTGTCGTTTGTCGTCAACGTGCTGCGCTCGGTGCCGTTCATCATCTTGCTGATCGTGATGATTCCGTTCACCGTCATGCTGATCGGCACCTCGCTGGGTGTCGCCGGTGCCATTCCACCGCTGGTGGCCGGGGGCGCGCCCTTCTTCGCACGGCTGGTGGAAACCTCCCTGCGGGAAGTGGACCGGGGCATCATCGAGGCCACCCAGGCCATGGGCGCCAACGTGCGCCAGATCATCCTCGGGGCTTTACTGCCGGAGGCCCTGCCGGGCATCATCGCCGGCATTACCGTTACCGCCATTACTCTGGTGTCCTATGCCGCCATGTCCGGCGTCATCGGTGGTGGTGGTCTGGGTGACCTGGCCATCCGCTTCGGTTATCAGCGATTCCAGACTGACGTGATGGTGATTACCGTTGCTTTGTTGGTGATTTTTGTACAAGTACTCCAGATGGTTGGCGACCGTCTGGTGCTCTATTACAGCCGCAAATAACCTCAGTTCTGGATAGGGCCGCGGATGGAGCCCCTTGCCGAAAACGTGGAGCGCCAGGGATGGCGCGACCGAGCCCTACAGGGACGTATTTACGGGCGTTTTTCGGCAAGGGGCTCCATCCGCGGGCCGTACGCCCGGACTGGATCGATTTTTCACGCTGTGTTTTAGGAGATCAGATATGAATTTCAAGAAGACCCTGGCCGCGTTTGCCGCAGCCGCCACCTTTTCCGTTGCCGTTTCCGCCGAGGAGCTGTCTGTGGCAGCGACTCCGGTTCCCCACGCTGAAATCCTGGCGTTTGTGAAGCCGACCCTGGCTGAACAGGGCGTAGAGCTGGACGTGAAAGTGTTCACCGACTACATCCAGCCCAACATCCAGGTGGACCAGAAACGGATGGACGCCAATTTCTTCCAGCATCAGCCGTATCTGGACGAGTTCAACGAAGGCCGAGGCACCAACCTGGTGACCGTGACCGGTGTTCACATTGAGCCGTTCGGTGCCTACTCCAGCAAGATTGATTCCCTGGATGCGCTGGAAGACGGTGCCGTGGTAGCGATTCCGAACGACCCGACCAACGGAGGGCGTGCCCTGCTCCTGCTGCAGAAAGCCGGTCTGATCAAACTGGAGGACCCGAGCAAAATCACTTCCACCGCCAGCGACATCGTGGAAAATCCCGGGAACCTGGAGTTCAAGGAACTGGAAGCAGCGACTCTGCCGCGCATCCTGAACCAGGTGGACCTCGCCCTGATCAACACCAACTACGCGCTGGAAGCGGGCCTGAATCCGTCTGAAGACGCACTGGTGATCGAGGGTTCCGACTCTCCCTACGTCAACATCCTGGTTGCCCGCCCGGACAACAAGGACAGCGAAGCAATGCAGAAGCTGGCGGCAGCGCTGAACTCCGAAGCGGTGAAGGATTTCATCATGGAGAAGTATGAGGGTGCCGTGGTTCCGGCATTCTGATAGAGATGAGAAAAAGGGGTCAGAAGAAAGCGTTCTTCCGACCCCTGCTTCATTCCTCAGTCACCGCCCCAGTTAGTCTTGGGATCGGGGGTCATGCGCAGGTAGGACCTCACCGCCTTGTAGCCCTGCGGAAACCGTTCCTTGATTTCCTCCTCATCCTGCAGGGACGGTACGATTACCACGTCACTGCCACGTTCCCAGTTACCAGGGGTCGCGACCTTGTGCTCGTCGGTCAGTTGCAGGGAGTCGATAACCCGCAGTACCTCGTTAAAGTTGCGACCGGTGGAGGCCGGATAGGTGATGATCAGGCGCACCTTCTTGTCCGGGTCGATCACGAACAGGGAGCGCACGGTCTGGTTGCTGTCGGCATTGGGGTGGATCATGTCGTACAGCTCGGAAACCTTGCGGTCCTCGTCGGCGATGATCGGGAAGTTCACCGTGCAACCCTGGGTTTCCTCGATGTCCTTCACCCATTCCTTGTGGGTGTCGACCGGGTCGACACTCAGGGCGATGGCCTTGACGTTACGCTTGGCGAACTCGTCCTTCAGCTTGGCGGTGAGGCCGAGCTCGGTGGTGCATACCGGGGTAAAGTCTGCAGGGTGCGAGAACAGAACCCCCCAGCTGTCGCCCAGCCACTCGTGGAAACGGATCTTGCCTTGCGTAGAATCCTGTTCGAAATCCGGTGCGGTATCTCCAAGACGCAAACTCATAGATTCTCTCCTCTGATGATCGTTCCGGTTTCTTGAGTGTATACAGGTATTCTGGTGCTGGATGAGATGAATACAAGGGCCCAATGATCCATCTCATCCGAACACTTCTTTACATCGATATAACAGGAACTAAAGGCCCTGAGCTTCACTCAACGCCCGGCGCTTATTTCCGGGCAAAGTACTCCCGTGTCAGCTTGAATACCACCGGACTGAGCAGTAACAGGGCCACCAGGTTTGGCAGTGCCATCATGGCGTTCAGGGTATCGGCCACCAGCCAGACAAATCCCAGGTTCAGGGTGGCGCCCACAGGGATGGCAATGATCCAGACAACCCGGTAAGGCATGATCGCCTTCACGCCGAACAGGAACTCGATGCTGCGCTCTCCATAGAACGACCAGCCCAGAATGGTGGTAAAGGCGAACACCGCCAGGGCAATAGCAACAATATAGTTGCCGACCCCCGGGAGTGCGTCGGCAAAGGCCATGGAGGTGAGCTCGGCTCCGGAAACCCCGCTGGTCCAGGCGCCGGAGGTGATGATCACCAGTCCGGTAATAGTGCAGATGACGATGGTGTCGATGAAGGTGCCCAGCATGGCCACCATACCCTGGTTGATCGGGTCACGGGTCTGTGCGGCGGCATGGGCAATGGGCGCGGAGCCGAGGCCCGCCTCGTTGGAGAAAATGCCCCGGGCGACACCGAATCGGATCGCCGCCCAGACCGCGGCGCCGGCAAAACCGCCTTCGGCGGCAATCGGGCTGAAGGCGTGCTCGAACACCAGGGCGATAGCGGCCGGGAGCCCGGCGGCGTTGATGGCGAGTACCACGAGGCCGGCCAGCAGGTAGGAAATGGCCATCAGAGGAACCAGGGCACTGGCAACGTGGCCGATCCGGCGGATGCCACCAATCAGTACCATGCCCACCAGCACCATGAGGATGACGCCAGTGGCCCAGTGGGGGAGGCCGAAATTGGCCTCCACCACATCTGCTACCGAGTTCGCCTGTACCGTGTTACCGATGCCGAAGCCGGCGATGGCGGCGAAAATGGCAAACAGGACACCCAGCCAGGACCATTTGCTCCCCAGGCCGTTGCGGATGTAGTACATGGGGCCGCCCACGTGATTGCCGCGCTCGTCCACTTCGCGGAAACGTACCGCCAGTACCGCCTCGGAGTACTTCGTGGCCATCCCCACCAGGGCGGTCAGCCACATCCAGAACAGGGCGCCCGGTCCACCCAGGAATACCGCGGTGGCGACGCCGGCGATGTTGCCGGTTCCTACGGTTGCCGAGAGAGCGGTCATCAGGGCCTGAAACGGAGGTATTTCACCCTCGGTTTCAGCTCCGGTTGCCTTGCGCCCCTGCCACATGAGCCGGAAACCGGCTCCAAGTTTCAGCACCGGCATCAGTTTGAGGCCGATGCTGAGGAACAGTCCGACCCCGAGGATCATGACCAGCATGGGAGGGCCCCACACCAGACCGTTAATCTGACCGACAAAGTTTTCAATGGCTGACATGGGGATCTCCCTGCGGTTGCCATGGATTGAAAAAGTTGATTTACCCTATACCGCGTATAACTGATTGAGTTTAGTCGGTTATTTTCACCTGTAAACCGTTTCCACCGAATCGGTTTTCCTTTTGCAGACTGATTGCCTATGTTTAGGGGTAGACGGGACGCTTTGGCCTGCAATGAAAAAGGGAAGTGGAGGGGTTTGTCCATGCGGTCACTGAAAGTATCCGATGTGATGTGGAACCACATTGAGCCGATTCGCTGCGGCACACCTCTCACGAAGGTGGTCAAGACCCTGCTGACCAACCATGTCACCGGTCTGCCCGTGGTGGATGACCATCGGCGGGTCCTGGGTTTTGTCTCCGAGCAGGATTGCATCCATTCCCTGCTGGTGAGCAGCTATCATTGTGAGGGTGACCCGATCGTGGACGATGTCATGTTCCGTCAGCCCCTGACCATCTCACCGGAGGTGGCGGTAGTGGATCTCGCCCAGAATCTCGGCGCCGGCAAGCCGAAAGTGTACCCGGTGGTCGATCATGGCAAACTGGTTGGCATTGTCACACGTACTGCTATCCTGTCCGAGCTGGCCCGAGCCGGCTGTGGTCTTGAGTTGCCGAAATACGCCAGCGCGGACGAGGACTGACCTCACCTTTTCAGACCGGGATCATTATGGAACTGCTATCCAGCAATGTGTGCTTTGGTGGCGAGCACCGCCGCTACCGCCACACCTCTGCGAGCCTCGAATGCCAGATGGAGTTCGCGGTGTTTCTGCCCCCCTCTGCCATGGGCAGCTCGCCCAGGCCGGCGCCGGTACTCTACTGGCTGTCCGGACTGACCTGCACCGACCAGAATTTCATGCAGAAGGCCGGTGCCCAGAAACTCGCCGCGAAACTGGGCCTGGCCATCGTGTGCCCGGACACCAGCCCACGGGGGCTCAACCTGCCGGGCGAGGATGACAGCTACGACTTCGGCACCGGTGCGGGTTTCTACATCAATGCCACCCAGCAGCCCTGGGCGGCCCACTACCGGATGTATGATTACGTGGTGAAGGAATTGCCGCAGCTGGTGGAGAACGAACTGCCGGTGACGGACCTGCGATCGGTCAGTGGCCATTCCATGGGCGGGCACGGTGCCCTGATCTGTGCCCTGAAGAACCCCGGGCGCTACCAGTCGGTTTCGGCCTTTGCGCCGATTGCCAACCCCACCGAGTGCCCCTGGGGCCAGAAGGCATTTAGTGGTTATCTTGGAGACGATCGCTCAAGCTGGGAGCAGTGGGATGCCACCCTGTTGATCCCTACGGCCCGGGAACGTCTGCCGCTGCTGGTGGACCAGGGGGCGGCCGATGAGTTTCTCGAGACCCAGCTCAACCCGGAGGCGTTGGCGGATATCTGTGAAAAGTTCCACCACCACATCAACCTGCGCATGCACCGGGGCTACGACCATAGCTATTTCTTCATCGCATCGTTCATCGACGATCACCTTAACCATCATGCCAGGGCCCTGGGGCTGATCTGATCAGCCCTGAAGGGTCCGGTAATCCGAGACAATTACTACATACTCGTGTTCCAGAACGCTGCCGACCGCTTCCCCGATATTGTTGCAGGTGTGGACTTCCCGGCCCTCGGGTTTGAGCAGCCGGTGCCGGTGCTCTGGTGAAATGCCTTTGCCGTTGTCCTGAACCTCGATGATGACAGTGTCACCCTCCTGGCGGGTGCGAATCGTAGTCCGGCCAAAAATTTCAATGCCATGGGTCGCATTGATTAGCAGCTTCATCACCACCTGATTGATCTGGGAGATGATGCACTCCACCTCTGGCAGTTCTCCGAACTCCCGCACCACTTTGGCCTTGTATTTCAGTTCGTGATTGATCACGTTCAGGGGGGTCTCGATGCCTCGATGGAGATCCGCCGGCTTGAACTCTTCCTTAAGGAATATGCCGCGTATTAATCTTTACGCACGATGAAACATTGTTAAAAAATAGCCAGACATGACGACCTGTCGGACTTGTTGGGCTAGGCTTTAAAACACCATGCGACCTTTGTCGGAAACCTTTTCCAATGTTCCAACGTCTTAGATCGGATTTTCGCCTGTCCATCATCACCCTGCTCGGGCTGAGCGGCTTTCTGGGCATTACGCCTTTTGCCGTGTTGCGCTTTCACGAGGGCGATGTGGTGACGGGCGTGGTTGATGTCCTGATTCTCTGCGGCGTTGGCGGAGGCGTGGTTTATGCGTGGTGGACCGGGGATACCCGGCGCAGTGGCCTGGTTATGGCGATAATTGCCTCATTCGGGGCCGTGGTGGTGGCGGGGATGGTGGGTGACCCCGGGCTATTCTGGCTCTACCCCTGCCTGATCACCAGTTTTTTCCTGACACCACCGAGGGTCGCCATCACCATCAACGTGTCCGCGGTGGTGTTGATGGTTGCCCTGGGGGATGCCTTCTCCGAACTCGAACAGATGGCCTCTTTCGTCTCCGCCGCCCTGGTGGTCAGTGTCTGTGCCTTTGTCTTCGCCAGTCGCAATGAGGATCAGCGCCGGCGTCTGGAGCGTCTGGCCACCATTGATCCGCTGACCGGAGTAAAAAACCGCCGGGCCATGGATGAAGAGCTGGCCATCGCGCAGGCCCATGCCAGCCGGACCGGGCTTTCCTGTGCCCTGATCCTGCTCGACATTGACCACTTCAAGAAGATCAACGACGAGTATGGCCACAGTGTCGGGGACGCGGTTCTTGTCGATCTGGTCAACGTGCTTCGCAAGAACACCCGGAAGTCGGACCAGCTGTTCCGCTATGGCGGTGAGGAATTCGTTCTGTTGGTCCCGGCCGTTGACGGAGCGGGACTCAAGACGGTCATCAGCAACCTGCAGCAACTGCTTCGCAACCATGTGAAGCATCCCGGTGGTTCAATCACCGCTTCCTTCGGAGTCGCCGAGCTGGATTGGGGAGAGACCGTGGATTCCTGGCTTGCCCGGGCCGACGACGCCCTTTACCAGGCCAAGGAAACCGGACGGGACCGGGCAGTGTTTGCCGGGCCCCGCTTTCGGGCGGTGCCTCACTCGGCCTGATCCGGCGTGTAGCGGAACAGACGCCAGCCGAGCAGAAGGCTGGCGGAGATCAGGCCGCAGGTCAGACCCACCCAGAAGCCCGCTGCCCCCATGGCGGGCAGGATCCCGTCCGTGAAGGTCAGGGTGTATCCCAGGGGCAGTCCGATCCCCCAGAACGAAAACAGCATGATGAACATGGGAATCCGGGTGTCCTTGTAACCCCGCAGGGCGCTGATGCAGGTGACCTGAACCACGTCGGCCACCTGGAACAGGGCCGCAAAGCCGAGCAGGGCGACGGTGACCGCGCGAACGTCGGCCTCGCCCGAGTACAGGGCGGCAATTTCGGGGGAGAAAGTGTAGAGCAGGGTGGCAAAGACCAGGGCAATGGCCGCCGCCAACACCAGCGAGCTTCGGGATATGAGCCTGGCGCTCTCCGGCGCCCGGGCGCCGATCAGGAAGCTTACCCGCAGGGTCAGGGCCATGCCCAGACTCAACGGCAGCATGAACAGCAGCGACACCACGTTCAGGGCAATCTGGTGGCCGGCGACCACCACCGGGCCGAGGGGCGCCAGGAACAGGGCAATGACCGCGAACATGCTGGCTTCGACGAAAATGGTAAACCCGATCGGCATGCCGATACGCAGGATGTAACCGAGCCCCGCCTGGTCCGGCGCGGCCCAATCCGCAATCAGGTGGAAGTTCCGGTACACGTGGCTCCGGTTCAGGTAGACCAGCATCGCCACCGCAGCAAAGCCGTTGGACAGTGAGGTGGCCCAGCCACAGCCGATGCCGCCCATGGCCGGAAGCCCGAGCTTGCCATAGATGAAGATGTAGTTCAGGGGCAGGTTGATCAGGGTGCTGAGCACCGAGAACGCCATGATCACCCGGGTATGGCCCAGCCCGTCCGTCAGTCCTCTCAAGGCAGCCATAAGCAATATGGCCGGAACGCCCCAGGCAAAGGCATCCAGGTAACCCTGGGTGATGCGGGTGGTATTGGCGTCCAGTTCCAGCAGTGTGAGTACCGGCTTCACATTGATCAGCAACAGGATCATGATCGCCGAGCCGCCGGCAGCCAGGTACAGGCCCTGCCAGGTAGCCGGCATGATCTTTTCGCGGCTGCCGGCGCCGTTGTAGCCGGAGATGATCGGTTGCAGGGCGCTCAGGACCCCCATGAAAAACAGGAACAGCGGCATCCACAGACTGCTGCCGATACCCACGGCAGCCAGGTCCTGGGCGCTGGCATGGCCGGCCATGACGGTATCGATCACCCCGTTTGCCATCTGGGCAACCTGCGCGATGAGGATCGGTCCGCCAAGAATGGCCAGGGTGCGCCACTCGGCAAACACCCGGTCCAGTAGCGGTTGCCGGGCTTCGGGCAATGGCTGGTGGGTTTCGTCCATCGTGGTGCTTGGTTCCCGGATATCCATGTGAAACAGGCCTGCATCCTACCGGAAAAGGGGTTACAGTACGCGCCTCGGTTAATGGGAGAGATTATCAACATGGGTTTGCTGGTTTTTGTTACCGTTCTCTGGGCGTTTTCCTTCAGCCTGATCGGAGAATTCCTCGCCGGGCAGGTGGACAGTGATTTTGCGGTGCTGACCCGGGTACTGATCGCGTCACTGATCTTCCTGCCCTTTACCCGCTGGCGCGGTGTGCCGTCCGGGCTCAAGCTGGGCATTCTGGTGACCGGCATGCTGCAGTTCGGGGTAACCTATCTCTGTCTTTACCGTTCGTTCAGCTACCTGACGGTTCCGGAAGTCCTGCTGTTCACCATTTTCACGCCCCTGTACGTGACCCTGATCGATGACGCCCTGTTCCGCCGTTTCTCACCGGTGGCCCTGCTGGCGGCGGCCATTGCCACCCTTGGAGCGGGGGTCATCCGGTATGACGGCGTGAGCCAGGACTTTGTCACCGGCTTCCTGTTGCTGCAGGTGGCCAACTTCACCTTTGCCTCCGGCCAGGTGGGCTACAAGCACGTGATGCAGCGGTATCCGCTGGATCTGGGTTCGTTCCGGACCTTCGGCTATTTCTTCTTTGGTGCCCTGATTATTGCCCTGCCTTCGTACCTGATCTTCGGCAATCCCGAACGTTTGCCGTCCACCGGTCTGCAGTGGGGGGTGCTGGCCTGGCTCGGCTTCGCGGCCTCGGGCCTCGGACTGTTCCTGTGGAACCGGGGCGCCTGCAAGGTGGACGCGGGCACCCTGGCGATCATGAACAATACCCTGGTGCCGGCCGGTCTGCTGGTTAACCTTCTGATCTGGAACCGGGATGCCGACCTGCTCCGCCTGGCCATTGGTGGCGCGGTTATCGTGCTTTCCCTGTGGGTGAATGCCCGCTTCCATCCCCGTGCCCGTCTGACGGCTACTGCCTGATACAAGCCGGTATAATCCGATCACCAGCTTCCGTCTGGTCGCCGAGCGCAACCTGGCCTCCCCGCTCTGGCGGATCTCGGCGATCGTGGGCATGCTTGCCGCCTTTATCATCCTTTCCTTCTATTCGGTGATTGGTGGTTGGGCCGCTTCCTACATCGGCCACGCCGCCGCCGGTGATTTTACCGGTGGTACCGCCGAATCCATCGGTGACCTGTTCGGCGGCCTGCTCGGCAGCCCGGTGCAACTGCTGATCTGGCACACGGTGTTCATGGCATTGGTG
>Ga0114984_1000490_pt1 | contig 15241 bp, 12 predicted proteins | sample Shrwel1BS1Day1_FD_96987 | JGI IMG/M metagenome (GOLD analysis project Ga0114984, IMG submission 96987) | Subsurface microbial communities from deep shales in Ohio, USA - Utica-3 well 1 S-1-Day1 | ecosystem: Environmental > Aquatic > Deep subsurface > Shale gas/oil reservoir > Produced water/Flow... | reverse complement strand
TTCATTACTAACCAGGGTACAAACCAATGGCCGTTAGACAGGCAGACGTAGTGCTGGTCGGCGGTGGCGTCATGAGCGCCACCCTCGGCATGATGCTCAAACAGCTTGATCCGTCGCTGGACATCGTCATGGTGGAGCGTCTTGACCACGTTGCCCATGAAAGCACGGACGGATGGAACAACGCGGGTACCGGCCACGCCGGCTACTGCGAACTGAACTACACCCCGGAAACCGACGACGGCGACGTCGCCATCGAACGGGCGCTGAAGATCAATGCCCAGTTCGAGGTCTCTCTCCAGTTCTGGTCCTGCCTGGTCGAGCAGGGTGTCCTGCCCGACCCGAAGTCCTTCATCAACCGCACGCCGCACCAGAGTTTTGTCTGGGGCGAGAAGGACGTGGCGTTCCTGAAACGTCGCTACGAAAAACTCAGTGCCCATCACCTGTTCCGGGAAATGGAATACACCGAATCCCCGAAGCAGTTGAAAGAGTGGATGCCGCTGGTGGTCAACCATCGCGACCCCATGCAGCGCGTGGCCGCCACCCGGATCAATCACGGTTCGGACGTGGACTTCGGTTCCCTGACCCGCAGCATGGTGAAGTGGCTGGAGACCCGGGACAACTTCGAGTTGATGCTCAGTTGCCCGGTGCACTATATCGACCAGCGTGACAACGGCCGCTGGAAGGTCCGGGTGAAGAACCAGAAGACCGGCGAACTCACCAAACTGGAAGCCGGCTTCGTATTCCTCGGTGCCGGTGGCGGTGCGCTGCCGCTTCTGCAGAAGTCCGGCATCGACGAAGCCCGCGGTTACGGCGGCTTCCCGGTCAGCGGCCAGTGGCTGGTATGTGACAAGCCCGACATCGTCCAGCAGCACAACTCCAAGGTATACGGCAAGGCCCCGATTGGCGCGCCACCGATGTCTGTGCCGCACCTGGATACCCGCATCATCAATGGCGAACCGGCACTGCTGTTCGGACCGTTCGCCGGTTTCACCACCCGCTTCCTGAAACAGGGCTCCATCTTTGACCTGATCGGCTCGGTGCGTACCTCCAACCTCAAGCCGATGCTGTCGGTGAGCAAGAGCAATATGGACCTGACTCGCTACCTGATCGGCGAGGTGTTCCAATCCCACAGCGACCGGGTGGCCTCCCTGCGTAACTTCTTCCCGGATGCCCGGGAGGATGACTGGAAGCTGCAGATGGCCGGCCAGCGCGTACAGATCATCAAGGAGACCGAAGACGGCGGTGGCAAGCTGGAATTCGGTACCGAGATCGTCGCGGCCAAAGACGGCACCCTGGCGGCCCTGCTGGGCGCCTCCCCGGGGGCATCCACTGCGGCCAATGCCATGCTGGATGTGCTTGAGCGCTGTTTCCCGGAGAAAATGAAAACCGCTCAGTGGCAGGAACGTATCAGGGTTCTGGTACCGTCCTACGGCCAATCCCTGGTGGACGACGAGGATCTTCTCAACAAGGTGCGCGAACGGACCCTCTCGACTCTCAAGCTTGCCTGATATAACCAATCAGTATAGATAAAGCTGAAAATGCGGCGGCCAGTGGGTCTGACCTGCTGCCCGCCGCGTTTTTCTGGCCCCTCCAGGCGCATTTGGTTGCGATTTATTTCAGGAAGCCTAGGGTAAACAGACACCCGGTAAAAAGGAGAAAGCCTATGAGTGAGCACAAGTACAACCCGGACAAAGGGTATGTTGCGTTGCTTGGCTGGAGCCTGAATGCTGTGGAGGCAGCGGACAAGTTTGATCGCCGATATGTAGTTGTGGCACCGGACTGGGCGGAAGCCTATTGCGAGGAGCACGATATTCCGTATGTGCCCTGGAACTTCGAGAGGCTGAACGAGCGCTCGTTCGAAATCGCCCATGCGCTAAAAGACATGGGGGTCGATGTGGCCATTCCTTTGTTCGAGGAAACGGTCGAGTGGGCGGGCGCCATCAACTCGGTTCTGCTGGGCAATCCCCGCCTCTTTGGTCAGGCCATGTTGCTCCGGGACAAGGCGCTGATGAAACGGCGTGCGCAGCTGGGCGGCATCCGTGTGGGCATCTTCGAAGAAGCCCACGACCGGGACGATGTCGTCCGGTTCCTGAAGCGGGTAAACCAGACGCTGCTGAAACTGGACGGCGACCCGAACGATCCGATTCACCTCAAGGCTTTCGACAAGGCCGGTTGCCTGGGCCACCGGGTGATACGCACACCTGACGAGGTGGATACCATTCCGGAGGAGGAATTCCCGGTGCTGATGGAATCCCACCTGGATGGCTGGGAATTCGCTGTGGAGGCCTGGATCCATAACGGCAAGATCCGGTTCCTGAACATTTCCGAGTACGTCACCCTCGGTTACTCGGTATTCGTGCCGGCAACACCGGACCTGGAGAAGTACCGGGCGCAGATTACCAAAGAAATCGAAAAGCTGATCAAGACCTTCGACATTGATTTCGGCTTTGTCCATCCGGAGTACTTTGTTACCAGCGATGGCACCATGTACTTCGGTGAGGTGGCTTATCGTCCACCGGGCTTCAAGGTGTTCGAGCTGCTTGAGCGTGCCTACGGCTTCAATGCCTATCAGGGCCTGATCCTGGCCTTTGATCCCAAAACCACCGAGGAGGAGATTACCGCCTTCTTCCCGAAAGAGGTGGTCGATGCCAGGGGGTATGCCGGATGCTTCGGGGTTTACCCAAGGCGCCGGGTGGTCAGCCGGCTGGAGATTCCGGAAGAAACCGAGAACGACGACTACTTTGAAAGCCATGAGCTAACGCCTCCGTTGGAGGAGACGGTTACCAAGCGGACCGCTTTCGGCACGCATTGGGGCCTGGTCTATTTCTTCGGTGATGACCCTTATCGGATGAGGGATTTGCTGAAACATCAGGAAGAGCTCGATTTCTATGTATAATCCGGAGAGCAATCAATAACAAACGGGTTTGGTGCAGGCCCCCAGGAGAACGTCGTTTGAACGATCACCAATCGGGCAGTGCAGCGCCGGCTGTGAACTTTGACAAGCTGGTGCAAAAATTCGATGAGTCGATCCAGGCTCTTGAAGAAAGCCGATCCTTTGCCAGGGTCGGCAAGCTTCCACGGGTATTTGATATTGCCCGCAGGGTGCTTTTGCAGCCGAGAGGCTGCCAGGTCATTGAGGAGAGGGCGCAACGGCTGGAGCAAGCCGGTGTCTTTGCCGGCACCGACTGGGCCGAGCCGGGTATCCTGCTGCCGGCGCTGACCACTCACTCCCTTCAGAGCACGAATGCCGACACCGTTGTGGTGGAGGCATTCAGCGAGTTACGCCTGCTGGCGGTGGCCCGGGGGCTGTACCTGCACCCTTCGGTCTCCTCGGAACAGGCTCACCATTACCTGACCCAGGTTCTTGCCATCAATCTCGGCCTGCTGTTTGGTATGACCGGCGAAGCCGAGCGAGAGCAGGGCAAGCTGGCTTTGATCAGCCAGGCCGTCGTCCAGTACGTGGCGGAACATATCGGTTACGAGCATGTGATTGACAGCCTGATCGAGGAGATCTGGCGCATCCTGCAACAGCGGCCGATACAGGTCACCGATGTGCGCCGGATGATCACCCAGATCGCGCTGTGCCGGGCTGATCCGAACGCCGATCTTGGCAGCGCGGGCCGGGGAGCGGACCGCCTGATCTCCGCCCTCTACGGCCCGACCCGTGCCTGTGGCGAGGACCCCGGCACTATTGTCTACGCGCAACGCCTGGAGTCCATGGATGCCCAGGCCCTGCAGAACGAGGCCACCGGGTTTGCCCGGTCCATGCACGACACCGGCCTGGTGTCGCCGTATCACGCCGCGTTCGTGCGTTTTATCCTGGAAGACCAGGATGCCCTGTTAAGCGAGGCCCTGGGCCTGTCGAGTACCGGCCGTGACTGCCTGCTGTGCTATCGGGAACTGGTCCACACCCTGATCCGGGAGGGCATTTTCCCGGAGACCGCACAGGGTCTATATGGTCTGGCCCTGATGCTGGAGCGGGGCATCCTGTACCAGCCCCCGGTGGCCCCGGCGCTCTGGCGTCAGGTCCGTTTGTCCCTGTGCCCCGAAGCTCGGGAGCGTCTGCAGCTGGCCTATGGCTACAAGCCCCAGCCGGCGGCATGGCTGATCCAGGGTGTACTGAACGTGCTGGGCCAGCCGCTGGGTGTCGGCCAGGGCAACAATCCTACCTGTCAATCGGCCCGGGCCCTGTCGATGTGGGCCTACAACGACCCGGATTATCTGCTTCAGATGGTGGCCTGGGCGGCCCGTGACAATGAAATCGTGATGCACTTCGAAGGCAAGCCTGTCTCCTCGGTGCAAAGTGCCGGTGGCGTGGCTTCAGGAGTCAGTTTCGATCTCGATCCGGTGTCCCTGGTGGTGGTGCCGCACCTGGATCGTATCTACACAGAAATGGGTCGACTCTGTGCCGACCGCGAGGGCGATCCGCACCGATGGGTGAATCCGGAGTTCCATGGTTGGTCCGCTGGTCGCGGTTTTGCCATCAACGTGGATGTGGGGACCGGCAAGCTGGATAATCCGGAGGGCTTCATCCGCCATTTTTACGCCAGCTACCACCCTTACTACAATGGCAATCAGCCCCTGATCCATCCCCAGCCTGCTGGCATTGCCGTCACCGACAGCGCCGCCCGATTTATCGGCTGGCACGCCATCACCATCCTGCGGGTGGCGTTGGACCCCCAGGGGGAAATGCGGGTCTATTTCTTCAATCCCAACAACGACAGTGGCCAGAACTGGGGCGATGGCGTGCAGGTGAGCACTGCCGGCCATGGCGAGCGGTTTGGCGAGTCGTCACTGCCGTTCGAGCAGTTCAGCTCACGACTTTATATCTTCCATTTCGATCCCCTGGAGCGTGGTGAGCCGGCGGATGTCAGTCAGGATGAACTGAACCGGGTCCTCGAAGGCATTTACCGGAGTTGGGGCGTGGACCGGGTGCCCGCGGACAGTCTCCGGGCCGAACCCCCCGGGACCGACTGACTACCTGCAGCGAGCGAAAAGAATGCCATTCCCGGAGGCAAATTGGCCTGACGGGGAAGCAGAGTATGACCAACGCGCAAGCCACGCCGCGTAACGGGGCGGAACTGTTCGGCCGGGTCGGGGCCTGCCTGTCCCACCCTGGGGTGGTGCCAGATGGGACACTCTCGTTGTATCATTGCGATCGATTTGACTGAAGGATGTACGCAATGATGTTTTCCCGACTCCGATGGCTGGTACTGGCGGCAGGGCTGCTGGTGCTGGCCGGATGCAGTAAACCCGAAACCCCGCAGGAAGTAGCCGCTGCCTTCTGGCAGGCCATGGCAGAAAACGATGCAGGCGATGTGGTGGAGCTCTCCACCCTGACTGACGAAGCGCAGTTTGATGCCTACAAGCGTGACTGGACCAATGCCGTACCTTCCTTTGGCCGGGTAGTGATCGAGGAGCGGGAAGCCACCATTGTCACCCGCCTGCCGACGGAAGAAGGCTCGGGCGGCGAGCGCCTGGAGCTGGTTACTTACCTGGTGTCGACAAAAGAAGGATGGCTGGTGGATTACCAGCGCACCGGCGACGCCATTCTCAATCCCTCCCCGTTCAGTGGCCTGATGGGGCAGCTCAACAGCCTGGGCGAGAAACTCTCCGCCAGCTTTGGCCGATCTTCCGAAGACCTTGAAGCTCGCATGAACGAACTGTCCCGGGACCTGGAAGCCTACTCCGACGAGCTCCGGACCCAGGCTGAAAGTGCCATGGAAGACTTCGCCGAGGCGCTCCAGGAGGCGATGAAAGACCTGGAAGAGTCCCTGAACGACTCTCTGGAGGATAACGACCAGGCCCCCCGGGAAGACCGGGTGATTCTGGAGCAGGCCTCACGGGATCTGGATCAGAAGGCCGAAGCCCTGGACGAGCCGACAGCAGAGAACCTGGCTGGCGCGACCCGGGCGGTTGCCGAAGCGAGAGAGAACCTGTCCCGTCTCGGCAGTGAAACCTGGGCGCAGTACCGGGATCAGTGGGACGCCCGGTTCGACGAAATCCGCGTCGATACCAGGGCCTTTTTCGAGGATCTGGGCCAGCGCTGAGCGCTGGCCCCTTGTTGGGGCTGGACAGGGATCAGAAGAACAGGGTAATGCCTGAGGACAGCTCGATGTTGTGGGTCAGCTGGGATTCGCGGATCAGGTCGCTGTTGAACATGTGGTCACGGAAGTCGACGTGTACCGTCAGCCAGTCCAACAGTACGATGCGAAACCCGGTCCCGACGGTGGTGGTGAAATTGCTTTCCCCACCGAACTCGGTGTTGCCGACGCCACCGACCAGGTAGAACGCCGAGTTGAAGGTCAGCGAATCGCTGAAGAAGATCTCCCCGGGAAAGATGTTGTAGCCCACCAGAAAATCGTAGTAGCTGTAGTCCCGGTCATCGTCCGTCAGCAGGCGGACGTTGACGCCGCTGAGTTCTTCGAAGGAGGTCAGACCGGCTTCACTCATCCCGTAGTTGAACTGCAGGAAGAAATCCTCGGTGGCGTGAAACGCGGCGCTGATGCCGAAAAGTGGCTCGCTGCTGAAGTTGTCGATCGTCAGCATCCCGGCAAAGGCGCCAACCTCGAAGAACTCCGCATCAATATCCGCTTCGCTGATGCTCCTGGGCTCGATGTCAGGCTCGATGACCTGCACCGGCGCCGAGCCACCCTCCTGCGCCTGCGCCGGAGCCATGGACGTCAGGGCCAGCAGCCCGGTTAACAGCGCAGTACTGATAACCCGCGGCTTGCGGGTGCTCAAAAGAAGGTGTTGAGACCGATTTTCCATTCGCTTAGACCTGTGCTGTCAGAGTTGGACGACACCGAGTACACCCGGTACTCGGCCCGAATCAGGAAATTCCTGCCAATGTAGTAACCCAGCCCGCCGCCAAACGTGACCCCATCGGCATCACCGAGGTCGCTCAACAGCACTTTCTGCCGGGCGTCAAATGAGAACTGGCTGTAGCCGGCGAGGGCATAGGGAGTAAGAGACCACTGATGCAGGGGCTCGATCACCAGGTTGGCCCCGTAGTAGTCGCTGGTCACGGACTGGTTATAGATCTTGCCCGCCTCCAGCTCGGCGCCGAGCCAGGTCAGGGGCCGGTAGCCCGCGGTCAGGCTGAAGCTCGGGGACTCCTCGAACATGCCGGCGGTAAAGCCCACCCGCCAGCTCGACTCCAGGTACTGGCCATGGGTGACCTCCGGCAGATCCGCAGGAAGACCTGTTGGTTGCAGGGTGCGACCGAGCTGGGTGGCCTTGGTCCAGCCGGTTTCGCCGGAAACGGCTTTTACCTTGTACCAATTGGTTTTTCGTTTCAGCAGTTCGACCTGCTCACCTTTTTCAATCACATGAAAAACCGGATAGCCCCGGCCGGGCGCCGTGTGCAGCTCGATAAAGGGATCGGCCACCTCCAGGACAGGGGCGGGATCCGCAGCCTGTGACACCCCGGGCCAGGTTCCGGCGGCCAGCAAGAGCGTCGTGAACACTGCGGGTACCGACGGATTTCTGAAATTGCCCCGGAGAGACCGGGTCAATCGAAATGTGGTTCTGCACGTCATCCTGATCACCAGATCGACCACTCGCGTCAAATGTTAAAATACGTTAAACAATGTAAGTAAATGTTTTTAAACAAAAAAATTTCGAATTGCCGGGAACTTTGGCGGCCATTCCGGCGTTGGGCAACTGTCACTTCCGTTTTTTGAGAAGGCCTCCACAGAAACAAAATCAGAAGTAAAATCATTCGTTCTTTTTTCGGGAAGCTGTGCTAGCTTATTTCACACAATTTGACGATTGAAGCATTCCCGAAAAGAAGCTGACCCTTCCACAAAAAAGAGGCCGCGAAAAAGAGCCTGCGGAAGCAAGGTCAGACAACCTGAAAGTCAGTCCCCTGAATGTTCATTAAGCGTTGTCGGCGGATGCCCCGGGCAGCCGGCGCAGGAGCAGGATGGTGGCTTTTCAATTTAAAAATGGACTGAGTGGTGCTGCCTGCACCGTGTTGCGGAGCCGTCCAGGGATCCTGGTGGTGTTGTGCCTGATCCTTGCGGGCGGGCCGGCCTATGCCGCCGAACCGGCAACCGGAGGCCCGAAGGAATCCGGAGAATCCGCAACAGGCGTGGCCCTGGATCGTATCATCGAGACTCCGCTGTCCGTCCGGGAAAGCCGGGAACGGGCGCAGCGGGCGGTGAACGAACTTTCCCGGGATATCCAGGATCTCAAGCAGAACGTCGTTACCCTGAACAAGGATCTCCGGGTGCTTGAGGAAAATCTGTTGTTTCCGGCCAATACCCGGTTCCATGTCTTCGTTTCCCTGAACGTCGGTGAGTATTTCCGCCTCGAGGGGGTGGAGCTGCGCCTGGATAACCAGGTGGTGTCCACCTACCTGTACAGCGCCGAAGAGCGCCAGGCCCTGGCGAAGGGTGGCAAGCACCAGCTGTACCTGGGCAATCTGAGCCCCGGTCAGCACACGCTGTCCGCATTTTTCGTCGGCCAGGGGCCCAATGGCCGGGAGTACAAGCGTGGCAGCAGCCTGAGGTTTACCAAGGAACAGGGTCCAAAGTTCGTCGAACTGGCCGTGGCTGACTCCGAAGCCCGCCAGCAGCCCGAATTCATGGTTCGGGAGTGGTAAGCCATGATCCTCCGGCGCGCACTTCAGCAGGCAAAATCTCTCCGGACGGTGGCAGCACTGATACTCGCATTACCCTCCGCAGCGATGGTTTCGGCTTCCGAAACCGAAGCCCGGGACCTCAAGTACGGAGCGGTCCTGTTCCAGTACTACCAGCAGAACTACTTCGAAACCCTGGTCGAGTATGCCTGGGCCGAGGAGCATGGTGGCATTGCCAACCACGGCACCTATCCGGAACTGCTCAAGGGCGGCGTCAGCCTGTCCTACGGCCTGGATGAGCAGGCCGAATCCATCTTTGACCGCCTCGCCGAGAGTAACCTCAGCGAGCCGGTGCGCAACCGGGCCCGTTTCTTCCTGGGCAAGATGCAGTATCTGCGTGGTGAGGCCGACACCGCTGCCCGCAACCTGAACCAGATCCGCGGTGAGCTGCCGGATAGCGTCGATGCCGAGTACCGGTACCTGGCGGCACTGGTTAATGTGAAGCTGGGCTACCTGGATGCCGGCAAGGCGGTGGCCGATACCATCAGAGAAGACAGCCCCTACGCGCCCTATTTTTACTTCAACCTCGCCATTGCCCTGGAAGGGCAGAGCCGCACCAGCGATGCCATCGGGGCTCTGAACCGCGTACTGGAACTCAACGACGGATCTGCCGAACTGCAGCGTCTGGCAGACCGTGCACGCATGGCTCTGGCCCATGTCTACGCCAGCCACGAGGACAGCCTGAACGCCGGGTTGCAGCTGGCCAGCATCAACACCACGGGGGCCTATTCCAATCGCGGCCTGCTGGGTGCCAGCTGGATGGCCATCAACGCCGGCGAATTCCGGCGTGCGCTGGCGCCGCTTGATGTGCTGACCACCCGCTCCCGTGCTCTGCCGGAAGTGCAGGAGGCGATTCTTCTGCGCCCTCACGTATACGAGCGCATGGGTCTGGAAGGTCGCGCCGCCAGGGATTTCATTGCTGCGGACCGTCAGTTCCGGGCCACCCTGAGGGAGCTTCAAACAGCGCGGGAGGCCCTGAAGGACGCGGATGTTCTGGAATTGTTCGTCCGTAACCTCGAGGAGGTGCTGGACGAGAGCGACTGGTTCGGCAAGGCGCCGGCGGTAGCGGTCAATCGTCTGTCCCCGTTCCTGGTGGAATTGATGTCAGACCACAGTTTCCAGTCGGTACTGAAGGATCTGCGCGATCTCTACGCCATTCGCAACAACCTCGAGCGCTGGCAAGAACGCCGGTCGGACTTTGACACCATTATGGCCGCCCGGGCTGGCAATGCCGATGGCCCGGGCCACGGCGACCGGGTGCGCCTGATTTCCCGCTCCCTGGCGGATGTCCGGGATCGCCGCGAGGCGTTGAATGCCCGCCTGGCCGGACTGCCGGAAGACAAGCGCGAGTCCATCGAGTGGCTGCTTGATGACCTCACCTTCGAAATCACCCGGGCTGAAAGCGCGCTGGCCGCGCTCCAGGGCAGCAAGGCGCTCTCGGACAACAGCTATTTTGAGCAGTCGGTCACTCGCATGATGGCCGAAGTGGACGCCCGGCTGGTCCAGACTGAAAGCCTGATCGCCCGTCTTGAAGACGTCATGCTCGCGCTGGTGACCACCGAGCTGGACATCCACGAGCAGCGGCTCAAGCAGTACCAGGTGGAAGCCCAACTGGCCAAGGTGCGCATTCTGGACCGGTCCCTGCAGACACTGAACCCGGATGAGGAAGTGCCTGAGGAGACAGCTCCCGACCAGGCGCAAAGCCAACCGTCTCCAGAGGAGGGAAGCGGCGATGAAACGATTTAGTCTCCTCATGCTGGCGTTCATGGTCAGCGGCTGCGGCACTTTCCAGAACCCCTCGACCATCGCCAGCCTCCAGAAGGAGCAAAAGCCGCTGGAGGACGTGGCCCTGCCGAGAGTAATGCACGAAGACGTGCGTCGCGAATACCGGGAACTGCTGGAAACCATCGAGGACCGGCGCCTGTACGAGCAGATCGAACGCCGAATTGCCAGCGTCTACATGCTGGAGGGCGACTATGACCAGCTTCGTGGCGTGATGCCGGGCGAGGATGGCTACTTCCCGGAAGCGATTACCGCCTATCACCAGCTGCTCAACAAGTACCCCGATTCCGAGCGCAATGCCGAGGCCATGTACCAGCTGGCCAAGGCCTATGACCTCGACGGCCGCGACCTGGAAGCCAAGGCCGTGCTGGAAGAGTTTATTGCCGAATATCCGCACTCATTTCGGCTGGCAGAGGTGTATTTCCGCAAGGGCGACATCCACTTCCGGCACGAGGAGTATGAGCAGGCTGAAAGCGCCTACCGTTCGGTCGTGGCTATCGGCCAGGAATCCGCGTTCCTGAACAACTCCTGGTACCTGCTTGGTTGGTCCCAGTACAAACTGTCCGATTACGACCAGAGCCTGATGTCCTTCTCCCGTGTCCTCGACCGGCTGGTGCCCGAGGATGGCAAGATCGAGAAGCTGGACAAGGTCAATCGCTCCCTGGTGGACGACACCCTGCGCATCATGAGCGTGGGGCTGGCCTATGCCGGCGGCTCCTCCAAGATCGACAGCATGTTTGCCAACCGGCCGGAGGCGAAGAAGTACACCTGGATTCTGTATTCCAGCCTTGGCCAGCATTACCTGGAGAAGGAACGGTATGAGGATTCCGCCTCCTCGTTCCGGGCCTTCGTGGTGCAGAACCCGGATTCCGAGCGGGCGCCGGAGATGCACGCCGAGATGATCAGGGCCTATGTCGATGGCGAGTTCTCCCAGCAGGTGCTGCCGGAGAAAGAGAATTACGTACGCAACTACGGCATTCACTCCGCGTTCTGGAAGACCAAGCCGGCAGATGTGAAGGCCAAGGTCATTCCCAACCTGAAGACCTTCATCGACGAACTGGCCCGGCACTACCACGCCACCGGCCAGCGCCTGACCCGGGAACTGGCGGATGGCGCGATCAAGGCGTCTGCCGTGGCCGCCACCGAAGCCACACGCCAGACCAGCTTCCTGAAGGCGGCCCAGTTCTATGGCGAGTTCGAGCAGACCTTCCCGAACGACCCGAAAGTCCCGGAAATGGTCTACATGCGCGCCGAAGCCGCCTTCGATGGTGGCGATTATCCCACCGCCATTACCCACTACGAACGCACCGCCTACGAGTTCGGCAACTCCGAATTTGGTGCCGATGCCGGCTACGCCGCCATCATCGCCTATCAGAAAGAAGCAGAGCGTTTGATAGCCCAATCGGGTGCGGGTAGCGAGCAGCTGCGTGCCTGGCGCAGCAAGGGTGTCGAGAGCCAGTTGCGATTCGTGCAGACGTTCCGGGATGACGAGCGCTCCGGCGCCGTGCTGGCCAAGACCTCGGAAGAACTGTTTGCCCTGGGCCGTTACGAAAAAGCACTGGAAGTGGCCACCAGCATCGTCAGCCGTGCCGGCGAGGTGGATCGCGAACTAAACCGCACCGCCTGGGGTGTGATCGCCCACAGTCAGTACGAACTGGCTGACTTTGCCGCAGCCGAGGAAGGCTATCGCAACCAGTTGCGTTACATCGACCTGGACGATCCCGAGTTCAAGGCGGTTACCGAACGCATGGCCGTCGCCATCTACAAGCAGGGTGAGCAGGCGCTGGCTGCCAAGGATCTGGAAGGCTCCATCGACCACCTCCTGCGCATCAAGGCGGTGGCTCCGAAGACCGATGTCCGCGTGGTGGCACAGTTTGATGCCGCCACCCATCTGCTGACCCTGGAGGAGTGGGAGCCGGCACTGACCGAGATGCTGGAGCTGCGCCGACTGTTCCCGAACCACAAGCTGGCGAAGGATCTGGATCAGAAGATCGCCTGGACCTACGAGCAGGACGAACAGTGGCAGATGGCTGCTACGGAGTACGAACAGATCTACCGGACCGACGACCGCGCCGACGTGCGCCGGGATGCCCTGTTCCTGGCGGCGGAACTGTATGAGAAAGCCGGTAACGAGGATCAGGCCCTGGAGTACTTCAAGAAGTGGGCCTTCGACTACGAGGAACCTTTCGATACCCGCATGGAAGCCCGTTACCACGTCGCCTACCTGTATGAGCGCCGGGACGACTACCATCGCCACCTGTACTGGCTGCGCCGGGTAATCGACGGCCACAACAAGGCACCGGAGAACTGGCAGTCGGACCGCTCTGCCTGGCTGGCGGCCTGGGCCAACAACAAGTACGGCGACTACTGGCGCATCGAGTTTGATCGCGTGCGCCTGAAGCACCCGCTCAACAAGAGCATTCCGCGCAAGAACGAGAAGCTCAGGAACGCCCTGGACCGTTACCAGCAGGCAGCCGGCTACGGCGTGCTCGATCAGACCACCCGGGCCACTTTCAACATTGCCGATCTCTACGGTCAGTTTGCCCGCGAGCTGATGGACGCGCCGCGGCCCAGCGGCCTGAGCCAGCTGGAAGCCATGCAATACGAGCTGGTGCTGGAGGAACAGGCCATTCCGTTCGAGGACCTGGCCATCGAAGTGCACCAGGCCAACATCGAGCGCTCATGGAGCGGCACATTCAATCCCTGGATCGAGCGGAGTTTCGAGGCGATGGCCAAGCTCAACCCCGCCCGGTTCGACAAACAGGAAGTAAAGGTGGCGTATGGCGATGGCATCCGTTAAGGCATCCACCCCGGCAGCGTTGCTGGTGTTGACCCTGCTCTCCGGTTGCACCGGAGTCCTGCCGGTCAAGCAGACTGAATCCGGGCCGAAAGTGGTCGAGCCCGAGCCGGTTCAGCAGCAGGCGCAAGCCAGCGCAGGGCAGGGCAGCGGCGGCATGTTCCTGCCGCAACAGGCCTACGATGCCCAGGGCAATAAAATTCCCTATGTGGCGGAACCGAACCCGTACACCCAGCACCCTGCGCCGGTCCCGCCGGCGGCCCGGGCCGCTTTTGCCGATGCCACAGCCCTGATGAAAGACGGGGATCTGCGCATGGCCCGCAAGGGCTTCTGGGCCATGACCAAGGATTTTCCGGAACTTTCCGGTCCCTGGGTAAAGCTGGCCGAGCTCGCCGAACAGCGGGAGAAACCCGAAAAGGCCCGGGAATACTACCGGAAGGCGCTGGAGGTGAATCCGGCCAACGTCAACGCCTACCTGAAGCAGGCGATGTTCGAACGGCGGCAGGGTGAATTTGCCACAGCCCGGGACGCGTATCTGGCGGCCCTGGAAACTTGGAACGACTTTCCCGAGGCGCACCTGAATCTGGCGATCCTCTATGACCTGTACATGAACCGGCCCGAGGAGGCCCAGCCCCATTACGAGGCCTATGACTTCCTGACCGGCGGCTCGGACCCGAAAGTGGCGGACTGGCTCATCGAGATCCGTCGCCGGACCGGCATTGAAACCAGTTTTATCGATAACCCGCCCCCGGAGCTACCTGCCGAGCAGGGCGCCGAAGGAAAGGCTGTCTCTGCGGACGCCGCCGGCGGGGGCACCCCGGAAACCGAAGAGCAAGGCTAGGAGAGTGCCATGGGAATGCTGAAGCCAAGAGCCGGCTGGCTCATCGCGGCGACTCTGTACCTGGGTGGGGCGACTGTGGCTCCGGCCAGCGCCCAGGAGTCCATCGATCTCGAGAGTACCTTTGTCGGCGACAAGGAACAGCCTTCGGTGAGTTACTTCATCCCCTGGAAGCCACCTGAGGGGCCGGACAACCTGTACCGCTCGATCACGTCTGTGTCCGGCCGGGTATTCGAAGTGGTGGACCGGGACATTCACGCCCGGACCATGCGCTTCTACGACGAACTTTCCCTGGAGGCCCCAGCCGGGCTCCCGGGGCAAAGCACTAACTGAAAATCTGCAACCGAACGAAAAGAAAAGTCTGGAGACCTGTCATGAACGTTTACACAAGCATTGTTTCATTCTTCCAGGATGGTGGCGCTTTCATGTTCCCGATCGCCCTGGTGCTGTTTATTGGCCTCGCCATTGCCGTTGAGCGCTGGTTGTTCCTCAAGCGGGCCTATCAGTCCAACCGGGCCGCCTACAGCGAGCTGTTGCCGCTGATGAATGAAAACAAATTCGATCAGGCAGAGCAGGCGGCCCAGTCCGGCAACTCCGCGATCTCCCGTCTGATTTCTGTCGGTCTCGACACCATGCGTGCCTCCCCGCGCCGGGATGACATCCACGCCGCCATGCAGGAAGGCGTGATGGAGAGTATTCCGCGCCTGTCCAAGCGCACCAACTACCTGTCCATCCTGGCCAACGTCTCCACCCTGCTGGGACTGCTCGGTACCATCATCGGTCTGATTGCCGCCTTTACCGCGGTTGCCAACGCCGATCCGGCAGACAAGGCCACGCTGCTGTCCCAGTCCATCTCGGTGGCCATGAACACCACGGCCTTCGGCCTGATTGCCGCGATTCCACTCCTGCTGATCCACTCCCTGTTGCAGAGCAAGACCCTGGAAATCGTCGAGAGCATTGAAATGGCCGGTGTGAAGGCCCTGAACACCATCGTTCGCAGCAACCGTGAATCCGTAAATACGCGTGCCTCCGACGCCTGATCACAGCGGGTAATTCGTTATGTTTACAAAACGCAGAGAACAGGAAGAGGCGGATATCGACATCACGGCGTTCATGAACCTCATGATCGTGCTGGTGCCGGTACTGCTGATGAGTATGGTGTTCAACCATATCTCGATTC
>Ga0114984_1000488_pt1 | contig 15259 bp, 19 predicted proteins | sample Shrwel1BS1Day1_FD_96987 | JGI IMG/M metagenome (GOLD analysis project Ga0114984, IMG submission 96987) | Subsurface microbial communities from deep shales in Ohio, USA - Utica-3 well 1 S-1-Day1 | ecosystem: Environmental > Aquatic > Deep subsurface > Shale gas/oil reservoir > Produced water/Flow... | reverse complement strand
TTTTCGGCATTGGCCAGATCACCCGACCAGGCTTGCAGGGCCGGCTCCTGCAGGGCACGCCCGTAAGAGAAACTCAGCTCCCAGGGATGGTAGCCCATACTATTGATGGCATTCAGATTGGCGGTAGCCTCTGCCGGCGCCTGGCCTCCTGACAGGAAGAAGATTCCCGGTACTGCGGCGGGTACCGCGCGCCGGAAAATCATCAATGTGTGTTCCGCCACCTGCTCCGGGCTGGCGGAGGCGGATTCCTTGCCCGGGGTGACCATGCTGGGCTTAAGCACCATGGTTTCCAGATCCACATGATGCCGGTACAGCGCATTGAACACATCCCGGAGTACCGCTTCGCTGACTTCGCCGGCCCGCTCGATGCTGTGGCGGCCGTTGATCAGTACTTCCGGCTCGACAATCGGCACCATGCCTATGGACTGGCACACGGCCGCATAGCGGGCCAGCACCTCAGCGTTGGCCTTGATCGCCTGCCGTGAGGGCAGGGTATCGGAGATGTGGAACACATCCCGCCATTTGGCGAACCGTGCGCCCAGCTTCTTGTACTCCTCCAGGCGGGATTCCAGGCCATCCAGGCCATAGGTGATCTCGTCTCCGGGCGCATTAACCAGCGGCCCCTTGCCCTTGTCCACCTTGATGCCCGGAACAATATCCTGGCTGGCAATCAGCTTGGGCATGGCCACGTCTTCAAGATTCAGCTGTTCCAGGGTTTCTTCGTAGAGAATGACGCCGCTGATGTATTTTCCCAGTTCGGGGGTGGAGAAAATGATGCTCCGATATTCCCGACGCTTTTCTTCCGTGGATTCCACCCCAACCGCCTTGAAACGTTTGGTGATGGTGGGGGTACTCTCATCGGCGGCCAGAATGCCTTTGCCGGGCTGGATCAGGTCCGCGATGGTTGCGGTCAACTCTTTCTGAATACTCATCGGGTTCTCCTTTACCTACCGGCAATGCCGGTGACGGTTTGGGTTATTCAGGATAATTGTAGACTCTGTACGAACGACGTAAATTTGACCTACGCTAAGACATACCGAATCAGTCTGGATTAGGTTGACTGCAATAATAGTAGTTACAGGAAGGGTGTAAGATCGCTATGAAAACGGTTGTGAGCGTAAGCCAGGGATCATCCGAATACGACTACGAGGTGGAAACGGAATTCCTCGGGCAGGCATTCCGGATCATCCGCATCGGGACGGATGGCGACCTTGAAAAGGCCGAAGCCGTTCTGGAGTCGGTATACCCGCAGGCGGACGCCATCGGCCTGAGCATGATTCACGACCACTATCAGGTAGGCCGGGAACAACTGGAACACCCGGAGACCGCCAGGCTGGAAGCCTGTGTATCCGCCAAACCGGTCACCACCGGCGCCGGCTTGCGCGGTATCCTGCAGGAGTGGGCCGTTCGCCACACGCAGAGTGAGCTGGGCCATTTCTTCGACAATGCCCGGGTACTCTTTCTGAACGGTCAGGCCAGTTACCGGATTGCCAAATCACTCTCCGAACATACCGAGAACCTGCAGTTCGCGGATCCCTACCTCGATTTCGGGGTTCCCCGGGTACTTACTTCCCTGGACCAACTGGAGACCTACACCCGGCTCACTGCGCCGTTGATGTTCCGGCCGATGGCGGTCAAAGCCATCAACGCGTTGCACCGGAGCCCGTTGTACAGGTTGGGTGAGAAGTTGGTGGCCGGTTCCCTCCATAGAGCGGTCCGCGACTCCCATGTGATCGTGAGTGCGATCGGTGACCTGGAGTCCTTCACCGAGAAGGACCTGGACGGCAAAACCGTTATCACCTCGAGAGTTACAGACTCGGTACTGGACTGGATGCGTTCCCGGCGCGTGGCCATGGTGGTGGACTACAGCCCGTGGCTGGAAGGACGGCCCATCGGCGTGAATGTGATGGAGGCGATGATCAGCGCCGCCCTGTCACGCACGCCGGAACAACTGGGCGCGGATGATTTCCTGGACGTCATCCAGAGCCTGGGCATCGAGCCCCGGATCCTGTACCCGAACGGCTACCGGCGGGTAAACCGGTTTGCCTTCGTGATTCATCCGTTGTCCCAGCAGTACCTGACCAAGACACCGCCACTGGACTGGGTGGCCAGTGTGGCGCCGCCCGGAGTGATGGATCTGGTGGACAAGGCGATTGCCTATACGCCGCCCTTCATCTATTCGAAAGTTTCCGGCGTCCGCTCACCCACCGGCGATGAAGCAGAGGGATGGCTTATCACCGTGGGCGGTACCCCCCGGGAAATCATGGCCCATGGTCCGGAATTCACCTACAGCCGGTTGCTGGCGGCCGCGAAGCTGGCCAAGAAGCTGGGCGCCCAGATCATGGGGCTCGGCGCCTTCACCAAGGTGGTGGGGGATGCGGGCATCACCGTGGCCAGGCGAGCGCCGTTACCAATCACCACCGGCAACAGCTACAGTGCCTCAGGAGCCCTGTGGGCCGCCCATGATGCGGCGAAGAAAATCGGCCGTATCCATGTTGGCGAAAGCGGCAAGATGGCCGGCAAGGCCATGGTGGTGGGCGCCACCGGGGCCATTGGCTCGGTCTGTGCCCGCCTGCTGGCCAAGGCGGTGGATGAAATCTATCTGGTGGCCCCGGAGGCCGCGAAATTGCTCGCCCTCAAGGAAAGTATCGAACTGGAAACCCCGGGCGCGGTGGTTCACGTGGCCGCCACCACAAACCGGGACCTGGCGGATATGGACATGATTGTGACCGCCACTTCGGGCGCCGGCAAACGTATTCTGGATATCATGAAAGTGAAGCCCGGTTGCGTGATCACCGATGTTGCCCGGCCCCTGGATATTCCGGCGGAAGACGTGGCCAGACGCCCGGACGTGCTGGTGATCGAATCCGGGGAAATCCAGCTGCCGGGGAACCCGAAGATGAAGGACATCGGGCTGCCGAAAGGCATCGCCTACGCCTGCCTGGCGGAGACCATTGTTCTGGCGCTGGAAGGGCGATTCGAGAACTTCACCCTGGGCCGGAACATCGAGTGGGAGAAGGTCCGCGAAATCTACAAGCTCGGACTGAAGCATGGCATGAAACTGGCCTCGATTTCCGGCGTGAACGGGGTCTTTACCGAAGAAGATTTCGAGCGGGTGCGGACCCTGGCGGCAAAAGCAACAGAGCCCGCGTGAGGCGAGTTCCAGGGATTCAGACGACAATCCCCGATTCTGCTTCACGGGCCAGCAGGGTCCGCTTGCGTTCCACACCCCAACGGTAACCACTCAGGTTGCCGTCGCTGCGCACCACGCGATGGCAGGGGATGACGACCGCGAGCCGGTTGGCAGCGCAGGCACCGGCGACTGCCCGTACTGCTTTCGGGCTTCCGACTTTTGCAGCGAGTTCTGCGTAACTGACCGTTTGGCCAGCCGGGATCGCGCGGAGCGCTTCCCAGACTCGTTGCTGGAAACCGGTACCCTGGATGGAAAGAGGCAGGTCGAGGCCTGACTGTAGTGCGTCGATAAGGCGGACCACCTTTGGCAACCTGCCACCAAGGTTGTCGCTGGCATGCTCCAGCGTGGCACCCGGGAAGCGGGACTGTAGCGCCGAACGCAGCGAGTCGGCGTTATCGCCCAACTCGATACTGCAGAGGCCCTTGTCGTCGGCGCCGGCAAGTACCCAGCCCAGACTGCAGCGGTCAATGGCGTAACGGATCACGGTGCACCTCTTTCAATTATACGGAAGGATCCAGTACCTCACGCCACTCAGCAGCGCCATCTTCCGATTGTTTCCCCGGATGCTCTGTCACGAAGGCGGCCACCATGTCGAGGACCTTTGGCTGCTGCTCCCGATGGGGAACGTGGCCGCAGTTCTCCAGAATGGCCTGGGCAGAAGGCCCCTGCACCCCCTCGGCAATGCGCCGGGGAAACTCCAGGGTGCCGAACTCATCATGGTCACCATGAATGGCCAGTACAGGGCAGTGCACCTGCTGCAGAAAAGGCTCCAGGCTCCAGTGATGGAAACTCGGGTCCAGCCAGACCTCGGTCCAGGCCTCCAGTACCCAGCGGGCCTTGTCGCCGTGATAGCGGGCCAGCTTTTCCATCTGCCCCGGTTTCTGGAACTGGGCTTTGGCGGCCCGGATGCCGTTCAGGGTGTGCTCTTCCAAAAAGGCCTGGGAGGCTTCGGTAATCACCAGTTCACAGTCTTCGACAAACCGGGTGGCAATAATGATCGCCATGGCGCCGCCCACGCTGTGGCCGAACACCAGGAATTTGCTGAAACCCAGGGCATCCCGTAGGGCCGGGAAACAGATCTCCGCCTCTTCTTCGATAAAGCGTCGGGAAGGCAATCCCTTACGTGGGGAAGACTGGCCGAAACCCAGGCGATCGTAGGCAATCACCGGGCGTTCAAGCCGTCGCGCCAGTGCTTCCGGAAAATCCCGCCAGAGCCGCACACTACCGAGGGAGTCGTGCAACAAAACCATGGGAGCACGACCTTCCGAGCCGACGGGAGTCCAGGAGCGAACAAACAGCTCGCCTTCGGGAACCTCAACAAACTGTTCGTGGCTGGCTAACTTTGCGGCTTCGGGCATGCTGAGTACTCCTGTTCTTCCTGTCTTGCGGTAACAGATTACCGGGTTTTGAAAACTGACATCCGGTTGATATGAGTCACCGGTTAATCAAGCTTACAGGATCCACCACAGGGACAGCCATTATCACAAAGGAGAAGTCGGCGTGATGGAAAAGATTCGGGGCCTTTCTGATGGGTCTTCCCGGATGCGCCCCGGCAGAACCTGTGAGCTGGGGCGGTATACGGTCGACCGCTTTGCGAAGCGGTCGACTGTTCTGTGGATCTGTGGATTGGTTTCTCAGACGGCTGCAGCAGTCTTGCGGCTGAGGTGATGACCACTGACGTGCTTGAGAAATTCTATGGCCTCCTTCGGGGAGATTTGCTTTTTCCCGGTTTTTGCGGTGTTTTTGGCTCCTGTGAAAGACACAATATCCCCCAGGCTCACCATACCGCACAGCTGCTTGTCCTCGTTGACGACAGGAAGACGACGGACTTTATGTGCTTCCATGATCTGGAGTGCTTCCCCGATATCCTCTTCCGCTGCGCAACAATACAACTCCCGACCACTGGAGATATCTTCTGCGCGAATTTCCCTCAACGGTTTGGATTGCAGCGCAGCACCCATGGCGATGTCCCGGTCGGTAATAATGCCCACTGGATGTTCCCGGTCATCCACCAGCGGGATGGCGCCACAATCATTGTTCCACATCATCATGGCGATGTCTTGAAGAGAAGTTTGTGGCGAGCAGCTCGCCACCTCGGTAACCATTACTTGGTTGACTTTCATTCGAATATCCTCCGTCCTGGGGCTCGCATCTAAATGAATGCCATCAGTAATACGCCCTTGCGATATCGATCCCGCATACTTCCTTGGGGTATCCATCCTGAAGGCTGCACCGGGCCCATCAAGGGAGCGGTGCCAGGCTCAATGTGTGCTCAGACCTGGTTGTTGGCCATGACCCAGGTCAAAGTGATTGGCCTCCGGATTTTCCGGTGGCTTAAGCTTAGCCCATTATTTCTTCGGTCGGGTGTCGTAACCAACATTTATAAGGATACAGGTTTTGCGTTGCCGCCATCAGCCGTTTGAAGGCATGCTGGAAATGCGACGGATCGACGAAGCCCCCGTACAGGGCTGCCTCGGCGATGGTGGTGCCGCTTTCACACGGATGATCGCCGTCGCTGGCCGGCAGTCCCGGTTGGGGCTAATGGCGCTATGTGTTAATCAGAACCTTTTCAGCCCTTCTTAACCAGACTTATCAGATATAACAAAATGACAGCGCCGATAATGGCCATGACTATTGAACCCAGCAACCCGCCTGTTGTTATGCCCAACAGGCCGAATAGAAAGCCACCCAGTACTGAGCCGACAACTCCCACAACAATGTTGCCAAGGAGGCCAAAGCCTTTTCCCTTCACGATGTTGCCGGCAAGCCAGCCGACAAGTGCACCGATGACCAAAAATATTATTAAGCTAATGATATCCATGTTGCCTCCAGTGTAAATCCCTGGCGAAAGGGTATATTCCAACTATAGAACAGATTTGCGCTGATGAGTCGCTGCCCGCGCCCGGAAGTTGCCAATGACGGCTAATGTCGAAGGGGCGGAACAGAACAAGAGAGGCGCCCGAAGGCGCCGCTCAAGGATGGGTCAGGTTTCTATTGTTGCTTGAAGCCAGATCACCGCTTATTGCCTTTACCGTTGGGCAGATTACGGTTTGTAATTGCCCAGGTGCCGTCACGAAGCTCGGCCTCTGCATGCTGGATGTTGACGAACAGGGTCTTGGGATCCTTCCCGAAATAGATGCCTGTGCCCTCAGCGCCGTTAGAGTTCCAATCGAAGCATTGACCACCCTGGTTATCATCACAGGCCCATGATCCGTCACGCAGGGAAGCGAAGAGGTGGACCGCATCGGCCATGCCGTCACCGTCATGATCCGGTTCGGCGACCCAGATGTCTGAAGGTGAATTATCCTCGACGATCCACAGCCGACCGTCCGGTCCCTGTGCCAGGTTGTCGGGATTGTTAAATCCGGTCACGAACTGATCTGTCGGCGGGTTATTCGCCGGGCCCACGGCACTCAGATCCTCATTGGGCACATTGACGCCAGCCTGAACAAAAGTGGTGACGGTCTGCTGGTCAAGATCAATTGCCAGAACACGGTCTGAGGAAGTGGTTGCAACATACAGGGTGTTGCCGATGCGCTCCATATCCTCGGGGCGGCCGTATTCGGTGGCGTTGACATCGTCAGCGGCGACCTTGGCATCGATCTGAACCTGGGTGCGGTCCAGTGCCACCCACTCGAACATACCGGTGGCGCCTGCGGTGCCATTCCAGTTCTGCTCGGCATCGGAGATACCGATCACCTTCAAGGCATACAGCTGACCGGAAGACAGGTCACCGTAAGTATCGGGAACAAACTTGAAAATGGAGCCCCCGTTCAGCTCGTCGATGACGTAGACCTCGCCTGCGCGGCCGATCTCAACGCCTTCGTGACGAATGCGGCCAACTGCGGGCCGGTCTTTTACATCAATCGCGACGCTCGGGTTGTTCTTATCCAGAACGAGTTCATAGAGGCGGCCCTGGGGATCCTCCTCGGCGAACAGTACCGTGCCCCAGGGAGTCCAGCGGATGCCGTCGAGATCGCCGCCACGGGTGAATTCCGGGAATTGAGGACCGATGGCAGGTGAGGAGGTTACACAGTCACTGGCCTGGGCAATGACCCTGGTTTCACCGGTTTGGAGGTTGTGAACGGATACGGCTCCGCAGTTGTCCACTTCATGGGTACGGTACAGGAACCGGCCGGCCTGCTTGCCGGTCTCGTTGACCGTGTTCATGTCAGCGAGATCAGAGTAATCACGGCCTACGTCGGTGCCACCGGGGTAAATTTCATAGATGTTCAGGTCCCTTTCGTCAGTAACCTTGTATTGACGAAAACCATCCGGGATGAGAAACGGCGTGTCACCCCAGCTGGCCGTCAGTTCATAGCCTGAAGCCGGGATGGGATCGAAGGCCATCGGGCCATTGACAGTTTCGCCCGCATGAGCGGAGACGCTGCCGATCGCCATGGCGATGGCGGCACTGAGAATACCTGGGTTGCGCATGTTGAAACTCCGTCTTCTGGGTATTGGGGAGGACCGCTTTCGCTTGAAAGCCTTTACAGGGTAGGTGTGTAACATTTCGTTACGGTGAAGCTAAGATTGCAAAAAAATGTTAAATCAGTGTCAGAGGCGAGAGCAGACCGGGTTATTGTGCCTGTTAACTGGTCGGCCACAACGGCGGCCATTGCCCGTGCCTCCTGATGTACTGCTCGATAGGGGCGCTGCGGTAACCGCTCTCATACCGCTGCTTCACACTGGGGTGGACGAAGGTACGGTTCTTGTCCGGGGCCGGTATTTCCCGGACGAGTTTGCCCAGTAGCTTGTATTTGCCCTTGTACTCGTTGTGTTGTCCGGCGGTGGCGTGGGTCTGGGTTGGCAGGTTGTTATTGAAAACCAGGTGTTGTTTTTCCGCTTCCTTCGCCATCCAGAGCAGGGGAATGTCGGCCAGGATCCGGCCCTGCCTGTCCGGGCCGTAGCCGCCACCAACGTCCGAGTGCACACCGGCAAACCAGACCTGCTCCAGATCGGTCCCCGGCTTGGGCTCCCACAGGGTTGGCTCAAAATCCTCCCGCTGTTCATCGAGGGAGAGCGCATGCCGCGCCACCCGGATATTGCTGCCGATCTTGCGGTCGTAGAACAGGTCCTTGTCCTTGATCAGGCCAAAGAAGGTGAAAGGTAGCCCCAGGGCGCCCACGGTGTCCCATACTCCGACGAACCGGATGGGGGTGCGCTCATCCACGGAATGCTGGCGCTTCCACGCCATGGAGTAGTCGTCATTGGCCTTGTGGCTTTTGGTCTTGTAGAGCCTGAAAGCGCTCTCGACCAGGTAGGCGTTTTCCTTGCGCAGGATACTGCAGTTGTTGATCATCCCGCACAGGCTGCGGGCGGTGTAGGCACCCCGGCTGAAACCGAACAGGAAGATGTCATCGCCGGGCTCGTAGTTGTGTACCAGAAAGCGATAGCCATCCATCACATTCTTTTCAAGACCATAGCCCGTGGCCCCGGCGCGGATCTCATCGTGGTAGGAGCCTATGCCCCAGTCGTAGAAAACCACCTGTTCCACCCCGTTGCCATCCGCAGGCCGAATGGCCCGGGCAAACTGCAACACATTGGTGGGGAAGTCCTCGCCAATGTTCTCCTCCGGCCGGTTCCAGGTGCCGTCAAAGCAGATCGCGATGCGTTTCATGGGGGTGACCTCCTGTCATCTGGTACCTGTTTAACGGGTCTGTGCCCTGTAGGCCACACATCAAAATGGTAAAGGAGCAATCCCATTGCCGCGAGAGCCGCGAACGTTGCTCCGGCAATAAATGTAGCCGAGGCGCCAAACATGCTCCACAAGGAACCTGCAATGACGCTTGCCAGCAATAGCGCCGCTCCACTAACCAGATTAAAAATCCCGAAGGCCGTACCGCGCAGATCGGCAGGCGCAGTATCGGCAACAAGTTTCGAGAGCAACCCCTGGGTCAGTGCCATGTGCAGGCCCCAGAAAGCCGAGCCAAGCAATGCGATCCCGGGTGACGCGGCCATTGCCAGCACGATATCAGCAACAACGAGTACCCCAAGCCCCATCAATAAAAGCGTTCGCGCGGAAATTCGATCAGCCGCCGCACCTGCCGGATACGCAAATATGGAATAGACAACATTCATGACAATCATGATTACGGGCACGTAGCCGATAGCCAGCCCGACGTCCTGAGCACGCAGAATCAGAAACGCATCACTGAAACGAGCGAGAGTAAATACCGCTCCGAGCCCAACGACAAGCCAGTACCGCAGCCGTAAGCGTTTGGCATTGTTCAGGGACAAGGGATTTTTATGAGCGGCGGAACGGGCAAACGATTCGGGTTCGCGTACTCCAACGATCAGCAGCAGTACCGCGATAAACGCCGGTAATACCGCTACCCACAACACGGCTTTGATGTCGTTTGCCAGCCAGGCCATGAATGCAATCGCAAGCAGCGGACCGACAAAGGCTCCTACCGAATCGAGCGCCTGGCGCAAACCATAGGCCGCACCCCGAAGCGGCTCCGGGGTAATCTCGGCGACGAGAGCGTCGCGTGGCGCACCACGGATGCCTTTACCGATGCGATCGACAAAGCGTGCTCCGAACACCCACCCAATTGATGTGGCAAGTGGAAATACTGGCTTGGTTGCGGCAGCCAGGCCGTATCCAATCACGGCCAGAAGCTTTCGTTTCTGGAAGTAATCGCTGATCACTCCCGAAAAAACCTTGGTGATCGCAGCCGCTGCCTCGGCAAATCCTTCAATGACCCCTATGGTGACCATGGATGCACCGAGCGTAGTCATGAATATGGGCAAGAGGCTGTAAACAAGCTCGGATGAGATGTCCATGAACATCGAGACAAAGCCAAGCGCCCAAATGCCTTTCGGCAATTTGCGGTAAAAGCCCTTTCCGGAACTTATCGATTCAGGATCACTCTGATGTGATGAGGTCATGAATTCCGTTTCCTGTGCTGCGCAAAGCCCCGGGCAAGCCAAAAGCCAGCCCCGACCGTCGCCGTGGGCGAGGGATAAACAGTGTCATCGCTTACGCCAGCTTCTGCAACTGGCGCAAGCGTCTGTTCGATCCGTCGACCGCTTACCCGGGTCGTCGGTGAGCAGTTACCACGGCCGCAGGACCAGAAAAAAGAATTCAGAAAAAGTTGTGGTGTATTTTTTGACGTTAAAAAACGAAGTAAGGTGGTTGATACCCATCTCAACTCACATCGGCGTCGTCCGGTGCTCGCTTCCGCCCGGTAATCATGGATTTAACCAGACTCTCATGGTGACGCAAACTGGCCAGAATAACACCCGCTACATGCAGCACCACCAGTGCAAGCAGAACGTTGGAAAGCCACTCGTGACTCTCTTCGACCCACTCCTCGCCCCACAACAAATCAGTGTATAACCAACCGGTCAGCGTCAGTGCAGCAAGACCAAGCAGTAACGCGAACACCATCATGCCACCGGCCGGATTATGTCCCAGGTAGCGCAGCTCACGCCCCTTGAGCATATCCGCCAGGTATCCGGCAACAATACGGGGATGACGCGCAAATTGGCTGAAGCGGGCATAACGGGGGCCGAAAAGCCCCCAAAACACGCGAAATGTGACCAGCGCAGCGACCGTATAACCGGCGATTTCATGCAAATCCTGCCATTCATCCGCGCTGGCCCAGGACACTGCAAAGCAGAGTACCAGTGTCCAGTGAAACACCCGCACCAGAGGATCCCAGACTTTAACAGTGTCATTCATCATCGACTACTCAGTCTTCCCGTTTCATTTTGACGATTTCAAAGGTCTTGGGGTTAAAGTAGGCTTCCACGCGACGCTGCTGCTCATCGTAGCCATAGACCTCATAGCAGCCGTCATCGATCTTGAATTTCTTGATCTCCCACCCCTTGTCTTCAATTGCGGTGCGGAACGCTTCCTCGGTCTGCCACTCGTCCTTTGGCACATCACACTTGTCACCGGCCATGGCCACACCGGATACAGCCAACGTTGAAAGGGTCAGGACTGTAATCAGCTTTTTCATAAGGTCTCCTATCTATGTGTGTTTGTTGCCAGAGGTAATATATGCTCGAAACCTTAAGCCAGACTTAACGCATTCCTTTTTTACACGTCATGGAAAGGCTGGCAGCCCCTAGGGGCCGGGCAAAGGGTTACAACTCCGGCACAAGATTTCTGCCGCCAGGGAAAAACACCCAAACCGTTACCCCAGCCCAGTGAATGATCACCGGAACCCGGATAGACCGGGAAAGCACGTATGCGCAGCCACAGGTAACCCCCATAGTACCCACGATAACCAGAAACCACGGATTCAGGAAAATAGGCGAATCCAGCCACCCGAATTGAAATAAACCGGTGCCTTAACCAACGGATACCGATAGGATTGCGAACACTGGTGTCAGTACAAAATAGATCTGTCCCGGTTTATCTTGGTCCATCAAGCCTGGGCGCAGCCGCTGCCATCGGCGGTTGCGAGCGAACAAGATGGACACTGTGCGGAGCCGTCGGTCCGACGCATCGGTGCAGAGTGTTGTGGGGACTGGGGGTTAGACACCCTCGGCTACCCGATTAGCTGTTCCCAAGCATATACGCACGAAGCTGCCGCTCCTCTCGCATAACAGATAGGACGAGAACCCGCTGCTCATCCTCACGATAAAAAATGCGACACGGTGGAATTACTAGCTCCCTGTATACCGAATCAGGGAGCTCCGGAGGAATCCGACCGGATTGGGGAAAATCTTCCAAACGCTCGATCTTATCGAAAACTTCCTGGACGAGATGACTTGCGGCAGCAGGGTTATCCAGGGCAATGTACTCAGCGATGGCATCCAGTTCTTGAAGGGCGGGCTCCGTCCAGATTACTTCAGCCATTTACTCATTTTCTCCCTGGCCTCACTCTTGCTGTACGTTCTTCCCTCAAGTACAGCACGCTCTCCCCGTGAGAGCCCCTCAAGCAACTCAAGCCGGCGCTGCATGAATTCGTAATCCTGCACATCGACAAGATAAGCCGATGGCTGACCATGTTCAGTGATCAGTATCGGCTCTTTAGACCGATGCAGGTCTGCCAAGATTTTTGTGGCTTGGCGCTTAAGGTTTGTAACAAGCTCAACTTTCATGGGCTCACCCTGAATCAGACCAAGAGTGGCACTATAGTATCACTTTGCGCGTGAGGCAATCATAGCTGACGCAGAAGGCAGCAGACGGGACACTGGGAACCAGAACACCGAATACGCGGAAAGTACCCGACAAATGCGCCGGATTGCTCCGCGAGGAAAGGTCTGGAGTTACCTCACCGGGCTCGTCCAACACCGGATCAGGTCGCGGTTGCGCGCGACCTATCCTTATTAGTTTTATGCGCTTTTCTTGGAAATGTATTTGACATTCGCCAGCCCTTCGAAGTCGCTGTCTTGAGTCCAGATTGCAGCGGAAAATTTCTGAGCAGTGGCGAAAATAATGCTATCAGCCAGCGGCAATTTATGGAGAACACCAAATTTGGCGGCATCCTTAGCAAGCTCCGAGTTCAGCGGAACTACCTTACCCTGTTCCATATGAGCAGTGACAATCAGGGCAGCTTCTTCTCCCCGTTGACGCAATACGTTCTTGAAAACCTCTGTGATTGTGATGCTTGGCACCAGCAACTCTGATAGCTTTTCAATGGGTTCCGCAAAAACCCCAGAATTGCCATCGCTGGCAAAATACGACAACCAAGCTGACGAATCTACGACGTTCATACCCGATCTTCTTCCCTGAGAACGGTGGTATCAATTCCTTTCAGAAAACCTCTCATCTCCTTTATGGGTTTCAGAGGAATCACCTCAATTCGCCCCTGGTATGACGTAATCTGGACTTTTTGGCCAGCCACAATCCCCATGGATTCGCGAATTTCTTTAGGAATAACAATCTGATACTTGGGGGAAACGGTTACTGAGGCCATGGCGAAACCTATCGATAAGGGTTTGGTATTACGATAAGGCCATCGATCGGAGTGGTCAAGGCACATAACGATACTTGATTACCTGAAAGCCGAGAGACTGGTATCACTGCGCGATGGCTGGATCAAACTTCACCATTCCCGGTGAAACGCCCTGGGCGGAGCCGTCGGTCCGACGCATCGGTGCAGGGTGTTTTGTGAGGGGTGGGGGGGTTAGATACCCCCGGCTACCCGATTAGGCGACTGTGGCACGCCACTGAAAACATGACGCTATTGTATCAAAAGCCCAAAAAAAGCATGTCCAACGCTGCGGAGATTTCATCTTGCTGCTCATCAAGGCTACCAGCACCAAAACGCAATTCGCCTTCAGGCACAGCAGCCATGTACTGAGTAGCCATTACTACATCTTGGCCCTCAATGTTAAATACGGGATTCAGCCCCTGGGCTGGAGACGGCGCCGAAGATTTTGGCAACAGTGGCACGACAACTCGGGTGTTCAATCCACTGAGAAGGTCAGACTGAACATCCAGCAGATAACCACCCCCATCCTTATTTTCAAAGATATCGAAACGGGCCATCAGAACTGACGGTGCCGTGCAAGAGGCAAACCGTTAGCTTCAATGTATGTATTCGAGCTTGCGAGGGCTGTGGCATTATCGTGCAACCATTTCTTCTGCTTATGCAGTTTCACAGCCTCCGCGATCCCTGCCTCGGCCGATCGTGATACATTGATTCCCAAGGCTTTTGCCTCTTTGAGAAGGTCAGTATCTAGCGATAGGTTCGTTGGCTTTCGTATGGATTTGGTAGCTTCGGGAACGTGCATGGTCACTCCTCGCAAAGAATAATGCACCCATGTTATGCGCATATTTGTTGCACATCAAATATGTGCAACGAAAAGCCTTGGCGCAGACACAAAAAGATGCAAGGATTCAGTGGCTTAACGCGAAGCTAAGCCGTCCTGGATCCGTCGCCGCGTCCGGATGGCTTACTGGCGACAGTGGCGCAGGCCACGCACCAAAGTCAGGAACCTGATGAAGCTGGGTGTTCATGTGCAGGCGGCCGTTGTGTGTGGCATCACCAGCAAAGGCCCTTGGCGTAGCTCCAAGACGCCAGGCATTATCCAATGACTATCTGAAAGCAGAGGGACTGGTATCTTTGCGTGATGGATGGATCAAGCTTCACCATTCCCGGTGAAACGCCCTGTGCGGAGCCGTCGGTCCGACGCATCGGTGCAGGGTGTTGTGGGGACTGGGGGTTAGATGCCCCCGGCTACCCGATTAAATTATTTTTCATAGTGGTAGCGGCAAGAGATAGCCGTAAGTTGTTTACCATCCACCGCATAAACTAGCCGGTTGGTATCATCAATGCGTCTGGACCAGAAACCAGCCAAGTTCTCCTTTAAAGGCTCGGGCTTGCCGATACCTTCAAACGGAGATCGCTGAGTATTTCGAATAAGCTTGTTAATACGCTTTAACGTTTTTTTATCCTGGGTCTGCCAGTACAAATAATCTGACCAAGCCTCTCGAGTCCATGAAAGTATCTCAATCATCGGTCAACTCATGCTGTTTTGTTTTCCCGGCCCTGTACTGTTTGATGGATTTTGAAAGATGGGCGGCATTAGCCGGACTCTTTAGCAAATGAACCGTTTCCATGAGACCATTGAACTGGTCCAAGGACATTACGACAGCATCTTCAGAATCCCTCCGGGTAATGACGGTGTAGTCTGCGTCGCTAACCACTTGATCCAGAACGCTTTTTAGCTTATTTCGAGCATCCGAGAAACTGATAACTCTCATAGGAATTCACCTTAATTACACAATAAATCTGCCAAGTATAACCTGTACAATAAATTGTGCAAGTGGTGCGATTTGGTAATTTAACGCCAATATTAAGCGGCGCCCGACCAGGGCGTCCGGCGGACGGCCGCCAGGCCGGTAGCGAACTTGAATGACTTGTGTACGCCCAGCATGGGCATGAACTAATGGGGTGAAAGTCCCCTGTGGGAAGATCACCGTCCAGTCGGCTTTACCCGATTGAACGCTAACCACTAGCGAATGGCAAGGGCCAATCCGTGAGGTGGACCCAATCAGTTGGACAACCTGATGGTGTCCCTAAGCTATGATCCGGTTGTTTCCCTGGCTCAGGCGGCCAAGGCTATGGGTTGCCCGTAGTACACCTCATCGGGCGTTTGGTA
>Ga0114984_1000485_pt1 | contig 15293 bp, 6 predicted proteins | sample Shrwel1BS1Day1_FD_96987 | JGI IMG/M metagenome (GOLD analysis project Ga0114984, IMG submission 96987) | Subsurface microbial communities from deep shales in Ohio, USA - Utica-3 well 1 S-1-Day1 | ecosystem: Environmental > Aquatic > Deep subsurface > Shale gas/oil reservoir > Produced water/Flow... | reverse complement strand
GTTGTGTGTTCGGGAAATAATCCTGCAGGCCGTTAGCGATGTTTTGACTTTGGTCGTCGGCCCAGATCAATGTGCGCGTTTCGTTCGCTGCCAACCGATTGGTGTTTTTGCGCGGCTGTTTGGCGCTGACCAGGAACGCACTGGCCGGCTGTTCGGTGTCTTCGACCGGTTCGCCCGCATCAAAGCCCAACTCTTCCAGCAGCTCGCGCCAGGCGTCGACACCCGGCTGAAGGCTGCCTTCCTGTTCAACCAGTGCGGGCTGGTTGCTGACCAGCTGCTCCAGCCAGAACGCATGCGGCTGGCCCAGCAGAATGAGCTGGCCGTCCGGCCGGAGTGCATTTCTCAGTTCCTGCAACAGCTGACGCACGGTTGATGGGCGCATGGCGTCGAGGTGCACGATGGCCAGATCGAGCTTTTGGCATGGCTCCGGCCATTGTTCGGCGTCGGCTGCGCTGATTTCCAGGGTGTCCAACGTTTGCCCCGATGCCAGTGCTGCCCGTTGTTGAGCGATGCTGTCTTCCAATGCACTTCGAATCGTGGCTTTGCGAGCTGTCTTCTGGCGGGCTTGGTACATCGAGCGCCATGCTTGTTCGTTCACGAGCGGTAATTCGCCGGTGTACGTGAGCCATTCACCCAAGTGCAAACCGAAACGACCGACGGCGTGGATGGGCACAAAGGCTCCCGGGAATTCCTGCAGCAACAATTCCCAGATGGTGCGCAGGTCCGCTTCTGGCGGCTCGGTAACCTGGAGCTGGCCGCTGTCATCCTCTGCGACCAGACCCTGATTGATGAGGCGTTCGGCCCACTGTTTTTGCTCGTCGCCCAGTTGGGCCAGTGTGACTGGCTGCTGGTTAAGGCTGTCGTTGAGACAAGCCAGTGCCAACGTATCGAGCAGCGGCTCGAGTTCGGTGATCACGGGGTCGTCCGACTGGTCGGCCCACAAAGGCTGCAATACCTGCAGGAGAGCTTCGCCATCCAACGGGGACGGGGCGCTTGGCAATGGCTTGGACTGCAGCGGCATATCCAGCAGGGTAATGGCCTGCGATTGCTGTTTCCGAAGGGGCACGGCTTTAAAGCGTACATCGGTCAACACGGCCATCGCGTTACCTTCGGCATCGAACAACCCGACTTCCGCCAGCAGGGAGTGCGGGGAGCGGCGTTTGAGGTCAACACGGATTTGCGCGGGTGCTTGCCCCGCATAGGCCCGGCTGAACTGCATTCGACCGATTTGTACCGGCACGTAACCGTGATTGCTGTTCCGGCTTTCTTTTGCCAGCAACGGGATAAACAGCTGGAAGGCGGTATCCAGAATGCCCGGGTGCAGGAGCTGGCCTTCTAAGGTTTGTTCAATGCGCTCGCTGGGCTGGCATCGGCCGATGACGGTCTGGCCTTCAATCCACCCTTCGCTGATAGCCTGGAAGGCGGGGCCGTAATCCAGGCCAATATGGGACGCCGCTGCCAAGTGTTCGTCACGGCTGAAATCCGGTTCTCTCGTTGGCAAGGCTTCGGCAGTGCGCGTTAACAGTCGCCCTGCACTGCCCGCGAACCAACGGGCTTTGACGTGTTGCTGCCAGTCAGCCTGCTGTTCCCGGGATTGGCCATGGGGCCGGGCGGTGATCTGGATGGCGCCGTCTGGCTCTTCAAGCCTGGTGCGCACGACTTTGGACTGGGCTTCTTCCAGCAACAGGGGCGAGAGAATTTCCAGGTGTTCAATGTCGATAACAGCGGCGTCATCGCCCTGCTCTTGCAGGCGCTGCTCGACCGCCGCCAGTGTGACTTCGGCAAAACCGGCACCCGGGAAGACGACGGCATCGCCGACCACGTGGTCGACCAACCAGGTCACTCGCCCGGTGTCCAGTTGCGCTTCCCAGCAACCTGGGTGCTGTGCCAATGCATAGCCCAACAAGGGGTGGCGGTAATAACGGTTCAGCAGGCCCAGGGATTCGGAACTTTCCGGCTTCCAATAAGACTGGCGCTGCCAGGGGTAGGTGGGCAGCGCCATGACTCTGCCCGGCACGGGGAACCAGCGGGATTCGTCAATTGTCGCTCCGCTAAGCAGCAATTCGGCCAGTGCCCGTTCGAGCTCTTGCTGAGTGTCCTGTTGGCGAGCCAAGGTAGTAATGACTTGCCCCTGGCATTCTTCGGCACGCAGGCATTCATTGAGGTAGCCACGCAACACAGGGTGTGCCCCCAGCTCCAGAAAGGTGCGGTGGCCGCTGGCCAGACAGGCCCGAATGGCAGATTCAAGCAGGACCGGGCGGCGAATATTGAGCCACCAGTATTCAGAATTCAGCTCTGGGCCGTGGAGCGCTTTGCCGGTCACCGTGGAAATAAACGGGATGTCGGTTTCGGATGGCGCCAGATCCGCCAGGGATTCTTTCAGGCCCGCTTCAATCAGGTCCATGCAGGAGCTGTGGAAGGCGTAATTGAGGTTCAGGCGCTTGAAGCGAATGCTGTCTGCCTGCAACCGGGCTTCCACCTGGCTGAGCTGTTCCGGTGCACCGGCAAGGGTGAGGCCTTTCGGGCTGTTGATGCCGGCCAACTCGATCTGGTCGCACTGCAATTCGGCCAACAAGGTTTGCAGGCTTTCAGCACTGGTGGCAACAGCAGTCATCTGGCCGGTACCAGCAGTTTTTCCCTGGTAATAGCTTCGCAGGCAAATTACCCGGGTTGCCTGCTCGAGCGTGAGTGCGCCGGAGGCCCAGGCAGCGGCCACTTCGCCCACGCTGTGGCCGGTGACGGCAGCAGGCTGAAAGCCCTGTGCACGCAAATACCGGGTCATTGCCACTTGCAGTGCGAACAACGCCGGTTGTGCGAGTTCGGTCAGCGCGTAGCGGTCTTCAGGCTGCTCTTCGCCCAGCAGTTGTTCCAGATCGCAATCGTCGGTGTAATGCTTTACCAGCTCGTTGATTTCGGCAACGGTATTGCGCACCAGCTCGGATTCCACCAACAACCGGCGCCCCATGCCAGCCCACTGGCAGCCGTTACCGGAATAGACCCAGACACTGCCTTGTGTTTGTGGCTGGTGGGTGCCAGTGAAAACACTGACCGGCTCGCCACCAGCAGCAAAGACTTCCAGAGCATCGGCGGTTTGTTCCGGGCTTTCCGCCCAGACCAGCATCGCCTGCTCGTGCTGTTCTCGGCGGTAACGAGCATTCCAGCATAGGTCGTAGAGATCCAGGCTTGGTGTCTGGCGGATCTGCTTAGCAGTGCGCTGAGCCATGTCGCCAAGTGCTTCGCCACTGCGCGCCGACAGTATCAGCGGCAAGGTGCGGTATTGAGCAGGCTGGTTCGCCGGCTCGACGGTTTGTTCTTCTGCCTGCGGCGGTGTTTGCAGGATAACGTGGGCGTTCGCACCGCCGAAGCCGAAGGAGTTCACACCGATGGTGAGAGGGCCAGTCTTCGGCAGCTCGAGCGTGTCGGTAACAACATCCAGGTTCCAGGTGTCGAACGGAATGTTGGGGTTTGGCTCATTCAAGTGGATGGTGGCTGGTACCTGGCGGTGCTCAATGGACAACAGCGCCTTGGCCAGGCCTGCCACACCGGAGGCGGTTTCCAGATGCCCGAGGTTGCTCTTCACTGAACCGATTTTCAACGGGTTGCTACGCCCCTGCCCCAATGCCTGACTGATGGCTTGGGTTTCGATGGGATCGCCCACAGGTGTACCGGTGCCATGCGCCTCAATGTAATCCATTTGCTCTGGCTGCAACCCCGCGCGCTCACAGGCCTGGCGCATCAAGGCCGTTTGCGCATCCACGCTCGGTACGGTCAGGCCTGATTTGTGGCCATCGGTATTCACAGCAGAGGCGGCTACCACGGCCAGAATACGATCGCCATCGGCCAGGGCTTTGTCGTAATCCTTCAGCAAAAACACACCGCCGCCTTCGGAGCGGACATAGCCATTGCCGTCGGCATCAAACACTTTGCAGCGCCCATCTGGCGAAAGCATGGTCGCCTTGGAGAAGATCATGAAACCGTAGGGGTGCAGGTGCAGGCTGATACCGCCGGTGAGCGCCTGATCGGTCTCGCCGCTGAGAATCGACTGGCAAGCCTGGTGGAACGCCACCATGGAGGATGAACACGCCGTGTCCATCGAGACGCTTGGCCCCTTGAGATCAAACAGATGGGAAATGCGGTTGGAGGCGATGCTGGATGCGGTTCCTGTGCCGGTATTGGCATCAATCGCTGAGAAGTCGTCAGCAAACCGATAGGCGTAATCGACACTGGCGATACCCATGAAGACACCCGTGTTGCTGCCGCGCAGGGTGGATGGCGCGATACAGGCGCGCTCCATGGCTTCCCAGCTCATTTCCAGCAGCAGGCGCTGCTGTGGGTCCATGTGACTGACTTCACGCGGCGAAATGCCGAAAAACCCCGCGTCAAAGCCGCTGACATCACCCAGGGAGCCGGCTTTGAACGTGCAGCTGGTGCCCGGATGCTTTTGGTTCGGGTGCTGCCAGGCTTCCTTGCTCCAGCGCTCGTCTGCCACTTCGGTGACCAGATCGCGCTTGTCGAGCAGGGCTTGCCAGAGTTCGTCTGAGTTGTCGCAGCCAGGGAGACGTACTGAGTAACCGACTACGGCAATGGGCTTTTGCATAAAGTATGTTCTGTCCTGAAATAAGAGCGGTTACGCCCGTTGGCAGGTGTTAACGGTGCTCAGCCAGTGTTTTGCCAGCTTATGTGCCGGCAAGGGTGGCTGCCCTTCGTTCTCACTTGCCTCAGTGTTCGGTTGTGCGCCGGTTGACCATATCAACCAAGGCGTTGTAGCTACGGGTTCGCCAAAATTACGGTAAACGTCCGGCATTATCGGCACATGGTCGCCGTACCAGCACAGGGAGCCGTTGCGGCTACTCGCCTTCAGGGCGGTGGTAATCTGGCTTAGCATTCGGTCGGCGTTTTTCAGATGCCGCAGGTAAACCGTTAAGTCGTCCAGCGGGCCGCCTGGTAGTTGACGATAAACCTCATTCGCCAATCCCGGCTCCGGCTGCTCGAGGTGCAAGGGGCCGTGATTTTCCATGGTGATGGCGAAAATGAACAGAGGCTCGTCAGTGCTTTCGAGCAATTCGCTTATCTTGTCGCCAACGGCCTGATCGCCTATGTACTGACCACACTGATCGCCCTCTGTGAACGCTTTGATATCGATGAATTGATCAAAGCCCAGCACGGGCATGACCCGATCACGGAAGTAAAAACTGGACGGATACGGGTGTATGCAAACGGTTTTGTATCCCTGCGCTCGCAGGTGAGAGGCCAGCGAGCTTACCGGTTGCTTCACCAAACGGCGGTAGGGATTGTACCGGTGAATGCCCAGCATTTCCTGTGACAAACCGGTCAACACGGCTGCTTCGGTGCGAACGGTGTTGGCCCCCCAGGCTGGCACGGATAACGGACCGGAGGATGCGGCCTGTGCTTTGTGCTGGTCCCAGTGTTTTAGCACTGAAAACTCGATAAACGGGTAACACGGACGCGGATCAAAAAACGATTCGCTTTGCACCAGGACGAGGTTTGGTTTTGACTTTCCAGTTCTGAATTCCGGCCAGTTGCCGGCCGGCTCTGGCAGTCTTTTCTTGCGAGCTCTCCAGTATTCCGCCAAGTGGCTGTGGAAGAGCGCAAAAAGGCCTGTTTGCCGGATATCGTTTGTTGGATCCAGCGAGAGCGTTGGCCGGATACGCCAGGCAGCGAGACTGGCAAGCACACCTGCCAGAAACGCGCTGATGGGCAGCAGCCACCAACTGGCTTTCAGGTAGAGCGGCGTCTCGAGCCAAAAAAACAATCCAATGGTGACTGCACCCGCTGCCAGCAAGACGAAGGTTTTCGCGATACCGAAAAACGGGATGTAGAGCTGCGGGTGGCGCAGGGCATCGGTGAAATACTCGAAATCCTGCAGGATGAACGGTTCTTTCAGGGCAGTGAATTTGGCGTGATTCACCGCCATCAGAACGCCATGCCAAACCACCACAAATGCGACGGAAAAAAACGGTCGCTGGCTGATCAGGCATACAACTCCGAACAGGGTTAACCACCACCCCAGGCCACTCAACAGGGCATAAAGACCGGGTAAGCGCGGGCGCTGACCGGTCGGGTTCACCAGGGTGCTTATCAGCAGTGATGCAAACAGACCTGCGGAGACGGTGATTAGCATGTGTGTTTAATCACCGTAACCAAATAAGCGCACCAGTTTGTGGGAAATCCCGGCTGGTAATATGGCCAGCCACCAACAGCCCCAATTCAGAGGAAACGGAAAGCTGACTCTGGTGCGTTTCTTGGCCACACTGTTGGCAATGAAGTGCGCCGCTTTTTCGGGCTGCCAGAGAAACGGCTTCGGCCCCGGCATGGCGTGGCACATGGCCGAGCTGACATAGCCGGGCATGACCACCGTGACGGCGACTCCTGAACCTTCCAGCCAGCCCTTGAGCCCCTCACCGTAAGCTTTCACCGCTGCCTTGCTGGCACTGTAGGCCGGGGTTACCGGCAAGCCAAACCAGGCGGCCAGAGAGCTGATCAAAACCAGGTGCCCCCTGCCCTGCTCGCGCATGGCTTTTGCCATTCGATGCGCCAGATAACACGTAGAGCGGACGTTCAGCTCCAATAACTGTTCGGTTTCACTCCAGACTTCCCCTTCGGCCTTAGCGCCAGTGTCGATGTTCATGCCGGCGTTGGCGAACACCAAGTCCGGTACCGAATGGGCAAGCAAGTCATCCAGCCATTGAGTTAGCGCGTGTCGGTCACACAAATCGAGCGATGTTTCTGTGACGCTGGCACCGGCTGCGCGGCACTGCTTCGCCACTTGGTTCAGCTTGTCTGTGTTGCGACCCTGCAAGATGAGGTTTGCACTCGGCTTAGCGTAGTGCTGTGCAAGTGCCGAGCCGATCGCACCCGTAGCACCGGTGATCAAAATTGAAGCCGGCTGGTTGTTTCTCATGGCGGACAAGCTTCCAACAAGTAGCCGAGCGGTGACTGCTCACTGCACAACATTTTTGCGGCGTTTTCGACCGCCAGGCTGATGCCGTCATAGCAATAAAACCCGCCGTTTATCTGGGTGGCATAGATAACCACGTTGCGAAACGCCTGAAACAGATCTTGATCCGGACGCATAGGCCGTTGCCAAAAGTCGTCCATGTCGCTTTGATCGGTCAGGCCTGGCAAGTTGTAGATCGGGTCACTCAAACACAATGTGGGGCACTTGTTTTCCAGTGCGACGATGCCGACGGTGCTGTTAACAGTGACCGTGCCGGCTGCCGATTTGACCGCTTGCCCGAGGTCCCCGGTTTCGATGTATTCCACCCGACCTTCGAGATTGAACCGTTTTATCAGTTTTTTGATGAGCCGAGGATAGTTCACCAGCCCCATATCCAGCGGGTGATTTTTTATCAGAATGCGAGATTCCGGTAGCGCATGTTTCGCAAAGGATTCGAGAACGTACTCGATCACTTCCTGCATGTGATCAAAGCGGGAGTGATGATGAATCTGTGCGTCGGTATTGAGTTGCAGGGGCAACAGGAAAAACGGGTACTGATCTGATTCGTTGCACAAGCGGTTGATCAATTGCGCATCGCGCTTGCGCCATATTGGCAATCTGGCGAAACGTGCAATGTAACCCGCGTATTCAACCGGTGCAGTAATCGGTGCGTGATTTTTGTAGCGGGGATTGAGCAAAGGGTTGAGTGCACCCGCCACATGGTAAAGCACATCGTACCCGGCCCGTTTGCGGAACGCGGAATGAAACCTTTGTGGCTTTTCTGCTGGTTGTTCGTAAAGATATTCTGACGCTGCACGAAACCAATCCAGATCCCGGGGCAACAGTGAATGGCCGTTTACACCTTCACGTTCTAGCGTGACCCAGAACGGCCTGAAATACCCTTCTTCAAACACGTGTGTGCGCACGCCAAACCGTTCCGCTTTTTCAACCGCCGCTCGATGAATTGGTCTGCGGTCACCGAACAGAATCTGGTCTGTTATTTCGTAGCGTTGCCAGATGTTTTCAAGAAACGCGGGAAGCTGTTCGAGATGGGCGCGAAAATGCGTGCCGTTTTTGCGCGGAAACCAGAACGCGAAATCGCCCGCGCTGAAGTTGACTTTGTGCACGGCGTGACCGTGTGCACGCAACGCATCCGCAAGCCGCGCAAAAAACGGTGACGACACGCCCTGCAACAACAGAAACGATAAAGGCTTTGCTGCTGGCCTCACAGGCACGCTACCGCCCCACCGACCAGGACCCAGTGTTTTAAGGACATGACTTTGCGCATTTTTGCATCGGTTCGGGACAGGGAGTTGGAACAGGAGCAGCCCTGACTGATTCCCTGTCAGGTTTGGGGCGTTATTGCGAGCCTAGGGATTTTACGTATTCGAAGGCGACAAGCAAATCACTAACTGACTGTTTTTATTAAGAGCAGCACGTTTAATTTGTAATTTTTCGTTAATGCATGACTACCTCAACAATACTTGGTTGTTTTTTGACCTTTCGATAGTGAGACCAAAAGGGGAATTGGCGCATCCGAGACCAAATAAGATTGGGATAGTCCCTCGCCTAAATATACTCATCTGGTTTCGACTCTCAGAGGCGAATAAAAATCCGATTTAGTTCCTCCTAGTCACTCGGAGAAGTGAAACACGATTTTACGGGTATTGAGCACTGCACTAGGTGGCTTAGGGGTTGGTACAGGCCACCTCTCCCCAATGGTGCACCTGAAGGGGCCAACCCAAACCACTCGGATTGCTCGCGCTCTTGACGGAAAATATGCAAAGTCTCTGCAGAAAAACTGCAGGCTATTTACAGAAATTGTGCAGAAAATCTGCTCGGAAAAATACTTTGTCCCGGGCACGAAGGGCTCCACTTGCCGTACATCAACGCTGCCTGAGATATCGGCCAAAACGGACGAAATCTGTGCACTGATCTGGCAGACTCGGCACCAAAGCACCTTCGTTTTTTCACAAAACCTGCACTCTTTTACGTGCATAAAAATGCACCGCTGAAGGCGATGCGAGGCACCAAATCAGGGAAGAAAACATGGAATTCGGCTTACGAAAAGTTGTTCTGATTGACAGTTACGTGGCGGGTCAGGCGTCGGAATTGGACGTTTCCGGGCACACCAATATCAGCGGTGAAAACGGGCGAGGAAAGACAAGCTTTTTGAAGCTGATTCCGGCGTTTTATGGTGCCAGTCCGCGCGAACTTGCCAGAGCCTCCGGCAATGGAAACGTCAGTTTTAATGAATATTATCTGCCGCGCAAAGGCTCCTACCTTGTGTATGAATACGTGTCTTTCGGGCAGCCCAAAATGGTCGTTTTCTGCAACCGGGAGAACGAATCCCGTCACCGCCACGTGTTCATTGATTCGCCCTACCGCGAAGACTTGTTCATGGACATTGAGCACGGCGAAATCCTCCCCGCCGCCTCGCTTCTGAGCCGTGTAAATGCCGAAGGGCTCGATTATCTGAACGTGAATACGACGGCTGACTATCGCAAAGTTCTGCTGGATGGGACCGTGCGTAAGGCCTATCACTTCAGCATGTGTGAGCGGAACGCTCGAATGTCGAAGCTAACGCCCCTGTTTACCGGCATGTTCAAACGTGACGCACAATTTGCAGATTTGTCGCGGGTGATCCAGGAATATGCCATGGACAAGCTGGATGAGGAGTCACGGGAGAAGCTGCAAAACTTTTCGATTCACCGTGATCATTTGACCGACACGCTTTCCCATTACGATGCTCACCAAGCGCTGGAAAAAGTGCGTGAGGACAGCGATGAGCTGCTCACTATGCTTGACGAACATGGAGCTGTTCGCACCAAACTTTCTGCCGTCGTAGTTGCAGCCAAAAGCCTCTGCGCGACGCTTGAAATTCGTGCACGAGGTTTCCGCTCTAAAGCCCATGAGTTGGAACAAAGCATCGAAACTGAAGGCTTCGACTATGAGCGAGAATCACAAAATCTCCGTGAGCAACACGCCCGTTTAGCCGACAAGCGCGGGCCTATTCTTGGAGAGATCGACGACATTGAGCGGAAGAAAAAGGCCTACGACAAGAACGATCTCCCCCACTGGGAACGGCAGCTGGAGCTCCTGGGCAACAAAGAGCAGCGATTAGACAGCTTGCGCGCCCAGCGGCAAACCCTCACGGAAGAAACCGATCAGATCCGGCAACCGATAGAACGAGAAATTGAGAAACTCCGCCGGAACACAGACGATTTTGTTCGCGCGCGCAGTGAACGGCAAAAGGAGCTTTCAAACCAGGGGCGACGTGACCGGAACGCTCTAGCAGATCGTTTTAACAAAGAGCTCCAGGATACAGAGAATCGACGAGCTACAGAGCGGGAAGATCTTGCCCGGAAAGCGTCAGACTTGAATACATGCATTGCCCGCCTGGAGGGTAGAAAAGAAAACCCTCAACCAACCCCGGAACTGCAAAAACAGTTCGAACTGGCCGAGGCCGAGGCGTTATCGTCACAGCAGGATTACGAACACCAACTGAACGAAAAGACTGATGCGGATGCGGCAGCCTCCAAGGCACAGACAGCTTACGACACGGCCAATGCCCACTTCATGAAAGCACGGGAACAATGTGAAGAGCTTGAACCAGAGCGTGAGAAAACCCAGTCGCTGATCGACGGCGATCAAAGCACCCTTATTCACTTTCTCAACACCCATAAACCGGGCTGGGTCGACACTCTCGGACGCGTTTTACAGCCTGAGATTCTTCGCAAGAGGAACTTGTCCCCCGCCATCGATGATCATCATTCGGACGCCATGAGTTTATTTGGCGTGAGCATCGATTACTCGCAACTGCCCGAGCAGGACCTCACTCCAGACTCACTGAAAGCTCAATTCGCGGAGATTTGTGAGCGAATTGAGGAGGCAGAGCGGGAGGAGGAAAACGCGGAGAAAAGCCTTCGTCACGCCAATGATAAACGAGTCAAGGCAAAGCAGCATGCGGAAGCAACCGAGAGGCTGTTCAAGCAGGCAAAGCTCAAACGCGACGAAGACTCACGCACTCTGAAAACCGTGCGAAACGAGCGCAGGCTGTCAATTCTTGAAGCCAGCAAGGCGATCGAAGCGGAGCTGACAGACCTTCGTCGCCAAGGGGAGGCGCTGCAGACCGAGATCCGGAAACTTGCTGACAGGCACGAGCACGAAACAAACGATCTCAAAGAAAGGCATGAAAGGAAGTTGGCCGACTTTGATAGCGAACTTGAGCTGGCCCTTTCAGCCATCGATGCAGAGATAGAAGAGGCTGATCGGGAACGGGATGCCAACATCGAGCGGCTTGAAACTCAGTTGAAGGAAGCGCTTGCCGGTCGCGGAATTGATCCGACCGTCGTTGAATCGCTCCATCAGCAGGTCGAATCTCTGGCCAAGGAGGTCAAAAGCATTCGGGATCACGCGATTGATGTGGAGGGCTTCAAAGACTTTTTGGCGAACGAGTATTCGAAACTCAATGGGCTCCAGGAGCAATGCTCTGCTCTAGAGAGCGAAATGAGTTCTATTGAACAACGTCGCAAGCGCCTTACTTCCAACTGGGACAACCGCCGTGAAAGCCTGCAAGGCGAAATCAAAAAGCTGAACAACCAAAAAGATCAGGCAGAAGCAGCAAAAGACTCGTTGCAACTGCGTGTAATTGAGACTGCCCAAGACAGGCTATTGATGGTGCGTGAAGATGACCCTGATTTGCGGTTGTACAAGGAGAAAAACGCATCGCAGATTGAAGCGGAATACCAGAACCTCGGGCAACGGGAAATTCAGATCGAGCGGGATATCAAGAAAGCTACCAGTGCTTTTGTGAAAATTTTTGAACAATACCCAGGCACACCCAGTACGCAATACTGGCAGGAGTCCGAGGCAAACTGGGACGGCGCCGACGAACGCGACATTGCCCGCGCACGGGCTGTTGTCGACTATTTCTACACCGGTAAGCACGACATAGTTCGGGAGACACTGGTCACCGGCTTCAGCAATCTGGATCAGATCGACATCTATCGTCGTGCGATGGAAAACTTCGACCTGAGGATCCGACGATTCAACCGGGAGCTTGCCGATAACATTGAACAGAACCTTCACTTCAAGGCACTGGAAGCGATAGAGCCCACGGTATCTTTTGAGTTGGACGAACTGGATTACTGGCGCGACATAAAAACCCTGGCCGATGGGGTCCGAGCCTGGCGGGACGAAGTAGACATGAATAGTCTGCCGGATTCGGATCTGGTGACCACTCTGAGGAACTACCTGGAGACCTTTGAGGAGTCCCGTGCCAATGTTCCCGTTCAGGACTTGTGGCGCCTGATCCGTTTCCGGTTCTCCATTATCGAGAACGGCCAACGGAAGACCGTTTCAACGACCAAGGACCTAACGGGTGCCGAGGGCGTCTCCTCAAATGGTTTATCCTATCTGATTTTGATCGTGCTCTTTCTTGGCTTTGTGGATATTCAGCGCAAGCGCCAACCGGTGCACTTAACCTGGGCCCTGGATGAGCTTCGTGCGTTCGACAATCACAATAAACGTGCGTTGCTGGCACTACTGGCAGATCACGATATTAGCCTGGTGACAGCTTGCCCTGACATGGAGGACCGGGAATTAAGCCTCTTCCACCATGTTTACAAACTGGAACCGCACAAAGGTGGATTGCGGTTTGTTCTCTGGACACGCCCACCACTGCGTTCGGCCGACGACGGTAACCCGTTCAAGCTCGCCACAATGGAGTAATGACCATGGAAGATCATATTGGAGTGCCGTCTTCACGCCTGCCTTCGGAGGACTATCGTAAGCTGGTCATGAAGCTGTTATCCGGCGCCGTGGTTTGTCGTTGGTCTGAGCCTGGGCTAGCCCGTTTGCTCGAGCAGGCAGAGGTCCGGAACCGGATCAACCGGTGGGTGGGCGAAATGGGTATGTCATTGGCTCAAACAAGTTCCGAGCAGGGCTATTACCTCATTTATTCGGAATTTGATGCGACGGTGAAATCGGCGGCCCGCGAGTTGTTCACGCGTGTCATGAAGGAGCTACGTTTTTACGTGCGGGTATTGGAGCTCATGATGAATTCATTGCACCCCGACACATCTCTACAGCCGGGCGAGGACGTTCGCTTCCCTCACCTTCTCAACCAGATCAGTCAAAGCCCGAGTCTCCAGACCCACCTTGGTGAACTCTCCTCGTCCAAAAAGCATTCGGCAGTCAAAGACCAGCTAGAAAGCCTTTTTAATCGATTGTTGAAAGAGGGGATCCTGGTAGAGGCAAACAAGAAACACAGCATTTATCAGGTTACGGCCCGGATCGAGCTGATTCAGGACATCATCATTTTCATTCAGGAAAATGAAAATCTGCCAGAAGCCGAACCTGACAGCCCGGGAATCAGGCAAGGCCAGTTAACATGAGCCATCATGACCCAAGCCGTTACGGCGAACATCACCCTCTTCTTGACCTGCTGAAGCAACTCTACGGAGCACGGGAATTGATTGTTGATGCTTACGAGCGGACAGGGGCGGAACTGGACGAGAAGGATTTGATGCGGGTGGAGCCTTTATTGAAGGCTCATTTGATACGCCGGGAAGGTTCCGGCGGCATTCGCCTCAACCAAAAACTCCAAAAGGTTTTCGATAGTGCCCTCCGAAAAAACCGTATTGCTGCGATCAGCACCGATCTTCACGGGGAGATGCAAGCAGCTGCTTTGGCAATGCAGCAATTGGATGCAGCCAAACAACGAAGTTTAGTCGGAGAGATTGAACCTGCTCGGGAAGAGGTCGAGCAGCACTTGCTTGCCATCTATGACATTCTCGATGACAGCTCTACGGCGATATACAACCGGGTCACCTCAAACTATGGGATGATGACCAATCCCGAGATTCGCAAACGCGAGCATGAATTTTACAACCGGCAGCTATCCAATCTGGTAGATAGCTATAATCAGATGCGTTCAGGACTAACGGAGGAGCCTTTTAACCTTGACCATGAGGTTGCCGGTTTTATTGGTAATCTCGACATTCGTTGCATGGAGGTGGTTGACCGCATCCGGCAGATCCAGAACACCATTCGGGACAATTTGTTCCGGGTTCGGGAGCTGGAGAAACGGGCTCGAAAAATTCGCGCAGTCGCTGATCATTTGCGCCAGAATCCGGGGTTTGAGGCAACCAACACTCAGGAACGACTGGAAGAACATTCGTTCTTTCAGTCCATCTCACCGGTTCGAATACAAGCCGCACCTGACCTCCAAGATCCAGGTGTTCAGGAGTCTTGTGCGGAGCTGGTTGCTCAACTGAGCCGACAACTGAAAACCACTGCGCCGAAAACGGAGCGTAATCAATCTCAGCTCATGAGCCGAGAGCAAAGCGCCCATGTTGCCAAGCCAGCCATGCTGGATATGCTGGTACTGAAACTTCTAGCCCGCTGTTACGCGGCTGGTGAACCACTGTCTGCACTGGAGTTTTGGCATGCCTGTGAAAAGCCGGGGGAACTGGCCCACCTCCATGAAAGTGAATGGCTGTACGGGCTTGCGCTCTATATGGACAGTAACCCGAAGGCACTGGATGGTCGAGACACCAGCGAACATGCCAGACTCTTTATTCACGCGGTCGCTCCTCACCGTTTGGCTGGAACGCACCGGCTTGTGGACCTGTTTATCTACCCAACGTTCATGTCTCGCAGCCAGGTTGAGGCATTTATCTCGAGCCGTGAGACACAGCGTGATCACGAGGCACCAGCGTGAAACCTGCAAAGAATGTCATCATACAGGCGCTCAAACTCGCTCAGTCCAGCAATAAAGCCATACCGGTGAATGTCTCCTTAAGAGAACTTGCGAACAGAGGCTTCGGGAGAATCACTGGCAGAAACCTGAATTTCACTACGGCTGATCGACGAGCCATTCGTAACTGGCTGGAAAGTCAGGGCATTGACTGGAAAACGCCTCCCTCGGCCTTTAACGGTGACCGAATGAGTACAGCCGAGCTGGCAGTCGATGAAAAGCTTGGATTGGCCGCACCCAACGAGCAACGAGTGTTAATGAGTGCGATGGGCCCGGATGTGCTGATAAACGGACAACCGCTGCCTGTGATTCACGGCGCCGTTATCGATCTGCCTGCAGCCCAAATACACTCCCTATCAGCCCGATACCTGCTTTTGGTTGAGAATAAAGCGGCTTTTCAGAATGTGCACCGTATTGCAGGCCACTTTGAAAAAGAAGGAGTGCTGGCGATCTACAGGGGAGATTGTAAAGCTTCCCACTCTCAAAGATGGGCTCGGCAAGCAGCCGACGTGCATGGAATCAACCTGGCTGCCTACATGGACTTCGACCCTGCTGGTATCGATATGGGCCTGG
>Ga0114984_1000484_pt1 | contig 15295 bp, 18 predicted proteins | sample Shrwel1BS1Day1_FD_96987 | JGI IMG/M metagenome (GOLD analysis project Ga0114984, IMG submission 96987) | Subsurface microbial communities from deep shales in Ohio, USA - Utica-3 well 1 S-1-Day1 | ecosystem: Environmental > Aquatic > Deep subsurface > Shale gas/oil reservoir > Produced water/Flow... | reverse complement strand
GGCGTTCGAGCGTGCGGCGGATCTCCTGATCGGTGCGGAGGCCGAGCTCCTGGGTGATCAGGTCGCGCGCCCGATCGCGCATGCCCTCCTTGATGTAGTCGCGCGAGATGACGAGGTTCTCGCCGTCTTCGCGCACGCCACGCACGATCAGGTGGACGTGCGGATGCTCGGTGTTCCAATGATCGACGCCGACCCAATCGAGCTTCGTGCCGAGGTCCTTTTCCATCTGCCCGACGAGGTCGCGGGTGAAAGTCTTGAGGTCGGACATCTCCACGGCGTCGTCTGGCGAGACGATGAACCGGAAATGATGGCGGTCATCCTCGCACCGCTCCGCGAATGCTTGTCGATCGGCATCGTCCGTGCCGGGGCCGAATAGCCGGGCCGTCTCTCCGTCCCGGGTGACGCCCTCGCGGCGCAGATAGCTGAGGTGGGTCGCAAGTGGCGCGCCGCGTCCGCTGTGACGGACGACGCGCGCCTTGACGACGGCGCCGCGCGAGCGTGACGTGATGAGCCGATTGGCTTGCACAGACGCGCGCTGGCCCCGGCCGAACCGGGAACGGTGGTTCGGCCCGATCGCCCCCTTACGGGAGATCGTTCCGCCGGCGCGCTGGGCCGCCGCCAGCGCCTGTGCGATGAAGGGCCTGGCGCGCTGCGCGCTGGGCGAACGGATGCGGCCTGGCCGGATGCGGAAATCGTCCTCGCCGCTCATGGTCGCGATCCCGCACATCGCGCAACGACACTGATTTTCTTCTGAAATTGCCGAAGCCGCAGGCTGCGCCGATCAGGCGCACCTCGCGAATTCGTCTCGTAAGTTCCTGAAAAAACACGACCGAACCGACGCGCACATCGCGCCCCTTTATCCTGCCATCGTGCGGTCGTGTTACCTCGCTCCTCCCTCAGCGCTCTCCCTGATGCGCCGGGGCACGCCAGACTGCGATGCGGTCGAGGCACCGTCATCGCGGACCTCCAGCATCTGGTCGCACGACAAACAGGCCGGAGGACTGCGGCGTGATCGCGGAAACCTCGCGCAGCGGAGCTGCCGCCGAAGCGCCTTCAGAATGGCCCCCGGTCTGCACCCGATCAGCAGAGGTCGTGCCGTCAGCGTGCGCGATGAACAGCGGCGCGCGCGTCCACGCCAGCGGATCGGCAGTCGCGATAGTGACGGTGCCGGCGATCTCGCTACCGCCGACAAGAGGTGCGAGGGCTGCGACATAGGCCCGCGTTTCCGCCGGTAACGCACGGCCGTCCGCAAGATATTCGTCGTAGCGACCGGGACCGGCGTTGTAGGCCGCAAGGAAGCCCGGCGAGCCGTAACGGTCGTGCATTTCGCGCAGGTAGGCCGCGCCTGCCAGGATGTTGTCGCGCGGGTCGTAGGGGTCGTTACCGAGACGATGGCGGATGCGCAGCGCCGCCCAGGTATCGGGCATGATCTGCATGAGCCCCATCGCACCCGCTCGGGAGATCGCGTCCACGTCCCCCGCGCTTTCGGCGCGTATGACGGCGCGAATCCAGGCCGCCGGAACGCCGAAGCGCTGCGAGGCCTCGGCAACATAGGCGGCGATCGGATCAGCAGGTTCGGTTCGCTCGACCGGCGCGCTCTGAGCCAGAGTGGCGGCGGGCAATCCGGCGCCGAAAAGCAACCCGGAAAGGAGAAGGACGGTGAGATGCCGGGCGGCATGCGTCCGCCCGGAATCCACGAAACGCCTGCGCGGTGGGTGAAGCGTCCGCATGGCCTCAGTCCCGCTCGCCGCGCTTCGGTGGACGGTTCCAGTGGAGGCCCCAGGCCGTCTTGTCGTCGCCGGACTGGAACAGGTTGGCGCGCACGGGCTGCGCGAAGACGGGATCGTCGAGGAGCAGCGAGACATATTCGCCGGCCTTCTCGCCGGTCCTCTTCCAGCCGGCGCCGACCTCGGGGCCATCTTCGTCGCCGAGATGGACGCGGTAGGCCGGCGCGTTCTCGGCGTCTGAAGGTTCGGCCGGAAAGAGAGACAACGCGGCGTCGAGGGTGAGCGTCCGGACGTGGCCGGAATAGCCAGACTCCGTGCGGGTGAATTGACCGATCTGTGGCATGGGAAGGTTCCTTGTGCTGCTTGTGAGGGAGATGTTCGGCGCGCCCCTCAACGTGTTTGGGCGCGCCATTCGAAGTGGCCACTGTCGTCTTCGTCGGTCCACACCGGCATCGCGCGGCCAATGATCGAGCTGGTGGGAATGGGACCGAAGTAGCGGCCGTCGAGGCTGTCGCGGACGGACCAGTTCATGAGGAAGATCTCGCCGTCCGCGATGCGCCGGCAGCCCTGCCAGACCGGCAGATCGCGGCCGAGGCGGTCACGCCGCAGAGCCTCTCCCATCGCGATGCCATCGACGGAGATGCGTGCGCCGGTTCGGCAGACCTGCTGCCCCGGAAGGCCGGCAACGCGCTTCATCAATGGGACGCCACGCGGCAGGTAGCCGCGCTCGGCCAGGAAAGTGGCGAGCGGTTCGGGAGCGGCCACGGCGACCAGGTCAGTCACTTCGAGACGCGGTGATCGGTCGACGGAATAGAGCCCGATCGGCGTGCTGGCCGAGGCGTTCCAAATCAGCTTCGGCGCAATGTGGATGAACGACAGGCCGCCGATCAGCATCACGGCGAAATACGTCGTCATGACGTAGCCGAAGCGGGTCATGGCTCGGCACTCCGGCGCTTCAGGAATGCCCGATGCTGCTCGAACGTGTAGGCACGAGGCTCGTGGCCTGCCGTCAGGCGGTTGTGGATGTGCCGCCAATGATCGGGCGAGACCGCTGCCGGATCGATGTTGCGCGCTTCGATGGCGTCGATGAGTTGGAGTACGTGCTCGACCTTCGGCCAGCCTTCGAGCTTGAGCAGGATGTCGCCGCCAGGGCGCACGAACGGCAGCGTCTGATAGGGTTGGCGCGGCGAGACGGCGCGCACGATGTCGATGCGCGAGATGATCGTGCCGAAGTCGTTGGAGGCCCAGCGGACGAACGCGAAGATGCTGCCCGGCTGGTAGGAGAGGACACGCCGGCGGCGATCCAGAATCTGTTCGTGGACGTCGTCTCCGAACCGGATCCAGTATTCGATCCTCTTCTCGATCCAGGTCAGTTCGACATGAGTCAGATGGTCGGACGCGAGCGCGGACGGCGACGGGCCGCTCCGCACGCGCGAGGCCGCGGTGTCGGTCATGATGGGTCTCCTTCGGTCGGGGGAAATTCGCGCGCGAGCAGGTCGCGCAGCATGTCGGCGACCGTGACGCCGCGCCGGAATGCCGCGATCTTGATGCGCCCGCGCAATTCGGAGGTGACGTCGATGGTCAATCGTGCCGAGAACGCGGCGATGCCCGGGTCGCGCGCAGGCGGCGCCGCTGACGACTTGATCCAGTGCTCAGCATCACCGGGCCGGGCGGCGAAGCCGCGTTTCTGAGACGGCCCGGTCATGGTCCGAGCCTCCCGATCTCGACGCACAGCGCGGCGATCTCGCGCGCGGCCGGGCTGTCGTCGTCGACCTCCGACACGAGGCGTCCGGACCGCGCGGTATCGGCAAAGGCGACGCGCTGGCCGATGGTGGATGCCAGCACCGGCGGGTCGTGATCGGCGAGCGTCTCGGCCGTTTCGCGGGCGATGACGGTTCGCGCGCCGCATCGGTTCAACACGAAGCGGGCCGCGATCTGCGGACGGTAGATGCGCGCCTCACCGAGCAGCGCCAGCATCTCTGCCGAGGCCCAGCCGTCGAATGGCGATGGCTGCACCGGGATCAGCACGAGATCGGCGGCGAGCAAAGCGGAACGCATCAGCCCGGCGACGCGGGGCGGCCCGTCGATGACGATGTGATCGGCGTCGCGCGCCAGCTCCGGCACTTCGCGGTGGAGCGTGTCACGCGCCAGGCCGACGACGCCGAAGAGGCGCGGCAGGCACTCGCGCGCGCGTTGCTGTGACCAGTCGAGCGCAGAGCCTTGCGGGTCCGCGTCGATCACGGTGACGCGCTGGCCGCGTCTCGCCCATTCGCCGGCGAGGTGCAGCGCGAGCGTCGTCTTGCCGACACCACCCTTCTGGTTGAGGAGCGCGACGATCATGACGCGCTCCCGGCCGTTCGCCGGCGGTTATCCGCAGGTAGGCAAAACGCGGTGTCCGTTAGAAGAATTCCGTAGGAATTCTGGTTAGAGAAGTTACGGGTGCCGCAAGCTTTTGATTCGACGCGCGGAATCGTCGATTCCAGTCCCCGATAGCACGAGGATCGGGTCCCCGATGGCACGATAGGCGCGGTCCCTGATAGCACGAGGCAATTCACAGCTTATCCCCAGGGCGAGTGTTGGAACGGCGACGTTGCGGCGCGCCGAACGGCGCCGAATTGGTCGGGGCGAAGGAAAGGCGTTCGGGGCCGCTGGTCGGCTGCTCGATGGTCAGCCGGTAACCGGGCAGCGCCTGACGGCGGACGATGTCGCGCAGGTCGTAGGCGAAGTGCTTGAGCGGCGAGAGCGAGCCGGACTTGGCGTGGAGGTGGATGAAATCGAAGCTCCAGCCGAACTCCTGGCGGCCGCCATGCTTGCGCACGAGCCGGTAGAGCCAGCGTTCGAGCCCGCCCGTGAGATCGAAGTAGGCGCGGTCGATCGTCAGCACGAGCGCGTCGTCGAGGACGGCGGCGTAGAACCAGTCGGGCACGATCAGCTCGAGGCCGAGGGGCCGCCCTCGGCTGTCGGCTTTCTCCTTCCACTCGTTGATCCACGAGAAGCGGTGCATCCGCCGCTCCGTGGGCTGGCGGATGGATGTGGCGACCGTGGTTGACTGTAGGCGGTCGAGCGCGGCCTTGAGGCGGTCGTAGTCGCGCAGCGACACGCCTCGGCCGATGAAGTTCAGGATCTCATACGGGGTGGTGCCCATGAGCCGCGACGGGCGTAGGCCGGCATCGCGCGCTTCGACGATCTGGGAGGCCGCCCAGATCAGCACGTCCGCGTCCCAGATGGTCGCCATGCCATGCTCGGGGACGGCTTCGACGCGGATGACGATCGAGCCCGCCTTGAAATCGATCGGCGCGAGGCGCTTCGACTTGGCGAGCGAGAAGAACGGATAGGCCATGAGGTCCTGCGCATCTCGCGGCGCGAGGTCGCCGGGCAGCGCCCGGAAAAGATCGAGCTGCTCGCGTTCGGTGCTGTGGCGGGACGACATGCCGGCACGTCTCAGCGCGCGTGGCGGCCGGATTGGACCAGCGTCGTCGGTTCATGACGCTTGGCGGGAAGGACGGCGCCGCGTGGATCCGACGTGGATGTGACGGCGCCCCGATCGGCCCAGGCCTGCAGGTCGTCGATAGCGTAGACGACACGGCCGCCGAGTTTGCGATACGCCGGGCCGGTTCCGTAGGTCCGGTGCTTTTCCAGCGTGCGGCCGGAGAGACCTAAGAAACGAGCGGCTTCAGGGGTGCGTAGAAAGCGCGGCGGCAAACCGGCGAGGTTGGCGGACATGATCGGGCCTCCGGGGCGTTCGTTGAGGCCGCTGGCGATCAGCGGCGGGCGAAGGCCACGGTGGCGAAGAGCTGCTGTCTGGGGGGATGGTGAAGATAGAGGGGGCTATTTCGCACCCCCTGCGAGGGGCGCTGTCAGCGCCGTCTGCGTCGACGCAGCAGGTCACGATAGCCGCCATCGACCATGGCGAGGCCATCGCGCACGAGCCGAATTGTGGAATCGCGAAGCGCCGATGTTTTCCAGGAGTCGGAGGCGACGCGGGACACGCCGAACATCACCTCCGCGATCTCCCGGTAGGTCGCGCGGCAGGCGCGGCCGTCGAAGGCCCGCAGCATGTGACGGAGACGCTGCCGGCGCTGAAGCGTCACGCGCAGATCGGCGGGCGGAGGCGGTGCTTGGAGCCCGCCCCAAAGACGCGAGAGGGCCTCGATCCGATCTGGTGCATCGGTGTCCAGGGGGACAACCGCGGCCAGCGGCTGGTCGGGTTCGATGCCGCCGAGCAGCACGACATGGACTGCGTCGGCGCCGTCGCCATGGATTGCGTGGAGTTCGTGCGCGCTGCGGTGCGTTGCGTTCGGATCAAGCGCGGGCAGTGGTGCGCCGGCCGAGCCAAGGGATGGCGACGCGATCAGCAGAACCTTTCCAAGGTCGGCCTCCGTCGTCCAGTGAACCGGCTCCTCGATGGCGCTGTGGCTTGGGTGGGCAGGGAAATTGCAACCCCCAGCGCAGGCGGAACGACGCGGTCGCCTGCTCAGGGTCATCCATCTCTTTCAACGCTTTTGCATAGTCGCGCTGGTAATCAACATTGCGGCGCAAGCATTCCCACGCCAGGTCGGAAATGCCGAGATCGTCGAAATAGTCGTAACTGGTCGAAGCTCGCCACTGCGATGGGTCCGGCGCCATCGATTACCTCCTGGCTCACATGGTTCATGTCTCCGGGCCGGATACGATTCCCGGTTGAGCTGGATCAGGGAAGACCCGGAAAAAGCGCCGCGTGATCGCTGCGGCGCATCGCGGACCCGTTCAGTGATGGCCGCGCCGAAGCAGGTCGCGGTAACCGTGTTCGGTCATCCATCGGGCGCGCAGGAGGTGGCATTCATGGATGTGCCGGGCGCGCTGGGGATCATCACTGGGATCAATGCCGAACAGAATGGTAACCACTTCGCACCAGTCCGCTCCGTCGGCGTCGGCGTCGAGGAGGCGCAAGTAGAGCTTCAAATGCTGGATGTCATAGTCGGTGAGCGTCGCGCTTTGAGGCGGTTCATCGAGAAAATCCGGCGCGGTCACGATGGGTCCCCCGACACATCAATGGCGACAGCCATTCGGTTCCGAGTCGATTTTAACGAAGTTTCTAACCGTCGTAAGCTGCGCGAATAGACATCGCGTGATGCAGCGGAGGCATCGCTACGGGTCGTGCAATCAATCTTCGTCGGCGCTCTGCCGCTCGGTCCGTTCGAAAAACGCGACCGGATCGATTTCAAGCACGATGGCCAGCTTTTCCAGCATATCGATCGTTGCGGCGTGCTGTTCCCGCTCAAGCATGCCGACATAGTTGCGATTGATCTCGGCACGATCAGCAAGTTCCTCCTGCGACAAGCCCTTGGCGTGTCTCAGTCGACGCAAATTTCTGGCGACAATCTCCCGCAATCTCATGCGGAGAGGTCGCCGTTTCCCCTAATATACTGCCACCTAGTAAACTAGGGATTCGTACATGAAAAAAGGCGCGGAGTCATTTTTCCGGGATGATCGGGAGCTTTCGGCCGCCTGCAGGACCGGATTCCCACAGGCGTGATGCCCCGCCCGGTAATCCGGGCGGGGCATCGGTGGTGGCTCAGTCGCCCTTGCGGCGGTTGGGCCGGGACCAGATGAGGCTGTAGCCGTCACCGTCCTCGTCGTCGAAGAGGTTGGCATAGATCGGAGCGTTGAAGCTCGGGTCGTCCAGCTTCAGGCCCAGGTAGTCGCGGCCCTCGTTGGAGCGCTTGGACCAGGCGGCGCCGATCTCGGCTCGGCCGACGAAGACGCGGTGGCTGGGAGCGTTCTCGCCGGTGGAGCGGGCGTCGGGGACGATGCGGACGTTCTTGGTCTGGACGCTGAGGGTGACGATTTCGCCGGTGAACTCGTTCGAGCCGGTCTTCTTGAAGGTGCCGATGGTCGCCATGGGAAGTCTCCTTGATCACTGTTTTTCGAGCCCGCACCATTGCGGCCTCGATGGTGATCGACCGGCCGGAGGCGATCGACGGCGCACCCGCAGGGCTTCAGACAGCAGAGGAGGGACTTTCTTGTCCCGCGAGGAATGACGGCGTAGCCGGCAGGGGAAGAAAGTTTTGACGGCGCTGTTGCGCCATAGGCGATCGAGGCGAAGCCGCCCTTCGGCCAGATACACCCATCGAAGAGGCCGTCTTGGAGCGCTCGACCGGGCAGAGCCGATCAACGGAGACGGTGGCGACCCCCTCGGTGCCTGGTGAATACGCGGCACTATCACCGGCGGTCCTTGTCTCCCGGTCCCGACGCAGCGCGTGCATCGGTTCCCGCGCCGCGCTTCCGGGCAGAACGCCTAGCTCCGGCACCATCAATGTGCCGAGTCATCGACGCCCGCTGGTCAAGATTGCTTAACCGGCCGCCGCCTCCCGGCCCGAATCTAACGGCCCATCGCCGCCCGATCCCTGCCTGTTCCACGATGCTGAGGACGGCTTCGATACGCCTCTGGTCCGCTGCGACGTTGCGAGGATGTCAGCCCCGAGCGAGGTTCTACCCGGATCGGGGCGGGCTCGGCGCCCGCGATCCGAATCCAGGCCGTCGCGCCGATGGCGATTGCACCGAGCACCGAGAAGATGAACTGCCAGGTCTCCGAAGGCATGGCGTGCTTCGCGATACCGTGAACGGCATGATAGCCGGCGACGGCTGCCGGTGCTGCGAAGACAAGTCCGATGGTCAGCCGGAGCCAGACCGGACGCGCGAAGGCGAAGAGGAACTGGCCGACGCCGAGCATCAGCCCGGCGGCGAGAAGTCCGACGACGATGCTGCCGGGCCAGCCGGCGCCCGTGCCATAGGCCCACGTGCCGACGGTGATGCCCGCGAACAAGGGCAACGCGTAGATAGCGAGGGTGAAGAGCAGCCAGCAGACGACGCCGATGGCTGTGATGCTCAGGAGAATGCCGAGTACCATGGTGGTGTGCTCCGTAAGATGAAGGTCTACGGTCGCGCCTTCCACCACCACCACGGCGCAGATGTCAGCATAGCCGAAGTTGAGTGATGACGGCAGCGGAAATCCGGCGGGATTTCCGCTCGGCCGAGCGGACCGTCGCCCTCAAAGGGCGAATGGATCGATTTCGCGGATGACCGCCGTGGCGTCTCCGTCGTATTCGGATGCCGGCATGACGCTCATTGTGCCGTCGCCGGCTTTGAAGATCACGATCGCGACCATGAGCGTTGTGGCGAGGCTGAAGGCGAAGGCGTGAGCATCGTTGAGGGACATCGATCCGGCTCCTGTTGTGGAGGCGGGGGACCATCCCCCGCGCGACAGGCGCCCGATGTGTCCGGACAAGGGCCGCAATCACCGCAGGGGCGAAGCCTCAAGGCCGCACGCTCGCGTAGCGGACCCTTCACGGGTTGATGGCGCCAGGCCCTCGGCCGGACCAAGGATCAGCGCAAGGAAGCGGGGGTGGCGCATCGCTTCCCGGAGATGGTAGAGGAATGGTCTCTCAAACAGCTCTGCCGCTCAGGACTCACGCCCGAATCGTGATCGGCCTCGTGCAGCCGGGGCAGATGATATGAGGATGGCGGCGGAGAGTGACTGACGGATTCTACATACCAGACGGCAATGAGGCGCTGCGGGACGATATCCCGGCGGTCGTGGAGCTGATCGAGCGAACCGCGCGGTGGGTCAATCCGGAGACATTTCGGCGCTTGCCGGTGTGGGCGCCGCACACTGCTCGTGGACGACCGCTCTACGATGCGGGATGGACCCGCCGCTATACGAACACCCGAAAGGCGACCGGGGTCACCGCAGAGAAGTTCGAAGGGAACGTCGCCGCGCTCCAAGCGCTGGTGGCCGCCCTCGACGTGGCGTCACCCAAGCCCAAGAATTGGACCGTCTGCCATATCTGGGGTTACGACGATCCGTCGTTCGCGCAGCAGAGCAGCGTCGTGCAGGATCCGCGATACTTCTCGTGCGTCGCCAACATGGTGTGGTTGCCCACGCCGCTGAAAGGCTTCACCGACACGCTCCCGGAAATAAAGGCCATGCTCAGGGTCTGCGCCTTCCATCTCTATGGATGGGCTTGCGAGCATCCCTCGGTCGCCGAGCAGGCCGCCAAAGTGACGTCTGGATGGATTCCTGACGGGTATCCGAAGAGTTGGCCGAGTCCTGATCGCCCCGATGTGCTGCCGCCAGGCACCGCGCCGTTCAGCGAGCGGATCGCGCGCGAGATCGCCAAGCGCAAACGGAAGATCAAGATCGATATCGAGAACGCGACGTTCCTGCACTATCCGAAGCAGGAGGTCATCGACGTGCTGAAATTCTGGGGCATCGAGCTGGGCTAGACGGCGCTCACGCGCCGCCACTGCCGAACTTCCAGACCGGGATGCCGAACTTACGTGCCTTGTCGGCGAGATTGTCCTGGATGCCGGTGCCGGGGAACACCATCACGCCGATCGGCAGGACGGCGAGCATCTGATCGTTGCGTTTGAACGGCGCGGCTTTGGCGTGCTTCGTCCAGTCGGGCTTGAACGCGATCTGCGGAACCTTGCGGTGATCCGCCCAGCGAGCGGCGATGCGTTCGGCGCCCTTCGGTGATCCACCGTGCAACAGCACCATGTCGGGATGCTTGGCGTGGACCTGGTCGAGCTTGGCCCAGATCAGCCGGTGATCGTTGAAGTCGAGGCCGCCGGTGACGGCGATCTTCGGCCCCACCGGGATCATCACCTCGCTCTCTGCCCGGCGTTTGGCGGCGAGGAAATCGCGGCTGTCGATCATCGCCGAGGTCATGGCGCGGTGATTGACCATCGAGCCGTTGCGTGGCCGCCAGGATGATCCGGTGTGGCGCTCGAAGTGTTCTGCGGCCTGATCGCGCATCAGCTCGAAGGCGTTGCGGCGCTCGATCATGGTCTGCCCTTCGGCGGTGAGGCGTTCGAGCTCTACCGACTTCACCTCCGAGCCGTCCTGTTCGCGCTGGCCGCGGCGCTGCGCCTGCTCATTGTCGTCGAGTTCGCGTTCGATCCGGTCGGTGGCGCGATGGAAGAGGTTGACGGTCGACCAGAGGAGGTCATCGAGGTCGGGTTCGAGGCGGGTGTCCTCGAGGGTGGCGATCAGGGCATCGAAGATGTCGGCGATCGCCCCGGCGACGGCATCGCCTTCGGGAAGTGGCCTCGGATCGGGTTCGTCCTGAAAGGGACGAAAGCCGTAGAGTTGAAGTTCGGTCAGGACGTGGTCGGTTGGGGATGAGGCGTGGTGCGGTTCGAAGCCGTCGTCGTGCTCGCTCGCCATGGGATGCTCCTTCGTCGGTTTGACCGCGACCCTCGCGGCCTTCTGGCGACGAAAGCCGTCGGGCGGGCCGGACCTGCACCCGGAGCGTCAGCGCAGGGCCAAGCATCGCGCCGGATGGCGAAGGCCGGCTATTTTGCTTCGCGATGGAAAGCGCTCCCCTGGAGCGCGCCGGAAAATAGCCGGGCGCAGCCATTGCCGGTCCGGGGCGCTTGACGGCCGATCGCCCTCTCGAAGGCCGGGTCGTGGTCCTCTCCGGCGCAACGGGATGCAGCCTCGTGCGAAATCGGTGACGGCCGCCGTTGCCCCGGGCTTGCCCCTTCCGGCTATGCCGCCAAGGCGAGAAAACGGGCGACGTCCTCCGGGGCGAGCTGTTGACGGATCGCTGCCCGCAGCGCGCCGATGCCGAGGGTGCGGAGATCCTCGTTGAAATCCCCAAGCGTCGGCGACAGCACGATCGCCTCGATGCCGGCCGTCTGCGCCCGTTCGACCAGGCTATCGCGCGCGCCGTCACCGGCCGGATCGTCGTCGCGGGCGATGTAGAGTCGGCGAAGGGTCGCCGGGAACAGGATGGCGGCAAGGTGTGCGGCCGAGAGCGCAGCCGCCATTGGCAGGCCAGGTAGGGCCATGCGGAGCGACAGGATCGTCTCGATGCCTTCGCCGGCCGCGATCGCATCGTGCGCCGTGCCGAAGCGGACCGCATGACCAAGGAGATCGCCCATTGCCCGCCGCGGTGTGTCGATTGGCGCCTTGCCGCTCCCTTCGGAACTGAGCCAGGTGCGGTGTACGCCCGTGATCCGGCCGTCGAGGTCGGTGACCGACGCGATCATCGCCGGCCATGTCTCGGTCGGCGAATGCTCGTCTGGCCGGTAGTAGCAGCGTGGATGAAAGCGGAGTGATCCGGTTCCGTGCAAAGCCGTGATTCCGCGTTTCCGTAAATACGTCTCTACGATTGTGCGCGTAATCGGCTGCGACATCGCGAAGAGCCGGCGTGCGGCCTCCGGAGATCCAGCGGGCGCCGATGCTGGGCGTCGTTGGTGGTCCGGGTCGGGCTCGGGATGCGGCAGGCTCAGGAAGGCTCGGGCCTCATCGGCGACGTCCTTGAAATCTATCAGCCCGCAGCTTTCGCGGATGACATCGAGGAGATCGCCGTGTTCGCCCGTGGCGGCGTCGGTCCATTTGCCCGCCGCACCCCTGCCGGAATCGGCTCCTTTCAGGCGGACGAACATCGAGCGGCCTGGTGTGTTGCGGACGTCGCCGACCAGCCAGTAGCGGCCCTCGCGATATCCGGCCGAGAGATAGTGTCGGCACACGGCCTCGGCCTGTCGGCCAAGACGCTGTGCCAGTTCGGATGCGTCATGACGGGCCATGCTACGCAGCCTCCCGCTCGGCGATCCGCTGGACGGGATAGCGCTCCATGACCTTCGAAAGCACGGCCGACCCACTCGTGTCCGTTGGCACGAACATGCGGAGCTTCCAGGAGATGATCTCATGGAAAAGGCCGTAAGCGCTGAGGCGCTCGCGCATCGTGTCGGTGAAGCCGGAGAGCTCGATGCGGTTGGCGCCCATGACGCGGACGCGGCGGAGTTGGAGGCCCTCGGCGAGGTCGAGGATGGTCTTGCCGTCGATCAGGGCCGCGAAGGCGTCATTGGGTGCCAGCGTGCCGGCTCCCATTGCCAGCGCGCCCGCGACCCAGGCGGGCGAAACCTTGCGTCCGATGATGCGCTCGCCGTCGTCGGTCTGCAGCCGGTAGACGCGCGTCGACTCGTTCGGCAGGCGTTTCCAGATCGGCAGCAGCAGGCCGGCGACGACATGGATCGCGCTGTCGGAGAAAGCCGGTACATCGGCGACCTCGCCGGTCCACGCCGATGCGAAGGCCGCGCGGTCGGCTTCGACCCAGTGGCTTTCCGCCATCATGGTCAGCGAGGCGTGATGCTGCTCCATCGGCCGGATCAGCCGGACGCGGCGCTCGATCTCGCCGTCATCCAACATGAGCGACGGCGCCGGCACCTGAACGGCGGCGCGGCCTGAGCGATCGTTGACCAGCAGCATCGCCCGACGATCGGACAGCAGGTCCATCGCCTCGTCGAGCGTGACCGGCCGGTTGCGCTCCCGCTGCGTGATCGTCAACAGGCGGGTTTCCGCACCCGTACCCGGGTGGACGTGAATGGTGCGCCGGTCGGTGACGACGAAGCTCTCCGCCCTCAGCGTTTCCAGTCCGACGTCGTAGGTGCCCGAGGCGATGGCGCCCTCGATCTTGGCGTTGAGGAGCTGCTCGAACGCCGTGAAGAGGATGCCTTGCAGTTCGATCGTCAGGGCGAGCAGGCGGTTGAGGAACGTCGTGATCGGCGGCAGCTCGTCCTTGATGCCATTTGAGTCCATCAGCGAAAGGCCGGTCGCGTCTTCGAACATCTGAAGCGTGCAGCCTTCGACCTTGCCGCGCACGAGCAGCAGGTAGAGCTGACGCAGCGCATCGCGGGCATAGTGGCTCTCCAAATTGTCCTCGGGGCGGAACAGGCCCTGGCCGCCTGTCTGACGCTGGCCCCGCGTAATCGCGCCCAGGGTGTCGAGACGCCTGGCGATCGTGGAGAGGAATCGCTTCTCGGCCTTCACGTCGGTCGCGATGGGGCGAAAGAGCGGCGGCTGCGCCTGGTTGGTGCGATTGGTGCGGCCGAGGCCCTGAATGGCGGCGTCGGCCTTCCAACCCGGCTCCAACAGATAGTGGACGCGCAGCCGGCGATTTCGGGCGGACAGCTCGGCGTGGTAGCTGCGACCTGTGCCGCCCGCGTCGGAGAAGACGAGGATCCGCTTCACGTCGTCCATGAAGGCGGCGGTCTCGGCGAGATTGGCCGATCCGGCGCGGCGCTCGACCACAAGCCGGTCGCCTTTGCGCACGATCCGGCGCGAACGACCGGTGACCTCGGCAACGATGTCTGTACCGAAGCGCTGAACGATCTGGTCGAGCGCGCCCGGAACCGGCGCCAACGACGCCAAGTGCTCGATCAGCCGATCGCGGCGAGCGACGGCTTCGCGGCTCTCGACGGGCTGGCCGTCGCGATAGACCGGGCGTGACGACAGGTTGCCTTCGGAATCCGTGAACGGCTCGTAGAGCTGCACCGGGAAGGAATGGGCGAGATAGTCGAGCACATATTCCCTCGGGGTGATGTCGACACGGACGTCGTTCCACTCGTCGGTCGGAATCTCGGCCAGGCGGCGCTCCATCAGCGCTTCGCCCGTCGAAACGATCTGGATGACGGCGGCATGGCTCTCCGCCAGATCGCGCTCGATGGAGCGGATCAGGGTCGGCGTCTTCATGCTGGTCAGGAGATGACCGAAGAAGCGCTGCTTGGCGGATTCGAAGGCCGATCGAGCGGCGGATTTGGCTTGTGCATTGAGCGTGCCCTTGTCGCCCGTGATGTTGGCGGCCTCCATCGCCGCCGACAGGTTGTTGTGGATGATGGAGAACGCCCCGGCATAGGCGTCATAGATGCGCGTCTGCTCGGGCGTGAGCTGGTGCTCGACCAGCTCGTATTCGACGCCATCGTAGGAGAGCGAGCGGGCCGTGTAGAGCCCGAGCGCTCGCAGGTCGCGCGCGAGCACTTCCATGGCCGCCACGCCGCCGGCCTCGATCGCCTCCACAAACTCGGATCTGGTCGAGAATGGAAAATCCTCGCCGCCCCAGAGACCGAGCCGCTGCGCATAGGCCAGATTGTGGACCGTGGTCGCGCCGGTTGCGGATACGTAGACCACGCGCGCGTTCGGTAGCGCATGTTGAAGGCGCAGCCCGGCGCGCCCCTGTTGCGAGGCGGCCTGGTCGCCGCGTTCACCCTTGCCGCCGGCGGCGTTCTGCATGGCGTGGCTCTCGTCGAAAATGATCACTCCATCGAAATCGGAGCCCAACCAATCGACGATCTGACGGACGCGCGAAACCTTCTCGCCACGCTCGTCGGAGCGTAGCGTGGCATAGGTGGTGAATAGGACGCCTTCCGGTAGCCGGATCGGCGTTCCCTGGCGGAAGCGCGAGAGCGGCGTCACTAGCAGGCGCTCCATGCCGAGCGCGGACCAGTCGCGTTGCGCGTCCTCGATCAGCTTGTCGGACTTCGAGATCCAGACGGCCTTGCGGCGACCCTGCATCCAGTTGTCGAGAATGATGCCGGCGCTCTGACGGCCTTTGCCGGCGCCAGTGCCATCGCCGAGCATGAAACCGCGCCGGAAGCGGACGGCGTTCGAGGCATCCTCGCGCGCGGCGGAGATGACGTCGAAGGTCTCGTCCACCGTCCACGATCCGGCGAGATAATCGCCGTGGGCCTCGCCGGCATAGATCACCGTCTCGAGCTGGGCGTCGGACAGCAGGCCCTCCATG
>Ga0114984_1000482_pt1 | contig 15329 bp, 11 predicted proteins | sample Shrwel1BS1Day1_FD_96987 | JGI IMG/M metagenome (GOLD analysis project Ga0114984, IMG submission 96987) | Subsurface microbial communities from deep shales in Ohio, USA - Utica-3 well 1 S-1-Day1 | ecosystem: Environmental > Aquatic > Deep subsurface > Shale gas/oil reservoir > Produced water/Flow... | reverse complement strand
TACTTGATCCAGACGGGCGGCCCATAGCCGCCTTTGACGTCTTCGCAAAAATTTTAGAACGACGTCCGCTAAATACTCGAAAAAACTATCTCTACTGGCTAGCCGAGTTTATCGATTATCTTTTCGAGGCTGTGGCATTTAATACTGATGGTATTGCCATTAGCCGTGAAGGCCTCTTGGAAATTATCGAGGCCTATGACGATTATCTGGTGCTAGGAGCTGCGTCAGATAATTCAATCGTTAAACGTGTTTGCAATACGATGCCATCCCCTGGCATTTCAAAAAACTCTTCTGCAACAAAACACGCTGCAATCCGTAAGTTTCTAAAAGTCTCTGAACGATATCGAAAACAGATGGTTGAATTGTCAGAGGCGGGATATCTATCCGAAAAAGTATCGAATCAACAGTTAATTGAAGGAATATTCGAACGAAGAGAATTAAATCTCTTTGAACGTCAAGCAATGGCGCGAAACTCTGTTTTGGCAGGGTGTATTTCACGTGGACCACAATTAATTGCGGAGGCGGTTTTACCGACCTCAACCCCTAACATCACCTACGATTATGAGAGGGCATTCCCGTTTGATCGAGTAGGAGATGTAGTGTTGCACCTACCATCATATCGAGACAAGGCATTGTATCTGTTTTGCGCAGCAAGCGGATGTCGAATCAGTGAGGTATTGCAATTGCTTTGGGATGACGTAGATATTGCAAAGCAAAAAGTTTATTTGATAGACCCTAAAAGTAGACCTAATTCGCCATCTTATTTGGCGTTAAAGCCAGTAGAGCGAGATCAGCTCGTCTGGAAGGGGCGCGCAACAAAATTAACATTATTGATAGAACCATTTGCTTCAATGTTCTTCGATGCGCTGGCCTCCTATTTGAGGTACGAATATGTTCCCCATGGTCGACATAAATTCGTATTTCAATACTCATTTAAAGGTGAAAAAGGGCGCCCTTATTTTCTCGCAACGGCTTCATCGAGAAATGACATATTGAACCGCGCAATCAAAAAGTCCGGAATACTTGGCGTTAGCGGCCCTCATTCATTCCGTCATATGTATGGAACCTATCTTCTAAATTACTTCCCACGAATAAATGGCACGTATGGATTGCCAATAGGGTTGGTGCAGAAATTAATGGGGCATATGCAGCTAAAAGATACCGAGAAATATGCACGACCTGATAAAGATCTAATAGAGGCCGAATTGCAATTCGCAAACATGAGTATCTATGGGAATGGGAACGTAAAGTCTATTAATGAGTTGAAGAGAGAAATATTATTGGCGAAGCTTAGAGAGATCGAATCAGCTTTGCTCTCTGAAATTGATTTAAATATTTAAATCAACCTATGATCAATGCGACTAAAAATATGCCTGTGTTTATTGAAACAGGTGAACAACTCAGTGCAAGTATAATCGGGGCACTTAAATTAGCTAGTGAATGGATATTAAAAGCATACCAGCTTGAAAAAATTAATCTGCTAGAGGTTAATACAAAAACATTTAATGAGGCAATTCTTCCGGCCTTGGTAGAGAATTTTATTTGTATAGGAATTTATTCTTCACTTAACGAAAATTACGTTCGTGACGTATATGATTTAATAAGTTCAGATAGAGGGGATTGTGCTCCTGAACTCTATAACAGACTTACCATGGGAAAAACTTTTGGTAAGTGGAATTATCGAAAGTCATATCTTCCTGCATTGCGTCGAGGATTCGCGGTTTTTTTGGTGGCTTTACACGTTCGTCGGGCAATTGTATTGCCATTTTCGTTTAAGTGGCCAATTGGACTAGAAAAAGACGAGTTGCGCAGAGTGGTTCGAAGACGGGAAGTCTGCCCAATTAACGAGCTGCCCGAGCTTCTTAGATTTTTTCGGTCATTAGAATCGCAAGCTGAAAATCAAACGGAAGATGTTTTTAATCAATACGGACTAAAACAACGTGAAAGACTAGCATCTATTGGTCAGCGCCTCGTTGTTGCTGCAGGTTGGTTAGAACCAAAAGACGCTAACTATGACGACTTGCTTGCACTTTTTGAGGCTAATGAAAAAGAGCCTTTATCGAAGACTCCGAATCTTGGATGTCTCATGTTGGTTGATTTACTTGAGCGGAAATATCCTTCTATAACTCCAGTCACAGCAGCTGGATGGCGAAAATTTTTATCGAATTCAAGACTTCGGCCTCGGGAGATAGTGTTCACCGAAAGTATTGAACAAAATGAAGATGTTCTCATGCGTTCCATTTCAATCAAACCTTCTCAAATGGCTCCTGCGGTACTTGCACAAGGAATTCGTTTGCCCGGTTTGGATTTTGATATTTCGCGCAAAGGGAAGGTCTGGCTAGCGCTCGAGAATTCGTGGCTAAAGAAAGTTAAGCGCGAAAGTAACAAAGATAGGGTAGAGGCGCTTGGGTATATCAATATATATTTGTTTGGGTATTTACCATATTGGTTTGAAATCAACCCGAATTGTAAGTATGAATATCCGGATACACCTAAGAATCTCGTTGGATCCGTCTTTGTCTCAGATTTAGGTTTGTTATCCGATAAAGTAAAGCCGGTTACATTTGTGGATTATTTACAGGCAGTTGCGAAAGATCGGGAGTGGGGAAATCAAACCCATTATGCTATTTTGAAGCAAGTAGAAAAATTTTTTAATTATGTTGTAATAGCATGTGCTCAAACGCCGGATTATGTTGGTTTTAGCCAGCCGTTGTCAGATCATGATTTTCCGGCTGTTGGGCGTTCATACGGAACAAATAAGCGTCCGATACCTCGTCGTATATTTAAGTTGTTTTTGGATTATATCGAGGTGATCGCAATACATGGCCAAATTTTGTTTAACAGAATTGTTTCTGGTGAGGTCTCCGATACTGAGCTTGGGAAGTTTAGACAGAGTAAATCTACAGTAATTGATACATTTGAGTTTCAGGACTTATTTGGTTTCATTCCTGCGATTTGCAATAAAGAAAAATTTATCTTACTTCGATATATTCCGAACATACTGTTTGTTAATAGAAAACTGCTAGTAGATGGACGTCGAATACAAATCCCCCACCTGCATGCGATAAACCAAATAAAAGTGTCCTTATGTACTGGTATTCGCCATAATCATATACAGTGGCTAGATGCTGAAACATTTGATAAGGAAAATGATGTAAATGATGATAACTGTGACTTCGGCAAGTTGCATGTTAATACCGACAAGGTTAAAACCAAGCCTTGGGACGCACATGTAAACATACAAGTAATTGAAACACTGAGAGCTCAGTTAGCATGGCGAAAGATGATTGCTGAGCCTGGATTTAAAACAAAGATTTTTTACAACAATAATAGCAATAGTAAATGGGGTAAGTTTCACCCATTATTTTCCTATTATCCTGATGGAAAGCCACATAACGATAATATATATGCTAAAGCTTGGTTACGCCTTTTAGGAGGTCTTCAAAGCATGCTTTCCGAGTGTGGCGAATCGAGCATTAGTCTGGTGAGATTTCTACCAAACTCGGTTCCATTTAACTGTTTCGATCAAGCTGAACAACTTTTTGAGTTTGGAAGCAGTCAAAAGCGCCGATGTGAACTTGTCCTAAAATCAGACATAACACCTCATAGTGCTCGAGTTAGCGTTGTCTCGCATAGTATTTCAATATTGCCCCCTGAGCTCATCGGACGGTATTTGACAGGGCAGAAGGAGGCAACCGTCTTACATTATGTTGTCCCCGATGAAGATGAAACATATGAAGAGCAAGTTCGACAAGGTCTAATATTAAGGCAAAGAGGATATGAGCGCGGCTTCCAAGCTTTGGTCTCAGAGTTGCCGAGCCTACAAACTTCATTTATTAAAGCTGATGATGTTAATTCCAGCCTATCGCAAAGTCTAAAAATCGATGTAGAAGAAACTATTAGCGCTTATGGTTGTATTAGCTTAAGCATAAATGGTAACCAAAATAAAACAGGATTGGATATTCTGAGGGAAACCCGAGCTTTTGGTGCTGCCGTTAACACGACGGAGATATGTCCTTACGGTAACCAATGTCCGACAGATGTAGTTGTTGCCCTAAAAGGATTTAGACGATGCGGCCCTTGCCATTTTGCCGTCCGTTCAGTTGATCACCTGCCGGCTATTACCGCAAAAATTCGGCAAGTTCTGGAGGGGCTGGCAGAAATTGAGGCGCGACTTGATACATCCGATGAAGTACAACTCAGTGCGAATGAGTGGGACTTAATGGCCGATAACCGAAGCATATTGGCGGAAGATTTGGCCGCATGGCAAATGGCAGCCGAGATACTAGAGATAATGCGTCAGCGTGTGGCTTCAGGTGATAGTACAAAGACGTGGCACATCCAGCGCCCAGAAATTATCGAGAGACATTTAAAGCTCTCCTCGTTTCCTTCCAAGACAACCGAATATGTTTTGGCGCGCCTTTGTGAAAGTGAGGCATTTCCTTCCTTGGAAAGCCCCCAAATTCGAGCGAAATTTGATATGTTGCGACGAAATATTTTAGCTAATGCTGGAAATATTCGCGAAGCATTACAAATTGAGCAACCCACAAATCCGGCCGCAGAGTGTCTTGGTTTGATTCGCTCGATTGCTAAATCTAACCAACTTGGCATTGATGATATACGAAAGTTGTTAGAAGTTAATGAAACTGACTATTTCTCCGTACGAACACTTCGCGTCCTGCCCAAAGAGGGTTTCGAATGAACAATTCAAAGCTTTCAAGAGTGCTGCCGGCAGAGGTGGGTAATCCATTTAAAAATTTTCAAATTAATCATGTTGCTAAGCGAGAGGAAGAAATAAGGCGTTATTTGCAAATTCTCAATAGAACACGAGCGAAATTTGACTTTGTTACTGATCTCGCTAAAGCGGTTGCAGAGCACTTAACACTAATTGAGGAAAAGGATAATCCTTGCAGCTTCACCACGCTCTTACGTAATTCACGTTACAAAGCATTACTGATGTGCTTTATGACTAGCCGTTCTGGCGTTGATAAGATGAACGTTACTGATCCCACTGCCCAGGTGGTAATTCAGACCTTCGAATTAGAACACGTCAATTTAAAACAAGAAAACGATCGTCTTCGCTTGTATATTCGGCATCTTGAGGAAAATCAGCAGAACAGAATTTCAACGGCCAAGCCCCCAGGTTCTAATAGTTCAGACGCAGACTCATCTGCTAAGTTAATACTCCGGCAGAGTAATGAAATGGCGATGGTGTGCAAATCGTTATGGTTATTGCTTGAACATTTCAAAGATGTTGTCGCTGTCGATTCTGAACGTGGCTGTCTTGTTGATTTGACAGCCCCTGCACGTAAAAATGTGCTCATTCACGCCGATATAGCTCAGCCTTTCTTTGAGTGGATGCGAAAGAACGAAAGCATTGGAAAATAAAGCCACCATTATAATGAGAACAGGATAATGCCATCGGGAAGGCAAATAGCAAAAATAAACTACGAGATTTTTGAATCGTGGATTATGTCGCGCTCAAATGATGAATTAAAATTGATTATTCATCGAGGTCGTTTGAATCGACGTGAAATCGCTATTAGTTGTGGATTTTGTCGCTCCGCAATAGATCAAAATTCGGCAATCAGAAAGAAGCTTCTTGAAGTCGAAGATCTGCTTCGCAAAGACAAAATCCTGCCAGAGAAAGTGAAATCTTGGCAAACTCCGAGGCGCCATAAATCAGCGCATATAGTTGAAACGGAAGATCAGCGCATTCGGAAACTTGAAACGGACAATGCGTTGCTAAGAGCAGAGAATTCTGAGCTAAAAAACAAACTTTCCTCGTTTGCTATTATCGCCGAGGTACTTGCTGAAACTGGGCGTATGCCACGATGAATGCTGCGACGTTCAATCTAAGGGTGTCGAAAATACTTTCGCATCGATTGAATGGCTATATTTTTACTGCCGTGTTAATCGACTGCGAAACAGGGGCGGTATCAAATTCAACCAACTATGCTGTAGTCAAAGTCTCCGCAAAGATTGTTGCAGGACGCTTATTGAAAATTGGTATGTGGGTAGAGGTTTCCGGGGTGGCAACCAAGGAAAATCGCATTCATGAGGGGTTTCGTCAGCAACAGATAAATATCGCCGCCGAAAACATAGTTTTTGTTCGCCCATCAGGAGAACATTTGATCCGTTTCCTTTCCGACTCCGTAGGATTTAAGGGTATCGGTATTGTGCGCGCTAGACAGCTATGGGATAAATTTGGCGACTCTGTTTATGAAATTCTAGATCAAGGCGATGTAGAGAAGCTGAGTGTCAGCTTGCCTGAGTCTATTGCAGTTGGACTTGTCGCTGCTTGGGCGGAAATTGGGAACTCAGAGACTATTCGATGGTTGTACGAGTGCAACTTCGGCATAGCTCTTATCCGAAAAGTGGTTAGATATTTTGGGAGCGATACCAAACAGAAACTTGAGGAGGATCCTTACAGACTCCTTTCATTTTCAGCAAGCTGGAAGGAGGTGGATAGTTTCGCCAGATCGAAATTACGAGTTGCACTTAACGACCCTCGTCGGCTTATGGGTGCGTGTGAGGAGGCTCTTTATCGTTCTTGCTCGGCAGGGAATACGATTCTGACTTCCAAGATGATTCGTGCTTATCTTGGAAGATTGTTGGTAAGCATCGATAAGTTTGAACTAGATAGATTTATAGACGCGTCGCTCACCTACGGCCAATCTAACGGAGGCTATATCGTAACGGCAGACGGGTTGTTCCAGTCGTTAGGCATAGCGGTATTGGAAAGAACAATCGCTCAAGCGTTTGCCTTTCGCATCGCTCGTGAGCCGTTACGGCTACTATCAACTGCAAGCCTCGCGACCCTCTTGGAGTGCTATGAAGCGCGGGAAGGGGTTTTGTTGACCACAGATCAAATGAGGGCTGTAGAGGCGGTGAACGATAACCATCTCGTCTGCATTTCCGGCAGCGCTAGTGTTGGCAAAATAACAGTTTTGAAAGCTGTACTTGCAGTTGTGCAATCTGCAGGTGCGCCTGTTCGTTTGATCGCACTGTCTGGAAATGCCGCAAAACGGATTAGTGAAGCCACGGGGATTTCGGCACAGACTATTGCGAGCTTCATCAAGAATGTTGTGGCCGATGACCTTGCAAATGGAGTTCTAATCATTGTCGAGGCGTCCATGGTTGATCTCCTATCCATGGAGCGGATTGTGTCTATGATCCCGAATAGTTGCCGAATTGTCTTGGTAGGGGACTCCGCACAGTTGTGGCCGGTTGCCCCTGGCTTAGTTTTTCACGAAATGACTGCTGATCACCGAATTTCAAATGTCGAACTTAAGTCAGAAAATCGGTTCGGGCATGAGATTGCACGGGTAGCAATTGCAATTAGAGATGGCGATTGGGTACATCTTGGAAATGATGTAAATCAGCCGATTGCATTCTTAGATGAAAGCGATGTGACACGATTAGCGGGAAAAATACTCGATTTATATGAGGGTATTGACACAGGGACTCAGATTCTTTGTACCACTCGTTCAGGTGGTGCTGGGAGCATTCGTCTAAATCAGGAAATACAGGCTCGATTCAACCGTCTTGGCGAACCATTGATGGTCGTCGACGATCGTCACGATCAACGTGCCTACACGGGGTACCGACTAAACGACACTGTTCTTTGCACGCGGAATTTCTACGAATTCGAACTTAGAAATGGATCGCTAGGGCGTATCGTCGAGATTCCAGATCAGCCAACCAGTTTCTTTGACTCGAACGGTGATTGCATCGGTATGGTTGTCGCGTGGATCGTCTGGGACGATGGTGTGCGGCGACCACTATTAACGGAAATGTTGAATCACCTGGAATTGGGGTACGCAATAACGGTGCATAGGGCTCACGGATTTAAATGGAGACGAGTTCTGCTTGCTATCGTCCCAAGCAAAAGTCTCGACCGCATAATGCTTTACACAGCGGTAACGCGGGCTCAAAGCCAGGCGCTAATGGTCGGCCCTCTACTGGTGGCTGCTGATGCAGTTCGGGGAAGGCCCCATTCAAACAGAAGGGTTACCGGCTTACAGCATGCATTGTTACGGGAACTTTCCCTGGAACAGTAGTAGGGATATTCAATTGTCCTGCATGGTGCCAGATCTTACCTAAGTTGTTCGCTCGTGAGTGCATGATCCGTTTAGCTAAAGTGACATGCATCCGGATGCCAGTAACATGCAGTATCGAACGCTTAATAATTCAGTGTTTCTTCATAGCAGGCTACAAAGTTTTGCATGGTGATGCCGAGAACGGAACACCAACTTCTCAGTTCAACGACATCTAGTCGCCGTTCGCCTCGCTCGCATTTACTCACAAACGACTGTGTAGTCTTGAGCGCAAAGGCCATGTCCTGTTGGGATAGGCCGGCCTCTTCCCTGAACTGCCGGAGTAATTCAAGAAATAATTTGTATTCCCGCGTGTGAATTGATTTCTGCACTGGCGCACCGTCTGATTGGTGCGCTTAGGTTGAAGTCGATCTTGGAATAGTCCAAAATAGACTATTCGGCCTCTCCACATACTGATGGATTCATCAGTTAGGTTGTCGGTGCAGATCAATCAGAAGTAGTTTGCAGAAGACCGATTGCTTGTACATAGATGTTTGCAATATTGACGCGTGAATGTCAAAGGCATGGCGTTGTTGGCTATTGCTTTCCGTCATGGAAAAACAACAGATTTTTAATTTTAGGTCGTGATTATGAATCGCTTTCGCCGTCCGTTTTTCGTAGCAAAAGTTCGCGAGTTAGCGGCTGCGTTGGGCCAGCCTGATATTTTCGAAAAATGGCTATTTGACGCAGAAGCGGGTAGTCAGTCAGCAATTACACATCTGAAGGACTATGGGCTCATTCCCGATACGCTTGATGAGCTTCGTGAATCTATTGAAGAGTATGTGATCTTCATTGATGAATACCGAGCCTCGGGGCGTTCAGAATCAAAGCACGTTCGCTAAGTAACAACGGTCGGTTTCATTTGTGCCATCGTTTTCCATTGATCGATTCCTAGAGTGGTGATTCTGGCAGACTCGGCCTACGATGCTCGGCTCCAGGCGCCGTCAGCGGACAGTCGGGATTTCCTGAGACCTTTCCCGGCCGAGGCGCTGGTGGCGGAACAAGCACAGCGCGAATTGATTTGAGTATCGACGTTATCCCCTAAATCTGTGGGTAAGCTTGTGGGTCGGGCCTGAGCGGAATTGCCAAATCCCTGATACGACAGGTATATCAACGTCATGCTCAAAGTATAGGCAATTCGAGATTAGCGATTACGATGGTGGCAATCCGTGATTAGCGTCGGATTGGGATTTCGCCAGAGTCCGACCTGCTGCTGAGCAATCACCACGGTCTCGCTGTAGCTGTAGCAAATTTTGGTATTCGCCTCAGTCACAGTGCTTAGGGGGCGGGCGCCTGGCAGACATCGCGAACTTGTCCACGGATTTTTCGCCAGTCTAGGAAGTCGTCCCAGCCCGCGAAGTACCACCTTTGGCCGCAGTTGTCGCGATTGGCAGCGGCGTAGCCACGTGTATCACTTAACAGGCGGCTTTCGGCAATCTGCTGGGCGCACTCATCGATCAGGCCTCGGTCTGCATTGAATGACAGCAAACTGGCGTTGTAGACATCAGAAATGAGGCCGCGGTCGCAGCCTTTTAGTTTTGCGTACTCGTCGACACCGGCACGGTCGAAGTAGGCGAGGTCACGGGCCATTGAGAAGACGATGTGTTCGACAGATAGATCGGTAGCCTGGATCATGCTGGGCTTGTCAGTGCCGAACAATTCGATCATGGCGGCCCGAATCTTGAGCTGTCGTTTGGATTCGGCTTCAGCTTCCTTGTCTGCCTTTATGTGGTCTGCTCGGTGCTGTGCAACCTCAAAGTCCTCGGCCAGTTGCCCCAACAGGCGCGATGCCTTATGCAGGGTCTCTATGTCCTCGTCGACCAACTGGCGGCTCTCCCCCTCAAAGCGGCTAAAAAGTTGAGCAGTTTCACGGGCGGCTGTCGAAGCACGCTTAAGATTAGTGCGATAGCGCTTGGCGTTGGTGCCGCCGTAAAACTGGGCCAGGCTCGCCCAGTGGGCGATGATGGCTTCAAGACGGGTTTTCATTGTGGCCATTTCTGTTGTCTCTTTTGGCGCGTGTCGATCAATGCAGTAATTTCACCGCATTGCCTTCAGCTTCTTGATAATCGACTCCACGTCGCTCTCGGTAAGCCCTGTTTTAGAGTCGGTCATGTGCAACTCAAAACACGGCAACCCATACCAGTACGCAATGTCATCGAGCGCGACCCAAGGGATGTCCTTTTTCCAAAACGGAAACCGAGACCGATTGGCTTCAATCCATAGGAGACATTCCTCGCGGCGATGCCCTAAATCCCTTTGCTCCCTTAAAGTCTTGTCCACCGCAGGGGTCATCCCAATGAATCGAGGCGCCAAATCCTCGCCACCATCCTGCGTAACAAGAGCGATAAGTTCGGCGAGGGTATGAGAATTACGCCAGGAGGTAGTAAACACAACCTCCACCTCGGACACCTCCCGGAGAATGCGCCACAGGAGAGGAAGATGCTGAAAATCGACCCGTGTTGAAAGAGGCGTTTCGGGATGCAAAACGCCGTCGAAGTCGAGGAACAGTATCATTGCCCGCCCTTCGAGCGATTCGCCAACAAGACCTCCAAGGCGCGGAAATGTTGATCTAATTCGGCTTTAGAAACTTGCTCGTTCTCCGATCCATCCGATTTTTTTTGCTCATACCGGTCGCATGCCACATGAATCCAATTGGTCCTTCTCACCGTTCCCGGACTGCCACATTTTTCACAGGTTTCGTTAGCAATTCGCTCGGCGGTAAAAAGGACGCTATCGATGCTATTCGGCAATTTATCGTTGTCATCAATAACGACCTGCAACTCACCGAACTTTTGTTTGATTTTGGCTGCGCGGGGACACTTGACTAGGGGGAGGCCGCCCGCAACCAGGTCAGCGATCGCCAACTCAATCTTTGCTGAAAGATGATCAAGTAGCTCGTACCAGCCGTCAGCAACTTCGATCCCAATAATCAATCGGGTTGCGATCCTGTTGGTCACTGGCTTTGCGATAGAAGAGAGGGTAGGAGCGAAACAACTGCTCCTGGAGCGCGAGATTCATTGCATATCGTCGGATTTCACCATTTCTTACCTGCCTTCCTGCTAAGCCTCGTCCTTCGGGCTGGCTGCACGACCATGTGTCGCTCAGTTTTTGAGACAGGCTTCAGCGTAAATACGAGGAGGCCTTCCCTGTAGACCATCAACTGTCGTCCCATCCCGACCTCAGCAAGAAGTCGATCGAAGCAGATATGGAGTTGCTTGAGCGTGATTTTCCAAATTTGTTTATTGAAGTGACGGGTTGGGGGCAGTCGAGCTGATCTAATCATTGAGAATCTTCACTTCATGTGCTGCCGATTCCACCGACTGACGTGCAATCCTAAGGGAGGCCGACCAGCAGCCTCGCCGCGCAGATCAACGATGTAGACTCCTCGCGGTTCCCTCCTTTTTAAATGGCAATTCAGTTTGGCCTTTCGCTTGGGACGTGGCCCTCGAAAGAGATCCCTGTATATTTGACGAAAGCGTTTCCGAAAATACATGCTCATATCTAGCCCAGGGCTACGATTTCGTTTAGCGGCAGAAAGTGAAAGCAGCTTCCGAAGCTCCGGGGCCATCAAAATAACAATTCGTAACGCCATCACCACCACTCCCAAGTAGCGCTATGCCGGTGACGACCACTGCATAGAGGTTCGTGCTGATCGTTGCGCATCCATTTTTCCACTTCTCGTTTGTTGTCCTGTCTCATCGAATGCTCGAAGAATTTTCTGAAACGTCGAGGCGGCCCTGATCGGAGCGTGATCGTCGCGTCCGAGTGGAAGACTGCGAGTGCAGCCCGCCCTTGTTTGCTACGCCGGTCAATCGGTGCAAAAAATCCCTGTGTCTGCAGTACCCAAGTTGAATCCTTGCTGCTCGGTTGAGTACCCAGCCGTACTCGAACTTCGCCTGTTTTCGGCGATAAGTGCGTGCCATGTTTGTAACTCCGGTAGTTGATTTACAACATGGCGACCTCCTCTGGCGTTGCGTTTTGATGCGTCGAATATAGGCTAAAACAAGAAAATTACATAGATGACGTCAAGATATACAATGTCATCGATTCAATAGGTTACGGCGTTTTCAGTGGGTTTCTAGGGCGGTGCCTGGTGGAACTCATTGAACGGGCATTGGGACTCAGTAACACCCGTCAGCCGTGGCAACTTGACCTCCCTTCACCGACACATTGCGGCTGGGGCCTGGACAGAAGCCCTGCGGCAGTAACGGCTGATTTTCAGTCCGTCACCTAGCGCTAACCTTTGCCACTCCATCCCAGTCCGTCGTATACCTGGGCGACAAATTGCCCCGCCGCATCTGCCACGGTTTCTCGATACCTTCCGCAGCAAGCTTGATTGCGCCACGCCCATAACGGCCATTCACCGCATCGAGCGCCCGCATCAAACACTCGTTCCGGGTTTGGGCGTGATCATCCTGAATAAACAAGCCGAACTGCTGATGGGCTCTCGGGCGGATGTCCAGAAAGGCAATCCCAGCCTTGTGATAGCCGAATCCAGCTCGGTAGATTCGACGTAGTACCCGGAGTGTCCGGCGCGTCAGGATGCGGGTATCTGCCGTCGCCTCGGGGAGCGGCACGGTCACCGCTTTTGATATTGCGGCACTTCCGGTTTGAATACATTGGTTCGGACCATGACCTGAACGGCGCCGGCCAGAGAGTCCTGCTGGCGTAACTTCTCGGCCGCCCGCGCGGTGTAGCTGGCCACCGCCTTTTCCTGGTCATCTAGGTCATAGATCAAGCTGCCAAAGGATCGGCTGCTGATGATCTGCTAGGCTCCGGGATGACATCCTCAATATCCATGCAGGAGGCACCCCGAAGTTCCTGGACGGTGCGTTCAAGCACTACCGAGAAGCGCGCCCGGATCATCCGGGAATCTGCCTGCCGCAATTGCTGGACGGTCTGGATACCCATTGCTTCGAGCTGAGCCGTGAGTTGTCTCCCCACGCCCCAGACCTCGCCTACTGGAATGGTTTCGAAGGGCGCTCTCAGCGCCGTATCGCCCAAGCGCGTGAAGTCGCAGACACCCGCTGCACCGGCTATTCGTGCCCACCATCAAGCATAGTGGACACTATTGAAGTCGCCATCAAGCGGGGCCGTGTGATTCAGCTTGTTTATTAGAATATGCTTCTGGATAATACATTTTCACAATAACACCGTCTGAGCGCAACGCATGACAACCATCGAAGGGCAATTTGCTGCTCTCATCTGCACGTAGTTCACTTCCATCAACGTTCGCAGGTTCGCCCCAGAGTGCTTGAAACGCGGTGGTTGAAATTGACGGCAACAATTCAGTCAAGTGAGTACACCCTGACGTTCCGCGAAAATTACGTTTTGCGCTCTTAATGAAACCTGGGCCTATCTGCTGGCCGATCAGCAGTAATTTGTAGTTTTCAGTGATTGCACCGCAAATTGAAAATGGGCTATTAACCGTTTCCGCCACGACATCGTGAATCTGCAAACCCCGGTCGATCGTTAATCTCAACGTCATTTCATGTACCGGTTCATCAGGTCCAATGCCACCACGCTCCTGAAGAAATATCCCTTCGGGCTTGGTATCCACCAGCGTTCCCTCTATATCTATAAGGCCATCAGTACGCTGGTAGGCTACGCAAGTTATCTCTCGCACATGAATCGCTTTCCGGGAAACAAAAGCCTTATCCTTTATTGTATTAATCATCATTTCTAAACCTTGTGAATATCGACGAGCGTTAATCCCAATCTGATCTTCCTCGATTTATCTGCGGATTTACGGACCAGCAGAATTTGAGAGGACGTCTTCCTGTTTAACCCTACATCACGTCCAAGGGCGCATAGCAAACTCAGCTATGGCCCGCAGACGAACAGAAAATCACGATAGGGCCACAGCCAGCTGCGGCACTGCCTCAAATAGATCACCGACCAGGCCGTAGTCGGCAACCTGGAAGATCGGCGCATCGGGATCCTTGTTGATCGCGACGATCACCTTCGAATCCTTCATCCCTGCCAAGTGCTGGATCGCGCCCGAAATGCCGACCGCGATGTAGAGCTGAGGTGCAACAACCTTGCCGGTCTGGCCGACCTGGTAATCGTTGGGCACGAAGCCGGCATCGACCGCGGCGCGGCTGGCGCCAAGCGCGGCCCCGAGCTTGTCAGCAAGCGGATCCAACAGTTGGTGATAGGCCTCGCCACTCCCCAGGCCGCGGCCGCCAGAAACGATGATCTTGGCGGCGCCGAGTTCGGGACGGGCGGACTTGGTGAGTTCACGGTTAATCAGTGCGCACTGGGCAGTGTCGGCCGCTGCGGCGATCGTCTCGATTTCGGCGTTGTTGCCGGTATCCACCGCGTCGAAGGCGGTCGTGCGCACGGTGATGACCTTGACCGGGTCGATGCTCTGGACCATAGCCAGCGCATTGCCAGCGTAGATCGGTCGGACGAAGGTGTCGGCCGCTTCGACGCCGACGATCTCGGAAATTTGTGCGACATCGAGTAACGCTGCTACCCGCGGCAACAGGTTCTTGCCGAAGGTGGTGGCCGGGGCCAGCACATGGCAGTAGCCGATAGACGCATTTTTCACCAAGTCGACAACCAGAGCAGTGAGGTTCTCAGCAGTCTGGCCAACGTAGTGTCCGGCGTCGACCACCTTGACCTTAGCCACGCCTTGCAGCGTTGCGGCTTGCTGGGCGGCTGCCGAGCAGGCACTTCCGGCGACCAGCAGGTGGATTTCGCCACCGATCTTCTGCGCGGCAGCGACGGTGTTGAGGGTGGCGGCCTTGAGGCTGCCGTGATCGTGTTCGGCGATGACGAGGATAGTCATTTAGATCACCTTCGCTTCAGTCTTAAGTTTGTTTACCAGTTCGGCGACATCGGCGACCAGAACGCCGGCCAAGCGCTTGGCCGGTTCGACGACCTTCAGCGTGATCAGCCGCGGGCTCACGTCGACGCCGAGGTCGGCCGGCTTGACGATATCGAGCGGCTTTTTCTTGGCCTTCATGATGTTGGGCAGGGTCGCGTAGCGCGGCTCGTTCAGCCGCAAGTCGGTGGTGACAACGGCCGGCAGGCTGATCGCCAGGGTTTCCAGGCCGCCATCGATTTCGCGGGTGACCGTCGCTTTACCGTCGGCAATCACGACCTTGGACGCGAAGGTCGCCTGCGGCCAGCCGGCGAGCGCCGCAAGCATCTGGCCGGTCTGGTTGGAATCGTCGTCGATCGCCTGTTTACCGCAGATCACCAGTTCCGGACCTTCCTTATCGC
>Ga0114984_1000480_pt1 | contig 15369 bp, 15 predicted proteins | sample Shrwel1BS1Day1_FD_96987 | JGI IMG/M metagenome (GOLD analysis project Ga0114984, IMG submission 96987) | Subsurface microbial communities from deep shales in Ohio, USA - Utica-3 well 1 S-1-Day1 | ecosystem: Environmental > Aquatic > Deep subsurface > Shale gas/oil reservoir > Produced water/Flow... | reverse complement strand
GCCCGCCTCCCGCCCCACCCAGTCACCTTGTTCGTCAACTGCTAGAACTGGATGCCCGCCAGGCACTCGCCGAGGAACGGTCCAAGGTGAAGAGCCCCATTCCCATGAATCCGTTCGGCGAAACGCCGCTGAGCGCTGACCCAGCCTCGACGGAGACACAGGCGCCTCCCAAGCCACCCACGGCACGCCTGCTCGCCATTGTTGGAGTCGGCAACCGTCTCGTCGCGCACATTCAAGTCGGCGAGAGACAGGCCGCATATCTGGGCGGAAGCACCTCACGGATCGCGGGCCCGGACCTGGGATTAAGCACGCTCAACATCTCGCCTCCCTGCGCAACCTTTTCGATAGGTGATCAGGACGCTTCCACGTACTGTCTAGATGAGAGAGCACAATGAGCAACGGAATTTTCAGTTGGGTCCGAAGAGTTCTTCGCAGCTCGCGCACGGATTTTCGCGAAGACGATCCGGCACCAGTCCTCAGCATGGCGTCAGCGCTGCCGGAACACATCGAAGCCTCGGAGGGACATCTCGAATCCTTCGAAGACGTCGAAGCCATGCGCCCGGCCTTTGAAGTCCTCCGCGTTGACTGGTGCGGCTCTGAGGCCGCCGCAAAAGCTTGCGTCGCCGAGCTGGAAGGCAAGCAATACGTCGTGTTCGTCAAACAGGGGGAACAAGACTCTGACATCTTCCGCGCCGTGTTACAGCGGGCACGAGAGGCCGCGCAGCGCCCTGAGGTCAGTGTCTACACCGTCAACCCGGTCGTGCTTCTTGCCCTGGTGCGCGAGCGCATGCAGGCAAAGGACGTTAAGCAAAGAACGTCAAGGACTCGGGCACTTGGCGCGCGATCGGCAGTCCGCATCGGCTTTCATGACCTCGCCGCCTGGGGCGTGCGCAATGGCGCCAGCGACCTGCACTTGAACATCGACACAACGGCAGCGATTTCCTCCGTATGCGCAACAATCGACGGTCAGTACACCACGCCTAAACAATTGAGCATGCCCACCGAGCGGCTCATTGAAATGGCTAACGTGGCCTGGCTCGATGTGCACGGCGGAAACGGCCTCTTCCTTGACATGACGAATGAACAGCAGGGCAGGCTGTACGAGCTCGTCGACGAACGGCTATACATGCTGCGCTGGGGCTCTTTCATTGCCGACAAGGGCCCTTCGATCACGATTCGTCTGCTCGACATGGATGCAAAAGTGGAACCCGTTGACATGGGAACGCTAGGCTTCTTGCCATCCCACATCGCCAAGTTCCAACGATGCCTACAAAGCATGGGTGGCGCCATCGTTATCGGCGGAGTCCCCGGTTCTGGGAAGACCGTAGCCAATGCCCAACTCATCGTGCGGTTGCCAGAAACGCGCAAAGTCATGACGATCGAAGATCCCGTCGAGCTGGGAATCCCCCGCACCCTGGCCGCCAGCGTGTCTCGAACGCTCGATGGCTCGGACCAAAAAACGATGCGGTCCAAGCTCATGGCGATAAAACGAGCCGCAGCCAGCGACGTCTACTTGGGCGAAATTCGGGACCTCCTGACCGGCTCAGCTTTTCAAGACATCGTTCTTTCGGGTAGCAGCCTATACACGACCACCCACGTCGGCCACGCGCTTTCCATACCCCAGCGCTTCGCTTCGAGCGAAATAGGTATCCCGCGCACGACGCTTGGCACGCCCGGAGTTCTCAAGCTGTTGGCGCATCAGGCACTCATGCCTGTCACGTGCAGCTGCGCCCTGCCCGCGGTTTCGTTGCTCGAGGGCGCGAAGGACCGACTTGGCGTGCGCCAGAACAAGGACACGTGGTCCAAGTATCTGGAGAACATTGAACTTCTCTACGGGTTCGACAGCACCCGTATCAAAGTTCGAAATCCCGAGGGGTGTGAGAAATGTCGTGCAAAGGGTATCCCCGAGCTCTATGGCTACGCAGGGCGAACGGCTGTCGCCGAGATGTTCGAACCAGCCTCGGATCCGGAGGCCCTTCGGGCGATAAGCGACGGCGATGAACTGCGTTTACGGCAGATCTATGCCGGCCACCGAACCGCCGCCTACGACGCCCCCGACATGGAGGGAAAGACGACCATGGATTGCGCTGTCTACAAGATGAGCCAAGGACTGATAGACCCACGGGACATCGAGCCACACTTCAAGGCATTCGCGACGGTGCTTCGTGAAAGGAAGCGGGAATGAAATTGCCCTTCGCACTCACAAGAGTTGGGCAGGCCGCCCACAAGTTCTCTCGCCGGCGGGCTGATTGGTATGAATACCTCGCAGACATGACGGAGGACACCCAGGGACAACGCACAATCCTGAACATTCTCGACAGTGATTCCCAACGATATGGGCGCAGCGCACGGGGCATTCTCTCGACCTATTGGGCGCACAAGATTGTCGAAACGGGAGATATCGGGATCACTCTGCACGGCACGCTCCCGCCAAAAGAGGTTGCAGAGTTTGTGTCCCTTCAACGTCAGGGGCGCGCGGTCCTTTCCAGTGGACTGCGAGACATGGCAAGCCTAGTCAGGCTGAGCGTTCGCCTAAGAACGATCCTCTTCTCTACGCTCTTCACCTCCGTCCTGGCGATAGTCCTACTGTGGAGTCTCGTCGTGATCGGGATCCCCTATTTCACTGCGCCGATGCTACTCAGCTCGATGCCTGACATTCCATCCGCGTACCTCACGCCATCAACTCAAGCGTTCTTCGACCTGGCAGATTGGATCCGAAACCACGGTCCTCGCGTCTGGTTCGCGACGCTGATAATCCCAGTGGCGTTTCAGCTGTCATTCCCGTACCTGGACGGACCAGTCAGAAAGTGGCTCGACAACTGGGGGCCGTATCGCCTTTACCGAGATGTTCAGGCGATCGGGGTAATCAGCACCGCTGCCACAGCAGTTAAACCTCGGGAAGGCAAAACGGTCCCGCTCCGTGAAGCCATTGAACTGCAATTCGATGGCGCCTCCCGCTGGCTAACAAGGCGCCTTCTGACTATTCAGCAACGTCTAGAAGATTCGAAGTCAGGCGTTCAAGTCTTCGACGTCGGTCTAATGGATCGTGAAACGTACTGGTACATGGAAGACCTCGGCGGAACGCTGGGCCTGGACGTCGCGCTTCAGAAGACCCGCCAACGGATGGAATCCACGATCCTGAAGCAAGTAGAAACCCGAGCAAAACAGGTGCGATGGGTCGTTCTGATTTGCGCCGTTGTTGCGATGGCAGCCCTCATGATCTGGCACCAGAGCGTGATTTGGGACATGCGAAACGCAATGATGCTCGAAGCTTCCATGTAGCGCTTCTTCTCCAATATGCAGCGGACAGCTCAACGGCGTTCGTTGCTTCCAAGAAATCCAACCACACGGAATCACTCATGAACAATCCCGGCATTCCTTCGCAACAGAGCAAGCGAAATCTCAGCAAGGACCGTCAACGCCAAGGAGGCTTCACCCTCGTGGAAGTCCTGGTCGTCATCGGAGTCATCGTCTTCCTCATCATCATCATGTTCCCGCAAGTCAAGGGAATCTTCATCCAGGGACGTGTTCCCGCCGTCGCAGGCGAGCTGCAACGCTTCATGACGGCCACGCGGCTGCTAGGCGAAGGCGACACCGCCACGCCGTATGTGGCGATCAGCAACGCGCAGAATCTGGTCCCAGCGGTCCGTGAATCGTCCGTTTTGAAAGTGACCGGCAATACCGTCGCGCACCGCCTTGGCGGTTCGGGGGTCGGCACGAACGGAACGGTAACGATCGGTCCTGTTGCTCTGGGCGGGGGAGCCTCGGGCAGCGCCTTCTCGATCACCTTGACGAACGTCAATCACAAGGCGTGCCCTGTACTCGCCAGCACACTGAACGGTGTATCCGAGTCGATCAGCATCAACGGCACCGCTGCCAAATCGCTCGGCGCCAACAACGAAGCCGGGTCGCTGAACGCTGTCACAGCGCAGGATCTCTGCGTCAACGGCGACAGCAATACCTTCGTCTTCGCCACGCGCTGATTCCATAAACCTGCTGAGGCGGTTTCCCTAAACGCCGCCTTCGTATATTTCTCGAATCACTCCATGCAACTTACCAAACCATGTTTGCCTCGCAGCCTTCGGCGACAGGCGGGATTTACCCTGGTTGAAGTGCTTGTGGTTCTGGCGATCGTCACCCTTGCCACCGTTCTATACGCGTACACGATCAAACGCGACGCGGACGAAAGCGCAGCAAAGGCTACCGGGCGCTATCTAGCGCAGATTCGAGGCGCTCTGGTCGATCTGCAGGTAAAGCACGAAGCCTGGCTACGCGGTGAGAACATCACCAGTGCTCCACCGGGCACCTATCCGGTCCCGCCCTCGCTCAGCTGGTCGACAGTCGCTGCAGCTCAAATTGCAAACGGAGGGGTCGAAGACCTCTTTGCATTGGGACTGCTTCCGACAAGCACGCCTCGATACCCCGCGCTGGGAGACACTGCTCGGTTCATTCTCGTGCGTGAAGGTGCATGCCCCGGGGCAGATTGCCGCACCGGTGCCTATGTGTATACCTGCCACCCGATCAATGACCTTCGAAGTCTTCGACAGGGCGGCGCATGCGTTCCTGCCGCGGGAAAGCGAGCGCAGTTTCACCAGGGCCTTTTAGGCGTGGTGATGGCGGCTGCAGAGGGCTATGGCGGACACGATGCGAATGGAGGTGCCAACGTCCGCGGCCCGCTTCTGGACGTTCCACGTGCCTGGTTTGGATTCGGTCCGGAGCGAGGTCATGCTGTTGTGGCCGCAGGCCTCGGAGCGACGCCGTTTGGACAGTTTGTGCGCCACGGCGAGACCCGCCCTGTCACGCTGCACAACACGCTCAATGTCGGCGGGGCGATCGCAAGCAACACTGGCCTGATCTTGAACACGGCGGTTTCGCCCGGCGCGGCATGCGTTCCGGAGGGCATATATGCGTCAACTTCCAACAAGCTGCTGGCCGTCTGCACTGGTGGCGTTTGGTTTGTCCAAGCAGGGCAGACGATCACTGCCGCCTTCACCGACCTACCCAACGATGCCGCTATCCCTGCCGTAACGTGTCCTGCAGGCCTAACTCCCTGGCGGCATGTCGCACTGCAAGCCATTGAAGCGACAGCTCGTGGCGGAGACGTCAACATTGGTGGTGCGATCGGTGGAAGCATCCAAGGTTCCGGCTATGTGAATGCGGCTGGCTCAGTCACGGTCGGCGGTTCGTTCAGTGGATCCTTTCAGAACTCCGGCAATAGCTACGTCCGCACGGCCCAGCGTGCATCGGTGGCTGGAGACCGCATTGTCATCTCCCCGCCCGACTTCAACGCACGAGCATCCGTGATCCAAGGCTGCAAGAACTAGCCCCTGCGCCAGGGGCGACTCACTCCCTCCGTCCTGGAGGGAGAACCTACATCGGAGAAAATCATGTTCCTACCCTCGTCGCGAGGAAGGGGCGGCCTCTGGCTTGCCCTCTTGTTCCTGCTTTTTCCCGCGCTGGGCCACGCGTCGTCGGCGAACCAGGCCGACATGCAGCTGCAGACGGACCTCGGCAGCATGTTTGTCCGTGTCGATCAGGGGGCACCGCTTCCTCCCGGCGGTTGCGTCTCCGGGTATGCCTGGCACACGCGGTATGGGGGGTGCCGGCGCGCGGACACGCAGTCCGAGACGGCGGCGTGTCCCGCCGGCACTACCGGATCACGAATCCGCTATCGCTTGGCCTACGTACTGCAGGCCAATGCATATGACATCGCCTATGAGCCCTGGGGTGCTTGGCAGGACAGCTGCACTGCCGCAAGAGCAAGCGGTGTGCTCGACGTCGTGATTGCCAAGGCGCGTGGATCGGAGACGGGGGAGCACTTTCCCAACACCCTCGCTGGCAACATTGCCGCCCAAATGGTCGTCAACTACGGCACCATGTTCGGCGTGACTATCTATCGACCGACCGCCGAGCTGAACTGCATCTTCTCTTCGGGAACAACCGGCTCGGAAACCGACCGCATCTGGTCGGGTCAACTGGCCCCTCCTGGCAGCTCCGTCAGTAAAGGCGCTGCGGGCAACTGCCAGCTCTCAAACGGAAATAGGACGGCCACGCTTTACGGCAGCTGCGACACGAGCAGCGGAGGTGACGGCGACTTTTGCATTGGACGCACCTACTCCGTGAACGTCACTTCAGTGGAAGGCTGCACCGTGCGAACTGAAACACGGATGGGAAGCCAGCTTGTCGATGTCGGTAACCACTACATCTGCCAATAGCGCCCCGAGGAATGTAAATGGAATTCTTCAAAATCATGCGAGCCCTTGCTCTGCTGTCGCTGCTCCCCGCAGCAGCCTCCGCAGTGGCACAGACGCCGCCGAAGATCGAGGTACTGACCGGCGATGAAGGAGACGCGTGCGCCGCGTTGCTCTGCCTTGCTGGCGTAAAGCCCCCGAGCGAGTGCGACCCTGCCCTCTCCCGCTTCTTTGGCATCAAGAAGAAGAAGCTTTCTGACACTTTGAATGCACGACAGGACTTTCTGGCCATGTGTCCCTCCGTGGGCTCCGTGCCAGGCCTGACCGAATTGGCCAAGGCGCTGGCCCGTGGAGCTGGCCGATGCGATGCCAACACGCTCAACCAGACCCTGTCTCGCACTGTCGGTACCGGCGGCGATGCGGGAACGTCAGGAACGATCATTTCCAACGTTATGCCCACCTACTGCGCGGCATACATCCTTCACGAGTACACCAATTTCAAAGGGGAGATGCCTCAGTACGTTGGCAAACCGGAAGAGGATGGCTTTTGGGCCGAGGCCAACAACTACGCGGCCGCAACGGCGCGATATGAGCGCGAACAAGCGGCAAAGAAGGCCGCCCGAGAGAATACCGGCTGGGGAGGCAACTGAACCATGGACTTCCCCGAACTGGCTCGCCAGTGTGCTCCCGATGTTCACATCAGCACGCTGGCCGCCGTTGTGCGCCACGAATCGGGTTTCAATCCTCTGGTAATCGGCGTCAACAGCAAGCCGCACAGGAGTATCCGGCCGGCGTCTAAGTCCGAAGCGGTCGACGAAGTACGCAAGCTGATGGACAAGGGCGTGGATTTCGACGTCGGCTACGGCCAGATCAATGTTCGCAACTGGAAGTGGCTCGGCGTCACGCCCGAAACGATCTTTGATCCCTGCGTGAATCTGGCATCTGCTCAGCGTGTGCTTGTGAACTGCTACAAGCGCGCTGCCGAACTTCACGGGCCAGGCCAGAACGCCCTCTACGCGGCCTTCAGTTGCTACAACACAGGAAATCTGACGGCGGGCTTCAAGAACGGGTATGTCGGCAAGCTTATTGCAGGCGCCGGTCTCCCTGTGCCCGCCATCGTCAAGGATGCGCAAGCGTCCAGAGCACCTCCGCCCAAGCAGCCCATGACGCAGGAATCCGGCATCGCTTCCAAGCCGGACGCCTTTCAGAAAGGCCACAAGGACGCCTTCAGCAGTCCTCATCCAGACGCTTTCAACAAGCCCTCAGAGTCGGTTTTCGGCACGCCGATAAGCCGCCCGCGCCTCGAGTCTTCCCGCTAGCAGTTCATCCGGCGTTTAGCAGCTAAACGCCGCCCACGCGTTCCCCTACGTCTCACCTACAGCGCCCACGCCAATGCGTGGGCGTGGGTTTACCTATGGAGTTTGCAAATGCAAATCGCAGCACGTCCCTTCTCCCGCTCTCTCTCCCTGGCAGCAAACGTGGCGGTGTTCGCCCTCATGCTGCTGCATCCTGACCTGGCCATGGCCCAGCTGGCCAAGGTCACGTCTGCCGCAGATTCGCTCAAAGAATGGTTGTGGCTGCTCATCCCCGTCATCGCGCTGATCATCGCCGGCGTCCTCGGCTTGCTCTACTCGATGGAAGTCATCCGCAAAGACACGCTGATTCAATGGGGTGGCGGTGTGGTCTTCTCCGGCGCACTGGCCGGCGGCATCATCAAGCTCTTCTTCTGAACATGGCCGACCCTGCGAAGGCGCGGCACGAAGGAGCACCCGCCGATACCAGACCCCCTCCGCCCGGATCCAGCGTGCCGCCCAACCAGTACCCCCTCTTCAAGGGCGCCACGCGAATCGCGACGATCAAAGGTGGCGTGCCGACCCGGGCGTTCGTGGCTCTGGTCTTTCTCACGGTCACCGCCGCCATGTTCACCCTCTGGGGATGGCTCCTCGGTCCGATTCTCTACCCGGTCTTGGCCGTCCTGAGCCGCAACGATGATCGCGCGTTCTGGATATGGGAGCTGTGGTTCAAGACAAAGCTCTTGGCCCCAAACAAACGTTTCTGGGGCGCCATATCGCTCACGCCGATTCCCTACAGCAAGCGCCGGCGCTGGTGCCGGGTGCTCGGAGCCAAAAAGACATGACTCAAATCTCACCGGCCATGCCTGCCTACGAGCCGGCGGTCAGCCAGTATGTGCCGTTCTCGCACCACGTCACAGACTCCGTAATCGCCACACGCAACTGGGAGTACCTGAGCGCCTGGCGGATTGACGGACGAACCTTCCAGGGATACTCCGAAGCCGAGCACAAGGAATGGATCGAAGAGCTCAATAACGTCCTCCGTGGTTGGCCCACAGGTTTTGGGCTTTGGTCGCATCTCGTCCGTCGGCGCGTCTCGGAATACCCTCAGAGCGACTATCCCGACGCCTTCTCTCGCGCCCATGACGCCGCATACAGCAAGGTGTTCGATGGCAAGCCCCCGATGATCAACGAGATGTACCTCACGATCTTGACGCGGGCTCAGGTCGATCCGACGTTGCGCCTGCTGTCCAGGTTCGAGAAGCGTACTGCGCGTCAAGCCCTTGCGTGGCAATCCCAGGCGATCGAACAGCTTGACGACATCAATCGCAAGCTCGCCGGCACGCTGAAGCGGTACGGTCCTGAAAAGCTGACTATCGTCGAGCGTGAAGTTGACGTTGCCGGGGAACTGCGCACCGCACATTTTTCCGAACCTGCGGAGTTCTTCGGTTTGCTACTCAATGGGAAGTATTCGCCCGTGCCCGTCACCAGTGCACGCCTCTACAACTATCTTCCCACCAGCCGTCAATTCTTTTCAACGCACGGCGAGCAGGCAGAAATGCGTGGGCCTGACTGGACGAAGCGCTACGTAATGCTGGAGGTCCGCGAGTACAGCAACAACACCAAACCCGGCCACCTGAACAGTCTGCTGAATCAGCCATACGAGTTCATCCTTTCTCAATCCTTCGGCTCCATGTCGAAGGCCGATGGGCTTAAAGCCTTGTCCCGCCAGATCAAATGGCTCGAAGACTCTGGAGACTATTCCGAATCGCAGATCGAGGATCTGAAGAGGGCGCGCGACGATCTGTCCGCCGGCAAGTTCGTCATGGGGGATCACCACGCGACGCTGCAGGTCTTCGGCGACGATAGCGAGCAGGCCCTGCGAGCCGCGGCCGACATCAGCGGCGCCCTTGCAAGCAGCGAGGTCGTGGCACGCCTGGTTGATCGCTCCCTCATCGCGGCCTGGGCCGCTCAGCTGCCGGGGAACTGGAGCTGGAGACCGCGCCCGTGCCCTATCACGTCGCCCAATTTCTTGTGCTTCTCGTCGATGCACAACTACCTCTTCGGGAAGCCGGCGGGCAACCCTTGGGGACCGGCGGTCACCATGCTGAAGACCACCGGCGGTACGCCCTATTACATGAACTTTCATGCCTCGCTCGCGGAAGTCGATGAAACGGGCAAGCGGCGCCTTGGCAACACGTCCATCCTGGGGCAATCCGGGACGGGTAAGACCGTCCTGTTGGGGCATCTAGTCGCACAGGCGCGCAAGTTCGACTATACGGCTGCGGTATTCGACAAGGACCGCGGTCTACAGGTCACGGTCATGGCGATGGGCGGCAAATACTTCCCCATGCAAATGGGCGTGCCGACCGGGTGGAATTACCTTCAACTCGAGCCAACCAAGAGCAATGTCACGTTCATGGCCAGCATGACGAAGCAGCTCGCCGCCAATGGGGCAGATCCAGCGACCATGGCGGAGCAAAAGCAGATCGAGACTGCGATCAAGAAGCTGGTGGAGTTTATCGACAGACCGCAACGCCAACTGTCGACGCTACTGCAGTTCCTCCCCGCCGCACCGTCAGAGGGCATGTCCCTTAGCCTGCGCGACCGGCTCGAACGCTGGTGCGCGGGTCATGAAAATGGCTGGATGTTCGACAACAAGACCGACGAACTCGATTTGTCGAGCACCGATCTCTTCGGATTCGATCTGACGGAGTTTCTCGACAAGGGTGAGATACGTGATGCCGCGATCACGTACCTGCTCTATCGAACTGAACAAATGCTCGACGGACGAAGATTTGCCTACTTCTTCGATGAAGTGCAACACCCATTGAAGGTCCCGTACTTTCAGACCTTCATGCAGGACAAGAGCCGCACCATCCGCAAGGAGAACGGCGTGTTCGTCTTCGCAACACAGGAGCCTGAAGCCATCAGCGGCAATCCAGTGGGACGGTCGATGATTCAACAATCTGCTACGCAAATCTACCTACCCAACCCCAAGGCCTCCGAGGGGGAATACGTGAACGACTTCAAGCTCACGCCATCGGAGTTCAAGCTGATCAAGGAACTGGGTGAGTTCAGCCGTCAATTCCTTATCAAACAGGGCGACGCGACGGTCACAGCAGAACTGGACCTCTCCAAGTGCCCCGATTCCTTGCTCGTCTTCTCAGGGTCGGCCGACATGGCTGAGCTTGCCGAAGAAGCCGTTCTGAAGCTTGGCAACGACCCTGAGCAGTGGTTGCCGCTGTATCTCAAACTCGCCGATGAGGCGACAAGGAGCTAACCATGTCCAAAGTGATTTCATCCCGTCGGAACACCCTCGCCATCATTCTGGCAAGCGTATTTATTGCGAACAGCACGGCGCCCGCCCATGCCAGCGGGATTCCCGTCGTCGATGCAGCGAGCATCGGCGCGAGGGCCGCAGAGCATGCGGCCACGATCGCCAAGTACCTTGAACAGATTGCAACGCTCAAGGCGCAGCTCGACACGGCCCGTGCCCAGCTCCAGGGTTTTTCCGGGACGCGCAATCTCGGGGACATCTGGAACGACCCCGAAATCCGAAAAGCGCTTCCCAAGGACGCTCAGGAAATTCTCAAGAGCGCGGAAGAGTCCTATGGCTCCATGTCTCGTTCTGTCAAACGTATCAAGAGCGAGGAGACTCTGTCCGGCATCTACATCTCGGACAAGCAGAAACTCGAAGATCGCGAATGGGACTACCTGACGGCGGCCAAGGCAGCGCTCGAAAACATCGACTACGCCACTGCCGCACGAAAGCGTCAGCTCGAAAAGCTTCAGGCAGAAATCAACCAAACCACGGACGCGAAGGGGATTTCTGAACTTAACGCCCGGATGCTGGTTGAACAAGCCAATGTGGCGGCTGATCAGATGCACATCGACAGCCTACAGCGTCAACTGGAGCGCGAGGCTGCGCTGATCGAAAAGCAGAAGGCGAAGCTGGCGGAGTCTTCCTTCAGCGTCGACGCAATCCGCGCCCCGCTGCCGGGAGCACGCTAATGGCCACGACCGCGGTTGCCCTAACCAGTCTCGGAGAAATCGCCAACTGGATCGATCAATCGGTGACCACGATGCTTACCGGCGTCATTACCCCGATGGTAGCCTCGGTCACTGAAAAAATTCTGCCTGTTGTTTCAGTGGGCCTGTCAATTGCGTTGATCTGGTACGGTTGGCTCATGATGTCAGGCGCCATCCGAACGCCAGTGCTTTCCGCCGCAAGGAGGGTGGTGAATATTGGCGTCATTGTGGGCATCGCAGGCACCGGCGGCCTCTACCAGCAGCAGATTGCTGGTGCCATGCTAGACCTTCCGAGTTCCGTAGCGCAGATTTTCACGGGAACTTTGAAGACACCCTCCGAAATGATGGACGACGCGGCAAACAAGGGCGCCGAAATCGGAACTCGCATTCAAGACAGAGCCCCAGATGGTGTCTCCAACATCGGACGGGCATTTGTGTTCGTGATCGTAGCCCTGATCATTACAGTCATCTCCGCAATTATGAGTGCCATCGGGATGCTAGTACTCATAACTGTGAAGGTGGGAATGGGCTTAGTGGTGGTAATGGGGCCCTTTTGCATCTTGGCATTGCTCTTCAATCCGCTAAAGGAGGTTTTTGTCATGTGGCTGCGGCAAGCCCTGTATTACGGAATCTATGCGGGGCTCTTTATGGTCGTCTTCATGTTTATCATGGGGATGTTCGGCATGCTGCAGAAGGGCCTACTTGATCTCACGAAGGCCGATCAAATCAATATATTTTCCATGCTCACGGCGCTCGTCTTTTTTATGATGTGCTCCAAGTACATGCTGGAGCAGGTGTCCGTCGTGGCAGGCAAGGTTACCGGCGGTGGTGGTGGTGGAATTGCTGTTCCCGTAATCGGCAAGATCGGCTAAGATTCAATATGGTTTAGCAACGCGGATTTTCCACTCTATAACCCGCAGACTTGAGGACTTTAGATGGCTCCGATCACACCACTGGGTAGGCCACTTTCTCAGCAGTCCCTGCCAAGCGCAGATCTGCCCGCTCAAGTTCCTTCGTTCGGGAGCACGACCGCGGGCGAGAAGCCTATCTCCGCCTTTCAGTGGATCAGTTTGGCTCGTGCCACCTGGACGTGGTTGATTCGGCCACTCTGGCTTTTGTGCGTGAAGTGGCCTGTGATGTTAATTCTTCCGTCGCAAGCATCTCGGAAAAGTAATGATGACCGGATGGAGCGCTTTTGGAGAGAACATGCACAACAGCAGAGTGATGAGATGACCCGCAGAATGACGAACTCGCTTAAGCAGTAGGATTTCGCGGCAGTCCGTATTCACTTGCATTACTCGGGGCACAGCATTCGCTGTGCCTTTCTATTTCGATCTGGCACCTGCCAGGCCGCCCTGATTTAACTCCCCCTACTTTCTCTGCGGAGAACCGATGAAGCACGCCATTTCGGCCGCGCTTAGCGCGGCTCGTCTTTTGTCGTCCGTACGTTTCGTTCGACACACTCCTACAGTCCTTGAACCCGTCGGAGGCACTCATGTCCGCCGATGATCCCAAGCTCTCCCTGCAGCAAGAACTGGAGCGAACACAAGGCCTCGAGCGCGATCTGCTCACCATGCTTTTGGATTCCCGCAGTAAAGCATGGCGCCATACCTGGGCGAGTTACTTCATCTCCTTAGTGGCAATAGCCATTGCCGCCCATGTGCTTTTCATGTTCGAACCTCCGCCTCCCCTCGTCGTGCGCGTCAATGACGCTACTGGCGAGATTGAGCATGTGACGCGCCTGGGCGAAGCGGTGGAAAGCTATGGCGAGCGCACCGACAAGGCACGAATCTTCGCCTACGTACTGGCCTGCGAAAGTTACGACTGGAACACCATCCAGAATACGTACAACCAGTGCGGCCTATTCAGTTCGCCTGATGTCCAACGGGCGTTCCACGCCAAGTTCCAGGACAACCCGAAGACAGGCTATGAGGCGCTGGACAAGCGCTACGCCAACCACACCCGCGTGAAACCCAGCGTGACCAGTATCACCTTGGGGCCCAACAACACGGCAACCGTGCGCTTCACACGGGCCATCGAAGGCCCGGCCCAAGCGCCGCCGCCCGAGCATCTCGTGGCCACGGTCGCATATCGCTACGTCAACTCGGACATGAAGGAAAAGGACCGGTGGCTCAACCCACTGGGCTTTCAGGTCGTCACCTACAACCCCGAAATCGAAGTGCTGAGGTAATCGCCATGAAGAAAGAGCAAATCAACGAACTCGCCAGCCGCCTTGAACACGCCCATCAACTGACGAACGGCGAGCGCGTCGCGCTCCTTCGCGATCTCGAGCGGTATGCCAGGACCGACCTCTATGGCGCATCTCGCCTGGCAAAAGATCATATGCACAAGGAAGCGAACCTGCGCCTCCCGACAGTCATGCTCGCGGCTGACCGAATCGGCAAACACTTCGAAGAGCGCACGCGCGAGCCCCGCCGGCCGGTTGAGCTCTACGGCGAGCAGGATCGCCAGATCCGCCAGCCCGAGGACGGTCGGGAATATCGTGGGCCGGTCGTCGGAACGACTCCGAACTGCCTGGTGCAGCTCGACAAGGACACGGGCGACCTCATCGTTCATGCCCGCACCACGCTCAACCACTCGTTCGAAGTGACCGGCAAGGAAGAGGCACTGGCGATCAGCTATCCCTTCAAGGCGGTTGGTGGCGTGGGGTTGGTGCGCGACGTGGACCACGAGAAACAGTCGGAAATGGGTCTGCAGCATGCGCACCATCACGCCCGCGAAAACACTCACGGAATGGAACACAACCGATGAACAATCGCCTAAAGGCTTTCTTGGCCATGGCGGCGGTCGCGCTCTGCGCGGCCGCACCGCCGGCCTGGTCGCTGGACAAGCCACAGGCGTCGCCCAAGGATCAGCGAATTCGTTGGACCGACTATGACGCCGCCGATGTGATTCAAGTTGACACCACACTGGGCGTGGCCACGCACATCCAGCTCAACGATGACGAAGAGTATGTGACCCATGCCTTCGGGGATTCAGCGGCCTATGACTTTGCCCCAAAGGGCAAGCACCTGTTGCTCAAGCCGATCGTGGAGCAGGCAGACACGAACCTGCTCTACATCACGACCAAACGGAATTACTCATTCCTCCTGAAATACGCCAAGGAACGCAAGGGGCGCGAGGTATTCCGAGTGGTACTGCGCTACCCTGAGGTCGATGTGGCCAAGACTGCCGCAGAGCAGGAAAAGGCACAGGTACAGCGCGACCTGGCCAGCGCCGACCTCGCGATCAATTGGCAAAGCTACACCATGAGCGGTGATACGGCGATCGGACCCGAAGCCGCTTGGGATGACGGCGCCCAAACGTGGCTGCGCTTCGCGCCTGGCCAGGATCTGCCGGCAGCCTACTTTGTCGATCCAGATGGCAATGAGGTGATTGCCAATCGCCACATGGAAGACGACCGCACGCTCGTGTTGCATCGCGTGGCTGCGCGCTGGCATCTGCGCTTAGGGAACAAGGTGGTCGCCATTCACAACGACGCGCCGCAGTCCGTCCGCGCATTGCCTACTCGCACTGTCTCTCCCACAGTCGAGCGCGTCTTGCGAGAGGAGTTGCACCCATGAAATTCCTCAAGCGCCGGCGGTCAGCCGGCAAGACGGTCGATGCTGTTGCAGAGATCGAAGAACGTCAGGCGCAGATCGAGGGTCGGGGGATGCCGGATCTGCACGGGTCGGTGCGTCCCGCGGCCCCGGGCGCCAAGGCGTTCTTTGTTCTGGTCCTTCTGATGGCGGCGATGGTTCTCAGTGTGGTGATATGGCGATGGCTAAATGGAACCGAGAAGACTGACACTCAGTCCAGTGCTTCGAAGCAAGCACGCGTCGAGAATGTTCTTC
>Ga0114984_1000479_pt1 | contig 15379 bp, 9 predicted proteins | sample Shrwel1BS1Day1_FD_96987 | JGI IMG/M metagenome (GOLD analysis project Ga0114984, IMG submission 96987) | Subsurface microbial communities from deep shales in Ohio, USA - Utica-3 well 1 S-1-Day1 | ecosystem: Environmental > Aquatic > Deep subsurface > Shale gas/oil reservoir > Produced water/Flow... | reverse complement strand
CCTGACGCTTGCGCTCCTCTTCCATCGCGGTCCAGAGTTCGTCGTCGTAGCCGGCGATTTTCATATCACGATTAAACATGGATGTGCTGCCTCTGTGTGCTTTGCTGGCCCGGCGCCCTGCCCGCGAGGACAAAACGCCGGTGGCCCGGAAAAATTGGGTCGCTATTCTATCTTGAAAACGGGTGAAAAATCATCCTTTAAACCGTCCGCAGATACCGTCACATCGCAATCTTCGGTTTTCCGTCAATTGCCATAGCGAGCCTGTTTCGCTACCTTACGTGGCTAATCTGCAAGTAGCTTTTTATTACCTCCGAATTTAACAGAGGACACAGCCAGTTATGGCCCAGTACGTATACACCATGAACCGCGTGGGCAAGGTGGTTCCGCCCAAGCGTGAAATCCTCAAGGACATTTCCCTGAGCTTCTTCCCGGGCGCCAAGATCGGCGTACTGGGCCTGAACGGTGCCGGTAAATCCACCCTGCTGCGTATTATGGCCGGCGTGGACCAGGATTACATCGGGGAAGCCCGCCCCCAGCCTGGCATCAACGTCGGCTACCTGCCCCAGGAGCCAGAGCTGGACGAAGACAAGACGGTCAAGGAAATCGTCGATGAGGCAGTTTCCGGTGTCCACGACGCCCTGGCGGAACTGGACCAGGTTTACGCTGCCTATGCCGAGCCGGATGCCGACTTTGACGCCCTGGCCAAGAAGCAGGGTGAACTGGAAGCTTACATCCAGGCCACCGATGGCCACGACATCGAGCGCAAGATGGAAGTCGCCGCCGATGCGTTGCGTCTCCCGCCCTGGGATCAGAAAGTGAGCGTTCTCTCCGGTGGTGAGCGCCGCCGGGTGGCCCTGTGCCGCCTGCTGCTGTCCGGCCCGGACATGTTGCTGCTGGACGAGCCCACCAACCACCTGGACGCCGAATCCGTGGCTTGGCTGGAGCGCTTCCTGCACGACTACGAAGGCACCGTGGTAGCCATTACCCACGACCGTTACTTCCTGGACAACGTCGCCGGCTGGATCCTGGAACTGGACCGTGGCCACGGCATTCCGTTCGAGGGCAACTACAGCCAGTGGCTGGAAAACAAGGAGAAGCGGCTGGAGATGGAAGCCAAGCAGGAGGCGTCCCACCAGAAGGCCATCAAGCAGGAGCTGGAGTGGGTCCGCAGTAATGCCAAGGGCCGCCAGTCCAAGAGCAAGGCCCGTCTGGCCCGCTTCGAGGAGATGAGCTCCCAGGAATTCCAGAAGCGCAACGAGACCAACGAGCTTTATATTCCGCCCGGACCACGCCTGGGCAACAAGGTGATCGAGGTGGAGGGCATCAGCAAGTCCTTCGGTGACCGCCTGTTGTACGAAGACGTCTCCTTCAGCGTACCGCCGGGCGCCATTGTCGGCATTATCGGCGGTAACGGTGCCGGTAAGTCCACGCTGTTCAAGTTGATCGCGGGCTATGACAAACCCGATTCTGGCGACATCACCCTCGGTGAGACGGTGGACATCGCCTACGTCGACCAGATGCGTGACCTGGACGGCAGCAAGACCGTCTGGGAAGAGCTCTCCGACGGCCAGGACATTATCAAGGTCGGCAACTACGAGACCCCGTCCCGCGCCTACGTGGGCCGCTTCAACTTCAAGGGCAGCGACCAGCAGAAGCGGGTCGGCGACCTGTCCGGTGGCGAGCGCAACCGCCTGCACCTGGCCAAGCTGCTGAAACAGGGCGGCAACGTGCTGCTGCTGGATGAGCCCACCAACGACCTGGACGTGGAAACCCTCCGCGCCCTGGAAGAGGCCCTGCTGAACTTCCCGGGCTCTGCGCTGGTGATCTCGCACGACCGCTGGTTCCTGGACCGGGTGGCCACGCACATCCTGGCATTCGAGGATGATGGTGAAGTGGTCTACTTCGAAGGCAACTTCAGCGAGTACGACGAGGACTTCAAGAAGCGCAAGGGCGATTCCGCGATGCAGCCCAAGCGGATGAAGTACAAGAAGCTGGCGTAATGGCCAAAGCAAAAACCGCCTACGTCTGCACGGAATGCGGCGCCGATTATTCCAAGTGGCAGGGCCAGTGCACCGCGTGTCAGGCGTGGAACACCATCAGCGAAGTGCGCGGCGTGAGCAGCAATGCCAAGGGCGCCCGGGGCGCCCGGTTCGAGGGTTTTGCCGGCAGTCTGTCGGAGGTCCAGAGCCTGGAAGAGGTCAGTCTGGCCGAGCAGCCACGGACCAGTTCGGGCATGCAGGAGTTCGACCGGGTCCTTGGCGGCGGTCTGGTGGAGGGTTCGGCGGTGCTCATGGGTGGCCACCCCGGTGCGGGCAAGAGTACCTTGCTGCTGCAGGCGGTCTGTCACCTGGCCGAGAGCGTTCCCGCCCTCTATGTCACCGGCGAGGAATCCCTGCAACAGGTGGCCATGCGCGCCAAGCGCCTGGGTCTGCCCACAAGGGACCTGAAGATGCTGTCGGAAACCAGCGTCGAGCGGGTCATGCAGGTGGCCGAGGCGGAAAAGCCGAAAATCCTGGTAGTGGACAGTATCCAGGTCATGCATGTTGCCGACATCGAGTCAGCCCCGGGCTCGGTATCCCAGGTCCGGGAGAGCGCCGCGTTCCTGACCCGCTTTGCCAAGCAGACCGGCACCATCCTGTTCCTGGTCGGGCACGTCACCAAGGACGGCAGCCTGGCAGGCCCCAAGGTTCTCGAGCACATGATTGACTGCTCGATCCTTCTCGAAGGCTCCAGCGACAGCCGGTATCGCACCCTGCGCGGCATCAAGAACCGCTTCGGCGCGGTGAACGAGCTGGGCGTGTTCGCCATGCTGGAACAGGGCCTGAAAGAGGTGAAGAACCCCAGCGCCATCTTCCTGAACCGGGGCGAGGAGGCCGCCCCCGGTAGTGTGGTCATGGTGGTCTGGGAAGGCACCCGGCCCATGCTGGTGGAAATCCAGGCACTGGTGGACATGGCCCAGGGCGGTTATCCCCGAAGGGTTGCCGTCGGCCTGGACCAGAACCGGCTGGCCATGTTGCTGGCTGTGCTCCATCGGCACGGCGGCATGCACGTGTCGGATCAGGATGTCTTCGTCAATGTGGTGGGCGGCGTGAAGGTCAACGAAACCAGCGCCGATCTGGCGCTTCTGGCAGCCATTGTCTCCTCCTTCCGCGACCGCGCCCTGCCCCAGGATCTGGTGATTTTCGGGGAGGTCGGGCTATCTGGCGAGATTCGGCCGGTGCCCAGCGGGCAGGAGCGGATTTACGAGGCTGCCAAGCATGGGTTTACCCGTGCTCTGGTGCCCAAGGCCAACGTGCCGCGCAAGCCGGTTGAGGGGATGAAGGTGGTGCCGGTAGCCAAGCTGAGTGATGCACTGGCGGCGCTGGAGGAGTTTTAGGCGTGAAAGAGGGGTCAGATGAAAGCTTTCATCTGACCCCGGAGCTTGGCCGAGTTTTTGGCGTGTGACCATGGGGTCTGATGAAAGCTTTCATCTGACCCCGTTTTTATCTATCGACCAACCTGGCGAATTCCCGCTGCAGCAAGGCCGGATCCCCGAGATTCAGCTCCACCAGCCGCTTGAGATGGGTGGCGCTCTCCAGATCAATGTACTGGCAACTGAACCCCAGCCGCTCCTCATCCACATGCTTCAGCTCCACCGCCATCACGATGGCGGCCGAGTGATCGTCCAGGTGTATCACCACCTCACAGGGCTGCCGGAGCGGCGCTGACCAGCCTTCCGGCCGCTTCACCAGCACTCCCCTCATGGAAATATCCAGAACCTCGGTGCGCCAGAAGTTGTCCTGCCAGTGCAGCTCACAGGGGGCGTCGAATTCGATGCGCTGGAATCGGCGTTTGTCTTGGACGTGTGCGGACAAGCGGTTACTCCTGTTGTCGGTTTTTTATATGACCATAGTCCGGACAGGATAAACCGGCCAGTAATCGGAGTGAAATGGGGAAATGCAGCTTGGCTTGACGGGATGAACACGGGGTCAGATGAAAGCTTTCATCTGACCCCTTTTTCTATGACCAGGCAGGCTCTTACCGGTGGTATTCCGGACTCAACTCGACCACCGCCTCGATAAAGGCACCGGCATGCTCCGGATCCACATCCGGGGTGATGCCATGGCCCAGGTTGAAGATATGGCCCGTCCCGGAACCAAAGCGGCGCAGGATGTCCGCCACTTCCTGACGGATGCGCTTTTTCGGGGCATACAGCATGGCCGGATCCATATTGCCCTGCAGGGCGACGCGGTCGCCAATCCGGGCACGGGCATTGCCGATATCGGTGGTCCAGTCCAGACCCACGGCGTCACATCCGGAATCGGCAATGGTTTCCAGCCATTGGCCACCGTTCTTGGTAAACAGGATCACCGGCACCCGCCGACCATCACTCTCGCGGATCAGGCCGTCGACAATCTTCTTCATGTAGCGGAGGGAGAATTCCTCGTAGGCCCAGCTGCTCAGCACGCCGCCCCAGGTGTCGAAGATCTGCACCGCCTGGGCACCGGCCTTGATCTGACCGTTGAGGTAGTCGATCACGGCGTTCGCCAGATGATCCAGCAGGCGATGCATCACCTCCGGCTGGCCATACATGAGCTTCTTGGCCTCGCGGAAATCCTTCGACGAGCCACCCTCGATCATGTAGGTCGCCAGGGTCCAGGGGCTTCCGGAGAACCCGATCAACGGTACCCGCCCGCCAAGGGCGGAGCGAATCGTGGACACGGCGTTCATGACGTAGTCCAGGTCCACTTCTGCGTTTATTGCGGGCAGCGCATCGACATCCGCCGCCGAACGGATCGTGTGCTTGAACTTGGGCCCTTCACCGGTCTCGAAATACAGACCGAGCCCGAGCGCATCCGGAATGGTCAGGATGTCGGAGAACAGGATGGCGGCATCCAGCGGGAAGCGCTCCAGGGGTTGCAGAGTGACCTCACAGGCCAGCTCGGTGTTCTTGCACAGACTCAGGAAATCACCGGCCTTGGCCCGGGTGGCCCGGTACTCCGGCAGATAGCGGCCGGCCTGGCGCATCATCCACACCGGGGTACGGTCTACGGGCTGGCGCATCAGGGCACGCAGGAAACGGTCATTTTTCAGCTCGGTCATGGGAACTCCTGGCCTGGGTATTAAATTTTCTGGGGTGCAATGATACGCGGTTTGGGGGAATTGGGAAGGCGTGGACAAGGGGTCAGAAGAAAGCTTTCTTCTGACCCCGGGTTCGGGAATTCGGGAGTCGGCGTGAAAAAGGGGTCAGATGAAAGCTTTCATCTGACCCCGACTTGGACTCTGGCTTCGGGATTTGGCGCTAACTCGGGGTCAGAAGAAGGTTTTCTTCAGACCCCTGGGGCTAGGACCCGGGCTGATGTCTCAGACATCCAGGTAGTCGAGGATGCCCTCTGCTGCCTGGCGCCCTTCCCAGATGGCGGTGACCACCAGGTCGGAGCCCCGGACCATGTCACCGCCGGCGAAGATCTTCGGATTGCTGGTCTGGAAGGCGAACTCCGACTCTTCCGGTGCGGTGACGCGGCCGGAGTCGTCGGTATCGATCTTCTGCTCATCGAACCAGTCCGCCGGGCTGGGGCGGAAGCCGAAGGCGACCAGGACGGCGTCCGCAGGAATCACCTCCTCACTGCCCGGAACCACTTCCGGGCGGCGACGGCCATTCTCGTCCGGCTCGCCGAGCTGGGTCTGGACCACTTTCACGCCTTCCACGCGATCTTCACCAATGATCGCGATGGGCTGACGGTTGAACAGGAACTTCACGCCCTCTTCCTTGGCGTTGGCTACCTCGCGGCGGGAACCGGGCATGTTGGCCTCGTCCCGGCGATAGGCGCAGGTCACGCTCTCCGCCTGCTGACGGATGGAAGTGCGGTTGCAGTCCATGGCGGTGTCACCACCACCGAGCACAACAACCCGCTTGCCCTTCATGTCGATGAAGTCTGCCGGATCCTTCTCGAAACCGAGGCGGCGGTTGACGTTGGACACCAGGAACGGCAGGGCATCATAAACGCCCGGCAGGTTCTCGCCCGGGAAACCGCCCTTCATGTAGGTATAGGTGCCCATGCCCATGAACACGGCATCGAATTCATCGATGATGTCCTTGAGCTGCACGTCCTTGCCCACTTCGGTGGCCAGGCGGAATTCCACGCCCATTTCCTGGAAGACTTCGCGGCGACGGGACATCACGGACTTCTCGAGCTTGAACTCGGGGATACCGAAGGTCAGCAGGCCACCGATTTCCGGGTAGCGGTCGAACACTACCGGCTTGACGCCATTACGGACCAGGATGTCCGCACAGCCCAGACCGGCAGGACCAGCGCCGATCACCGCAACCTTCTTGTCGGTCCACTTCACCCGGGACATATCGGGCTTCCAGCCCAGGGCAAAGGCGGTATCGGTGATGTACTTCTCCACGGAACCGATGGTCACGGCGCCGAAACCGTCATTGAGTGTACAGGCGCCCTCGCAGAGACGGTCCTGCGGGCAGACCCGGCCACATACTTCCGGCAGCGAGTTGGTCTGATGACACAGCTCCACCGCCCTCATGATGTTGCCCTCGGAAACCAGCTTCAGCCAGTTGGGGATGTAGTTGTGTACCGGGCACTTCCACTCACAGTATGGATTGCCACACTCAAGGCAGCGATGGGCCTGGGTCGCGGCATTATCCGCGGTGAACGGGTGATAGATTTCACCAAACTCTTTCTTCCGCTTTTTGGCCGGGACCTTCTTGGGATCGATCCGTCCAACTTCGACAAACTGGAAGTCGTTACTCAGTCGCTCTTTCATCATGATGCTCTCATCAGCTCAATTTCGACCGGGGTGTCGGACCCGCCGCACACCCCCAAACCTCTTCGAACCGGGCGGTTACTCCGGGCGTGCCCGGGTACTGGCCAGCAGGCTGCGCAGGTTGGCAGCCTTGGGCTTGACCAGCCAGAAACGGCCGATGTAGTCGTCGAAATTCTCAAGAATGTGCTCCGCCCACTCGCTGCCGGTCTCCGCGATGTGCTCACGGATAACACCACGCAGGTGGTTGCGGTAGGACTCCATGTCCTCGCTGGAAATACGCTGGATCTCTACCAGTTCGTGGTTGTACTTGTCCACGAAGGCATTGTGCTGGTCCAGTACGTAGGCAAAACCACCGGTCATGCCGGCACCGAAGTTATGCCCGGTGTTACCCAGCACAGTCACCAGACCGCCCGTCATGTATTCACAGCAGTGATCACCGGCACCTTCGACCACCGCGTGGGCACCGGAGTTACGGACCGCGAAACGCTCACCGGCGGTACCCGCTGCAAACAGTTTGCCACCGGTGGCACCGTACAGACAGGTGTTGCCCATGATGGAGGTTTCCTGGCTCTTGAAACCGCTGTTACGGGGCGGCTTGATGACCAGCTTGCCACCGGTCATGCCCTTGCCCACGTAATCGTTGGCATCACCCTCGAGGATCAGGTTCAGGCCACCCACGTTCCAGACCCCGAAACTCTGGCCTGCGGTACCGGTAAGATCCAGGGTGATCGGAGCATCCACCATGCCCTGGTTGCCATGCCGCTCGGCGATCTCGCCGGACAGGCGGGCACCGATGGAGCGGTCACAGTTGGTGACCTTATAGGACCAGGCGCCACCGGACTTGTTCTCGATGGCAGTCGCCGTGTCCTTGACCATCTGCTCAGCCAGAGTGCCCCGGTCGAACGGCTCGTTCCGCTCCACCTGGCAGGTCTGGGGCTTGTCCGCCGGAATGCTGTCGTTCTCCAGCAGACGGGTCAGGTCCAGCTTCTTCTGGCGCTCGGTATCACCCGGCAGACGCTCCAGCAGGTCCACGCGGCCCACCAGTTCTTCCAGGCTGCGAACGCCCAGTTTGGCCATCCATTCCCGGGTCTCTTCCGCCACAAAGCGGAAGAAGTTCATCGCCATTTCCACCGTGCCCTTGAAGTGCTCTTCGCGCAGGTGATCGTTCTGGGTGGCGACACCGGTGGCACAGTTGTTCAGGTGACAGATCCGCAGGTACTTACAGCCCAGCGCCACCATCGGCGTGGTACCGAAGCCGAAGCTCTCGGCACCGAGGATGGCGCCTTTGACCACGTCCAGGCCGGTCTTGATACCGCCGTCAGTCTGCAGGCGGATCTTGCCGCGCAGGTCGTTGGCGCGCAGAGCCTGCTGGGTTTCGGTCAGGCCCAGCTCCCAGGGGGAGCCGGCATAACGGATGGACGTCAGCGGGCTGGCCGCGGTACCACCGTCGTAACCGGAGACTGTAATCAGGTCGGCGTAGGCTTTGGCCACACCGGCCGCGATGGTGCCAACACCCGGCTCGGACACCAGCTTCACCGAAACCAGCGCCTTCGGATTGACCTGCTTGAGGTCAAAGATCAGCTGTGCCAGATCCTCGATGGAGTAGATATCGTGGTGCGGCGGCGGCGAAATCAGGGTGACGCCCGGCACGGAGTACCGCAGGCGGGCAATCAGGTCGTTGACCTTGCCGCCCGGTAGCTGGCCGCCCTCACCGGGCTTGGCGCCCTGGGCCACCTTGATCTGCATGACATCGGCGCTACGCAGGTACTCGGCGGTTACACCAAAGCGGCCAGACGCCACCTGCTTGATCTTGGAACGCTTCTCGGTGCCGTAACGGGCCGGATCTTCACCGCCCTCACCGGAGTTGGAGCGACCGCCCAGGGTATTCATGGCTACTGCCAGGGCTTCGTGCGCCTCCGGAGACAGAGCCCCCAGGGACATCGCTGCGGAATCGAAACGCGTGAAGATATTCTCCACCGGCTCGACTTCGGAAATATCAATCGGCTTGAGATCCTTGCGGAAAGCGAGCAGGTCGCGGAGGGTTGCCACCGGGCGCTCGTTAACCAAGCCGGCGTACTCCTTGTAGTGACCGTAATCACCACTGGTCACGGCTTCCTGAAGCTTGCCGACCACATCCGGGTTGAAGGCATGGTATTCCTGGCCATGCACATACTTGAGCAGGCCGCCCTGCGAAACCGGCTTGCGGGCTTTCCAGGCAACGGAAGCCAGCTTCTCCTGGTCTTCCTGGAAATCGATGAAGCCCGCACCCTGGATACGACTCGGCACGCCCTTGAAGCAAAGTTCCACGACGTCATCTGCCAGACCAATGGCCTCGAACAACTGGGCGCCACGATAGGACGTGATGGTTGAGATCCCCATCTTGGACAGGATCTTCAGCAGCCCCTTGTTGATACCCTTGCGGTAGTTGTTCTTGGCCTCGATCGGATCGATCAGCACCTCACCGGTACGGATCAGGTCGTTCAGCACCTGGTAGGACAGGTACGGATAAACGGCGGTGGCACCGAAGCCGAACAGCACCGCGAAATGATGCGGATCCCGCGCCCAGCCGGTTTCAACGATGATATTGGAATCACAACGCAGACCCTTGCGGACCAGGTGATGATGGACCGCGCCAGTGGCCATCAGGGCATTCACCGGCAACTCGCTTTCCTTCAGGTCCTTATCGGTCAGGATCAGCAGGACCTTGCCGTCACGTACCGCCTGCTCCGCGCGATCACAGACATCACGAATCGCCTGTTCCAGGCCCAGTTCCGGCCGGTAGCTCATGGGAATTCGCGCCACCTCGAAACCGGGGCGATCGTTATTGCTGATGCGGAGGAACTTGGCCGGAGACAGCACCGGTGTGGTCAGGATGATCCGGTCCGCATGCTCCGCGGTTTCCTCAAAGACGTTACGCTCGGCCCCGAGACAGGTCTCGAGAGACATGACGATGGATTCACGCAGCGGGTCAATGGGCGGGTTGGTCACCTGGGCAAACTTCTGACGGAAATAATCCGCCACATGGCGAACCTTGCTGGAAAGCACGGCCATGGGGGTGTCATCACCCATGGAACCGACCGCTTCCTGGCCATTCTCTGCCAGCGGCCGAAGTACCTGGTCACGCTCTTCGAACGAGATATTGAACATTTTCTGGTGCACCAGGAGCTCGTCGGAATCCATCAGCTTGAATTCCGGGGTGTCCTGGTTGAGCGTGGTTTCCACGCGCAGCGCGTTTTCACGCAGCCAGCGCTTGTAAGGCTGGGCGGTCTTCAGGCGCTGGTCGATGTCCCTGGTGTGCAACACTTCACCGGACTCGGTATCGATCGCCAGCATCTGGCCCGGACCAACCCGACCCTTGGCAACTACATCATCCGGCTCATAGCCGTAGGTACCGATCTCGGAGGCCAGGGTGATGAAGTCATCCTTGGTAATGACCCAACGCGCCGGGCGAAGGCCGTTGCGGTCGAGCATGCACACAGCGTAACGGCCGTCGGACATGACCAGACCTGCCGGGCCGTCCCACGGCTCCATGTGCATGGAGTTGTACTCATAGAACGCCCGCAACTCGGAATCCATGGTGTCGACATTCTGCCAGGCGGGCGGAATCATCATGCGCACGGCACGGAACAGATCGACGCCACCGGCCAGCAGCACTTCCAGCATGTTGTCCATGCTGGAAGAGTCGGAGCCGGTCAGGTTAACCAGCGGCTGCAGAGTCTGCAGATCCGGCAGTTCCGGCGAGCTGAACTTGGCCGCCCTGGCAATAGCCCAGTTCCGGTTGCCGTCGATGGTGTTGATTTCACCGTTGTGGGCCAGATAGCGGAAAGGCTGTGCCAGCGGCCACCGGGGCATGGTATTGGTAGAAAAGCGCTGGTGGAACACGCAAATGGCGGTCTGCAGGTCCGGATCACCCAGATCCTTGTAGAAGTTCGCCAGATCCGCCGGCATCATCAGGCCCTTGTAGGCCAGGGTACGGTGCGAAAGGCTGCAGATATAGAACTCTGGATCATCAGCCATATCGCTCTCGGCGTGGCGTCGGCCGATAAACAGGCTGATTGCGAACTCTTTCTCGGCCTTTCCCGCCGGAACCACGAAAACCTGCTCGATTCGGGGCAGACAATCCAGCGCCATGGGACCAAGGCAGCTGTCATCAACGGGCACTTCCCGCCAGCCCATCACTTCCAGGCCCTGCTCGGTCAGGCGCTTTTCAAGTGCCGCGCGACCCGCTGCGGCCTTGTTTTCATCCGGGTTCAGGAAAACCTGACCCACGGCAAACAGGTCTCCCGGCTCCTTGCCGAAAGCCGCCTTCGCCGCTTTCTTCAGAAATGCATCGGGGCTCTGGATCAGGAGGCCACAACCATCGCCGGTCTTTCCGTCTGCAGCGATACCACCTCGGTGGGTCATGCAGGTCAGCGACTCGATGGCAGTTTGCAGCAACTTGTGGGAGGCCTCGCCCTTCATGTGGGCAATCAGACCGAATCCACAGTTGTCCCTGAATTCATCGGGGTGATACAAACCTGTCATCATAAGCGTTCTCTCGCGTAGAAATGCTTTTCAATCAGAAACTTGCGCACCAAGATGGTGCATAAATGTACTGACACTGAAAAAAGGGGCCGGCTATTTTACACACGTAGAACTACGTATTCAAACCAGCCTAAAGTTTAGGGGAGAGCAAAGCCATTGCAATAGCTCAATAAGCTTTATCTTATATGAATTTTTTTCGACTCCAGGACGGTGCCTACTCCGGAGCCGACCGGGTCAGTGACAGAAGGCGTCGAGAGTTGCTGCCAGGCTTTCTTTCCGGGCATCGGCAGTCACAAACGCATCACCGATACTGCGCAACAAAACCAGACGGAGTGCGCCATCGACATTTTTCTTGTCGACCGCCATCAGTCGCATGAAGTCCTCCGGAGTCATGGCTTCCGGAGGCATTTTCGGCAGCCCGGCGCGCAGGATGATATCAACTGCCCGACGATAGTCTTCACCGGAAATCATTCCCTCCCGGGTCGACAGGTCCGCGGCCATGATCATGCCGGTACCTACCGCCTCGCCATGGAGCCAGATTCCGTAACCGGCAAAGGTCTCGATGGCGTGCCCAAAGGTATGCCCAAGATTGAGGATGGCCCGCAGCCCCCCTTCCCGCTCATCAAGAGCCACGACCTCCGCCTTGCAGGCACAGGAACGATAGATGGCTTCGGCGAGCGCGCCGGCTTCCAGCCCCACCAGCGCATCCATATTGTCTTCGAGCCAGGCAAGAAACTCTGTATCCCGGATAAGGCCGTACTTGATCACTTCCGCCAGCCCCGCTGACACCTCCCGGGGTGGCAGGGTTTGCAGAGTGTCGGTGTCGATCAACACCACCTGGGGCTGATGAAAGGCCCCGATCATGTTCTTGCCAAGCGGATGATTTATACCGGTCTTGCCGCCGACAGAGGAATCAACCTGGGACAACAGCGTGGTAGGCACCTGGATAAAAGGCACCCCCCTCTGGTAACAGGCAGCCGCAAATCCGGCCATATCACCGATAACACCACCGCCCAAGGCCACCAGCGTGGTCTTCCGGCTGTGCCGCTGCTCCAGCAGGGCATCGAAAATGCGGTTGAGAGTCTGCCAGTCCTTGAATTTCTCCCCGTCCGGAAGCACGACGGTATCGACCTGCTTGCCCGGAAAACTGTTGCGGATCTTGTCCAGGTACAGGGGAGCCACGGTATCGTTGGTTACGATCATGACCTGGGAGCCGGCGACGTAAGAGGACAGATCGGTGTTACCCAGCAACCCTGAACCGATGATGATCGGATAGCTTCGCTCACCCAGATCAACGGTGAGTTCCCGGAATATCTCAGACATGGTTGCGACCTTCCTTACGCACCTGGCGCCGATGCCGTGGCGTTCTCGGATTAATACGATTGATCAGTTGCCTGACCACAAGGCGGGGGCTTTTCCGGTCCGTGTACATGACCACGTCAGCGAGCTGCCGGTAAATCGGGTCCCGGATTTCAAACAACTTGCGCAAGACCGCCTCGGGATCATCATTCTGCAACAGCGGGCGATTCCTGTCCTTGCGGGTTCGCTCAACCTGCTGGTCGATCGAAGTCTTGAGATAGACCACGATGGAATCCCGTTTCAGCAAAGGATGATTCTCAGGACGCATTACCGCTCCCCCGCCCGTGGCAAGGACCGTCTGGGGCTCAGCGGACAACTGCTCAAGCATGGCCGTTTCCCGCTGCCGGAAACCATCTTCGCCCTCAACATCAAAAATCCACGGGATATTGGCGCCGCACCGCTCCTCGATGATCCGATCGGTATCCAGAAAACGGTAACCCAGTTCACGGGCCAGCATTCGACCGATAGTACTTTTCCCGGCGCCCATCGGGCCAACCAGAACAATGCGTTTGGGCAAAGACATAACTTCCGCTCAACAGGTTTCAGGCGGGTGAGAATATCACAAAAAAAGCCGCCGGTTTTACGCGGCGGCTTCTGGCTTCAGCGGGACGGTTACCGGAGCAAATCGTTCTTGATGATTTTCGGCGTGATGAAAATCAACAGTTCGCTGCGCTCGTCGATATGCTCCGTCCGCTTGAACAGGCGGCCCACGTAGGGAATATCGCCCAGGAACGGGGTCTTGGTCACCTGGGTGGCCACTTCTGACTGGAAGATACCGCCGAGAACCACTGTTTCGCCGTTGCCAACCAGCACCTGAGTGGTGACCTCATTGGTGTTGATGGACGGGATACCGGCAGTGACCTCACCTCGGGAATCCTGATTCACCACCAGATCCATGATGATCTTGTCATCCGGCGTGATTTGCGGAGTCACTTCCAGGGACAGCACCGCTTCCTTGAAGGACACGGAGGTGGCGCCGCTGGAGGAAGCCTCCTGATAGGGAATTTCCTCACCGGACTTGATGGAGGCCGTTTGGCGATCCGCAGTCACGACACGCGGCTGGGAAACAACCTCGGCCTGACCGTCACTCTCCAGTGCCGACAGTTCCAGATCCACCAGGAAATCATCGCTGCCCCAGCCGATGGCAAAGGAGGAAGCACCCTCACCGGTTACCCCCAGATCCACAGCCAGCGCGCCCGGGAAAGTGATGGTACTGTCGGTTCCGGAAGCTGCGTCACGGGCCTCTTGCAAGGTGCCCTGGGAGCCACCGATCGTAAACACGTTATCACCGCTTACATCGTAGGCCGCGCCACCCCAGCGAATACCCAGGTTCTCGGCAACGTTGGTCTGGGCACGAACAATCCGCGCTTCAATGGACACCTGGCGTACCGGTACGTCCCAGGTAGACACCAGGCGACGAATTTCCTCAAGCTTCTCGGAGGTCTCACGCACACTGATGGTGTTGGTCCGCACGTCCGAGGAAACGAAACCGCGATCAGAGATAAGCTCTTCGTCCGCCTTGATCAGCTCGACGATATCGCCCGCCTTGGCGTAGTTAACCTGGATGATATCCAGACGAACCGGTGCCAGCTCGGCGATCTGCTTGGTGGTTTCAAGTTCCAGCTTCTCGCGGGCTGCGATTTCATCCGCAGGCGCAACCAGCAGAACGTTACCGATCTGACGCTTGTCCAGGCCCTTGGTCTTGAGAATCAGATCCAGAGCCTGATCCCAAGGTACATTCTGGAGGCGCAGGGTGATGCTGCCACTCACGGTGTCACTGGCAACCAGGTTCAGGCCGGTGAAATCCGCGATCAGCTGCAACACAGAACGTACTTCGATGTCCTGGAAGTTCAGGGACAGCTTATCCCCTGTGTACGGGAACTTCTCTTCGCGACGGGCTTCAGCTTCCTGCTGGGTCAGTTTTTCCACACTCACAGTGAACTCACTGCCGGACTGGTAAGCGATGTAGTCGTAATTGCCTTCAGGACGGATCTCGACGACGGCATTGCCATCTTCGGTGTAGGTGTCGATACGGGTTACCGGGGTCGCGAAATCGGTAACATCCAGGCGACGGCGCAGGTTCTCCGGAACCGACAGCTCAGGCATGGTCAGACGGATCCGGCCACCGAGTTCGGACAGGTCGACCGGTGTGCTGCTGGAACCGAGATCAATGATGACACGACCCTCGCCATCCTTGCCGCGGCGGAAGTCCACACCTGCCAGAGTGTTTGGAGCGGTGCGCGAAGAAGTAGTGGCCGGAGCCGAGGATCCGCTGGTTCCGGCAGATGCCTGAGCAGAGTCCTCACCACCAATGGTCATTACCAGGGAATTGTCGCGGCGAACTGTGTTGTAAGGCACCAGCTCCACCAGATTGAAAATCAGGCGGGTGCGATCAGGCGTTTCCACCACCGTCATGCTCTGGGCATTACCGCCGCCCAGGGGAATGCTCCGGCTGTCCAGACCGCTGGTGGTATCACGCAGATCCACGGCAATACGGGCCGGGCGCTCGATAGTGTAGCCGGAGGGCTCGGGCGGTTGCCCGTCAAACTGGAGCGTTACCTCCAGGCGTTCTCCCGGCAGCGAGGAAAACGACACGTCTTCCAGCGTGACCGCACTGGCCAGGCCGGAGAACAACCCCAAAGCAATCACGCCGACGTATACATTGAGTTTTTTGAACATCGCTAGCCTCGACCCCAAACCTTTTTGTTCGTGCATGTTTCTTTCAAATTTCATT
>Ga0114984_1000476_pt1 | contig 15429 bp, 12 predicted proteins | sample Shrwel1BS1Day1_FD_96987 | JGI IMG/M metagenome (GOLD analysis project Ga0114984, IMG submission 96987) | Subsurface microbial communities from deep shales in Ohio, USA - Utica-3 well 1 S-1-Day1 | ecosystem: Environmental > Aquatic > Deep subsurface > Shale gas/oil reservoir > Produced water/Flow... | reverse complement strand
GCTGTTCGCCCTGCCACGACCGGAGGGCAGTAGTCTACCGGGGTTCAGCTATCCGAGTGGACACGCGTGCGCCGCGACCGCCTTCTTTACCCTGACGGCGGTATGGATGCTGCACAATCGCGAGCATCGCAGCCGTCATATCGGTTACCTGCTGACCATCCCGCCAACGCTGGCGGTGGCGCTGTCGCGCCCTTTGCTGGGCGTTCACTGGATGCTGGATGTGGTCGCGGGCGTTGCCGAGGGCCTGCTGGTCACGGCGGTGTACCGGATCTGGCTGTTCCACTGGCCCTCGCCGGTGCGTGTTCCGCTCAGTTGGGCCGCGGTTTTGGCTCTGTTGACGGGTGGTTACGTGATACTGGTATTTGATACGGCTGCCGGGCGTTACCTCGGCAGCTGAAGCGGGTATCACCCCTGGCGCGGTCGGCGCGCCTTGGGGGGATGGTCGGGTTTATGGCCTCGCTTGCCCTTGTCGACGGCGCCAGCGGGCACCTCGCCAGCGTGGCCTTCAGGCTTTTTTGTACGGCGGCGCCCGTTGCCCTTGGCGTGGCCCGACTTGCCGCGACCATCACCGATCTGCCCCTTGGCCAGCTTTTCCCGCTGACTGGTCCGCTTGGGCTGCGCCGATGCGGGCTCCGCGGCCAGTTCAAAGTCGATCTTGCGCTCATCCAGATCCACCCGCACCACCTTCACTTCGAGCTCGTCGCCCAGCCTGAACACGCGCCGGGTGCGCTCACCGACCAGGCGCTGTTTGGCCGCCTCGAAGTGGTAGTAGTCATTGGGCAGTGAGGTGATGTGGATCAGCCCCTCGATATAGAGATCTTCCAACTCCACAAACACGCCAAAACCGGTAACGGCCGCGACCACACCGCTGAACACCTCACCCACCTGGCTTTGCATATATTCACATTTGAGCCAGGCCACCACATCGCGGGTGGCATCATCCGCCCGCCGCTCGGTCATGGAGCAGTGCTCACCCAACGCCAGCATCTGCTCGAAGGTATAGGGATAACCAAAGGCGGGGTTAGGGGTGAACTTACTCGGTCGTTCTACCCCCTTTACCTTGCCCTCGCCATGGATCGCACTGCGAATGGCGCGGTGGACCAGCAGGTCCGGGTAGCGCCGAATGGGTGAGGTAAAGTGGGTGTAGCTCGGATAGGCCAGGCCGAAATGACCCAGATTGTCGGGGCTATAAACAGCCTGCTGCATCGATCTGAGCATCATCGTCTGGATGATGTGACGGTCGGGCCGATCCTTGATCGCCTCGGCCAGTTTCTGGTAGTCCTTGGGCTCGGGGCTGTCGCCACCGGGCAGGTTGAGCCCGAGCTCACTCAGAAAGGCGCGCAGGTTCTGCAGCTTCTGCGCCTTGGGGCCTTCATGGATGCGGTACAGCGCCGGCTTGCCATACTTGCCCAGAAAACGGGCGGTTGCTACGTTGGCTGCCAGCATGCACTCTTCGATGATCTTGTGGGCATCGTTACGCACTACTGGAATGATCTCGTCGATCTTGCGCACCTGATCGAAGACGATCCGGGTTTCAACGGTATCGAAGTCGATCGCGCCGCGCTCCTCCCGCGCCTTGCGCAACGCCTTGTAGAGCTGATGCAGCTGGTCGATGTGGGCCACCACGGCGCTGTATTGCTGGCGCAGGTTCGCACTCTCCGCCTGGTCGGCATCCAGCATCGCTCCCACCTTGGTGTAGGTCAGGCGCGCTTTGGAGTTGATCACCGCTTCGTAGAATGTGTAGCCGGAGAGCTTGCCCGCCCGGCTGATGGTCATCTCACACACCATCGCCAGACGGTCCACATCGGGGTTGAGCGAGCAGAGGCCGTTGGAGAGCAGCTCCGGCAGCATCGGGACCACAAACTCGGGAAAATAGACCGAGTTGCCCCGTTTGACCGCCTCTCGGTCCAGCGCCGTATCGGGTCGAACATAGTAGGAGACGTCGGCGATCGCCACCCAGAGCCGCCAGCCGCCAAACCGTTTTTTCTCGCAGTAGACGGCGTCGTCGAAATCCTTGGCATCTTCACCATCGATGGTAACGAAGGGCAGGTGGCGCAGGTCGATGCGGTTCTGTTTGTCCTCTTCGCGCACCTCGGGTCTCAGCTCGCCGATCTGCTGGTGCACCTCTTCGGGAAACTGATCCGGGATCTCATGGTTGTGGATCGCAACCTGGATCTCCATTCCCGGCGCCATGCGATCCCCCAGCACCTCGATCACACGGGCGCGAGCGGGCTGCCTCTTGGTGGGGTACTGGATGATCTCGGCCACCACCAGCTGGCCATCCTCATACTCCAGCCCTGTGGTCGGGTCGGGGATGATCATCACCTGATTGGTGATACGCTGGTTTTCGGGGATCAGCGAGCCGAAGCCGTTGTGGCCATCGAATTTGCCCACCACCTTGGTGACGCTGCGCTCGAGCACCTCGACGATCTTGCCTTCACGCCGCCCCCTGTGGTCCACCCCGATCGGCTGGACCAGCACCCGGTCCCCATCGAACACCTCGCGCATGTTACGCGGGCTGAGGAAGAGATCATCGCCACCGGCGTCGGGCTTGAGAAAGCCAAAGCCGTCACGGTGGCCGATCACCCGGCCCGGGATCAGATCCATCTTCTGGATCAAGCCATACTCACCCTTGCGGTTGGAGATCAGCTGCCCATCGCGACACATGGCGATCAAGCGGCGGCGAACGCCCTCCACACTCTCTTCATCGTCGATTCCCAGCTCCCGGCAGAGCACCGGATGGCTGATCGGGGCGCCCCATTTTTCCAGAAACTCCAGCAGAAACTCCCGACTCGGGACCGGCTGGTCATATTTTTCCGCTTCCAGCTGCAGATTGGGGTCTTGCTCTTTCCAGTTCTTGCTCATTCATTATCCAGTTGTTTCTGTCCGGCGATTGGACCGGAACAGCGGACCTCCCGTTCAGAATAGTCCGTCAATAAGTAAACGGTAAAACCGGCGGTACCGGCTGTACGGATCAGGGGAGCGGTTCGACCTCTTCGCCCGCTTTCTTTTCGGGCGGCAGCAGGTCTTCACGACTCACGCCCATCAAAACCAGTGCGTTGGCAGCCACATAGATGGAGGAGTAGGTGCCCACCAGCACCCCCACCAACAACGCCAGGGCAAAGCCGTGGATCATCTCGCCCCCGAAATAGAACAGTGCCATCAGCACCAGCAGGGTGGTCAGCGAGGTCATCAGGGTGCGGCTGAGGGTCTGGCTCAGGGAGGCGTTCATCACCTGAACATTATCCTCCTTGCGCAGAATGCGGAAGTTTTCCCGGATTCGGTCATACACCACGATGGTATCGTTCAGGGAGTAACCGATCACCGCCAGCACGGCGGCCAGCACGGTGAGGTCGAACTCGATCTGCAGCAGCGAAAACACCCCCAGCACGATCAGCACATCGTGTATCAGCGCTATCACGGCACCCAGCGAAAATTTCAACTGAAACCGAAAGGCAAGATAGACCATGATCATGAACAGCGCCAGCAACATGCCAAGACCGCCCTGTTCACGCAGCTCCTCCCCCACCTGCGAGCCGACAAACTCATTTCGGCGCAGCTCGATCGCCTGCTCCGAGTCGCCGCGCAGCGCCGCCAGCACCTTGTCACCCAGTTGCGGGTCGTGGGCCACCTGCAGTCGGATCAGGACATCCCGCGCGGAGCCGAAGGTCTGCACCACCGCATCCTCAAACCCCTGCGCCCGCAGCCGTTGGCGCACCTCGTCCAGATCGACCGCCTGCGCGTAGCCCACCTCGACCAGGCTGCCGCCGGTAAAGTCGAGCCCAAATTTGAGGCCGTTGATCGCCAGGGAGGCGATCGAGACCAGCACCAAAACGGTGGAGAACGCCAGCGCCAGCTTGCGTATCCCCATGAAATTGTAAATTTTCTTTGCCCTCGCCATGGGAGTTCCTCAGATCATCAGTTTCTTCAGCGGGCGACCACCGTAAGCCAGATTCACCAGCGCCCGGGTCACCAGCAACGCGGTGAACATGGAGGTCAAAATACCCACCGAGAGCGTAACGGCGAACCCCTTGACCGGCCCGGTGCCCATGGCAAACAGGATCACCGCCGCGATCAGCGTCGTTACGTTGGCATCCAAAATGGTGGTAAAGGCACGGCTGAAGCCGGCATGGATCGCCGATTGCACCGGCATCCCGTTGCGCAGCTCCTCCTTGATCCGTTCATATATCAATACGTTGGCATCCACCGCCATCCCCACGGTCAACACGATACCGGCGATACCCGGCAGCGTCAGGGTCGCCGACAGCAACGACATCACCGCCACCAGCAGCACCAGGTTGAGCGTCAGGGCGATATCGGCCAGCAGGCCAAACACCCGGTAGTAAACCAGCATGAACAGCAGCACCAGCGCGAAGCCGATCTGCACCGATAATGTGCCCTGTTCGATATTCTTGGCCCCCAGACTGGGGCCGACGGTGCGCTCCTCCACGAAGTACACCGGCGCCGCCAAGGCACCGGCACGCAGCAGCAGCGCCAGCTCGGAGGCTTCCTGGGCGCTATCCAGCCCGGTGATGCGGAACTGGTTGCCCAGGGTGCTCTGGATCGTCGCCAGCGAGATGATGCTTTTCTCGGTATAGGGGATTCGCCGCTCCACCGGCTCACCGTCGATGGTCTGCACCAGGGTGCGCTGCTTGTGCTCGACGAACAGCACCGCCATGCGGCGCTGAATCGCGTTGCGGGTCACCCGGCTCATCATCTTGCCACCGGGGCCGTCCAGCGTGATCGAAACCTGTGGCATGCCGTTTTCATCGAAGGCGGCTTGCGCGTTGGATACGCTGGAGCCGGTGATGATGATGTCTTTTTCCAGGGTGGCGGTCCGTTCGGGCTGGCTGCGAAAGCCATAGGTCTCGGTCAGGGCACGGGGGGCATCCGGCAGCGCTTCGAGACGAAACTCCAGATTGGCCGTTTTGCCGATGATCCGCTTGGCCGCCGCCGCATCCTGCACCCCCGGCAGCTGCACCACGATGCGATTACGCCCCTGCCGTTGCACCAGCGGCTCGGCCACCCCCAGCTCGTTGACCCGGTTGCGCAGGGTGGTGAGGTTCTGCTTGATGGCGTAATCCTCGATCTCGCGGATGCTCTTTTCCGTCAGGTCGATGTAGAGGAAGTGATCGCCACCCTCCGTGGCGGATTCCACCACGAACTCCGGCCAGGTGCGCCGTAGCAGCGCCAGGGCTTCATCACGCACGGCAGCGGCATCGAAACGGACCGACAACCGGCCATCCTCCAGATGATCGACCATACGGTAGCGCAGTTTTTCCTCGCGCAGTTTGCTCTTGATCTCGCTGACGTACACATCCAGCCGCTGGGCCACGGCCTGGTCCACATCCACCTCCAGCAGAAAGTGGACCCCACCGCGCAGGTCGAGCCCCAGCGTCATCGGGCCGGCACCGATGGCGCGCAGCCACTCGGGTGTGGTTGGCGCCAGATTCATCGCCACGGTGTAGTCGCCACCCAGCAACTGAGCGATCGACTCCCGGGCTTTAAGCTGATCTTCAGCGCTCTGCAGCCGGATCAAGCCGACACCGTCCTGCTGCAACTGCGTCGCTTTGGCCGCAAGCCCGGCCTCCTGCAAACGCTGAGCAATGGCCGCCAGCGTACCCTGATCAACAGGGGCCGCGTTGCGGCCAGCCGACACCTGAATGGCGTAGTCATCCGGGTAGAGGTTGGGCGCTGCGTAGAGACCGGCAATCACCAGCACCAGCAGAATCAGAAGATTTTTCCACAGGGGGTAGCGGTTGAGCATCGTGCTCCATCCTCAGCAAGATCGAAAGCGTCACAGGAACCGTGACGCCGGCACGCAGACGGGCGATCAGATATTCTTGATCGTGCCCTTGGGCAGTTCGGCCGCGACATGGGCCTTCTGGAACTTCAGCTCGGTCCCGGGGGAGACTTCGAGCACCACGTAGTCATCACTCAGCCGCACCACCTTGCCGATGATGCCACCGGCGGTGATCACTTCGTCACCTTTTGCCAAACCGGCAAGCAGGTTTTTGTGTTCCTTGGCGCGCTTGGCCTGCGGGCGCCACATGAAGAAGTAGAAGATCAAACCGAAGCCGACCAGGAACAGGATGTTGAAGATGCCCGAGTCCATGGTGCCCGCGCCGGCGGCTTCGGCGTAGGCCGGAGAGATGAAAAAGCTCATTCAGGTTGTACTCCCGATTACAGTATCAGTGCTGCGTTTCAAGTGGCCAGCGGCGGTGTTTCCTGCCCCCGCTGGCGATAGAATTGGTCTACGAAGTCGCCCAATTTACCCTGTTCAATGGCGTTGCGCAAACCGGCCATCAAGGTCTGATAATAGTGCAGGTTATGGATGGTGTTGAGCTGCGCCCCCAGGATCTCCCTGCACTTGTCCAGATGGTGCAGGTAGGCGCGGCTGAAGTGCTGGCAGGTATAACAGCCGCAGGTTTCATCCACCGACGCCGTGCTGGTTTTGTTGGCCGAATTGCGGATCTTGACGATGCCGCTGTGGGTGAAGAGAAAGCCGTTGCGCGCATTGCGGGTCGGCATGACACAATCGAACATATCGATCCCTCGACGCACCCCCTCGACCAGATCCTCCGGCTTGCCGACCCCCATCAGATAGCGCGGCCTGTCAGCGGGCATCCTCCAGGCCAGATGGTCGAGGATACGCATCATCTCCCCCTTCGGCTCCCCCACCGAAAGGCCGCCGATGGCGTAGCCATCGAAGCCGATCGCGGTCAGTCCGGCCAGCGACTCATCCCGTAGCGACGCATACATGCCCCCCTGAATGATCCCAAACAGCGCCGCGGAGTCCTCGCCGTGGGCCCGCCGGGAACGCTCCGCCCAGCGCAGCGACAGCCGCATGGAGTCGGCCGCCTCTTTTTCCGTGGCCGGATAGGGGGTGCACTCATCGAAGATCATCACGATATCGGCGCCCAGCTCCCGCTGAATCTGCATCGAGCTCTCCGGGGTCAGGAACACCTTGCTGCCATCCACCGGCGACTGGAAGGCCACCCCCTCCTCGCTGATCTTGCGCAGCCGGCCCAGGCTGAAAACCTGAAAGCCGCCGGAGTCGGTCAGAATCGGCCCCGGCCACTGCATGAAATCGTGCAGATCCCCATGCAGCCGGATGATCTCGGTGCCGGGACGCAGCATCAGGTGGAAGGTGTTACCGAGGATGATCTGGGCGCCGCTGGCCTCTATATCCCGCGGCAGCATCCCCTTGACGGTGCCATAGGTCCCCACCGGCATGAAAGCGGGCGTCTCCACCACCCCGCGCGGGAAGGTCAAACGGCCACGACGCGCCTTGCCCTCGCCGGCGAGGGTCTCAAACTGCATACGACACGCTCTGCTCACGCACTCTCCTCATCCGCCTGCTCGCGGCGGGTCAAAAACATGGCATCGCCATAACTGAAAAAGCGGTAGCGCTCGGCCACGGCGGCGGCGTAGGCCCGCATCACCGCGCGGTGCCCGGCGAAGGCGCTGACCAGCATCAGCAGCGTCGATTCGGGCAGATGAAAGTTGGTGATCAGCCGATCCACCGTGCGAAAACGGTAGCCCGGGTAGATAAAAATGTCGGTATCGCCGTAAAAGGGCTCGATCTCGCCGGACCGACTGGCGGTCTCGAGACAGCGCACGCTGGTGGTGCCCACCGCCACGACCCGGTTGCCACGGGCCCGGGCCGCCTTCACCGCCGCGCAGGCGGCGGCGGAAACTTCGATATATTCGGCGTGCATCCGGTGCTCACCAACGGTCTCCACCTTTACCGGCTGAAAGGTGCCCGCGCCCACATGCAGGGTGACGAAGGTTTGCTCGATCCCCCGCTCCCGCAACCGCTGCAGCAGGGGCTGATCAAAATGCAGCCCCGCCGTGGGGGCTGCCACGGCGCCGGGCACGCGGCTGTAAACCGTCTGGTAGCGCTCCCGGTCGGACAGCTGCTCCTCGCGCTTGAGGTAGGGCGGCAGCGGCATCTGGCCGTGCCGCTCCAGCGCGGCCACGAGATGATCCTCCAGATTGGTGAAACTGAGCTGAAACAGATCCGCCTGCCGCCCGGTCACCTCCGCCTCGAGCCCGCCCGCAAACAGCAGCCGGGAGCCCGCTCTGGGGGCGCGGCTAGCGCGGATATGCGCCAGCGCGGTGCGCTCGGAGGTGACCCGCTCCAGCAGCATCTCCACCCGACCGCCACTCTCCTTGCGACCAAACAGCCGCGCCGGAATCACGCGGGTGTCGTTGAACACCAGCAGATCACCGGGGCTCAGCAGGGAGGGAAGATCGCTGAACACGCGATGGACCCATTCGCCGCTGGGGCCATCGAGGCAGAGCAAGCGGCTGGCGCTGCGCCGCTCGAGCGGATAGCGCGCAATCAGCTCCTGGGGCAGCTCGAAATGGAACGCTTTGACCTGCATGGCACCCTTGCACCGAAAAATCAAAGCGCGCAGTCTACCCGAACGGAACGTTTTTTTGCACTCCTGTTTGACCTGCGCCCGGCAGCGCCTATAATACGCACCTCCACTTCAGCGGCCACTGTGGATGCGGCGGCTGTCAGATACGCCAGCGTGGTGAAATTGGTAGACACAGGGGATTCAAAATCCCCCGGGGTAAAACCCGTGCCGGTTCGAGTCCGGCCGCTGGTACCAGTCACGGGGTTATTGACCCCGCCCCCCTGCACAACACAACTGCATGAACTCGCCCGCCGGCATGGGCCGGTAAAACAGAAAGCCCTGCCCGTTTTTGCAGCCTATGCGCTGCAGCAGCTCGGCCTGTTCGTCGCTCTCGATCCCCTCGGCCACGACGCCAAACTCCAGCTCGGAGAGCAGCTGGATCATCCCTTTGAGCAACGTGGTGGCGCGGGCATCGCGGCAGAGATCCGCCACGAAGCTGCGGTCGATCTTCACCACATCCAGCGGCAGGTGGCGCAGGTAGGTCAGGCTGGAGTAGCCGGTTCCGAAGTCATCCAGTGCCAGCGTGAAGCCGGCCTGGCGCAGCCCGGCCAGCCGGCGCAACAGATCATCCGCCAGGTTGATGAACGCCGTCTCGGTCAACTCCAGCTCCAGCTGCCGTGGCTGCAGCCCATACTCGGCAAGGGTGTGCAGACACCACTCGACCAGATCCGGCTCCTGCAGCTGCCGCGCCGACAGGTTGACACTCAGCCGCGGTAGCTCGGGTAGCCGCGCTTGCCACTGGTGCAGCAGAGCACAGCTTTGTCTGAACACCCAGCGGTCCAGCGCGATGATCAGACGGCTCTCCTCGGCCAGCGGAATGAATTCGCTCGGCGGGATCATCCCCTTCTCGGGGTGGTGCCAGCGCAGCAACACCTCGGCCCCCACCAGCGCGCGGTCGGCGATGTTCACTTTGGGCTGCAGGTAGAGCTCCAACCCCAGCCCGGTTTCATGCTGGATCGCCAGTTTCAGCTGCTGCTCGAGCATCAGCCGCTGGCGCAATTCGTTGCTGAGGGCCTCGTCGTAGAAACGGTAGTTGTCACGCCCGGCCTGCTTGGCCGCGATCATGGCGGTCTGGGCGCAGGCGAGCAGGGAGTCGGGATCGTCACCATCCTTGGGGAAAACGGCCAGCCCGGCGGAGGGGCTCAAGTGGATCGCTTCACCCTCGAGGAATACCGGCACCTGCAGCAGATCGATACACTCATTGGCATAGCGGGCGATCGTCGTCAGATCGGGGCGGTCGCTGAAAATGGCGACCAGCTCATCCCCGGTCAAGCGAAAAAAGCTGAGCCTGTCGCCCAACTGCTGCTGTAACCGCTCGGCCTGACGCTGGATCAGCTGATCGCCGCCGCGCATGCCGAAACGGTCATTGATGGGCGACAACTGGCCGATGTCGATGCACATGAGGGCGACCAGCGCGGTGCCCTTAACAGGTTTCCCCCCTGGCTGCAACAGCTGGGCGAGGGTCTGCATCAGTTTTTGGCGGTTGCCCATGCCGGTGAGCGGATCGGTAAAGGCCAGCGCTTCGATCTGCGCCTCTTTGGCGCGCATTTCCGTGAGATCGTGAAAGATGGAGACAAAGTGGGTCACCTCGCCGTTGGCATCTTCCAGCGCGCTGATCGACATCCACTGCAGGTAGACCTCCCCGCTCTTGCGCCGGTTCCAGATCTCCCCCTGCCAACTGCCATTGGAGCGCACCGATGCGTTCATGGCATCATAAAAAGGCTGCTCATGATGGTTGGAGCGCAACAGTTTGGGCGTCTGCCCGATCACCTCCGCCTCGGCATACCCGGTAATTTGGGTAAACGCCGGGTTGACCCGCTCGATCCGGGCATCCGCATCGGTGATAACGATACCTTCGATAATGGCGTCCAGAATGCGCTCCGCCAACACCTCCTGGGTGTGCAGGGCGCGCTTCAGGCGTTGGTCCTGGCCGATGCCGGTCAGGCCGGTGAGCAGGCCGCGTCCATCCAGGTGTGGCAGAATACGCAGACTGACAGGCAGATCCTCTCCCGCCAGGGTGCGAAGGCTCACCCCCCCCTCCCAGTAGCCACACTCCAGCACCCGGGGAAACACCTCGTCCTGAAGCCGCTGCCAGGTACGCTCGGTGTGAAACTCTTTGAGGTACAGCGGCCGCGCCGCCAGATCGTGCTGCGGATCGATCCCCAGCAGCTCCCACCCGGCGCGGTTGATGTACTCGATCCGGTAATGCTTGTCGACGCTGGCGATGAGATCACCGGTCAGATCCAGGAACGGCTGCCTAACCATGGTTCGATCCAGTTGTTTTTTTACTGTATACCACCGCGCTGCCAGAACTGCGCCGCCAAGGTGCTGAAATCCGTCGCCAGCTGCACCAGGTGGTGCCCGGTCTGGGCACTCAGGTCAGCCGCTTCCAGGTTCTGTTCCGACATCCGTTTGATCGCGTCGATGCTGCGTGCGATCTCCTGCGCCACACGGCTCTGCTGCTCCACCGCCGAGGCGGTCTGTATGTTCATATCACTGATCTGTCTGATCGCCGCGAGCACCTGATTTAGCGCCATCACGGTTTCATCGCTTAGCTGGACGCTCTGATCAACCTGCTCACCGCCGCGGCGCATCGCCTCGACCGCGTCGCGGGCGCTCTCCTGCAGCTGACTGATCATTTTGCGGACATCCTCGGTGGCGTTCTGGGTGCGCGATGAGAGCGAGCGCACCTCGTCCGCCACCACCGCGAACCCCCGCCCCGCTTCCCCGGCGCGGGCCGCTTCGATGGCCGCGTTCAGCGCCAGCAGGTTGGTCTGATCCGATATATCACCGATCACATCGAGTATCCCGGCAATGTTCTGACTGCGCTGATCCACCTGAGAGATCACCTCCGTGGCGTGGGCGATCAGTTTTTTCAGCTGATGCACCGACGCGGTGGTGGCATCCACACTGTGCTTGCCGTGATCCACCTCGTCCAGCGCCTGGGCGGCCGCGCTGGAGCTGTGCTGAGCGTTGGCGGCCACCTCCTGCACACTGGTCGACATCTCGGTGATGGCGGCGGCGGATTGCTCCATCTCGGCCAGCTGTTGCTGTACCCCGCCCCGGGATCGATCCGCCGCGGCACTGAGCGTGGTCGCTTCCGCCTGCAACTGGGAGGCGGAGTCGGCCATCCGCCCCACCAGGCCGTTGCGTTCCGAGTGCTGCATCTTCATCAGCAGGCGTATCTGGCCGATCTCATCACTGCGCCCGGTATAGATATAGCGCGCCACCGGGTCATCGATGGCGGCGCTGGCGTCGGCGATCAACTCCCGCCAGGGCCGCATGATCCAGACGACCAACAGCGCCGACAGCAGCAGCGCAGCCACCCCCAATGGCAACTGCAGCAGCGGCCAGAACTGTGCCAGGGATACTGCCGTCACGCCCGGCAGCAGCAGGGAGAGCAACAACCGGGCGGTCAATCCCAGCCGGGGCGGGCGCAACTGACGCAGAGCTGTTTTGCCGGCCAGCAGCAGCGGATAGATCCGTTCCGCCCGCCGCACCCAGGCGCGGTCCGGTTTTTTGCGCACGGATTGATACTCTGCGATGGCGCCGTTGCGCTCGATCGGCCTGACAAAGGCATCCACCCAGTAGTGGTCACCGTTCTTGCAGCGATTTTTGACCAGCCCCATCCAGGACTGGCCCGATTTGACGCGGCGCCAGAGCTCCGCGAACGCCGCCGGTGGCATATCGGGGTGGCGCACCACGTTGTGGTTACGCCCCAACAGTTCATTTTCGGTGAAGCCGCTGATCTTGATGAAATCGGCATTGACGTAGGTGATGGCGCCCTTGAGATCGGTGGTGGAAAGTATGTTGGCGCTCTCTGGAACTGCTTCTTCTCTTTGTGTAACCGGCGTGTTGATCTTCAATTGAGATCTCCTGCTGGACGGATATCAGATATCGAGCCACCGAGAATAAGGCCCTGAGAAGGTACTGACCGGTTTGACACTACTTCAGTGGCAAAAATGAAGCAATACCCGCTCAGATCGTACTGAATTGTACATAATACATGTTCAGCCAACGCGCTCCGCCGGGTGCAATCATTGCCTTCAGGTCTCTGACTAAAGCTGCTCCATCCATTGCCTTTGTGCCCTGCTTCGCTTGGCGTCTGCCAGAAACTCGATGATTTTGTCCCGGGCCTGGGCAAAACTCGTGTGCTCTGCGGGGATCACTTTGTCGCAGGAAAGTAGATGGTAACCCAGTGGCGAGCGTAACGGCTGGCTGATACTGCCCTCGGCCATACAAAAGAGTGCGCGATCCAGTTCCTCATAGAGCACGCCTGGGGGAACCGCGCCCAGCCGCCCCCCTTCGACCGCCGTGGGACACTGGGAGTAGCGCAGGGCAAGGTCGCCAAAATTGCTGCCATCTTCCTTCATTTCGGTGAGAATCCGCTCCATCTGGCGCAGCGCCTCCGACTCGCCCGCCTCCCCCAACCTATCCTCCAGCGTGATCAGGATGTGCCGGGCCTGACGTTTTTCGGGCAAGGTGAACTTGTCAGGGTGGTGCTGGTAAAACGCCAGCGCCTCCTCCTCACTGACCGTGCCAGCCTGCTCCGCCACCTTCTCGAGAATGGCATCGATGCGCAGCTCCCTTTCCAGGGCCTGTCGGTAGCTTTCCGGCGACATATCCAACTGGGCCAGGCTGCTGTCAAACTCCTGCTCGGAGTCATACCGGGCTTTCATCCGCAGCCAGGTGTCCGTCAGGGTGGATTCAGGAATAAATACATGCTGGCTATCCGGTGCGGCCAGCACCTTCTCCTCCAGCTCATACTGGCAGCGGGCCTGGGCCATCACGGCTTTACGCTGCTGAGGTTCCAGTCCAGAGGGGGGGCGTGAGAAACGGGCGGCGGCGATCTTGAAGGCCAAGTAGCTCAACAGTTGATCTTCACTCAGCGACATGAATGGCTTCCTCCAGATCCCACAGCGCGGATTCCGGAACAACCAGGATCTGCTGGCCGGAAAACAGCACGTCATAGGTGACCTCGTCCGGCCCGTTGCGGTTCACTTTGAGAATTTCGCCCCGCGCGCCCGGCTCGACCAAGACCTTGCCGCTGACCGAGAGTTTCAGCCTGCTCAGCACCCGGTCCCGGTTTTCATACCGGCTGGCCACCCAGGGAGCGCTCGCCGGCTGAAGTTCCTCTTCCCGGCATCCGACCTGCAGGTCTTCCTCGACGAAATGGACCGTGTAGATGATCTGATCCTGCAGGAAGGTACCCATGTTACGGACATGGCCGACCTGCCCGCGCCGGATCAGGAGATCGCCCTTGTCCTTGCCCGGAAAACTGCCATCGTTGCGCAGGTTGCGTATCACCCGGACTTCGTCCCCGTAATCGTAAACCGGTTTCACGAGACACCTCCGATCGCCCCCAGCGAGACAAAACCACTGCCGGGCTGGCCCCGTTTGAACACCTCGAGCACCTTTTCCTGCTGGGCCGAGGAGCCGACAAAGCTTTCATAGGCCTGACACAACAGGGACTGATACAGGGCATAGCGTGACGCCCCTTCGTCCGGCAACGGCTTTTTCTGTTCCAGATAATTGTGGAAACGCTGGAGGATGTGCAGCCGGTTGACCTGAACCACCCGGGGATCGAACTCCACCCCGAAAAACAGCAGGAAATCCTCGGCGCTCTCCAGTTCGTCCAGGGCCTCGTCCAGCTCTTCAGCACTCTCAAACAATGGGTTGAGGGTCATGGTGTGTCACCTCCGATGACATTGGCGGCTGGCAGGGATGGGCTGAATCCGATGCCAGCATCTGTTGGTGAAAAAGTCTCAGCTGTGCGTCTTGCACAGGCCGTTTGTGGCTGCAGATCCACTGACGTATCCGGGGCAGCAGAAAAGCAACGTCGGCATCCGTCAGCGCCAGCCCGAGCTGCTGATACCTGGCACGCACCGCATGGCCGCCGGAATGTTTGCCCAGAACCAGTTGATGGCTCCGCCCCAGCAGCGCCGGGTCCACCCCCTGGTAGTTCAGGGGATCCTTGAGCAGACCATCGACATGGATACCAGCCTCATGGGTAAACACCCCCTCGCCCACCAGGCTCTTCTGCCAGCTGACCGGGCGGCCGGAGGCCCGGGCCACCAGCTCCGACAGGGCCGGAAAGGATTGCAGAGTGATACCGGTTTCCAGTTGATAGAACTGCTGAAGCCCCATGACCACCTCCTCCAGTGCGGCATTACCCGCCCGCTCACCCAGTCCGTTCACCGTGGTGTTCACGTGGGTGGCGCCGGCTTTCACCGCCGCCAGGCTATTGGCGGTGGCGAGCCCCAGGTCATCATGGGCATGCATCTCCAGTTCGAGGTCGCAGTTGGCCGCCAGCCGGGAGATCTGCTCATGGACGCCGAACGGCTCCATGATCCCGAGGGTGTCGGCGAACCGGAGACGGCTGGCACCCGCCTGCTGGGCTGCTTCGGCCACTTCCAACAGGAAATCGGGATCGGCGCGCGAGGCATCCTCACAGCCGAGAATCACCCGGTACCCCTGATCCACAGCCCGGGGCACCAGCACCCGGATCTGCTCGAGAACCCAGGCCCGGCTCTTTCCCAGTTTCCGCTCGATATGCAGGTCCGACGCCGGGATGGAGAGATCCAGACCGCTCAGGGGCAACCCCCGGCAGGCCTGCAGATCCTGCGGATGCATGCGGCACCAGCCCAACAGTGCTGCGTTCAGCCCCAGAACCCCCAATGCCCGGATATCCTCCCGCTCCTCCGGGCCCATGGCAGGAATGCCTACCTCCAGCTCCTGCACACCCAGAGCATCCAGCTGGCGCGCAATCTGGAGCTTTTCATACAGCGAGAAAGCCACCCCTGCCGTTTGCTCCCCGTCCCGCAGGGTGGTGTCATCAATAACGATCGGCCTGTTCATGGCGGTCACCTCAGGCGTAGGCCGGGTCGAAGGCAGCTTCAACCGGTGCATCATCTTTCCAGTAGGGGGACAGCTTGCGCAGTTGCCTGATAATGCCCGGGACCACCTCGATCACCCGGTCAATTTCCGCCTCGGTGGTGTAACG
>Ga0114984_1000475_pt1 | contig 15440 bp, 15 predicted proteins | sample Shrwel1BS1Day1_FD_96987 | JGI IMG/M metagenome (GOLD analysis project Ga0114984, IMG submission 96987) | Subsurface microbial communities from deep shales in Ohio, USA - Utica-3 well 1 S-1-Day1 | ecosystem: Environmental > Aquatic > Deep subsurface > Shale gas/oil reservoir > Produced water/Flow... | reverse complement strand
TAACTCTCGAATTAACGAGTGTTGCTTTGTGATGCTGATAATCAGTTGACTATCAGTCTTACCTCACAAGCACCCACACGAATTGCTTGATTCAGTTGTTAAAGAACAGTTGGTTAAGCTTTTCATCTCAACCGAGGCCGCGCATTCTACAGCAGCCTTTCTATCTGTCAAGCTGTTTTTCGATTTTGTTTCCGGAGAAACTTCTTTCTACTCAACCACTTGCGCTTTCGATCAGAACTTCTTCTCTCCAGCGGGAGGCGCATTCTACAGCGTTCAAAACCGCTGTCAACACCTCTTTTCTACCGCTTTCGATCCATTCGACCGAATCACCAACAGAGCCAAACCACCACCCTGTCGACCGACGCGCACTCTACACGCCAGACCCAGTATTGCAAGCCCTTCATTCAACTTAACTTATTGATTAACAAGAAGTTTTTGAAGCGCTTCATCGCTGAAGTGGCGCGCATTTTACATCCAGTAGAATGCGCGTCAAGCTTTAATTGCAGTTTTGTTACTCTGCCTTGAGGGTGATGCGCGCAAAGGCTTTCTTGCCGGCCTGACAGATATGGGTCGCCCCCACCTTGAACAGAAAGGCGCGATCAACCACCTCACCGTCGACGCGCACGCCACCCGAGCCCAGCAGATCACGAGCAACGGCTGCGTTCTTGACCAGGCCCGCCTTATTAAGGACAGATGAAATCGGCATATCTTCAGCAGAGTTCAGCTCCACCTCTGGCAGATCCTCGGGTAGCTCGCCGTCCTTCATGCGATTGCCGGCAGAACGGTGCGCATTGGCAGCCGCCTCTTCACCATGAAAACGCGCAACAAGCTCTTCAGCCAGCTTGATCTTGATGTCACGTGGATTGGCGCCCTGCTCGACATCACGCTTGAATTGCTCGATCTCATCCATTGAGCGGAAGCTGAGCAACTCGAAGTAGCGCCACATCAGAGCATCAGGCATGGACACCAGCTTGCTGTACATCACGCCCGGCGCTTCCTGGATGCCCACGTAGTTACCCAGCGACTTGGACATCTTCTTCACGCCATCGAGACCCTCCAGCAACGGCATGGTGACGATGCACTGCGACTCCTGCCCATAGGCGCGCTGCAGCTCGCGCCCCATCAGCAGATTGAATTTCTGATCGGTACCACCCAGCTCGACATCAGCCTTGAGCGCCACAGAGTCATAGCCCTGCACCAACGGGTAGAGGAACTCATGAATCGCGATCGGCTGATTACTGGTGTAGCGCTTGTCGAAGTCGTCACGCTCGAGCATCCGCGCCACGGTGTACTGCGACGTCAGACGAATGAAATCGGCAGGCCCCATCTGATCCATCCAGGTGGAGTTGAATGCCACCTCGGTCCTGGCCGGATCGAGAATCTTGAAGACCTGCTGTTTATAGGTCTCGGCATTATCCAGAACCTGCTCACGGGTCAGCGGCGGGCGCGTAGCGCTCTTGCCGCTGGGGTCACCGATCATTCCAGTGAAGTCGCCGATCAAGAAGATGACCTGGTGACCGAGCTCCTGAAACTGACGCAGCTTATTAATAAGCACGGTGTGGCCCAGGTGCAGATCTGGCGCGGTAGGGTCGAAACCTGCCTTAATCCGCAGCGGCTGACCACGCTTGAGCTTTTCAACCAGCTCAGCCTCAACCAGAACCTCTTCTGCACCGCGCTTGATCAGCGCCAGCTGCTCTTCAACCGACTTCATAAAAGGACTCACAATGACCAAAATCCAAAGGGAACTAACCTTACAATAACGCCGACAAATCACAAGTTTTGCTCAGCGCGAGGAGGAGCCGACGTCGATCATCACCTGCAGGGTTGCCTTCAGGTGATTTTGGTTATATTTTATACAGTTAATGCATATTCATCATGCTCTTCTTTTGATCTTCATTTTTTACTTCAAAGCAGCCCTATGACCTCAACATCTAAAGCGCCGCCACTCTATCCAAAGTCCCACATTCTGGCAGCGAGCGGCGTTGCCGCGCTGCTAAGCCTTACCCTGTTGGTATTCCCCTCACGCGAAGTCGAAGCGCAAAAAACCTTTCTCGATCTGGATCTCGGTAACGATACCGAGCAGGTGCTGCAGGAAAAGGACGACCTCCGAGCGGGACTGCCAGTGGCTGGCGCCGCTTCGCCCTTCGCCAAGATCAAACAAAGCACGAACACCACCGAGAACAGCGCACAAGACGCTGACGAAAATCTCCCAGATACAGCCGATACCACTACTCCTTCCGCTCCCAACCACCACAACATCACGGTCAGTAACGGCGATACACTTTCTACCGTGTTCGCCAAGGTCGGCCTCAATGCCAACGATCTGCACGAAGCCCTCAATAGCAGCAAGGACGCCAAGCAGTTCAGCCGCCTCAAAGTAGGCCAGGTGCTGGAATTCGAACTCAACGAAGAAGGCAAGCTAAAGCACCTGCAGAGCAAGCTAAGCGATCTGGAAACCATTCGCCTCAGCCGTACCGACAAGGGGTTCGACTTCCAGAGGGAACAGATCAAGCCGGAAGTGGTGACCGCCTACAGTCGTGGCGTGATCAACAGCTCGCTGTTTCTGTCCGCCAAACGCGCAGGTCTGTCGCACAGCCTGACCATGGATCTGGCCAATATCTTTGGTTACGACATCGACTTCGCCATGGATATTCGAGAAGGCGATGAATTTGAGGTGATTTACGAAAAGAAAGTGGTGAACGGCAAGCGTGTCGGCACCGGCAACATTCTCTCGGCGCGCTTCACCAACCGCGGCAAGACCTACACAGCGGTGCGCTACACCAACAAGCAAGGCAGCACCAGCTACTACAACGCCAATGGCGAAAGCATGCGCAAGGCGTTCATCCGCACACCGGTGGACTTCGCGCGCATCAGCTCGCGTTTCTCCACTGGCCGCAAGCATCCGATCCTGAACAAGATCCGTGCGCACAAGGGTGTCGATTATGCTGCGCCACGAGGCACACCGATCAAGGCAGCCGGTGACGGCCGCGTGACCCTGGCCGGCCGCAACGGCGGTTACGGCAACACCGTGATCATTCAGCATGGCCAGCGCTATCGTACGCTGTACGCGCACATGCAAGGCTTCGCCAAGGGCATTCGCAACGGTGCGAACGTCAAGCAAGGCCAGATCATCGGGTATATCGGCACCACCGGTCTGTCCACCGGACCTCACCTGCACTATGAGTTCCAGGTCAACGGTGTACACGTCGACCCACTCAGCCAGAAGCTGCCGATGGCCGATCCCATTGCAGCGAGCGAGAAGCAACGCTTCATGCAGCTGAGCAAACCGCTGATGGCACGCATGGACCAGGAAAAGGCCACCATGCTGGCCGCCAACCAGCAGTAAGCCGTGCCCCTCTATATTGGCGTGATGTCCGGCACCAGTCTGGACGGACTGGACATCGCGCTGATCGATCAGGATCAGCGCTCCCACCTCCTCGCCACGCTCTACCGCCCGATGCCGGAACGACTGCGCAGTGACCTCTTTTCGCTATGCAGCCCAGGTAATGATGAATTGGCACGCGCTGCCGTTGCCGAACAGCATTGGGTCGAGTTGGCCGCAGAGGCGATTAACGAACTCCTGCAGCAACAGGGGCTGACCGCCCAACAGATTCGCGCCATCGGCAGCCACGGCCAGACCGTGCGCCACGAGCCCGCGCGCGGTTTCACCATTCAAATCGGCAATCCGGCGCTACTGGCCGAGCTCACCGGTATCAGCGTGGTCGCGGATTTCCGTCGTCGCGATGTGGCTGCAGGCGGCCAGGGTGCCCCTCTGGTCCCGTCGTTCCATCAAGACCTGTTCGGCCATGACCAACGGCACGTGGCCGTGCTCAATGTCGGCGGCTTCAGCAACCTCAGCCTGCTGTCACCGGGCCAGGAGGTTCTGGGGTTCGACAGCGGCCCCGGCAACGTTTTGCTCGATGCCTGGATTCAACATTGCCGAGGCCTTGCCTATGACCGTGACGGCGCCTGGGCGGCCAGCGGTAGCGTTCACAGCCAGCTGCTGAGGCGCCTGCTGAGCGATCCCTTCTTTGCCACCCAGGGCCCGAAGAGCACGGGTCGGGAGCTGTTCAATCTCGATTGGCTGCTTGGCCATCTGCAAACCTTGCAGCCTCTGGCCAGTGAGGACGTTCAGGCGACTCTCGTCGAGCTCACCGCGCGCAGCATCGTCAGCGCCTTGCGTAACGCACAGGCGCACACGGATGCGCTGCTGGTATGCGGTGGCGGCGCCCACAATGCCTGCCTGATGAAGCGCCTGAGCGAGATGCTGCCGAACACCGAAGTCAGCAGCACCGCTGCCGAAGGCATAGACCCGGACTGGGTCGAAGCCATGGCCTTCGCCTGGCTCGCCCATTGCGCACTGGAAGGCATTGCCGGTAATCGCCCCAGCGTGACCGGAGCAAAAGGTCTACGTGTTCTCGGCGCCATCTATCCAGCCTGAAACGAAAACGCCGCGCATCGAGCGCGGCGTTGTCATGAAATGACGGCTTCAGATCGAGAAGGACGAGCCGCAGCCACAGGTTGTAGTGGCGTTGGGGTTCTTGATCACGAAGCGCGATCCTTCCAGCCCCTCCTGATAGTCGACTTCTGAACCCACCAGATACTGGAAGCTCATGGCATCGACCACCAGGCTTACGCCCTCACGCTCGACGATGGTGTCGTCCTCGGCCACATCCTCATCGAAGGTGAAGCCATACTGAAAGCCCGAGCAACCGCCGCCCGTGACGAACACGCGCAGCTTCAGGCGCGGATTGCCCTCTTCATCGACCAGGTTCTTCACCTTGCTGGCCGCGCCCTGGGTAAAGTGCAAGGGGGCGGCTGGGGTGAAGGTTTCGACGCTCATGCTATAACTCCCGGCGCCATGCGCCACACTGCGTTAGCAGGTTTTGAAAGCCACCTGCGCTGCCTGGCCATCATCAACGACAGCCTGCTGGGCACGTATTATCCGCTTGCCCTACAAAATTGGTCAACTATTGCTCGACTTCCAGCGATGCCGGAAGCTCAAGTAGACGCTCGCCATCCTTGAGGTGGCACAGGCGCCCTTCGATCTGCGCGCCCATGGCCATTTCCATCAGGCCGTACTGCAGGCTGCCGCGCACCCGTGAACGGGCACCCAGCTCCAGATGGCCACTGGCGAACACATCCCCATTGACCTCCCCATCGATCACGATATGGGGTGCACGTATCTCACCTTCAACCACGCCACCAACACTGACGCGCACCAGCCCTTCGGTGGCCAGCAGGTTACCGGTGACCCGACCATCCACCTGCACTGCGCCCTGAAAGCGCATGTCGCCTACCAGCTCGGCACCCGCGGCAATCAGACTGGTCTTGCCGCTGAAACGCTGCAGGTCGGGCTTGGTCTTGTCTTTACTCCACATGGGGGGTTATCGCTCCTGATTTTATCCATTCGAATGTACGGCTCAGCGGCTTGTCGCCTTCGACCTCTGCCTGAACCTTGACCTGACGCGGCTCGAAGCCATCAGGCAGTTGTAATTCGCCAAAGCGCCCGGCTTCGGGAAAAGACTGAAAGTGCTTGAAAGAGAACGGGATACGGCTCTCGCTCACCTCGTCGGACAGCGCCGCGAGTTCCAGCGTGGCCGGTTTTCCACTCTGCTGACCTTCGACCGTGATACGCAGCCGCCCTTGCAAGGCCTCATCACTGGCACCAACCCGACTCATCAGCAGCTTGTAGCGAAAACGCAAAGGCTCTTCCGTGGCTTGCAGTTCGAAGGCGCGAATGCGCATACCCTCGCGGCGACTGGCCGGTGCCAGTACGCCCTTGTAGAAAGCCAGATCCTGCTGCTGCTTGAAAATCTGCTCCTCCAAGAGCTTGATGGTCCGCCGATTCTGCTCCATGGCCTGCTGCGTAACCTTGTCACTGCTGCCGACCACGGCGAGCCGCTGACGCAACAGCTCCAGCTCCTGGTCCTGCTCGGCAAGCCGAGTCAGTAATGCGCGCGTATCCTCAGGCGCTGGCTGGGGCTGCATCTGCGGCCAATACCAACCCAGAGCAAAGGCACCCGGCACAGCGAGCACCAGCAAGAGCAGCAAGCAGCGGCGCCTGCGCTCTCGACGCGGATCGCTGAGGCGGACCTCCCAGCCCGGTGTCACGGCAGCAGGGCCGCATGCGACAGACCAAGACGTTCGTCGAGACCGAAGAGGATGTTCATGTTCTGCACGGCCTGACCGGAGGCGCCCTTGACCAGGTTGTCGATCACCGACAGCACCACCACCAGATCACCGCCCTGCGGACGGTGCACGGCAATGCGGCAAACATTGCCACCGCGCACACTGCGGGTTTCCGGGTGGCTGCCAGCGGGCATTACATCGACGAAGGGCTCACCCGCATAACGCTGCTCGAACACTGCCTGCAGATCGACCGAGGTATCGGCCACGCGCGCATAGAGGGTCGCGTGGATACCACGAATCATAGGCGTCAGGTGCGGGACGAAGGTCAGGCCGACATCACGACCGGCGGCCTGGCGCAGCCCCTGGCGAATCTCCGGCAGGTGGCGATGGCCCTTGACCGAGTAGGCCTTCATGCTTTCACCTGCCTCGCAGAACAGCGAGCCGACGCTGGCGCCACGGCCCGCGCCGCTGACACCGCTCTTGCAGTCGGCGATCAGGCTGCCGGCATCCGCCAGCCCGGCTTCGAGCAGCGGGATCAGACCGAGTTGAGTCGCGGTCGGGTAGCAGCCGGGGACGGCGATCAGGCGCGCCGTCTTGATCGCCTCGCGATTGACCTCGGGCAGACCGTACACCGCCTCGCTCAGCAGCTCCGGCGCGCCGTGCGGCTGGCCGTACCACTTGGCCCACTCTTCGGCGTCCTGCAGGCGGAAGTCAGCGGACAGGTCGATGACCCGGGTGCCAGCCGCCAGCAGCTCGCCGGCCAGGGCATGGGCCACGCCGTGCGGGGTGGCGAAGAACACCACATCACAAGCGCCCAGCGTCGCAACGTCCGGCACGCTGAAGGCGAGGTCAGGGTAGTGGCCGCGCAGATTGGGATACATCTCGTCGACACGCAGGCCGGCCTCGGAGCGGGAAGTGATCACGGTCACCTCTGCCTGCGGGTGTTGCGCCAGCAGACGCAGCAGTTCGACACCGGTGTAGCCCGTGCCGCCGACGATACCGACCTTGATCATCACTTGCCCCTTTGCAAAAGCCATTGGAAAGCTGCCGATGATAAAGCCGCATCGGCCAAGCTCCAACCTCAGAGGTGACGCAGACCGTCGCCTAGCTCTACTATCGAGAGCGTTTTTTTCAGTGTGAGACGTGAAAATGCTCTATCTCTGGCTCAAGGCCCTGCACATCATCGCCATGGTCTGCTGGTTCGCCGGCCTGTTCTACCTGCCGCGCCTGTTCGTCTATCACGCCATGAGCAACGACACCACCAGCCACGAGCGCTTCTGCATCATGGAGCACAAGCTGTATCGCGGCATCATGATCCCGTCGATGATCGCCACGCTGGGTCTGGGCATCTGGTTGCTCAGCCTCAATTCGGCGTACTACTTCACGCAAGGCTGGATGCACGCCAAGCTCACCCTGGTGGTGGCCTTGGTGATCTATCACCACCTCTGCGGAGCACAGCTCAAACGCTTTGCCCGCGGCGAGAACAGCCGCAGCCATGTGTTCTATCGTTGGTTCAATGAAGCACCGGTGCTGGCACTGCTGGGGATCGTCATCCTGGTTGTCGTCCGCCCCTTCTGAGGAGTTCACCATGTCTCTGCCCGCCCTACTCGAACAGCGCCTGCGCCTGCCACTGGTGGCTGCGCCGATGTTCCTGGTTTCCAACCCGGCACTGGTCAGTGCCTGCTGCAACAGCGGCATCGTCGGCAGCTTTCCGGCACTTAACCAGCGCGAGAGCGCCGGTTTCGCTGCCTGGCTCGACGAAATCGAAGCCAGCCTCTCGGCTGACGCCGCGCCCTTCGCCGTCAACCTGATCGTGCATAACAGCAACCCACGGCTGCAGGCGGACCTGGCCATCTGCGTCGAACGCCGCGTGCCTATCGTCATCACCAGCCTGGGCGCAGTGAAGGAAGTGGTCGATGCCGTGCACAGCTACGGTGGCCTGGTATTCCATGACGTAACCACCCGTCGCCATGCCGAGAAGGCCGCCGAAGCGGGCGTCGACGGACTGATTGCCGTAGCCGCTGGCGCGGGCGGCCACGCCGGTACCTGGAGCCCCTTCGCTCTGCTGGCCGAGATTCGTCAGTTCTTCGACAAGACCCTACTGCTCTCCGGTTGCCTCAATCACGGCCACGAAATCCTCGCGGTGCAGCTGCTCGGCGCCGACCTGGCCTATATGGGTACACGCTTTATCGCCACGACCGAGAACAATGCGTCAGCCGATTACAAGGCGATGATTCTCGAAGCGCGGGCTGCCGACATCATCCATACGCCAGCCGTGTCCGGCGTGCCAGCCAGCTTTATGCGCCAGAGCCTGGAACGGGCCGGCTACGACCTGAAACAGCTGCAGAACAAGGCCGATATCAATTACGCCGAAAAGCTCAAGCCGATGGACGAAGAAGCCAAGGCCTGGAAAACCGTGTGGTCGGCCGGTCAGGGCGTCGGCGGCATCGACGATCTGCCCTCGGTGCAGGAACTGGTCGCGCGGCTCGATAGCGAATACCGCGCCGCCCTGACACGTAGCCAGCAACTGGGCCAACGCTGGCCGCGATGAAACGTCGTCACCTGCTCGGGTTGGGTGCGCTCGGCCTGCTTGGCGGCTGGGCTCTGCGGCCAACTGATCGAGGCCGCGAGCATGATGCCTATTTCGCCGCGCTCAACCGGCACCTGCAGCGTGATGGCGATGGCCTGCCCACGCTGCTGCTCGATCTGGACAGGCTCGACGCCAACGCCGATCTTCTGGCTGCCCGACTGGGTGGCCGTCTTCAGTTGCGCCTGGTGGCCAAGTCGCTGGCCAGTATCGGCCTGCTGGAGTACCTGGCCAAGCGCCTGCAGACTCAGCGTTTCATGGTCTTTCATCAGCCACAGCTCAATCGTCTGGCCAGAAGCTTTGCCCAGGCTGATCTGCTGCTCGGCAAGCCCATGCCAGTTGCTGCTGCACTGAATTTCTATCGCCAGCTACCGCACCATCTGGATTTCGACCCCGACCGTCAGGTGACCTGGCTGATCGACAGCCAGCAGCGCCTGATGGAGTATGCCGAGCTGGCCAAGGCACTGGGGCGACCGCTGCGCATCGCCCTGGAAATCGACATCGGCTTGAAGCGCGGCGGTTTCGGCACGCCACAGGCACTGGTTGAGGCCATGCAGCAGTTGCGCCACCTACCGGCACTGCCGCTGCAAGGGCTGATGGGGTATGACGCGCATGTCGCCCACAACCCGCCCTGGCAGGGCCAGTCACAGGCATTGCGCGATGCGGATGCGTGCTATCGCCAATTCATCAGCAGCGCACAGAAATTCACCGAGCGATGGCCAGCCGAGCCACTGCTCAATGGTGGCGGCAGCCTGACTTACCGGCTGCACGCCCAGCAGCAGACGTCCCTGAACGAGATTGCCGTCGGCTCCGCCCTGCTCAAACCTGCAGCGTTCGATACAGCGCTACTGGACGAGCATCAGCCCGCGCTGTGGATTGCCAGCCCCGTGCTCAAGGCACTCGATGGCGCCCTGCCCTATGCGCAGTCACTGCAACCACTGCTCGAAGCCTGGAACCCCAACCGCCAGCACGCCTACTACCTGTACGGCGGTCGCTGGCCGGCGCAACCGGTTTCACCCGCCGGGCTCGACTACGACAAGCTGTACGGTCGCAGCGCCAATCAGGAGCGCCTGATCGGCAGCGCGAGCACACAGCTGACTGACCGGGACTGGGTATTTCTGCGCCCGGCGATCAGCGAAGGTCTGCTCGATGATTTCAGCGAATTACGCCTACTACGCCGCGGCCAACTGGTCGGCCGTTGGGGCACAATTGGCAACGCCTGAAATTCCCGACTGCGGCACGTCAGGCTGCTTGTATATTGGCCGTGCGGCACTCTAGGCTTATGCCTCGCCTGCCAACAGGACGCGCCATTCCCCCTCTTCTCGCCGACAAGGAAGCCCGCATGAACCAACCGCGCTACAAGATAGTGTTCGACGGCCGGCTGATGCCCGAAGCCTCACTGGAAACGGTCAAGGAAAACCTGACTCGCCTGTTCAAAAGCGACCGGGCACGCATTGACAGCCTGTTCAGCGGAGCCTCGGTCGCGCTCAAACGCGATCTGGGCGAGAGCGAGGCGGAGCAGTACCTGAACGCCCTGCAGAAGGCCGGCGCCCATGTACGCAAGGAGCTGGATCAGGCGGCCAGCCTCAGCCTGGTGCCGACCGAGGCGGAAATCGTCGAGGCTGATCAGGCCGCTACGCCAAACATGCGCTGTCCGAAGTGCGGCCATGAACAAGCCAAGGCGGCTGAATGTTCCGCCTGCGGCATCATCATCGAGAAATACCTCACACGTCAGGCACAGTTGGCCGAGGCTGCACCAGTGCCAGTTGTCGCAGCAGTAGCGGCTGGCCCATCGCCGTACGCACCGCCACAGGCCAATGTCGCCGAGCAGCTGCCGCAGTACTCGGAGCTCAAGGTATTCAGCGTCAACGGTCGGATCGGCCGGGTACGTTACCTGGGCTGGACCATGGCCATGCTGCTGTGCATGCTGCCGATGCTCTTGCTGTTCGCAGGTGCGTCAGCGATGACCAGCGTCCTCGGCACCCTGATCATGGCCATCGGGGTGATTGGCATGATCGTCATCGGTGTATTCATCGGCGTCCAGCGCCTGCACGACATGGGCTGGTCCGGCTGGCTGTGGCTGCTCAATTTTGTCCCCGTCATCGGTAGCGTATTCGCCCTGCTGATGCTGATCATTCCCGGTACCCAGGGGGTGAACCGTTACGGCCCGCCACCACCGCCGAACAGCACCGGCGTCAAGGTCCTGGCCTGGTTGTTCCTGCTGGTGCCGATTACCGGCATCGTCGCTGCCATCGCCCTGCCCCAGTATCAGAGCTATGTCGAGCGGGCCGCCGAGTATCAGGAGCAATAATCTCCGACCATGCGCAGTTATGCATTAATCACTGGCGCCTCCAGTGGCATCGGTCTGGCGCTGGCCGAAGCCCTGGCGCGCCGGGGGCGCAACCTGATTCTGGTGGCCCGCCGACGTGACGCCCTGGAGAGTATCGCCTGTGAACTGGCCCAGCGCTTCGGCGTCGAGGTGCTGTTTCGTCTCTGTGACCTGAGCGAACCACTGCAGCTGTCCGGCCTGTTACTGGAGCTGGAGGAAGGCCAGTGGCCTATCGATCTGCTGGTGAACAACGCCGGCCTGGGCTGCGCCGGCGCTTTCGTGGAGCAGGACTGGACTCGCGAACGGGAGCAGCTGGAAGTCAACGTGCTGGCGCTGACCCGACTATGTCACGCACTCGGTTTGCGCATGGCCGAACACGGCGGCGGGCAGATCCTCAACGTCGCCTCGGTCGCAGCCTTTCAACCGGGCCCCTGGATGAGCAGTTACTGCGCCAGCAAGGCCTATGTCCTGCATTTTTCCGAAGGCCTTCGCGAAGAGTTGAAAGGCCGTGGCGTGCGCGTTTCGGTGCTCTGCCCCGGGCCAACCCACAGCGCCTTCTTTCGCGCGGCGCAGATGGACGTCACCCGTCTCGCCGGCAGCAAGCTGATGATGAGCGCCGAGGAGGTGGCGCTGTTCACCGTTCGCGCGCTGGAAAAGAACCGCGCCATCATCATTCCCGGTTGGCGCAACCGCCTGCTGGCCCTGAGCCCACGCCTGGCGCCGCGCTGGCTGGTGCGCAAACTCAGTGCTCGCCTGATCCGCCCCTTCACCGGCGCCTGATCAACCAGCGTTGACCGTCCGCCCAGCCGCCCAGGCGCGCAGCGCAGCCAAGCGCTCGGCCATCACCACCGACAGCGGCGCGGTGGTCTGTAGCGCGCGCAGCAACAACGCCTGATCGATCGCCTGTTGCTGTGCCTGGCCGGCGTACAACGCGCTGACCACCGCCTGTTCGATCTCGGCCCCGGAATAACCTTCGCTGGCAGCCGCCAGTTGTGCCAGATCGAAGCCCGATGGTTCCAGCTCACGGCGCTGCAGGTGAATGCGGAAGATATCGGCACGCACTTCGGCACTCGGCAGGTCGACGAAAAACAGCTCATCGAAACGTCCCTTGCGCACCAGTTCTGGCGGCAGACGATCAATGGCGTTAGCCGTGGCGACGACGAACACCGGTGCCTTGCGCTCGGCCATCCAGGTCAACAGGGTGCCGAGCACGCGCTGGCTCACGCCACCGTCATGCTCGCCACTGGCCAGGCCCTTCTCCACTTCGTCCATCCACAGCACGCAGGGCGCCATCTGTTCAGCCAGGCGCAGCGCTTCGCGCAGGTTGCGCTCGGTCTCACCGAAGAACTTGTTGTACAAGCAGGCAAAATCCAGGCGCAGCAGCGGCAAGCCCCAAAGCCCGGCTACTGCCTTGGCGGCCAGACTCTTGCCACCGCCCTGTACCCCCACCAGCATCACGCCTTTCGGCGCATCGGCCAATGTGCCGTCGAGAAAACCGGCCTGCCGCTCGGCCAGCCAGCGCTTGAGATTGACCAAGCCGCCCACTTCGGCGAAACGTGCGGTGTCATATTCGAAGCTGAGCACGCCTTCCAGATCCAGCAACTGGAATTTGGTCTTGTTCAGCTCCGGAATGTCCTCCTGAGTAATCGCACCGTCATCGCAGATCACGTTGCGCGCCAGCGCACGCGCTTCGGCATGGCTGAGGCCACGCAAGTTCTTTACCACCTGCTGCAGGGTACGGTTGTCGGTACGCACGCGCGCGCCCCTGTTGCGCTCGCTCCAGCGCGTCGCCTCGTCACGCACGATGCTCAGCAGTTCGTCTTCCGACGGCAGCGCCAGGCTGAAGCGAGCGGCGAAGCGCTGCACTTCGGCCGGCAGTTTGAGCGCATGCGACACCAGCACCAGCGTCGGCGTATGCGCCGCCTCGCTCATGGCAATTTCCTTGAGCTGACGCACCAGCCGAGGATTGTCCTCGAGAAACGGATGCAGGTCGCACATCACGTACAGGTTCGGCTGCGGATCGGCCTTGATCATGCGCAGCGCCGTTTCCGGCTCCACGGTCGGCGACTCATCGACCGGTGCGCCACCGAAGCCCAGGCGCTGCAAGCCCTCGGTCACCGACCAGGTGTGCAGGCCGAGGCCACGCCTGACCGCCAGGCCAGTCAGGGTTTCCAGCACGCGCAACTCGTCCCAGGACTCAATCACCACCAGCTTGACCTTGGAGTCCAGCACCAGCCCAAGATCATGAATATCGTTCTTCAACACCTGCTCCTTGTGAAATTTGGCCCACCCGGCTGGCGGCGCTACCATCTGCGCTTTGGCATGACCGGAGCACACAGTATGGATCGCCTGAACACGCAGATCGTCGCCGTAGGCCTCGCGTCGTGCAAGTGCTGAACGCGCGTCGCGTCAGAGTCGTTACGTGCGTTGCCATGACCGTCAGCCTACTGCTGGTGAATCGGTACGCAAACGCCAACGAGACCATCCGCGATGCATTGCCCAATGGCGGGTATGGCCCAGACATGCAGGTGATTCCCGCTGGCGAGTTTGTCATGGGCGATACCAGCGGTCGCGGCAACGATAACGAGCGCCCGCCGCGTCTCATCGTTTTCGATCAGCCCTTCGCCATCGGTCGCTACGAAGTCACCTTTGCCGACTGGCAACAGTATGCCGCTGCCAACCAGCTGCCGATGCCTGACAACGAAGGCTGGGGCCTTTCCGCGCAGCGCCCGGTGATCCACGTGTCCTGGCGCGATGCCCATGCCTACGTCCAATGGTTGTCACGCGAGACAGGTGCGCGCTACCGTCTGCCGACCGAAGCCGAATGGGAGTATGCCGCACGCGGCGGCAGCCAGAACTACTACTGGTGGGGTGACGCGCTCGACAGCGACGAACAGGCACCGCGCGCTCATTGCCGCGGTTGCGCCAGCTCACGCCTGCTGCGCAACAAGACAGCCGCTGTTGGCCAGTTTCCGGCCAATGGCTTCGGCCTGCATGACACCGCAGGCAATGTCTGGGAATGGACAGCTTCCAACTACACGCAGCGCTTCGACGGCAGTGAAACGCAAAGCGCCGGGCTGCTCGACAATAGCCCGCGCGTGGTGCGCGGCGGCGCCTGGAACAGCGGCCCGGTCTACCTGCGCAGCAGCATGCGCGACCTCAAGCAGCCGCATCATCGCGACTATGCGCTGGGGTTTCGCGTGCTGCGCGAGCTACCCTGAGCGCGGACGATCTGGCGACTTTACAGTAGACTAGCCGGGTTGTTTCCCCTGGAGGTGCCTCATGACCAGCGAACGCCAGTATTCCCCCGTCGACCGCCTGCTGCTGCAAGCCGATGCCGCGCTGCGCACACTGCTGCCATTCAGCGGCGCCTCGGGCCGGCCCTCGCCCGCTATCGTGCAGAGCGACAGCGAGCTGAGCAGCGAGGAGTCGCGCCATGTCGCCGGCCTGATGCGCATCAACCACACCGGCGAAGTCTGCGCCCAGGCGCTCTATCAGGGGCAGGCGCTGACCGCCAAACTGCCGGAAGTGCGCCGTGCCATGGAGCATGCAGCCGACGAGGAAATCGACCACCTGGCCTGGTGCGAGCAGCGCATCCGCGAACTGGGTAGCCACCCGAGCGTGCTCAACCCGCTGTTCTACGGCCTGTCCTTCGGTGTTGGCGCCGTTGCCGGACTGGTTAGCGATCGCGTCAGTCTGGGATTCGTCGCTGCCACCGAAGACCAGGTATGCAAGCACCTGGATGAACACCTGGAGCAACTGCCCGAACATGACGCCAAATCACGCGCCATTCTCGAGCAGATGCGCGTCGACGAGCAGCAACATGCCAACAGTGCCCTGGCAGCTGGCGGCGTACGCTTCCCGGCACCGGTGAAGTTCGGCATGACCTTGCTGTCGAAGGTCATGACCAAGAGCACCTACCGCATCTGAAACGAACGAGGGCGCCATTGGCGCCCTCGTCATTTTCGGCGAACCTCACCCCAGTTCGACAATTTCATAGTCGTGGCTGATATCGACACCGGCACGGCCCAACATGATCGAGGCCGAGCAGTATTTTTCCGCCGACAACTCCACCGCCCGCTTCACCTGAGCCTCTTTCAACCCTCGGCCCTTGACCACGAAGTGCAGGTGGATCTTGGTAAACACCTTGGGCTCCTCGTCTGCACGCTCGGCATCCAGGAACACTTCACAGCTTTCAACCGGCTGGCGGCCCTTACGCAGAATGCTGACCACATCGAAGTTGCTGCAGCCTCCGAGGCCGATCAGCAACATCTCCATCGGCCGAATACCGAGGTTACGACCACCGGCATCGGGCGGACCGTCCATCACCACGGCATGGCCACTACCGGACTCGCCGAGGAACAGAGCTTCACCGGCCCATTGCACACGCGC